>ODAI013244712.1_pt1 | contig 86512 bp, 72 predicted proteins | sample 1539321 | NCBI WGS metagenome assembly ODAI01 (sample SAMN02144231, study PRJEB22623) | gut metagenome | biome: sheep rumen | host: Ovis aries | place: New Zealand | reverse complement strand
GAAGACAGGATGCGCTACGAGGGCGGTCAGTATTACGTTAAGTCTGAAGACGAGATGCGTCTTCTTTTCCCCTACGCTTCGGACGCGGTTGACAGAACCCAGGAGATCGCTGACAGGTGTCATGTAGAGATTGAGTTTGGCGTTACGAAGCTCCCTGCATTTGATGTACCCGATGGATATGACGCCTGGACGTATTTAAACTACCTTTGTACAAAAGGTCTTCATGAAAGATACGGGGAGGATGAAAACGCTCCCGCCGGAGAGACCGGTATGACTCTAAGGCAGCGCCTTGATTACGAGCTTGGAGTTATTAAGAGGATGGGGTATGTGGAATACTTCCTCATCGTTTGGGACTTTATTAATTACGCTAAAGAAAACGATATCCCAGTTGGTCCCGGAAGAGGTTCGGCGGCTGGTTCAATCGTTTCCTATGCCCTTAAGATAACAAATATCGATCCTATAAAGTTCAATCTTCTTTTTGAGAGATTCCTTAATCCCGAGCGCGTATCCATGCCCGATATAGACGTGGACTTTTGTTACAACAGGCGCCAGGAAGTAATAGATTACGTTACAAGAAAATACGGAAAAGAAAAGGTTGTTCAGATAGTAACCTTTGGTACTCTTGCAGCGAAAGGTGTTGTAAGGGATGTATCGAGAGTTATGGATCTGCCATACTCCTTTGGAGACCGTATAGCAAAGCTTATTCCGAATGAGCTTAATATCACCCTTGATAAAGCTCTTGAGATGAATCCGGAGCTTCGCACCCTTTACGAAACGGATGAAGAAGTAAAAAAAGTTTACGATATGAGCAGGAGGCTTGAAGGCCTCCCGAGACATACTTCTATGCATGCGGCGGGTGTTGTTATCTGCCAAAAGGCAGCTGACGAATTCGTCCCTTTATCAAGAGGCTCCGACGGAAGTATTGTTACCCAGTTTGTAATGACAACCTTAGAGGAACTGGGCCTTTTAAAGATGGACTTTTTGGGCCTTCGTACTCTTACCGTTCTCCACGATGCTGTCAGATTCGTTAAGGAGACGGAAGGGGTGAGCCTTGACCTTGATAATCTTCCGATGGATGATCTGAATGTATATGACTCCTTATCCGGAGGACATACGGAAGGCGTATTCCAGCTTGAGTCCGCCGGAATGAAGAACTTCATGAAGGAGCTGCGGCCTAGGAATATCGAGGATGTTATCGCGGGTATCTCTCTTTACAGACCCGGCCCTATGGACTTTATCCCGAAGTATATTCAGGGAAAGAACAATGAAAACCTTATAACCTACTCTACGGAAAAGCTTCGCCCGATTCTTGCACCGACCTACGGCTGTATCGTATATCAGGAGCAGGTTATGCAGATCGTTCAGGATCTTGCCGGATATACTTTGGGGCATGCGGATCTTGTGCGCCGCGCTATGAGTAAGAAAAAGCAGCACGTAATGGAGGTTGAAAGAGAGAACTTCGTTAAAGGTGCTCTGGAAGGCGGAATAGACGAAAAGATTTCCAATCATATCTATGATGAAATGATGGATTTTGCAAAGTACGCCTTCAATAAATCCCATGCGGCTTGCTACGCCGTTGTAGCTTATCAGACAGCTTACTTAAAATACTACTATCCCGAGGAGTTTATGGCGGCTTTAATGACATCTGTCATAGACAACTCGAAGAAGGTTTCGGAATATATCATAGTCTGCAGACAGATGGGAATCGAGCTCCTGCCCCCGGATATCAATTACGGACAGAGCGGATTTTCCGTGGTTTGGGATGATGACGGGACGGATCCCGATGGCGAGGGTAATGAAGTAAAACCCCGTAAGAAGGCAATCCGCTACGCTCTTACGGCTCTAAAAAGCGTAGGCAGGCCTGTTATCGACAGGATCTGCGAGGAACGTGAAAGAGGCGGACTTTTTAAGAATATCAAGGATTTCCTTGAGAGGATTCAGGGAACGGATATAAATAAACGTGCTATCGAGTCCTTTATCAAGGCGGGGGCTATGGACTCCTTCGGAGCTACGAGAAAACAGCTTATGGCTGTATACGGCGATATCCTTGATAATCTTAACCATAACAAAAAGAACCAGATGGAGGGGCAGATATCCCTCTTTGATGTTGCCCCCGAGGATCAAAAGGGGTTCTTTGATGTAAAGCTTCCCGATATCGGCGAGTACGAGCCGGAGATCAAGCTTGCTCTCGAAAAGGAAGTACTCGGAATATATGTCAGCGGTCATCCTCTGGAAAAATATATGGATCTTTTGGAGAAGAACGCGACCGCAAAGACTACGGACTTTGCCATAGATGACGAGACCGGAAGCGCTGCGCTAAGTGACGGAGTAAGGTGCTGTGTCGGAGGTATGGTTACCGGAAAGGTTGTTAAATATACCAAAAGCGGTGACCCCATGTGTTTTGTAAATATTGAAGACCTCTTCGGAACGGTAGAGGTTATCGTATTTCCAAAGAGCTATCTGAAGTACAACCCGATACTTAATGAGGATGCAAAAGTCTTTATAAAGGGAAGGGTGAGCGCCGAGGAAGAAAGAGATGCGAAGCTTATCTGCGAAAGCGTCGTGACCTTTGAGGAGGCAGCTAAGACACAGAGCAGGTTTCAGGGAAGCTCCTATAGAAATGAAGGCTATCGAAGTAGCTCCGGTTACAGCGCTGAAAATAGAGATCCTGTGGGAGACAGAGGACAGAGTAAGCCGCCTGCAATCCCCAAGAGCGGGCTATTTTTGCAGTTTGCCACTATGGCGGATTACGAAAGATTAGAGAAGCCTGTCTTAGACGCTATGGCAAGCTCTGATGGAAATGATGACGTTGTAATATTTATAAAAGAAAATAAAGCGGTAAAGGTTCTTCCCCCCAATAAAAGGGTGGAGGCGGACGAGGAACTGAAAGCTCTTCTTACGGGAATTCTCGGAGAAGGGAATGTGATCGTTAAAAAGGAAGGCTAGTATGGAAAAACTTGCTATTTTAGGCGGAGAGCCTGTCAGAAAAGAAAAGATATTTTACGGAAAACAGTGGGTTTCCGAGGAGGACGCACAGATTGTTGCCAAAGTTCTTACCGGTCCTCTTATTACCTGCGGACCTAAAGTAGAGGAGGCTGAAAGGCTTCTTGAAAAGTACACGGGAGCGAAGCATGCCGTTGTTTGTTCAAACGGTACGGCAGCTCTTCACTGCGCATGCATAGCGGCTGGGGTTGGCCCGGGAGATGAGGTTATTACAACTCCTATTACCTTTGCGGCAAGCGCCAATTGTGCTCTCTACTGCGGCGCTAGACCTGTTTTTGCGGACATCAACCCGGAGACCTACAATATAGACCCCGCAAGTATCGAGGCACATATTACAGACAAGACCAAAGCTGTTGTTGCCGTAGACTTTACCGGACAGGCAGTAGAGCTTAACAAGATAAAGGAAATCTGCGAAAAGCACGGACTTATCCTGATTGAAGATGCTGCCCATTCTATCGGTACTGCATACAATGGAAAGATGGTGGGATCTATCGCGGATATGACTACTTTCTCCTTCCATCCCGTAAAGACGGTAACCGCCGGAGAGGGAGGTGCAATCCTTACGAATGATGATGAGCTTTACAAGAAGCTTGTCCTTGCCCATGCCCACGGTATTACGCACGAAGATGAACTCTTTGAGGACGCTCCTCATGAAGGCCCCTGGTATTACGAGCAGATATCCCTTGGTTATAATTATCGTATGACCGACTTCCAGGCTGCTCTCCTTATCAGCCAGATGGGAAGGATCGAAGAGTTCAAGAAAAGACGTAAGGAGATTGTAGAAAGATACAATGAGGCCTTCAGTAAGGTACCCGGAATCATCGTTCAAAAGGAGATTCCCGAGTCCGATACCTGCAGACACCTTTATATCATCAGACTCGACTTTGATAAGCTCTCCTGCACAAGACGCGAGTTCTTTGACGCTATGAGCGCGGAGAATGTACAGTGCCAGGTTCACTACGTACCCGTTTACTGGTTCCCCTACTATCGACATCTTGGATACGAGAAGGGACTTTGCCCCAATGCCGAGGAGGTTTATAAGGGAATTATGAGTATTCCTCTTTACCCCCGTCTTACGGATGAAGAGGTAGAGGATGTTATTGCAGCCGTAACAAAGGTTGCTTTAGCTTACGCAAAATAATACGCTCTGATTGGGGGAGGGCTCCCTACTACAAAGAGCGCGGAGAAGTAAATGCTTAAAAGAGAGTATGACAGGATCATAATCGGCGCAGGAATCTACGGACTATACAGCGCACTTTACTGCGGCTCTAAGGGGCTTTCGGTTTGCGTCCTTGAAAAGGAGCCGGAGGCTTTTACAAGGGCAACGTACGTAAACCAGGCGAGGGTGCATATGGGGTATCATTATCCCAGAAGCCTTACGACGGCGATGAAGTCCGCGGGATATTTCAGAAGATTCTGCGAAGATTATGACTACTGTATAAACAAGGATTTCAAACAAATATATGCCACATCCGCAAATTTTAGCTGGACAAATGCGGAGCAGTTTATGAGCTTTTGCAGGGCAGCAGGGATAAAGTGCGAAGAGGTTTCGGCTTCAAAATACTTTAAACCCGGGATGTGCGACGGAGCTTTTCTTACGGAAGAATATACCTACGACGCGAAAAATCTTTTAAAAGGGATGCTTGCCGATATAGAAAAGTTTGACAATATAGTGATCAAATACAATACTCCCGTTTGCGACGTAAAAAGGGAGGGAGATGAATATATCGTAAAAGACGGGGATGGAAACGAGTATTATACAAAGTTTTTGCTTAATGCTACCTACGCTTCCGTCAACGAGATTATTTCCAAGGTAGTTCCGGAGGAGAGTTTTAATATAAAGTACGAGCTTTGCGAGATAATACTTTGCGATGTATCCGAAAATATGAAGGATCTTGGACTTACCGTAATGGACGGACCTTTCTTTTCGCTTATGCCCTTCGGACAGACAGGTGACCATTCCCTTACTTCCGTAACATTTACGCCACATGAAGTTTCCTACGAAAAAGAACCCTCCTTTGGGTGCAGAGATAGAGCCGGGGAGTACTGCAAAAAGGGACAGATGGGTAACTGCGATTTTTGTAAGTACAGACCGGAGTCTGCCTGGGAGTATATGTCCCATCTTGCAAAAAAGTATATAAAAGACGAGTACGGCTTTAGTTACAAGAAATCTCTTTTTTCTATGAAGCCTATCTTAAAGACTTCAGAGGTTGATGACTCGAGGCCCACGGCTATTAGGGGTCATACCGGCGGACCGGGCAAAAATGGAGAACCGACATTTATAAGCGTTTTATCCGGAAAGATAAATACGATATACGATCTCGACGAATATTTGGTATAAGGAATCAAAATGGAAAAAAAGTTTGTATCGGTTGTAGTATATCTCTACAATGACGAAGAAAATATCGAAGAGTTTATGACAAGCGTTCTTCCGAAGGTTGAGGAGAGCTTTGAACATTACGAGGCTGTCTTTGTTGACGACAAGAGCGATGACGAAACTGTATCCAAGATTAAGGAAATTGCAAGTACAAACTCATTCGGCGGTATGATTTCCATTGTAAAAATGGAGAATTATCAGGGTCTTGAGGCTTCTATGAATGCCGGCAGAGATATTGCCATCGGTGATTTTGTTTACGAGTTTGATACCTGCATAGTCAATTATGAGACGGAAGAGATTAAGAGAGCTTACGACCTTCTTACCGAGGGGCACGATATAGTTGCTGTTTCGGATTCAAAGGGCAGCAGACTTGGCTCAAAGGTTTTCTACGGGATCTTTAACAGCTTTAGTAAGAGCCATACCGCCATCGGAACCGAAACCTTCAGGATCGTATCAAGACGAGCCATCAACAGGATCAAGTCTATGGGAGACTATATTCCTTACCGTAAGGCGGTTTATTCCGAATGCGGACTTAATACAAAGAGGATTTTTTACACTGCGATTCTGGGAAAGAAAGTAAGAAGAGAAAAGCAGACATACGAGAGGATGGCTCTTGCGATGGACTCTTTCATATACTTTACCAATTTCCTCGAGAGGATTTCTATGGTCTTAAGCGGATTCTTCCTTTTATCAACCGTCGGACTCCTTGTTTACGCTCTTGTGGACTATATACGTAACAGGTCTGCCATCGAGGGCTGGACATCCCTTATAAGCTTTATGTCCTTTGGATTTTTCGGAATATTCCTGCTCCTTACGATCCTTTTAAAGTATATGTCCACAATGATAAATCTGATATTTAAAAAGCAAAACTATTTAGTCTCATCGGTAGAAAAGGTTGGGAACGAAAAATAATGGACCTTACTATATTATTTCCTGTATTAAATGAACATTTACGTCTGGAATCCGGCATAGAAAGATGCGTGGAGTATGTAAGAAAGAACGTACAGATTCCCTGCAAAATGGTGATCGTAGACAATGGTTCGGATGACGATACTCCCGAAATCGGAAAAGCTCTTTCCGAAAAGTACGAAGAGGTTTCTTATCTGCGGATAGAGGAAAGGGGCGTGGGTATTGCCTTTAAAACAGGCGTACTTGCTGCCGATACGGATATAGTTGGATATATGGACATTGACCTGTCGACGGACTTAAAGTATCTGTCTAAGATGATCGAGATGTTTGAAAAAAGAGAGTCTCTGCAGTACGTAAACGGCTCCAGATTTTCCAAGGATTCCGATACTAAGGGACGGAAGTGGTATCGGAAGATCACGTCCGCAGGACTTGTCTTTATTTTAAAGCATTACCTTGGGATGAAGGCTACGGACGCTCTCTGCGGATTTACCTTTTTAAGGACAAAAGCCGCGAAGGAGCTTGTGGAAAAATGTTCCGACGATAAGGGCTGGTTCTACACGGTGGAGATGCTCCTTAGGGCGGAGAGAGCCGGTATGGAGATCGAAGATATGCCCGTTGAATGGGTGGAGGATTACAACACAACCGTTAACGTTGGAAAGACGATCAAAAACTACCTTAAGCGTATAAAAATGTTAAAAAGAAGGTTTAAAGCGGAAGATGCTGAAAAGAATTGATCTTACAAGAGACTATAAAAAGCATGAGGATGAGTACTTGCAGGCTATAAAGAAGGTTTGCGAGGAGACTGCCTTTTCCGGAGGCAAGTATGCGGATAAGTTCGATAAGGAATTTGCAGATTTCCTTGGCGCTCCTTACGTACAGGGAGTAAATAACGGAACAAGCGCTCTTCACTGCGCTCTTGCTGCCTTAGGGATAGGCCCGGGGGACGAAGTTATCGTACCTGCAAATACCTATATCGCTACGGCCTGGGGCGTTACCTATACGGGAGCGACTCCGGTTTTTGCGGACTGCACGGCAGATACCTGGGAAATTGACCCTGAATCGGTGGAAAAAAGGATTACGCCGAAGACTAAGGCTATAATCGGTGTACATCTCTACGGACAACCCTTTGAATTCGGAGAGATCAAAAAGATTGCCGATAAGCACGGACTATACGTAGTTGAAGACTGCGCCCAGGCTCACGGAGCGCTCTACGAAGGGAAGATGGTGGGAAGCTTGGGGGACCTCGGATGCTTTTCTTTCTATCCCGGAAAGAATCTCTACGCTTTCGGAGAGGGCGGAGCTGTTTCTTCAAAAGAGAAAAAGTATGATGAATACATAAATGTAATGAAGAACCAGGGCTGTAATGTCAGATATTATCATGAGATGATAGGCTACAATTACAGACTTGAAGGACTTCAGGGGGCTGTTCTTTCCGTTTCTTTAAGATACCTCCCCGAATGGACAAAAAGGCGCAGAGAAATCGGAGAAAGATATATGAGAGAGATTAATAATCCTCTTATTACCCTCCAGCGCCATCCCGAGAACACATCACCCGTATTCCACCTTTTCGAGGTTAAGGTAGTGGGAGATCCTGAAAAGTTAGTTAAGTATATGGCGGATAATGACATAGAGTGCAACAGACATTATCCCGTTCCCTGCCATCTGCAGAAAGCGTATGCTGATCTCGGATACAAGAAGGGAGATTGTCCTAACGCAGAGGATCTTGCAGCACACTGCGTAACGCTACCTTTATTCCCCGAGATGACTGACGAAGAGGTTTCGCTTGTTATCGATAAGGTAAATGCGTACAGGGGATAGCATATCCTCAAAAGAGAAATATTACTAATTAATAATGGCTCCGAGGTATTGACAAGGAGCCATTATATGTTACAATACATATGAACGGTTATTCAAATGTTCAGATTAATATATTAAATTCAAAGGAGATTGCAGATATGAAAAAAACATACAATATTGAGGTTGATTGCGCAAACTGTGCACAGAAGATGGAAGACGCCGCAAATACAGTTGAAGGTATCCTTAAGGCTACCGTTAGTTTTATGACTCAGAAGATGAACGTTGAATTTGCAGAAGGCGTAAACGAGAAAAACGTTATGAAGGAAGTCCTTAAGGCCTGCAAGAAGGTTGAGGATGATTGTGAGATCGAGTTTTAGATTATAAGAGGCATATTATGACTAAGAAGCAGAAAAAAGTATTAAAAAGAATAATCATCTCCACGGTATTGGTAGCTGTCCTTGCGGTATTTGAACATATTATCCTTGGAAAGAGCGGTGAAAGTTACAGATTCCCTGTTCTTGGAGAATTCTTTGAAAAGTACAATTTTTTGCTTCTTTTCTTATATCTTGTCCCTTACTTTATTATCGGTGGGGATATTTTAAAGAAAGCTCTTAAGGGCATAAAAAATAAACAGGTATTCGATGAAAACTTCCTTATGGCGATTGCTACCGTGGGAGCTCTTGTACTCGGGGTAGTTACAAAGGGGGAGGAAGGCGGATACCTTGAAGGCGTAGCAGTAATGCTCTTTTACCAGATAGGAGAACTTTTCCAGGCCGTCGCTGTAGGAAAGAGCCGAAAAAATATCGTGGGCCTTATGGATATAAGACCGGATTATGCCAATATGGAGGACTCCGAAGGAAATCTTTTCAAGGTCTCTCCGGATGAAGTATCCGTTGGTGATATTATCGTTGTAAAGCCCGGGGAGAAAATCCCTCTTGACGGAAAAGTTATATCCGGAAAGGCGATGATAGATACCGCCGCTCTTACGGGCGAAAGCGTTCCGAGAGAGGTTTTTGAAGGAAGCGATGTAATAAGCGGATGCGTCAATTTAAGCGGCCTTATAAAGATAAAGACAACAAAACCCTTCGGTGAGTCCACTGTTTCCAAGATTCTCGACCTTGTTGAGAATTCAAGTATGAAAAAGTCTAAATCCGAGAACTTCATTGCAAAGTTTGCGCACTACTATACTCCGGCGGTTTGCTACGCAGCTCTTGCGCTTGCTATTATCCCTCCGGTCGTCATATTGATCGCCAAAGGCGGGATGCCTGCGGGAGAGTGGGTTGTCGGCGTCCTTAGCACCTGGGTTATAAGAGCCCTTACCTTCCTCGTAATCAGTTGCCCCTGCGCTCTTGTTATCTCCATTCCCCTTAGCTTTTTCGGCGGAATCGGTGCGGCGAGTTCAAGAGGAATTCTTGTAAAGGGATCCAATTACCTTGAGGCGCTGTCCGAGACGGGAATCGTAGTGTTTGATAAGACGGGTACTTTAACAAAAGGCGTATTTGATGTAACAGGTATTTACCCTAATAAACTATCGGAAAGCGAGCTCCTTAAGCTTGCAGCGGCTGCGGAGAGTTATTCAGACCATCCTATCGCGGAATCCCTTAAGAGAGCTTATAGAGAGCTTTCAAAGAAAAATGCGGATTTAAAGTCTGCGGATTATAAAGAAGTTGAAAAAACGGGTATCGATAGCTGCGAGCCGGGCGAGCTGTCCGCTACGGATATAGAAGAGATCAGCGGGCATGGTCTTATCGCCTCAGTAGAGGGTAAAAAGGTGGCTGCCGGAAACCTTAAGCTTATGGACAAGCTTGGAATAAAGGCTGTTTCCGATAATCTTCCAACCGGAACTATAGTTCATGTTGCTGTTGACGGACTCTATGCCGGATATATCGTAATATCCGATGTGGTTAAGGAAAACAGTAAGATGGCGATTGCAAAGCTTAAGGCAGCGGGAATCCGAAAGACTGTTATGCTTACCGGAGACCTTAAGGCGGTTGCAGAGTCCGTCGGAAATGAACTTAGTCTTGATGAAGTTAGATACGAGCTTCTCCCCGGAGATAAGGTGGATGAAGTAGAAAAGCTTCTTGATATGAAGAAGAAAAAAGAAAAGCTTGCCTTCGTCGGAGACGGAATAAATGATGCACCGGTACTTTCAAGAGCCGATATAGGAATCGCTATGGGTGCTATGGGCTCGGATGCGGCTATAGAGGCGGCGGACGTTGTACTGATGGATGACGATCCCGCGAAGATTGCGCTTGCTATGAAGATATCCCGTAAGTGTTTAAGGATCGTTTACGAGAATATAATCTTTGCTCTCGCGGTTAAGCTTGTTTGCCTCGTACTTGGCGCTTTAGGTATAGCCAATATGTGGATCGCAATCTTCGCCGACGTGGGAGTAATGGTCATCGCCGTATTAAACGCGATAAGATGCCTGAGAGTTAAGGAAAATTAGAAGTTTTGTTATAGCGTTTCCTATGATATTATATTTTAGGGTTCGAACAACATAATTATAAAGCATGGAACATCAAAATACAATTAAACTGATTACCGAAGCTTAGAGGTGCTTCATGGAAAGACATATGGATAAATATATCGTTAAAACAGTATATAGAAATATAACGGATTTAAAAAGAAAAAAACTGCTTACGGCCTTCGCTCCCGGATCAAAAAGCATCACCAACAGGGCGCTCCTTATAGCTACTTTAGCTGAGGGAGAAACGCTTCTTAAAGGGGTGCTTTTTTCTGATGACTCAAGAAACTTTCTTAACTGTGTCAAAGATTTAGGGGTTGATATCGAGGTAGATGAGGTAAAAAAGACTGTAATCGTACACGGATGTGACGGACAGATACCTAAATCCGAAGCTGAAATATACGTAGGAAGCGCCGGAACGGCGGCAAGATTTTTGGCCGCCTGCCTCGGGATCAGTAAGGGAAAGTATTACCTCACATCCTCGGCTCAGATGAAAAAACGTCCCATGGCACCCCTTCTTAATTCACTAAGAGAGATTGGCTGCGAGATCACCTGTGATGACGGGGATGAGAGCTTCCCTTTTACTTTAAAGGGACGGGGAGTTTGCAAGGATGAGGTGTCTGTAAATATAGATTCCAGCTCTCAGTTTCTGAGCGCTTTGCTTATTTCCGCAGTTTTATCGGACAGATCCTTTGCCATAAACGTTACGGGAAGCCACGGAAAAGCTTATATCGATATGACCCTTAAGATGATGGAGAGTTTTGGCGTTCGGATAGAAAAAGACGGCAGCAGGTATCTGATCTCCGGAAGCGAGAGATATAAAGCTCCGGGAGATGGAGCAGGTAGCGGAATATATCGCATAGAGCCTGATGCTTCTGCGGCGGCTTACTTTTACGCTATGTGTCCTGTGCTTAATATCCCTGTGGCAGTTCCGGGGATAAAGTTTGATTCTCTTCAGGGGGATGTAGAATTTATCCGTGTCCTTGAGAAGATGGGATGCAAAGCGCTTGAGTATAAAAAAGATGCGGCCTTTGGCAAAGATATCGAAGATTTGATACCGGGAACCGACTTTGAGAGGTTAAGCGAGGGAGATATAATACTCCTTCCTCCCGAAAGCGGAAGCTACAGCGGTATTGACGTCGATATGTCTTCTTTCTCCGACCAGGCGATCACCCTTGCGGCGATCGCGCCTTTTGCTACTTCGCCTACGACGATCCGCGGAATCGGACATATAAGACTTCAGGAAAGCGATCGGATTTCCGCTATTGTTACCGAGCTTGGAAAGATGGGGATAAAGACCGAAAACGGGGAGGACCGGATAAAGATTTATCCCGGATATCCACAGCCGTCAACAGTAGATACCTATGATGACCACCGTATGTCTATGGGCTTTTCGCTCATCGGACTTCGGGCGGAAGGAATCGTTATAGACAATCCCGGCTGCTGCAGCAAGACCTTTGCGGAGTATTTTGAAGTACTTGACGTGATCTGCGACAAATTATGAAAGATTCTTGCCATTGATTAAAAATCGTAATATAATTACTTAGATAATCTTGTGATTTTTTTAACGGACAAAAAGTTCGGAGGTTAAATATGTCAGACAAAATGGAAACCATAGCAGTGCTTACCAGCGGCGGCGATGCACCGGGAATGAATGCCGCAATCCGTGCGGTTGTACGTACTGCACTTGCAAGAGGACTTAAAGTTAAAGGAATTAAAAAGGGATACGCAGGTCTCCTTGCCGAGGAGATCTTCGATATGAAGGCAAGAGACGTATCCGATATTATCCAGCGAGGCGGAACCATCCTCGGAACAGCGCGCTGCCTTGAGTTCAAACAGCCCGAGGTTCAAAAGCGCGGTGCCGATATCTGCCGTAAGCATGGAATCGACGGAATCGTTGTTATCGGAGGAGACGGATCCTACAGAGGAGCCCAGGCTCTTTCAAGAAACGGAATCAATACAATCGGTCTTCCCGGAACTATTGACCTTGATATCAGCTGTACCGATTACACTATCGGATTCGATACCGCTGTAAATACAGCTATGCAGGCTATCGATAAGGTTAAGGATACATCTTCTTCCCATGAAAGATGCTCAATTATCGAGGTTATGGGTAGAAACGCCGGATATATCGCTCTTTGGTGCGGCGTTGCCAACGGTGCGGAGGATATCCTCCTTCCCGAGAAGTATGATTATAATGAACAGAATATAATCAACAACATCATCGAGAACCGTAAAAAGGGAAAGACACACCACATCATCATTAACGCAGAGGGTGTTGGACATTCACAGTCTATGGCTAAGCGTATCGAGGCTGCTACCGGTATCGAGACAAGAGCTACCATCCTCGGATATATGCAGCGTGGCGGTAGCCCTACAGCTATCGACCGCTACTATGCTTCTATCATGGGCGCTAAGGCTGTTGATATCCTTATTGCCGGCAAGACCAACCGCGTAGTCGGACATCAGCACGGCGAGTTCGTTGACTTCGATATCGAGGAAGCTCTCAATATGAAGAAGGATATCGATCCCTACGAGTTCGAGATCGCAGGACTTCTTTAATGCGTTTATTAATTCTAAAGGATTGTTAAAAGTCGCTAAAATCCTTATAAAATATGCGCATCGGATATTTAAATATGATATACTAATAACCGCCCGTGCTGACCATCGGCGGTTATTTTGCATTAAAGGGATTCAACTTATGCTATCTTAATCAGAAAGGCTATAGAACTGACCAAATGGAACTTCTCAGCGCTTCGAACAAAAGAATAAAAAACATACAGGCGCTGCAAAGGTCCTCGAAGGACAGAAGGCAGGCCGGAGTCTTTATAGCCGAAGGCGTAAAGATGTATAAAGAGGCTCCCAAAGCCTTGTTACAAGAGGTCTATCTTACCCCGGAGGTGCTTCCCGAGGTTGGCGAGCCGAAGGTTCCGTACTGCCTCGTAAGCAGCGAGGTTTTTTCAAAGATCTCCGATACCCAGACGCCTCAGGGAGTGCTCTGCGTACTTAAAAGACCGGAGATGAGCCTTGGGGAAGTTATTGGATCCTGCAAGGTAAATGGCGGCCGGAAGACTGAAGGTGGCAGAGAATCCGGGAGTGGAGGAGATATTTTGAGAACACCTCTCATACTTTTACTTGAGAATCTTCAAGACCCGGGAAATCTCGGAACAATTCTTAGAGTAGGCGAGGCGGCCGGCGTTACCGGAGTCGTTATGAGCAAGGGCTGCGTTGATATTTTCAATCCAAAGGTTATCCGCTCTACTATGGGATCCATATATCGTATGAAGTTTACTGTCTGCGACGATATTTTAGAGGCAGTAAAGGAAATCAAAAGCGCAGGGATTACAACCTACGCGGCGCATCTGCACGGATCTTTGGGATATACGGAGTACGATTATAAAAAGCCGACCTGCTTTTTTATCGGCAACGAAGGAAACGGGCTTAGCGACGAGATAACGGCGCTGGCGGACAAAAGGCTTCTTATCCCCATGGAGGGAAGCGTGGAGTCGCTAAATGCCGGGATTGCGGCGGCGGTTCTTTCATACGAAGCCCACAGGCAGCGAAGCGTATAAGATAAAGATAATGCATTAAAGAGCATCTTGATAAAAGAAAACGAGAAAGGGAAGACATCATGAAAATTGGTTTTATCGGACTTGGAAACATGGCAAGAGCTATTATTGGCGGAATTTTAAAGGATAAGATAATCCCTGCAAAGGATATCATCGGATCCGATAAGTTCGAGGCTGCCCGTAAAAACGCAGCGAAGGATTTTAAGATTACCGCGGTGGATTCAAATATAAAGGTTGTTGAAGAGAGTGATATTCTTTTCTTTGCCGTAAAACCTCAGTTTTTACCCGAGGTACTTGAAGAGATAAAGGCTTCTGTTAAAAAGGAGACCGTTATTGTAAGCATCGTAGCAGGAAAGACCATTGGCTATCTCGAGGACGGACTTAAAGTAGGAAATTCAAAGACTTCTAAGGTAAAGATCGTAAGATGTATGCCCAATACTCCCGCTCTTGTAGGCGAGGGATGCACCGGAGTATCGCCTAATGCAAATGTTACGAAAGCGGAGCTTGAAAAGGTACTCAAAATCCTTTCTTCCTTCGGAAAGGCGCATGTTGTACCCGAGAAGCTTATGGATGCTGTAGGCGCCGTAAGCGGAAGCTCACCGGCTTTTGTGTTTATGATTATTGAAGCTATGGCGGACGGCGCGGTTGCCGGCGGAATGCCGAGAGCCCAGGCGTATGAATTCGCCGCTCAGGCGGTACTTGGAAGCGCAAAGCTTGTTCTTGAGACGGGTAAGCATCCGGGAGAGCTTAAGGATATGGTTTGCAGCCCCGGGGGAACGACGATCGAGGGCGTAAAGGTCCTTGAAGAGTGCGGTATGCGCGGCGCGATAATGGATGCAATGGAAGCGGTTATTGAGAAGACTAAGAGACTGTAGAAGACGGATTAACACCTGCTATGGCAAAGAATAGAACATTTATTTTATTTATAATCATAATGGCTATCGCCGGAATCATCTGGACTTTTACAAATGTAGGAGTAGACGTTGGATATCAGACTGCTATGGCTTATAGGCTGTCAGTTGGCGATGAGATGATAGTAACTATGCTTGAACCTCACCAGACATCCGCTTTTATTACCGGAGGCTTGATAGCACTTTACCGCGCGATTACCGGTGGGTATACGGGAGTAGTAGTCTACCTGCAGGCAATAGGAACTTTGATTCGTGCTGCTGTCGCTTTTGGATTGTACCTGCTTCTAAAAAAAGAAGCCGGGAAGGGTTTGGCATTCGCAGTTGCAACAGTTTTTTTTATGATTACGCCCAAGGACTATGCAATTCCGGAATACGGTAATCAACAGGTTTGGTTTGGAGCTTTGTCCTTTGTTTTTCTGGTACTTTTTTTCACAAAGGAAAAGCTCAGATTTGTTTTACTTGCTGCGATATGCCTTTGCTTTCAGATATTCTCGTATCCTTCGTGTTTAATTCTTTACATAGCAGAAGCGATAATTATTCTTTTGTATGCTAAAAAAGGATCAAAGGGCAAGGCGCTTGCGCTTTTTACAGGCACGTGCATTATTATCGGCGGCTTTTTTGTCTCATATTTTTTATTCAAATATGGGTACAGCGAGATAAGAAAGATGCTCGGGATGATGTTATCAATCGAGCCCGGACACACAGTCGGAGCCGGTACGAAGCTCTTGGCGTATATTAGAGATGCAGGTGAAATTTTGCTGGCTTACGCGGCAGTAGCGGCGGCGAGTTTTATTATCGAACTTCCTGTTATAGCGATTCTAAAAAAGAAACGCGATGTATCGGCGGAGTACAAAAGGTCCCTTTTCTTTGCTATCGGCATGTGCATTATGCTGGTGGGGTTTTTACTGAATATTTTGCTCGTAACCGACAGATGTGCCTACACGGTTATTTTTTTCTACCTGATCGGTGTGGGAATATATTACTCAAGCAGGCTGTCAGGAAATCTGAAAAAAATATATATAACTGGCACCGTTATAGGACTGGCGGGATTTCTCTCAACAACGATTCTTACGGATCTTCCGCTTATAGTTTCCGGGGGATATTCCGTTCTTTCGGTAGGCTTATCGCTTATTCCTATAAAGGAAATGATAGAAGAATTGAAAAGCCCGGGCTTGAAACGATTTTTCTATGGACTCGGGATTGCAATGTTTGCTCTTCTGTTTTTGAGATGTATCTATTTAAGAACAACCCTCACGGGAAGAAGCCAAATAACTTCCATATTCCGAACGGATATGTCTTATGTTCATAACGGACCGGCTAAGTACATTATTACCGACAACAATGGTGCTATGAAGCAGCAGCTCAGCTATGCCGAGTTTAATGAATATATCCCTGAGGGCAGCAATATTTTTATTGCGGATGGACTTGTGGATGGATTTGGCTATTTATATACGGATACAAATGTGGCAGTACCATCGGTTATGTGCGACCCTAAGTATGGGTATGAAGAGTACTATGAAGTACTTAGAGAGTATTGGAAAAAACACCCCGAGAGATATCCGGATGTTGTGATAGTATCGGCATATAACGGCGAGATATCCTATGAAATACAAGCGTGCGGGCTTTTTATGAAGTGGCTCGAGGAAGAGTACAAGCCGTCAAATTATATAGACGGAGTGTATTATAGATACTATTTTAAATGATCAGTTTAAGAGACGGCTGTGATACAGGAAAAAAACATTAAAAGAATAATTTCATTAAGGAAAGTACTGTTTGCGCTCCTTTTCGGCGTTATATCCGGGTTTTGCCTTGTATTTGGAAACGAATTGGACAAAACGGATGCTATCAATCTTAAAAGTCCTGCGCTTTACGGAAAGACTCTTATGATTGCCTTGGTATCTACTTTTGTCTGTTTTCTGACTTGGACTTTATTTGACCTTCTTAGGGAAAGAGGCAGAAAAACATCGAAGCTTAGTTTCAGACTTCCGTACCCTGCGCTGGCAATCGGGATGTTCCTTGCCTGGGTGCCGACATGGCTCTCAATTTACCCCGGAGCGTTTTCTTACGACGCTTACGACGAGTGGAAGATGGTGGCGGATTCATCTTTGAACACACATCATCCGATAGCGCATGTGCTCTTTTCCGGCGGATTGGTGGAATTGTTCCACAGTCTGACGGGAAGCTATAACGTAGGGATAGCAGTTATTACTGCGCTCCAAATGGCAATACAGGCCGGCCTTTTTGCCTTTGCTATATATAAGACGGACAAAATGAGCGGTTCGCCGATAGTGCGAATAATCTTTGCATTATACTACGCTCTTCATCCGGTTATAGTTTTGTTTTCGGTAGCTACGACAAAGGATACGTTGTTTTCTGCCGTGGAAATGCTTTTCTTTTTGTATCTTTTTGATCTTTTCAGAGACAGGGAAAAGTTTTTAAAAGATTATAAAGGGGTTATAGGTCTTGGCATTACAGGATTATTTACGATGATCCTGAGAAACAACGGGCTATATATTGCGCTCATCTGCTTTATAGTGGTTTTTGTTTCGCTCCTTAAGTCAATTAAAAAACACTATCTTAAGGTGGCGGTACTTTTGGGAATATTGATCATTCCGTATATTTTATATGTCGGGCCGATATACAGTGCTCTTGGCGTTTCGAAAGACGGAGGGCAGGAAAAACTGTCCATGCCGCTTCAGCAGATGACAAGGGTATATCACTATTGTAACGAAAGTATTACCAAAGAAGATAAACTGCTTTTTTACAATTATGTTCCGGAAGACGCGCTTGAATTATACAAGCCTACATGCTCGGACAATATAAAAAGCAGATTCAATAATGAATATTACGTTGAAAACAGGGCGGAGTTTTATAAGCTTTGGGTAAAGTGGGGAAAAGAAAACCCGGCAATATATATTGTGCAGTTTCTTGTAAATACGGTTGATGCATGGCACCCGGGTAGTCTTATTGACGGGTACAGAATGGGAAACGGGGAAAAGAGCGATTATTTTGACTACCGCGTTGCACCTCCGGGGGATGATGCCCATCTTCTTGAAGGCCTTAACGATGCGTGGTACAGAGTTTCGTATGATAAAGACAGTCAAAAGGGCCTACTGTATACGCTTTTGTTCAGCCCGGGATGGTATTTTCTTTGCTTTATGGCGATATGGCTGTATGCGGCATACAAAAAAGACAGAGGATTTTTGCTTGCGGGAATTTTGCACATTGTACATTTTCTGACTTTACTTTTAGGACCCATGGCCCTTGTAAGATATGAACTAAATTTCTTTTATGGATTGCCATTTTTTATATGGGCTGTACTATTCGGATATAGGGAAGCGGCAGAAGACAAAAACTGAAAATATAAAACATATATGAGAGGATTACATGGAAGACGATAAGGACAGGTTTAAAGAAGTAGAAGATATAAATGCGGTTACGGAAGTGACCGAAAAGAAGGATGGCGAGAAGGCCGAGGCTTCGAAGGAAGTAAAAGGTGAGAACGAGGCTGCAAGCGCAGAATCTGCAAAGTCTTCGAACGAGGGTAAAGACGCTAAGGAGTCGGAGTACGAGGATGTTTGCTTCGTCTGCAGGAGGCCGGAGAGTAAGGCGGGAAAGATGTTTCATCTGCCGAATCATATCTCCGTTTGCGAAGACTGTATGCGAAAGACGATGGAGACCGTATCCCAGTTTGATTATCAGGGGATGTTTAATCCCAGGATGGATGGATCTAACTTCGGAAATCCGGATATGGAGGGCTTCCCAAGATACAGCTTTATAAACCTTGCCAACCTTCAGGGGGACGGCGGCATCCCAAATAAGCAAAAGCTTAAGAAAAAGAAAAAGGGCGAGGCACCTGTGATCGATATCAAGAATATCCCCGCGCCCCATAAGATAAAAGCCAGTCTCGATGAATACGTAATCGGTCAGGATTACGCAAAAAAAGTTATCTCCGTAGCGGTATATAACCACTACAAGCGTGTTGCGACAAACACGATGGACAATATCGAGATTGAAAAGTCAAATATGCTGATGATCGGACCTACAGGTTCCGGTAAGACTTATCTTGTAAAGACACTGGCGAGACTCCTTGACGTTCCTCTTGCTATCGCGGACGCTACGTCTCTTACGGAGGCGGGATATATCGGAGATGATATAGAGAGCGTTATTTCAAAGCTCCTTGCGGCGGCTGACAATGACGTGGAAAGGGCCGAAAAGGGTATCGTCTTTATCGACGAGATCGACAAGATCGCAAAGAAGGCAAATGCTAATTCGAGAGACGTATCCGGAGAGAGTGTTCAGCAGGGAATGCTTAAGCTCTTAGAGGGAGCGGACGTTGAAGTACCCGTTGGTGCGTCAAGTAAGGGCGCGATGGTTCCTCTTGCGACTATCAATACGAGAAATATCCTCTTTATCTGCGGAGGAGCTTTCCCGGATCTCGAGGATATTATAAAAGAGAGACTTACAAAGAACTCGCTTATCGGATTCGGCTCTACTTTAAAGAACGCTTTTGACAAAGAGGACGTACTTTCCAAGGTAAAGGTGGAGGATATAAGGAAGTTTGGAATGATCCCCGAGTTTATCGGTCGCCTTCCCATCATATTCACGCTCCAAGGTTTGACAAAGGATATGATGATCCGTATACTTAAAGAGCCTAAAAACGCTATTTTAAAGCAGTATCAAAAGCTTTTGGAGCTGGATGAGGTGAAGCTGGACTTCTCCGACGATGCTTTAGAGGCGATAGCGGACAAGGCGATGGAGCAGGATACGGGAGCAAGAGCTCTCCGCTCTATCATCGAAGAGTTTATGCTCGATATTATGTACGAGATTCCCAAGGATGACAATATCGGAACTGTCACCATTACAGGGGATTATATAAAAGGTACCGGTGGACCGGTTATAGGACTTCGGGGAAGCGAGACGGCTCTCCTTGAAGAAAAGAGGGATGAAAATGAGTAAACAAAAAATAGTAGTTTCACTTGGACATGAAGCTTTGGGAAGTACTACAAATGCGCAGTATGATGCCGTAAAGGTTACGGCTAAGGACCTTGCGGATTTAATAGAGGACGGAAACCAGCTTACGATCACGCACTCAAACGGGCAGCAGGTTTCCATGATTCACAAGGCGATGACGGAGCTTAGAAGAGTCTATATCGACTACACTCCCGCGCCTATGTGCGTTTGCTCTGCTATGAGCCAGGGATATGTCGGTTACGATATTCAAAATTCATTAAGGGCCGAGCTCATAGACCGCGGAATTTCAAAGCCTGTAAGTACTATCCTTACTCAGGTTACAGTCGATCCCTACGACGAGGCTTTTTACGAACCTACCAAGGAAATCGGAAGATTTATGTCCGCCGAGGACGCTGAGATCGAGGTAAAAAAGGGAAACTACGTAAAGGAATATCCCGGACAGGGCTTTAGAAGAGTTGTTGCGGCGCCTAAGCCTTTAAGCATCGTAGAGATTGACGCTATCAAGGCGCTTGTTGACGCTGACCAGACTGTTATCGCCTGCGGAGGCGGCGGTATCCCTGTTATCGAGCAAAAGCACGCTCTTAAGGGTGCTTCAGCAGTAATCGAAAAGGACTCCATCGCAGGTAAACTGGCTTCAGACCTTGGAGCTGACGTACTCCTTATCCTTACGGGGGTTGAGCATGTTTGCACAGGCTTTAATACCGAAAGCTGCAAGCCTATCGAGAGTATGAACGTAGCCGAGGCGAAAAAGCTTATAGAGGCCGGAGAGTTCGAGGAAGGAACGATGCTTCCCAAGATCGAGGCTGCGATAGAATTCCTCTCTTCAAATAAGGATGGTAAGGTTATCATCACATCCATCGGCAAGGCTCTTGATGCTCTCAAGGGAAAGACCGGAACTGTTATTACCGCCTAAGAGATTAAATGCTATACAAGTAAGGACGTCTATTTTTTATTGGTCAGAACAGATTAAAGGTGACTTAAGCGGTCGGAGGTTTGGCTGGGGTAATGATTGAAAAGATAGATTGGAAAAATGAATACTCGGACGAAGAGAAAACAATCTATCTTCGCCCTATGACGGAAGATGACGCCGAAACCTACGTTAACTGGCGTAACAGCAAGTCCGTCAATAAGTACTTTATCTACAGAGGAAAGTTTACGGTTGATGGACAGAAAAAGTGGATAAAGGACAACTTAGAAACCGGAAAAGCAGCGTCGATGATGATCTGCCTGATGGGGAATGACGGAAAACCTATAGGTAACGTATATCTCCTTAATATTGATAAAGAAAACTCCAAGGCAGAGTACGGCATAATGCTCGGGGACGAGGCCGCAAGAGGAAAAGGCATCGGAAGTAAGGCGGCGAAATTGATGCTTAAGTTTGCCTTTGAAGAGCTCGGGCTCCATAGAGTCTACCTTCGGGCTCTTGAGGGGAACGAGAGGGCGATAAAAAGCTACGAGAATGCCGGTTTTGTAAAAGAAGGCATATTAAAAGACGATGTCTGTATCGACGGGCAATACAGAAACATCGTCTGGATGGCGGCAGTAAAAAAATAAATATTCTCCGGCGGATATGCAAACAGTGCAGAAACCGCCGCCTGTCTTAGGGGGCAGCTTAGTAAACTTTGGAGTAAAGAACCATGGTTTCTGAGCTGCCTATTTTGTTCCAAGTAGGGCTGCTTTCGAGGAGGGCTTCAATCTCGCCTCCTGCGGGGGCAGCGATATAGCCGGATTGCAGGGAATTAAAGTTTTCTATAACGTATACTGACATGCAGCAGCTTATACCCATCCCAGAGGGGAGATCGTACAGAAGCTGCCAGCAGTCGGGTCCGTCGCCGTAGGTCCAAATTACGGTATTCTCGTAGGCGGGGGCTTTGGTATCTGCTAATTCTATACCCTTGTATATTTCCTTCCAATAAACTATTTCGTCTTCTTTGCTTCCGTCATCGTAGGGAAGTATGTAATCCACCTGGTCCGGCCTTTTTAGAATCAGGGCAAGGAGGAAAAAGACGCCTATGAGGAAAGTTCGTATATAAGCTATTTCCTCGGCAGCTATCAGTAAAAGCACAGCCGGGATAATAAAAGCAAGAAGATGCTTACTTCCTTCATAAGGCTTGTACATAACCTCGATTGCAATAAGAAGAACGATCATAGAAAGTGTCAGGTGCAACAGGGTCAGAGAGTACTTATTCTTTTTTGTAACAAGTTTCAAAACAAGGGTGAGGATAAGTACGGCAATAATCCCTATATAAACAAAGTAAAAAGCCCCGTCTGACTGATAACCGTGCTGCAAAGCCAGCTTTATGCGGTAGTAGACTTCTATATTCTTGGTAACAAGGGTATTCCAAAAAAATTTAATACCCGCGACTATTCCGTTATTCTTAAACTCGTCCAACCATTGGGTATTATAGAGCTTTGTAAAGTAAGGGGCGGAGAGATATTTCTTGATAGGCCTGTAGATAAGCGCGGTAGCAAGGGCTGCAGCAAGGTCTATGAATACCGCGATCCATTTTCTCTTTCCCTTATAAGAAAGGAAAAGGAAGAAAGCGGGGAGCAGCATCAAAAGTATAAAGTAAGGCCGCATCGTTGTAAGAAGGGCCGAAAGGAAAAACATCGTCACTAAAGAAGCGGTTTTACCCCTACCCGGGCGGGCATTTGTATAAACGATCGCGAGGGTGTAGAAAACGATTATAAGAGCCCAGACTATTATCTCCGGCATGGCACTGAAGATGTAGCGGTAGTTTAAGGGAAAGAGCAAAAATGCTGCGAAGACAAGGAACAGCTTTTTTAAATCGGGCTTTGTCTTTATACCCCAAAAAAGCATTGCCCCGCAGTAAAGAAGGGCATTGTAGATAAAAGGTGAAAAAAGCTTCCACCCGAATATTTTTCCAAGAGCCAGCCAGGGAAGGATCAAGGTAGGGCTCCAGGCGGCAAAGGAAAGAACCTTTGCGTGGGACTCGTTAAAGCCGAAGAAGCCCTTCGGGAAGCCGTTTGATAATATACCTTCCGTTTGCTTAAAATAGAAAAGCTCGTCATTCCAGGTTGAATATTGCAGGGAATTTTTAAAGGGAAGATGTCCGTCTATTAAAGCGTAAAGCAGGCAGACAAGGACCGGCAAAAGGGCGATGATCGCTATGCGCAGGGGCAGGTACTTGTCCTTTTTTCCTGAATCTTTATTGGCGGTATAGTTTCTGTAATAGTCTTTGTAATTGTTTTTATTAAGGTTTCTCATACTGAAAATCATACCACACCCCCTTAAATAATAGAACAATCCAATTTATAAGATTTTATGAAGATTAAGCGCGAAAATAGACATTGGAGATGTTTTGAGATAAAATAATAAAGTCTATTGCTATGACTAAATTTATGAAAGAAGGACATTAGAATGAACGTTGTTTGTTTAGACCTTGAAGGCGTACTTGTTCCCGAGATCTGGATTGCTTTTTCCGAAGCTACCGGTATCCCTGAGCTTAGAAAGACAACCCGCGACGAGCCCGACTACGATAAGCTTATGAAGTATCGTATCGCCATCCTAAAGGAGCACGGACTCGGACTTAAAGAGATTCAGGAAACGATCGCCGGAATAGAGCCTATGCCCGGTGCAAAGGAGTTCCTTGATGAGCTTAGAAGCATTACCCAGACCATCATCATCAGCGACACCTTTTCACAGTTTGCTACCCCTCTTATGAAAAAGCTCGGCTGGCCTACCATTTTTTGCAACGAACTTGAAGTAGCGGATAACGGCGAGATCACCGGATACAAGATGCGCTGCGAAAAGTCTAAGCTTACAACCGTACGCGCTCTGCAAAGCTGTGGCTTCGAGACCATCGCCAGCGGAGATTCGTTTAATGACCTTGCGATGATAGAAGCAAGTAAGGCAGGTTTCCTCTTTAGAACTACAGAAGCTATTAAAAAGGATTACCCTCAGTTCCCCGCTTTTGAAAGCTATGATGAGCTTCTCGGGGCAATAAAGGCAGTATTGTAAATGCGACGTATATTAAAAAAGTTAAATCTCTTACTTGATAAAAAACAAAAGGGCAGGATGGCTCTTTTAATAGTCGTTATGACAATCGGAGCTTTCCTCCAGACCCTGGGAGTCAGCCTCCTTGTAGAGGTTGTAAACGTTGTAATAGACCCCGCGGCAGCTGCGAGAAGCCGCGTAGTTTCGACGGCGCAAAGGATCCTTGGAATTACGGACTTTAAGGTTTTTTCGATACTTATTATGGCCGCTCTGATCGGGGTATATATTGTTAAAAACCTATATCTGTATTTCCAGTACAAGATGACCTACTCCTTTATATATGTTAATCAGTTCCGCACCTCCGAGAGGTTGATGCGTAACTTTATAAGGCGCAGATATGAGTTCTTTTTAAGCGCGGATACGGCGGTTGTACAAAGGAGTAGTCCCTCCGACGTCAACAATATGTACGCTCTTATCCTGGCGCTCCTTACGCTTTTTTCCGACGGAGTAGTCTCTTTATTTGTAGTAGGCTACTGCCTTGTTCAAAGCGGAGTTCTTACCATCGCCCTTGCGGTGGTGATGATAGCTTTGATGCTTATCATCAAAAAGGTACTCCAGCCTGTAATGCGTAAGGCGGGCAAGGACAATCAGGACTACTACAGTTCACTTTTTAAGTGGATCTCCCAGACCGTTCTCGGCATCAAGGAAGTCAAGGTTACGGGAAGAGAGACCTACTTTGTAAATCAGTACAAAAAGGCCGGAAAGGGTTACGTCGGAGCGGTGCAAAAGTACAGCTTATACAACAGCGTGCCGAAGCTCCTTATCGAGACGGTCTGCGTTGCGACGATGATGGTTTACGTCATCGTGCTCCTACTTACGGGGTCAAGTACCGAAAATATGCTTTCCGTACTTGCTACTCTTGCGGCGGCTTCGTTAGTTCTACTCCCCGCAGTAAACAGGATCAACAACCAGATTACTGCGATTGCTTACTTGGAGCCTTTCTTTATGAATGTCAGCGACAATCTTGTTGACGAGATAGGAGAGGACAAGGTTGACCTTACTTTTGCAAATGTATCCGAAGGAAAGCTTCCCTTTAATGAAGAAATCAGCCTTGAGGGTATTACATTTGCCTATCCGGGCACGGAGAGAAAGATTTTTGATAATGCTTCACTAAAGATAAAAGCGGGAGAATCAATCGGTATCGTCGGAACGACGGGTGCCGGAAAAAGTACCGTCGTTGATATATTGCTGGGACTTCTTACCCCGCAGGAAGGAAACGTTACCGTAGACGGAGTTGATATTACTCTTCGCGGAACGGAGCCCGGGTGCGATACGGAGAAAAACTATCGCAGATTCCTTAAGAATATCAGATATATTCCGCAGATGATCTATATGCTGGACGATACGATCCGAAGGAACGTCGCTTTCGGTATCCCGGAGGAAGAGATAGATGACGAGCGTATCTGGGAAGTACTTAAAGAAGCTCAGATGGATGAGTTTATAAGAAATCTTCCGGACGGACTAGAGACTACCGTGGGCGAGCGAGGAATCAGACTCTCCGGCGGACAGCGCCAGAGGATATCTATTGCGAGAGCCCTTTACCATGACCCCGAGGTGCTTATACTTGATGAAGCTACTGCGGCTCTCGACCAGGATACGGAAGCTGCGATAATGCATTCAATCAACTACTTCCAGGGCAAGAAGACCCTTATAATCATTGCCCACAGGCTTCAGACCATCGAGCGATGCGACCATGTATACCGCGTTGAAAACGCTAAGATAACGCAGGAAAGATAGGTTTAGATTATATAGATTTGGTAAAACAGATTTGAGTAAGGAAAATACTAAAAAATCAATATCCGTTCTTACCGTAGTAGAGCTTTGCATTGCGCTTATCGCCTTCCTTGTAATCTTCGGAAGCTTTATGAAAAAGGAAAAGGCGGCAGATTATTCATCGGAGAAACCAAAGGTTATCCTATTTGGGGACAGTATGTTTGCCTACTGGCAGGATGAAAATTCAGTTGCAAGCAATCTGGAAGAAATCCTTGGCGTAAAGGTACTTGACGCCTCCTTCGGAGGAAGCTGCCTTGCCTATCTTGACAGGGACGGAAAGCTGTCTTTAAGTAGCGATGCCTACAGCCTTGCGGCCTTAACGAGGGCAATAAAGGCCGGGGATTTCAGGTATCAGATAAATGCCGAAATATCCGGGAATGGCGCGGAATACTTCAAAAACAGATTAAAGCTTTTAGAGAGCTCTGATATATCGGGGGCAGATGTAATTGTAATAGAAAATCTCATAAACGATTACCACAGCGCTGTTCCCGCAAAGGCGCAATACGGAAAGTATGACGAGTACTCCTACGAAGGAGCGCTCAGAAGCGTAATTAAGAGTTTTAAAGAAATGTATCCGACGGTCAGGATAGTGGTTGCGGCTCCGCCGGTTACCTGGTACCTTGAAGACGGAAAGTATATCTCGGCTTACCAAAAGGACTTTGGAGGCGGGACGATAGATGTATACAGAGACGTGCAAAAAAGCGTAGCAGGCGAGATGGAAGTTGGTTTCATCGACCTGTCCGATGCTTACGACAATACAAAAGAAGAAACGGTTTTAGAGTATACCTGCGAAGGGCTTCACCCTAACGAAGCCGCTTCAAGACTGCTCGCAGAGTATATGGGAGAGTTTTTAAAGTGAAAAATTTTAACCGGGCAATGGATAATTTAAAAGATGGGCTCAGCTCTGTTACAAAGGGGGCTTTTTTCTCGTCCCTTGTCTTCGGACTTTTGGCTCATATGGTTCCTATGACCGGGGATTTTCCGAACCATGACGGACTTGGAAGCCTTTATTTTAATCAGGATATGCTTTCATCCGGAAGATGGTTTTTGAGTATAGCCTGCGGTATTTCGAGCTATTTCGCTCTTCCCTGGCTTATTGGAGTACTTAGCATACTCTATATCGGAATTGCGGCGGCGCTTACCTGCGCGGTTTTAAAGATAAGAAACAAGTATTCCGCTATCGTTATCGGAGCCTTGATGGCTACTTTCCCGGCGCTTGCATCCACTTTTGCCTACGTCTTTACCATGGACGGATATATGCTGGGGCTTTTGATGGCTGTGGCGGCTGTGTATTTTACAAAGAAATTCCGCTTCGGCTGGATAGGGGGAGCGGTATTACTTGCCCTTAGCCTCGGGACATATCAGGCGTATCTGCCCGTTGCTGTAATACTTTCTCTCTATGCGGCCGTACTGATACTTATGGGAGAGGATGGAAAAAGCGGCGCTTTAAAGACTTCCGACTCTTCGGAGAAAACGGCAAGTGCGGAAGCTGGAGACGGTACTAAAACCAAGATATTTAAGATCCTAAGGTTTTTATACATGGGACTCTTAGGGGGCGGATTGTATTTTGTAATCTTAAAAGTCCTTCTTAAAGTAAGAGGGATGGAGCTGGCCTCATATCAGGGAGCGGATTCAATTAGCCTTGGAGCTAATGCGGCAGGATCTGCCGCTGAGCAAGTAGCTGCACAGGCAGCAGGACAGGCAGCAGGACAGGCATCCTGGGCAGCCGGCGCGGGACTTGCTTCAAAAATCATCGCGGCCTATAAAGATTTTGCGGTATTTAGCGTAAGATCAAAGGTCCTTGCTCCGAACGTATTTGTCTGGATAGCCCTTGGAATCTTAACCGGAGCGGCGTTAATGCTCCTTTTAAGAGAGATAGTAAAGAAAAAGTGGTACAAGAGGCCGGTTTTATATATAGCTATAATCCTTATCGCTTTGATATATCCCGTAGCGTCGAATGTAGTAATGATCGTTATGGGAGATGTAACGTACCACGCCATAATGCGATACCAATGGGTACTCATCCCAATCATACTTATCGCGCTTTGCGACCGCCTGGCGTACAAGCCGGAGTACTACGCGGCTGCGGCAGGCAGGGAAAGCTTTGTAAAGCTTGTAACCTGGCTTATTCCGGTACTTGGCTGCGTAATCGCATTTTGCTATATCGTAACCGACAATATCGGCTACTCGAATTTACAAAAAAAATACGAGCGAACCTACGCTTATTGCGAAAGACTCCTTGACAGAATAGAACAGGCCGATGGTTATTACCCCGGAATTCCGATTGCGATGATAGGAGTAGTAAGCGAGGATCAGTATCCAAAAGCCGACCTTACGGAAGGTGTTACGGATAATCTTATCGGGCTTTCGGGGGATTATCTTTGCTACAAGGGAGCGGATTATAAGCATTTTTTCAAGGCATATCTTGGTGCCGACCTTAATATAATAAGCGGCGAGGAGATCGGCGAGATCTATAACAGCGAAGAATACGTTCTTATGGACAGCTTCCCGGGGAAAACTTCGGTAAAGCTTGTAGACGGAACAATCTACGTAAAGACGGAGAATATAGATTACGGATTAAGAGAAACGTACGGCAAGTAATATAGATAGTAATAATATGCCGGGAATATAGAAAAGCAGTTAATATATGGCTATAAAGAAAAGGCTATAAGTAAAAGCTGCAAATAAACGGAGGAATGATTTTGCCTCAGCTTTCAATCATCCTGCCCTCCTACAATGAGGAGCAGAACATCGAAAATACATACAATGTCCTTTCCGGGATGCTTACTGAACAAGGCATCGACTTCGAGCTTATCTTTATAAGCGATGGATCGAGAGACGAGACCTATACAAATATCTGTAAGATTGCGGAAAAGGATACAAGAGTAAGGGGCGCGGAATTTTCGAGAAATTTTGGAAAAGAAGCTGCTATCTTTGCCGGACTTGAGCTCTCAAGAGGAAAGGCCACCGTCGTAATGGACTGCGACCTTCAGCATCCGCCGGAAGTAGTCCTCGAGATGCTCGAAGAGTGGAAAAAAGGCGCTGAAGTAGTAGAGGGTATAAAGTCCTCGAGGGGAAAAGAAAGCCCTATGCACCGCTTTACGACAAGCGTCTTTTACGGGATAATGTCCGGACTTATAAAGATGGATATGAAGGCTTCTTCGGATTTTAAGCTCCTTGACAGAAAAGTCGTTGACGCCCTTGTAGCTCTCCCCGAAAAGGATACCTTCTTTAGGGCCCTGAGCTTTTGGGTCGGATTTAAGACCGTCAAGGTTTACTACGACGTGCAGGAGAGGCAGTACGGCGTTAGCAAGTGGTCAACGGGGAGTCTTATAAGATACGCGATTTCTAACGTTACGAGCTTTACGACTCTTCCTCTTAAGATAGTAAGCTTTATAGGAGTGATATTCGTAGTTTTCGCCATCGGGCTTGGTATTCAGACTCTTGTAAGATTTATAATGGGCACAGCCTTCAGCGGATTTACAACGGTTATACTCCTTCTTCTTATAATCGGAGGTCTGATACTTATAAGCCTAGGAATCATCGGAAACTACCTTGCGAGGGTTTACGAAGAGGTAAAGGGAAGACCGAGATATATAATCAGCAATCGGACTGATGAAAGGCAGTAAAGCCCGGATTAAATGCAACTTTATAGCAATAATACACATAGAAATAAAGGATTTCAGGAGACAAGAAATGATCAATTTTAATGTGCCGCCCTTTGTAGAGACGGCGATGGACTACATACAGGAGTGTGTTAAAAACCAGAAAATCTGCGGAGACGGAGCTTATACCAAAAAGTGTAACGCTTGGATCGAGGAAAGAACAGGGACGAGAAAGGCCCTTCTTACAACCTCTTGCACTCACGCGACAGAGCTTGCAGCGCTTCTTTGCGATATAAAGCCCAGTGATGAGGTTATAATGCCCTCCTTTACCTTTGTATCTACCGCGGACGCATTCGTACTTAGAGGCGCAGTACCCGTATTCGTAGATATCCGTCCCGATACCATGAATATCGATGAAAACAAGATTGAGGCGGCGATCACGGAAAAGACAAAGGCAATCGTACCTGTCCACTACGCCGGAGTAGCTTGCGAGATGGACAAAATCATGGAGATCGCGAAGAAGTATAATCTCTACGTAATCGAGGATGCGGCCCAGGGCGTAATGTCTTCCTACAAGGGAAAAGCCCTCGGAACAATCGGAAACTTCGGAGCTTTCTCTTTCCACGAGACCAAGAACTACAGCATGGGTGAGGGCGGAGCCCTTCTTATCAGAGACGAAAAGGATATCGAGGACGCGGAGATCCTTCGCGAAAAGGGAACCAATAGAAGCAAGTTTTTCCGCGGCCAGATTGATAAATATACTTGGGTTAACCATGGCTCAAGCTACCTTCCCAGCGATATGAACGCCGCTTACCTCTACTCACAGCTCGAGATCGCGGACAAGATAAATGAGGACAGAAAGGCAAGCTGGAACAGATATTACGAGAATCTCTCGGGGCTGAAAGAGGCGGGAAAGATCGAGCTTCCCACCGTCCCCGAAGGATGCGTACACAACGCCCATATGTTTTATATTAAGGCGAAGGATCTCGAGGAGAGGACAGCCCTCATCGCACACCTTAAGGCCAACGATATCTTAGCGGTATTCCACTACATACCTCTCCACACCGCCCCCGCGGGACTAAAGTTCGGAAGATTTAATGGCACGGACGAATATACGACAAAAGAGAGCGAGAGACTTGCAAGACTTCCTATGTACTACGGCCTTAAACCGGAGCAGGTAGACTATATCTGCGATAAAGTAAAAGAGTTTTACGGCGCGTAAACAGATAAAGAAAACAGATGAAGACAGGAAATAAACGGATCGTTACGGGTATCCTTGGAAAAATAATACTTTTGGGATTTGCGGCGCAGATTGTCTTCGGACTCATCTACGCTGTAAGGAACCTGACATATATCCCGATGTTCGGAGAGACGGCAAAAAACGTCTATACATCCGGGACATTTGTTTGCGATACCTATACGGGAGTTTTGTATCCCGCTGTGATCCTGCTTTTTAGGCTCCTTTCGGCAGCCCTAAAGTTTCCCTGGCAGTCGGCGGTATATTTATTACAGATTACGCTGATGGTCTTTGCGGGGACAAAGTTTTTATCGGCATTTGGGAAAAACAAAAGCGAAGAGGACAGATACCCAAGGCAGATGTACATCTTTGGAGGCCTTGTAATAGCGACTTTTCCCTTTTTGATGCAGATAAATATGGCTGTTTTAAGCGCTTCAATGGCTCTTAGCTTCTTTTTACTGGAGCTTGCTTTCTTTAGAGATAGTTTCGAGAGTTTAGTTCTTTGCAGCGGAAGGCTTTTTAGTATCGAGGTCGGAAGGATATGCCTTTTTTGGATGCTGGCGGCGCTGACGGAGTGGAAGTACCTGATAATAGGGGCTTTGCCTGTAATCGTCATCTCTGTAAAGGCGTTTAAGTATATTCGGAGGATAGATGGAAAGTCTATTAAGTATCCGATATTTATAATTCTTAGCTTTGTCGTAATTACTCTTGGAGTATACAGCCTTACGGCGGATAGGAGTAATCCGTCTCTTCCGAAGAGGGGCGTAGCGGTAAGTTTATTTGATCGCGTCGCCTGGAGAGAGATATCTGAGGCCGGAAATATAAGGTTTTACGTACTTCAGATAATCGGGGAGGACAATATAGAAAAGGTCATCGCCGAAAGAGAAGCGGTAAAGACCCTTGCGGAGCCTATTATAGAGGCGAAGCTTGGCTGGAAGGAAGCTAATAGGTTTTACCTTAGTATGGTTAAAGAGACTTTAGAGACTTCCTCTAATGAGCTTTTTCACGATATGAGGGCGGACTTTGCAGGGTACTTAGTGGCACCTTTAATCGTAAGAAAACTTTTATCAGAGAGCAGCTTTTTATCCTACACGATACGAAATTACGATATATTTACGAGAAATGCCCCGTTGCTTTCCAAGTACTATATGGATTACAGCCTCTTTTGGTTTGCGGCTTCCTTGATGATCGGAGCGGTACTTTTGCTTCTTAGAGCTGCGTCTTACTTTAGAGTAAAAAAAGAAGAACGGGATAAGAAGACTGAGACTAAAGCAAAAGCTAAAGGGGAAATCGAAGGAAAAGCTGAAGAGAAGAACGAAGGGGCGGTTTATCCGCAGACCAAAAGGTGCGGGCCTAGTAAGCCGGTAATAGTCTTGCTTATTCTTGGCGTACTTTACGCCATAGCCGGGACGTTCAGAGGAAGCTGCGTTTACGATTACAAGGAGGCGGGCTTTACGACCGTCCTGTGGCTGACGCTTATACTATTTTCAACAGATGGGGTGGCGGAAAATGAACTTTCTTAACACCTGCTCCGCGATTTTAATGCTTACCCTGCTCCCGATAGCAGCGGGGATGGGACTTATCTTACCTTTTAAAAGCTTAGGCGGAGAAGAGAAAAAGAGCATATTTTTTGATATCATCTGGAGCTGGTTTTTCGGTCAGCTCCTTTTGTGGTGCGTCTTCCAGCCGATTGCGGTAAGACAGGTACTTAAAAGCGGAAGGGTAGAGGATCTGAGGAAAGAGTATTTGATTGGGGTGGGGTTAGTAGTTGCAGCCTCGATAGTAATTTGCGCGGTGGGGATGGTTGTGCAGAAAAAGAGGGGGCGAGTTTTATATCATCTTAGGGGGAAGGCTGTTAGTGAGGAGGAAAACAGAACTTTTGGAGCCGGAGAATTTGGGGAAGAGAGAAGTGCTGACTACAATGATAAGGGCGTAAATGGAAATAATAAAACGGGCGAAGGCTATTGTGGTAAGCTTGAAAAAGCCCTGAGAATTCTGGCGATAGTAGTCGTTGCCTTGATCGTAATCCAGGCCTTTTTACAGGTCTTCCTGGCCTATATGGAGGTGGACGACGCTTTCTACGTTACCGAAGCAGTCAGCTCGGCGGCGGGGGTACCTTTCTACGAGAGGATACCCTTTACGGGAGCTTACACCGGAGGGGATTTTAGGCACGGACTTGCGCCCTTTCCTCTTTGGCTTGCTTTTATCTCTAATTTCACGGGATTAAACGCTACGAGTCTGTCCCATGTAGTCTTGCCGCCGGTGCATCTGCTACTTACTTACGGTGAATTTGCACTTATAGGTAGGGCAATCTTAGGAAAGAACAGAAAATACCTCCCTGTATTTATGCTGATCATTACCTTTTTAAACCTCTTTGGATTTACTTCATATATGACCCCTGAGAAATTCTTTTTAACGAGGATAAGGGAAGGCAAGGCAACGATCGCTTCGATGATCTTGCCGGGATTAGTTCTTGCACTTTTCCTGATTTTGAAGAGCCTTGGTGAGAATAAAAAGATTGATTTCAGGGCTTATTTGCTGCTTTTTGTACTTAACGTATCCGGGTGCCTTTGCAGTACGCTGGGAGCGCTCCTTTGCGCGGTACCTGTATTTATCTGCGCCGTACTCGGAGCGATTATGTTTAAAAAGGTTAGGCACCTTCTGCCGATGGCGGTAAGCTGCGTGCCCTGCGCAGTGTTCGCGCTGATGTATTTGAAATTATAGTAATGGGTAAAGCTATTTGAATAACATTTTTTAGAGCTTTGTGCTTTAGATTTGAATTAAATGAGGAATATATATGTGGAGCACAGTGGTTTCGCATTTAACTTCATATATCGGATGGGGGCTTATCTTCATCTACTACCTTGTAGCGCTGGTCTACCTTTTTGTTACGGAAAAGAGGAAGGAGAGGCGGATACTCTTTATCTACATGCCGCTTATCGTACTTATTATCTTCCTGCTTCCCGTAACGGCGATGGTAATGGAAAAGTACGCGGACGATGAGGTGTATTACAGGCTCCTTTGGATCCTGCCGATAGGCATTACTTTAGCCACGGCGGTAACTGAGGCGATAATAAAGCTAAAGGGAAAGGCAAAGGCGTTTGCTCTTGCGGGAGCGCTGGCGCTTATAATCCTCGGGGGAAGGCTTATCTATACGGATACGAGGTTTTCCGTAGCGGAGAATGAATACCACGTCCCGCAGGAAGTGGCAGATATTTGCGACGCCCTTGTAATACAGGGAAGAGAGGTCCAGGTAGCTTTTCCGAAGGAGATGCTGGTCTACGTAAGGCAGTATACGCCCCTTATCGTAATGCCCTACGGCACGGACGATTTAAACTACGCCGGAGATGACGGAAGCTTTCTGCGGATACGAGAGATCCTTGAAAAGCCTACGATTGATGCAAAGGATATGGGGAAGGCAGCGGACGATTTCCTTTGCCACTATATAGTCTTGGACGAAGAAAAGCCCATAGCGGGGGATCCCGAGGACTATGGGCTTGAGGAATATATGCATATTGATGGGTATGTGATTTACAAGAATACGGACCGGGATTTTACGGATCCTTTTAGTTAAATGCTAAGATAAAGTCTGTAAGCCGCTTGGTTAAAAGCTCCTTGCCTGCTTTATTAAGATGCCGCTCGTCTTTTTCAAGGTACTCGGAGTAGTTATCTTCAGTAACGGTACCAAAGTAATTGTCAAGGAAGCTGCAGGTACTTACCGCTTGGATTGAACCGCCTAAGTTGTAAAAGTAGTTTGATGGAGTACCGTAATCGTTTTTAACGAGCTCGGCGCTTACGTATTCGCCGTTTGCATCCTTTTGAGGGTTGTAGTAAGGCGAGGAAACGATTATCCTTGTTTCAGGGTAGAGAACATTAATAAAGTTTACAGCGCGGTAGATACTTCCGGCGAAGCTGACTTCATCTACTTCGGTATCGTCGAGATTGATAAGACGATTTTCGTAGTAGTCTGTTAGGTCGTACATTATTACAACCACCTGTACCTCGGACATATCGAGATTAGAGAGAGTATCCAAAACCTCGCGGGCTCTGGGAGGATTTTTATCCCCAAGCATCTCGTAAGCCGTCTCGACATTTTCGGCGATTGCTTCCGGAAAGGCCATATAGTTTAAAAGATAGTAGGCGGTATATACGTCCAAGGGGTCTGTAAGGACATTGTCCGGATCCGTCTGAGTCGCATGGGTTCCGGAAAGGGCGCAATTTATAACGTTAGCTCCGGTGGATTTCTCGAGCAAGGACTCGAGGCTTCCTTTCTTTCCGTAATCGTCGGCGAAGGGGCCATTTCCCAGGACGAGGATGTTTTCCACGTCGCGCTTTAGGATATAGCCGTCTTTATCCAGAAGGGGGAGCAGGATATCGTTGTTGTCCGTGTAGGAGGCCAGGGATTCGTCGGAGATTTCCTTATCGACCGTAACGAAGTTGATAAAGCCTTTGAAGCGGAGATAGATTATCGCGGCGATTCCTACGATTAAGAGTACGCCGGCGATGATTAATAATGAATGATAGTGTTTTTTGATGTAATTCTTTAAATTGCTCATGAAGTGATTATACCATATATGGTTGTAATGATTTATTAAGAATAGATTAAAGAATTATAGAATATTTTGTTTATTCCATTAGAGGAATGTCGGGTATATATATTCCACGTAGCAGGCATTAAAGAGCCGTCGGCACTTAGCAAGATCGGCGTCAGCCGGTCGCGCTTAGTACCGCTACGTGCTCGCGCATAGCGAGAGCGTGCCTGCGGTGGAAATATATACCCGACAGTCCGACAAAGAATAGGATATAAAATGAGAAATTATATAGTTTCAGTCGCAATGGCGGCTTATAACGGAGAAAAGTATATAGAGCAACAAATCGATTCGATTCTTAGTCAGCTGGGAGAGAATGATGAACTTATAATCTCGGTAAACGAAGGGACAGACAGGACCTGGGATATCGTTACGGGATACGCTGAGAAAGACAGTAGGGTTAAGGCGTATATCTGCGAGAAGAAAGGCGTGATCAAGAACTTTGAAAACGCAATCTCTCTCTGCACCGGAGATATTGTCTTTCTCTCGGACCAGGATGACATCTGGGCTCCCGGTAAGGTCGAGACGGTATGCGGATACTTCGAGAAAGACCCTAAGATAAGCGGAATAGTACACGGGCATATAAATATCGACGCAAAGGGTGAAAGAATCGCAGAGCAGCCAAAGAAACGGGAAAGCTATAGAATCAGAACCTTTAATATCTTTTGGGTAAACCCCGTACAGGGAAGCTGTCTTGCATTTAGAAGAGAGATAGCGGATAAGTTCCTCCCGATGCCGGATTATATCCCAATGCATGATCGGTACATCGGCTGCAGCCTCTGTAAGAGAGGAAAGCTTCTGTATATTCCGGATGAGTTCCTGCTCTACAGGTGGCATGAAGACGCCGTAAATCCCAGACACCATAACCCAATTCCGGTAATGATAAGGGAAAGATGGAACCTGCTTAGAAGTCTGAGATATATATAATCTGTATACAGCAGCATCCCAAATTGCAAGAGAAATAAAGCAATCTTTGGATAAAGCGCCAAAAGAAACGTTAGATATTAACAAATCTTAGTAATTAGGTATATGGATATAAGAAATATTTTATGGTAAAATAAATCGATTATGAGTACAAATGACGGTGGCTTAAAAAATAAATATATAGGCAACGACCGAAAGAAGATCGAGAGGATAGCGCTGTTTGTTATCGCGGATCTTGTCTCGGTTTTGTTTGCTACTGTCGGGGCGCTTTGGGTTAGATTCGATTTCTCGTTTTTTGCGATCGACAGGACCTTTTTGACCAATGCCCTTAAGATGCTCCCATTTAACTTTATATCTCTTGTTCTTCTCTTTTCGGCTTTTAAGCTGTATATTAGCGTTTGGAGATATGCCAGTGCAAGCGAGTTTTTAAAGATACTTATTACCGTATTTATTAACTCTGCTTTGCAGCTTGCGGTATTTAGGATATTTAAGATACATGTCCCAAGGAGCTATTACGTATTTTACGCTGTAATCCTTGCGGTAGCTACGATGGCGACGAGGTTTTTCTACAGGTTTTTGCGTATCCTTTACAGCAAGCGAGTTGCTCTTAAAAACGGAACCGAGACAAGCAGAGTTATGATTGTAGGAGCGGGTGCCGCCTGCAACTCGATTATGAAAGAGCTTGAGACCAGCAATATGCTTACCAAAAAGGTAGTCTGCCTTATCGACGATAATCCGGGCTGCAGGGGTAAGGTGATGCGAGGGGTAAAGATAGTCGGGGGAAGGGAAGAGATTCCCGAGGCCGTTAAAAAGTACGAAGTTGACGAGATAATTATCGCCATCCCCACCGCTAGCAGACTCGAGATCCGCAAGATTGTAGAGATCTGCAAGGAAACCGAGTGTAAACTCGAGATTGTCCCCGGAATGTACCAGCTTATAAATGGAGACGTATCGGTATCTCAGCTTAGACAGGTTGATATTGAGGACCTTCTCGGAAGAGACCCTGTTAAGATAAATGTCGACGAAGTAGCCGGGTATGTTACTGGAAAGACGGTTATGGTAACCGGAGGCGGCGGATCTATCGGAAGCGAGCTTTGCAGACAGATAGCTAAGCATAACCCTAAGAGGCTTATTATCGTCGATATCTATGAGAACAACGCCTACGATATACAGCAGGAGCTTAAGATATCCAATCCGGAGCTTGACCTTGTAGTTTTAATTGCCTCAGTAAGAAATTCACTTAGGATAGATCAGATTTTCGAAGAGTACAGACCCAATATCGTCTACCACGCGGCGGCGCATAAGCACGTACCTCTTATGGAGGACAGCCCGGGAGAGGCGATAAAGAACAATGTCTTCGGTACCTACAAGACAGCAAAGGCGGCGGATAAATACGGAGCGGAGAAATTCGTCCTCGTATCTACGGACAAGGCGGTAAACCCGACGAACATCATGGGTGCCTCAAAGAGAGTCTGCGAGATGATCATCCAGATGATGAACGAGGAGTCGGAGACGGACTTTGTTGCCGTAAGATTCGGAAACGTCCTTGGATCCAACGGATCGGTAATACCGCTTTTCAAGAAACAGATTGAGATGGGCGGTCCGGTTACCGTTACGGATCCCGAGATTATCAGATACTTTATGACTATCCCGGAGGCGGTATCCTTAATCCTCCAGGCCGGCGCTTACGCAAAGGGCGGAGAGATTTTTGTACTCGATATGGGTGAGCCGGTAAAAATCGTAGACCTAGCTAAAAACCTTATCAAGCTTTCCGGGCTTAAAGTCGGGGAGGATATTGAAATCGTCTTTACGGGACTTCGCCCCGGGGAGAAGATGTACGAAGAGATGCTGATGGACGAAGAGGGACTTAAGAGTACCGCCAACAATCTAATCCATATCGGCAAGCCTTTGGAATTTGACAAGGCGGAGTTTAAGAGGGAACTGGACGAGCTCGACGTCTTAAGCAGACAAGAGCCGGATAAGGTTAAAGAGTTTGTCAGTAAGATAATGCCGCAGTATAAACCGGAGAGCACTGAAAGCGGCACTAAAAGTACTGAGGCTATTAACTAGAAAAGATCAGATTAAAGCATGAAGATAGGAATAGATTTACTTTGGGTCAGAGTCGGAAAGTGCGGAGGAACGGAAAGCTTTATCCGAAATCTTTTATCCGGCTTTTCAAAATACGACAAAGAAAATGAATATGTACTGTTTGCTGCTAAAGATAACGCCGAATCGTTTGAAAAGTACGAAAGGGATTCAAAGAATATACGAATCGTAAAATGTCCTACTAAAAGTGAAAGCAGAGTAGGACGTATACTTTGGGAGAACCTGTATCTGGATAATGCCGCAAAAAGGGAAGGCGTTGATTTAATGTATATTCCGGTATACAGTATGCCGAGGCGAAGGAAAAAGAACAATATCCCCTACGTTGTCACAATACACGACCTTCAGGGCTGGCACTATCCGGAGTATTTTTCGAAACCAAGACTTTTCTTCTTGAAGAGAAAGTGGAAATATGCCGTTGATAATGCTGAAATTATTGTAGCTACAAGCGAATACGTGAGAGGGGACATAGAGAGGCATTATAGCGAAGTCAGAGAGAAATGTGAAGTAATTCCAATCCCCCTTATACTTAAAGATGTAGCCGACGACAAAGAGGTGCTTGATAAGTATGGAGTACAAAAAGGTAAGTATTTTTACACGGTCAGTTCTCTTTTGCCTCATAAGAACTTAGATACGATCTTGAAAATGTTAAAGTACCGGGAAAAGTCGGGGTACAAAGATGAAAAGCTTGTAATAAGTGGAGTCGGCGGGGCGGAAGCAATCATTAAGGATTTCAAACGGAGACTCTCGGAATTAGATATAGAAAAATTAGTTGTTTCTACCGGGTTTATATCTGATGAAGAAAGGAATGCTCTTTATAAGAATTGCAAAGCCTTTCTTTATCCAAGTATATTTGAAGGATTTGGAATGCCGCCGGTTGAAGCTCTTATTATGGGAGCAAAAGTGGTAACCACAGACAGAACCAGTATAAAGGAAGTGACGGAAGGAAGGGCTGAATATGTAGCTGATCCGTTTGATGAAGTTTGCTGGTCGGAGAGCGTAGAAAGGATTTCTGTAGAATCGCGCAGTAATAAAGAGACGAGAAGCATCTCTTTTCCAAGATTGCAGCAGGATTCCATAGTTAGCAAGTATAAAGAGATTTTTAAAAGAATAGTTACAGAATAGAGAGAACCAAATGAACATTATTTTATTATCGGGTGGCTCGGGAAAGAGACTCTGGCCGCTTTCAAATGACGTTAGAAGTAAACAGTTTATTCAGCTTTTTAAAAATGCTGATGGTGAATACGAATCTATGGTTCAGCGGGTATACAGGCAGATATCAACCGTAGACTCTGATGCAAAGCTTACAGTTGCAACGTCCAAAACGCAAGTAAGCGCTATAAGAAATCAGCTCGGAGACAAAGTTTCTATATGCGTTGAACCTTGTAGAAGAGATACATTTCCTGCGATTGCGCTTGCAGCGGCGTATTTAAAAGATGTGCAGAATGTAAGCCTAGATGAATGCGTTGCCGTATGCCCCGTTGACCCTTATGTTACTGACGAATACTATGAAGCGGTAAAGAATCTCGAAATCCTTGTTAAAGGGGGAGATGCTAATCTTACACTTATGGGAATTGAGCCGACTCATCCGAGCGATAAATTTGGATATATTATTCCGGTATCAAAAGCCGGTATAAGTAAGGTGAAAGAGTTTAAAGAAAAGCCGGATACTCAGACTGCTGTGAACTACATTAATCAAGGAGCCCTTTGGAACGCAGGAGTATTTGCGTTTAAACTTGGATATTTGATTAAAAAGACTCATGAACTTATAGATTATACTGATTACGAGGATCTTCTTTCAAAGTACGATACGTTGACAAAGATTAGCTTCGATTATGCCGTTGTTGAGAAAGAACCGAATATTCAGGTTATGCGCTTCGCGGGTGACTGGAAGGATGTCGGAACATGGAGCATGCTCAGCGAAGTAATGACGGACAGAACCAAAGGCAATGTTGTAATTGATGAAACCTGTGAGAATACCAACGTCATCAATGAACTGGATATTCCGGTCCTTTGCATGGGCTGCAAGGATATGATCATAGCGGCAAGTAGCGATGGAATCCTTGTATCCGATAAAGAAAGAAGCGGCGGTATCAAATCTTATGTTGAAAGAATCGCAGAGGATATAAGATTTGCTGAGAAGTCTTGGGGAACATATACTGTTATAGACGCACATGACAGTTCTCTTACAATCAAGATACTTCTTAACGCCGGTAACAAGATGAAATACCATAGTCATGAAAGACGAGATGAAGTTTGGACTATTGTAAGCGGAAACGGTCGAATAATACTTGATGGTGTAGAAAAAGAGTTTAAACCCGGTGATGTGGTTAGCATAAAAGCAGGCCAAAAACACACTCTAATAGCCGATACAGATGTTTATGTCGTAGAGGTTCAGATTGGTAAGGATATTAGCAAAGAGGACAAGCTTGTGTGGGATTTGTCATAAATGTATGATAACTTATACCGAATGTATATATGTTCGGGTTTATAACAGAATAAATATATTATAATAGTTTAGGAGATTATGATGAAAAAAGCATTAATTACAGGAATTACAGGACAGGACGGATCATTTTTAGCAGAGTTTTTACTTGAGAAAGGATATGAAGTACACGGAATTACACGTCGTGCGTCTATCTCAAATACAGCAAGAATCGATCATCTCATTGAAGCGGGAAAGATTCAGCTTCATGACGGGGATTTAAGCGACTCTACCTCACTTATTCACATCATTAAAGAGGTTGAGCCTGATGAGATTTATAACCTTGCTGCTCAGTCTCATGTACAGGTTTCATTCGATGTACCTGAGTACTCGGGGGATGTAGACGCTATCGGAGTACTTCGTATACTTGAAGCTATTAGAATGCTTGGTCTTACAAAGAAGACTAAGATATATCAGGCATCTACATCTGAACTTTACGGAAAGGTTGAGGAAATCCCTCAGTCAGAAACCACTCCTTTCCACCCTTACTCACCCTACGCTATTGCTAAGCAGTATGGTTTCTGGATGATTAAGGAATACCGTGAGGCATATGGAATGTTCGCGGTTAACGGAATCCTCTTTAATCACGAGTCAGAGAGACGCGGAGAGAACTTCGTTACCCGTAAGATTACTCTTGCAGCAGGAAGAATTGCTGAAGGCCTTCAGGACCATCTTGAGCTTGGAAATATGGATTCGCTTAGAGACTGGGGTTACGCTAAAGATTATGTTGAGTGCATGTGGCTCATTATGCAGCATGAGACTCCCGAAGATTTCGTAATCGCTACCGGAGAACAGCACACCGTAAGAGATTTTACTGAGAAGGCATTTGCTGTTAATGGAATCAAGATCCGTTGGGAAGGAACCGGCGTAGACGAGAAGGGATACGACGCAGAGACCGGAAAGATGCTTGTTTGTGTAAATCCCAAGTGGTATAGACCTACTGACGTTGATAACCTTTGGGGAAATCCCACAAAGGCAAAGACTGTCCTTGGATGGAACCCTCAGAAGACATCGTATGAGCAGCTTATTGAGATTATGGCAAAGCATGACAGAGAGTTTGCCAAGAGAGAAAAGGCGCTTAGAGGGTAAATAAGATAAATTGAGGTGACACGTATGAAGCGTGGGCTTGTAATAGGTGCGGCAGGTTTTGTCGGTAATTACCTGATAAATGAGATGCATAGCCAAGGAATGGAATGTTTTGCGACAAAGCTTCCACACGAGGTGTTTGAAAACTCATATGCATCTGTATACAATCTGGATATTCTTGATAAAGAATCTATAGCGAATCTTTTGATGGAAATAAGACCGGACTATATTTTCCACTTGGCAGCTCAGTCATCTGTGGGAGTTGCGTGGAAAAACCCTGCACTTACCATTGATGTGAATATCAAGGGAAGTGTAAATGTAATGGATGCCATACGAGAATTATATTACAAGCCACGAGTGTTACTGATTGGATCAGGAGAAGAGTACGGACATATAAGAGAGGGCGAGACCCCCATATCTGAAGATACCCTTCTTAGACCCGGGAATATATATGCAGCGACAAAGGCTTGTCAGAATATGATTGGATCGATTTACTCAAAAGCGTACGACATGGACCTTATTATGGTAAGAGCTTTCAATCATATAGGACCTGGGCAATTGCCGCTTTTTGTTGTTTCGGATTTTTGTAAGCAGGTGGCGGAGATTGAAAAAGGGCTTCGAGAGCCAGTTATTCGAGTAGGAAATCTTGAAGCTATGAGAGATTTTACAGACGTAAGGGACGTTGTCAAAGCGTATGTTTTACTTGTTCAGAATGGAATTCCGGGAGAAACATACAATGTTGGGCGTGGAAAAGCTGTTAAGATCCGTGAAATCCTTGATGAGATAATCAAACAGTCTGTAGCTGAAATATCTGTAGAAATTGATCCGGCAAAACTACGTCCTGTTGACGTACCGATAATCGAAGCGGATACTACTAAAATAAACGGAATAACCGGGTGGAAGCCGGAGATTACTATCGGGCAGACCATAAAAGAAACTCTTGATTTTTGGAGAGAAAGAGTATCAAGCGAGAAGGAGGATAAATAAGATGCAGAAAGAAGAGCTTTTTACAGGAAGCGGAGTCACTGAATCTGATAGAATCCTTCATACGCCGGGACCATTTGCTAAGAAATATCTTTTATATGTTCAGGAGGCGGGACATTTAAGCAGTTTGGAACCGCATAGATGTATCAGAGAAAAGCTAGATTCTTTTCTTATTATGCTGGTCCTCTCAGGAAAGGGTAATCTTAAAGTTGGATCCGACGAATATGAACTAAAGACAGGAGATATAGCTTTTATAGACTGCCAAGAGCATTATGAACATATAAGCCACAAAGAAGATGCGTGGAAACTTGCCTGGGTACATTTTAACGGTTTTCAGGCGAGAGGATATTATGATCTGTTTATACAGTGTAATAAGGAACGAAATGTTATTTCGTCTGCTGAGATTGGTAAATATGATGCTTCAATCAGTAAGATAATTTCATCACAAAAAGAACCCTCTATACGAGAGGAGAGAATCTGCGGAGCAGAGTTATTGTCAATCTTAAATATGCTTATTGATGAACTTAAGACATCGGAGGAGATGTGCAAGAAGGAACAAGCAGAGGTTGTAAATACAGTCAGAGAACTAATTAATTCAAGGTTTAGAGAACAGGCTATACTGAAAGAGATAGAGAGAAGTTACTCCAATTATGAATCTATAAAAAACACTTTTGCAGAACATTTTGGAATATCTATTTACGATTACCTTATGAGCAGAAGAATGAATTCGGCGAAGGAGTTATTACGTTTTACTGTTAAAACAATCGATGAGGTCGCGAAGGAAAGTGGAATTGGGGATCTAGCAATGATGGAGAGTATGTTTAACGCATATGAGAATATGTCGCCGGAAGAATATCGTGGAAAATGGGCAGGATGGATCAGAAATTAGGAGAATGATCTAAAATAATATGAGAACCGGAGTTGTTGTTCCAAGCTATAATCAAGGAAAATACTTAGAAAGAGCGCTAATCAGCGTAATAGATAATAAAAAAAACGCTAACATTGATATAGCTGTAATGGATGGCGGATCAGATGATGGATCTGTTGAGATTATCAGAAAATATGAAGACTATTTGACGGTATGGAAATCCGAGAAGGATGGCGGACAGGCTGCAGCAATCAACAAAGGAATTGAGCTACTAAAGGATTGTGATTATTATATGTGGCTTAATTCAGATGATGAATATGAGAGTGATGTCGCTGTTCGCGATATAACAAGTTTTGCTTATATGAATAAGTATGATGTATGCTACGGAATGTCACATTTTATTGATCAAGAAGGTAGCATTACTGGAGAATACCCTACTGAACCATATAGTAAAAACAACTTAGGAAAACGATGCTATTTAAGTCAGCCAAGTGTCTTATTTAGCAGGAGAGCTTATGAGAAAGTTGGACCTATAAATGAAAAACTTAGAATGTGTTTGGACTATGAATATTGGATCAGATTGTCTCAGGATTTTTCGTTTGGATATTATGAAGAATACATAGGTTCCACCAGAATGTACGATGAGACAAAAACTTCAACATTAAAAAGAACCCATCTAAATGAAGGGATTATGATACTTAACAAGTACTTTGGAAAAGTACCTATGGAGTGGATCGTAGCGAAGTACTTGGAAGAGAATGATAATTTAGTAAATCGGATTATACCGGTGAGGATAATGGAGCTTTTATTGCTTGGTAAAAGGAAAAATATTGTAGATAAAGCAATTGAAGAACTAAACTATTAAGATATGCAAGGATTTTATAATGTTTAAATTAATACGAAATAACAGATATTTATTATTTCAATTAATAAAAAATGATATTAAACAAAAGTACCAGGGATCTGTTTTAGGTATTCTCTGGTCTTTTATTGTACCCATTTTAATGCTGATAATTTATACGTTTATGTTCAGCGTAGTATTTCAGGCCAAATGGGATATAGATACTACTGATAAGTATCAGTTTGCTTTGGTTTTATTCTGTGGCCTTAGCGCTTTTAATATACTGAGCGAAGTAATGAGCAGATCAGCAGGAATCATAGCATCAAATGTAAACTACGTAAAAAAAGTAATTTTTCCGCTGGAATTGTTCCCTGTTGTACTCGTTTGTACTGCTTTGTTTACTGCGTTAATAAATTTCTTAATCTTAGTTATTGTTAAGGTTATTCTTTATCATAATGTTTCCAAAACTCTCTTTTTGTTTTTACCTGCTCTTTTACCACTTATTATTTTGGCATTGGGAGTAGGACTATTTGTATCTGCAACTTCTGTTTATTTAAAAGATATAGCAAATATTATTTCAGTTTTAGTGACAGTACTTATGTATATGAGCCCTGTATTTTTTCCGCTGTCTGCCGTCCCTGAGAATGTAAGAATAGTTTGCGAGATTAATCCGATGACTTATATCATAGAAAATGTCAGAAAGGTTGTGTTGTATAGCGAATGGCTTGATCTTAAGTCATACGGGATTTCTCTTCTTGTAGGCATTGCTTTTGCTACCTTTGGTTATTTTGTATTTAAACGAGCAAAGGAGGGATTCGCAGATGTCCTTTAATTCAGATGAGATTGCTGTAGAAGTAAAAAATGTAACAAAGATATATAAAATATTTGATACCCCGGGTAAAAGGTTCAGATATCATATGTTCCACACCAAAGAGGGGAATGATTTTGTCGCACTTAGGGATGTCAGCTTTTCCATAAAAAAGGGAGAATCTTTTGGAATTATAGGCAGAAATGGAAGCGGTAAAAGTACAATGCTCCAGATCCTTGCCGGTATAATAAAACAGACAAGCGGTGAAGTTAATGTTAATGGAAAAGTTGCAGCTTTGCTTGAATTGGGGAGTGGTTTTAATCCGGAAAGTACTGGTATAGAGAACATTTATATGAATGCAGCTATATTAGGCGTAAAGAAAGCTGATATAGATGCTAAGGTTAAAGATATTGTTGAGTTTGCTGATATAGGAGATTTTATTAATCAGCCTGTTAAAACATATTCAAGTGGAATGTTTGTCAGGCTGGCTTTTTCGGTGGCTATCAATGTAGATGCCGAAGTAATATTGATTGACGAGGCGCTAGCTGTCGGAGACGTGTTTTTCAGACAAAAATGCTATTCAAAACTTGATGATTTAAAGAAACAGGGAAAAACCATCATTCTTGTAAGTCATGGAATGAACGAAGTTGAGCAGTTTTGTGACAGAGTTCTGTTGCTGAATAAATCCGAAGTAGTTATGTGCGGAAACAGCAGAGAAGCTGTGCAAAGGTATTATGTAATAGATAGTGAGAAGCAAACAAATAACGGCAATAATGACGAATCCGGTATTACTTATAAAAAAAGAGTGAAGGCTGATTCGTTTAATGGATGGAAAAAGAAAGCGGAAGCTCCCTTTAACTGCACTGTTGATAATGAAAAAGAAATAGGAAACAAGAAGGCGCATTTTTTAAACATAGGAATATTTGATAAAGATGGTAACGAAAGCCGAGTGTTTCATCAGGGTGATGAAGCATATTTCCTATACGAAGTAGAAACATTCGCAGATGTTGATATACCTATTGCAGGAATAGTTTTTTACGATCAAAGAAATACGATCATATATGGTAAAGATAATTTACAGACATATTCCGTAGTACCGCAGAAAATAGCAAATGGAAGCACTGTGTCGATGCTATTTAAGGTAAGACTGGATATAGCAATCGGTGAGTATACTTTTGACGCAGGTTTTAACAGCATTGATAAGGAGACATACGAGAACAGAATGAATCTGAATCAAGAAGTAATAAATGAAAAGATATCAAGGAATTGTATGTTGTCAAAGGTTGGTTGTTTTTCTGTGCACGAATGTGAAGTAGGAAACCCTACAAAGTTAAGATTCCATGGATGCTGTGATTTGGCAACGTCTATTGAGATAAAATAACGTATAGAGGATTTGGAGGCTTTAATGAATAATTGTTGGTGCGGAAATGATGATTTAAAGGAATATTCTCCGGAATATTTTAAATGTAGCAAGTGCAATACACTTATTTCTAAAAGAAATTTTTCAAATGAAGTATATAATGTAGAACAGGAAGATGCGGATTTATACGGCAAAGACTATTGGGAAAAGAGCATGACTAAAGCTGCCGGAAAGGATAGTTTAAGCGAAGTCATTGATTATTATTTATCTGACAGGGTTCTGTATTGGCTTAAATATGTACTCAAATACGTTAAATTGGGCGCAGATGTTGCTGAAGTAGGATGCGGACTGGGCGTTTTACAATATGTACTTAGAAACATCGGATATGAACAAGTTGGATTTGAACTTAGTCCTTTCATATGCAAATATGTTTCAGAAGAACTGAACGTCAAAATGCATTGTGGAACTTTTTCGAAAACGGATAAGAGATACGATGCAGTTTTGGCGTATGATCTTTTTGAACATCTCAATGATCCTGTTGAATTTGTGAAAGCATGTTCTGAGAGTTTAGATGGTAATGGAATAATTTGTCTTCAGACACCGTGCTATGATCCTTACGTAACATTTGAGGCATTGAATAGGGACAATGGAAAGTTTTTGGAGCAATTAAAAGCTGAGCAGCATATTTATTTGTACAGTAGAGAGTCTATCCAAAAGATACTTAATGAGAATGGATTTAAGTACATTGTTTTTGAACCCGCTTATTTTGGCGATGATTTTGATATGTTTTTATTTGCTTCAAAAGAGCCTATAAAGCCGAATAGCGACACAGAAATAGACGACTATTTGAATAGCCTTCCAAACGGAAGAATAGTAAAGGCGGCAATAGCATTATTTGACAAAGAAAATGAAACACTTTCTATGTATAAAAAGGCTGATTATGACAGGACGGAAAGACTGGAGCAGATTAATGAACTGACAGCTATGCTGAAAGAAAGTGAAACAGATCGGGCAGATAGATTGGAACAGGTAAATAAGCTGTCCGAAATGTTAAAGGAAAGTGAAGCAGACCGGGCAGATAGATTGGAACAGATAAATAAGCTGTCTGAAATGTTAAAAAAAAGTGAAGAAGATAGAGCAAATAGACTGACACTAATTAATGAACTGACAGACAGGTTAAATAAAGTGGAAGAAAGTAAATAATTATGAGAATAGCTGTAGATTTGTTACCAATTAGACCTGACGGAGCTGCAGGTGGAGCCACCGGGTTTGCAATTGAACTTGTAAAGGGATTATCGAAAAAACAAGATGTTTCAATTGTAGTAATATGTGCTGAGTGGAACAAATCTTATTTGGAGGAAGAGTTACCTTCAAATATAGATTTCTTTCAGTCGAATGTAACTACTAAAAGATATACGGGTAGAATACGAGTTGATGCTCTTATCAATCGAGTGTTAGGGCATTTTAGAAGGCAGAAATCTCTTGAGGAAAAGAATATAGATATATTGTACTGTCCTTTTAGCGCTCCTACTAATAAGATTAAGGGAGTACCTTGCATAAGTACTATACTTGATATTCAGCATGAGTATTATCCTCAGTTTTTTGCTCCTGAGGAGTTACAGCATAGAAGAGACTTTTATAATCAGATAGTAAAAAAGGTTGAAAGAGTAGTTTGTATTTCAGATTACACCAAAGAAACGTTTTGTGAAAAGTATAACTATCCGATTGACAGAGCTGAAACTGTTTATATAGCAATACAAAATAGATTTACAGATAAGGATGATTCAGTACTTGACAGACTAGGTGTTGAAAAAAACAAGTACATTGTTTATCCCGCAAATTTTTGGGAACACAAGAATCATAAATTGCTTTTGAACGCATTTGCAATGTACATTGAGAAAACTGGAACAGAATTAAAGCTTGTATTAACAGGTAATGCTCTGGATAAAACAGATTATTACAACGATTTGATAAGTTCGATGAAGCTTGACAAAAATGTTGTGATCACCGGATATGTCAGCAAAGAGGAATTGTACAGTATTTTGGATAATTCAAAGGGGTTAATATATCCCAGCCTATTTGAGGGCTTTGGAATTCCGGTTGTAGAAGCAATGCATTTGCATAAACCGATAGCTTGTAGTAATTTAACAAGTCTTCCTGAAATAGGATGCGAGGCGATATATTACTTTAATCCTAAAAAGCCTGACGAGATCTACAAAGGAATCGAATATCTTGAAAAAACAGTTGCTTCAAAGGCTATGATTGATGAATACGAAGCTAAACTGGAAGAATATACAGATGAAAAAATGGTAGATTCTTATTACAGGGTACTTAAGGAGACTGTGGGTAAGACTTCAGACTATATCTTCGAAGAAGGAGTGGAAGGCCTTTATCCCGATGGATGGACGGCTCCACAAATGAGCATTTCACTAAAGGATAGAAACGGATATAGATTAGAAGCTACTATTTCACATCCTGTATTTATAAAAGCAAAGCAAACTGTTTTTGTGGAAAGCAGAAACGGAAAAGATAAGATAGAACTTTGTTCGGGAGAAAAGACAGTCGTATCAAGAGAGATTTCATCTGGATTTGAAGAAATTAGTTTAACTGTCGCTAGGCCTTGGTCGCCACATAGCGTTTTGAAGAGTGATGATCAAAGACAACTTGGCGTAATGATCGAAAAGATAGTTATAGTTAAAGACGGTGAAGAATTCGATTTAAAGGAAATGGTATAAAATGAAAGTATCTATAGTTACCCCCTCATATAATCAGGGAAAATATATAAGAAAGACAATTGAAAGTGTACTTTCACAAGGAATAGATGATCTTGAGTATATCGTAATGGACGGTGGAAGCACGGATGAAACTGTTGAAATTCTAAAAGAATACGGGGACAGGATTACATGGAAGAGTGAAAAAGATAAGGGTCAAACGGATGCCGTAAATAAAGGTATCAAAGCATCATCAGGAGATATCATCGGATGGCTAAACTCGGATGATATATATTATCCTAATGCCATAAAAAATGTATTAGATGTATTTGAAAAGCATCCGGAAATAAATGTGGTATACGGAAATGCTAATCATATACGTGAGGATGATAGCTTTATAGAAGAATACTATACCGAGGATTTTGATTATGAACGTCTAAAAGATATATGTTTTATTTGTCAGCCTTCGCTTTTCTTCAGAAAGAGTGTAGTTGAAAAGTACGGATATCTCGATGATAAACTCCAGTATTGCATGGATTATGATTATTGGCTCCGTTTAGGAAAGGGAGAGAAATTTTATAGGCTTAACGAACTGATAGCTGGTTCAAGATTGTATGAAGATAATAAAACACTTGGAGCAAGAAGAAAAGTTCATGAAGAGATGATCAAGATGCAGAAAAAGAATCTTGGTAAGGCTTCTGAAAAATGGATTTATAATCTTGCTCATGTAATAGTAGATGAGATGGGAATCCCTAGGGAGGCTGAGGGAAGGACTAATCCGGAATTTGCCCATAGACTTGCAAAAGAATCTGCTAAACTTTTTTTAAAAAACTATAAGTATATTCCTAAATCAGCCTTAAAGAATATTAAAGCTTGGAAATCTATGAAATAGAATAACCATAAAAGGTGAGAGATTATGAGAATAGGGTTTGATATCAGTCAAACATGTGAAAGTAAATCGGGAACCGGTTTTTTTGCTGACCAAATGGTAAAGGCATTGGCAGACGTGGACAAGGAAAATGATTATATTCTTTTGCCATATTTTTATGATTACAGACCTGCAACAATAGAGAAAGCAACTAAGGTCAGACAGAACAATTTTAAAGAAAAAATATATACTACATTCGATGAGAGCACATTGGGAAACTGTGACATAGTTCATTCAAACAATTTCAGATTTCCCAAGGATATTCATTCAAAAAAGGTAGTTACCCTTTATGATGTTTGTTTTATGGATTGCCCTGAGTATACAACAGAGGCAAATCGTTTGTTCTGCTATCAGGGTACTTTAGATTCAATGCTGTGGGCAGATAAGATCATTGCGATATCTGAATATACAAAGAAAAGACTTTTGCATTTTTTTCCTTTTGTGGATGAGAAAAAGGTAGAAGTTGTATATTGCGGAAACAGGCATACATTAGAAAGAGAGAAAGACGACGAAAAGGTTATTAACAAGTTAGGGCTAGCTAAGGATGAATACTTTTTATCTGTCGGAACCATTGAACCTAGGAAGAATTATGGAACTTTATTAAAAGCATATAAGCTTTATAAAGAAAAGAATAATGGGCAGTACAAAAAATTATGTATAGCAGGTGGATATGGGTGGCTTCAGCAGGATTTTTCAGATAAGATCCGTGCACTAAATCTTGAGAACGATGTAGCCGTAACCGGCTATGTTTCAGAAGAGCAGTTGGCCAACTTGTACAGATATTGTTATGCATTTGTATATACGACTTGGTATGAAGGGTTTGGTTTACCGGTTTTGGAGGCGATGAACTTTAGAAAAGCAATAATTGCAAGTAAAGTTACTAGTATACCGGAAATAGTAGGAAATTGCGGCTTAATGATATCTCCAGAAAATATCGAAGAGATAGCGGAAGCTATGAGTATATTGACTGCAAATCCAGAAAAGAAAAAATGCTTGGAAGCAGCCGGAAAAGAAAAGAGTTCTTTCTTTTCTTGGAAGAAATCCGCGGAACAACTATTAAATATTTATTCTACTTTAGTTTGATGAGGGACTCAAAATATGTTATTTAATCAAGAATTGTGCTTTGATTTGCCAGTAGGAACGCAGCTTAACGGAGAACTGCAGTGTGGATTGTGCTGGGATGAGTATACTCGCAGAAGGATGGCGGATCCTAAAGCTTTGGAACAGTACGGATATAAGGTCTATTCTCAAAATGATGAGGATGGAATAATTCATGAAGTATTTAGAAGAATAGGAACCAAGAACAAATTATTCGTTGAGTTTGGCGTTCAAAATGGGTTAGAGAGCAATTGCCATCTTCTTTTGCATTATGGGTGGAAGGGACTTTGGATAGAAGGTTCTAAAGAGTACTGCAAAGATCTTAAAATGAGATTTAGGCCCGTGATCAGTGAAGGCAAACTTGTTATAGATAATGAGTTTATAACAAAAGAAAATATTAATGAGATAATTGAGAAAAATGGTTTCAGTGGGGAGATTGATCTCCTTTCCGTTGATATCGACGGAAACGATTATTACGTATGGAAGGCTATAGACGTTATTAATCCCAGAGTGGTGATTACGGAATATAACGGCAAGTTTCCACCGGATCTTGAATGGTGTCAAGCTTACAACCCTAATCACATGTGGGATGGAAGTGATTGGCATGGTGCTTCGTTAAAGAGTTATGAACTCCTTGGCCGAGAAAAGGGTTATCGATTGGTAGGAACAAATCTTCGTGGGTGCAATGCATTTTTCGTAAGGGTAGATTTGTGCAAAGATTTATTCCTGGGGAACGGGTTCGCGGAAGAACTATATAATCCGTTACGAATGGGGCTTTCATTTGTATCTAATCATCCTTCGAAATATTGTCTTGTGGATCAAAAAGAGAATTTGGGTGTACTAAATTATCGAGATTATAATCTTGTAGAAGGATTTCATGATATAGAGCATAACGAAAGCGGAGATTTTGTTTGGACATCATCAAAAGAGGCGGTTTTACAGTTGCGCGTTCCTCGAAATACTAAAATGATCAGTATTCCATATAGAGTGCCACAAGAAGTGATTGATGAGATAGATGATTATTCAATCATTGTTTCAGGGGACAGGGTTGATATAACAAATACTGTTTCAAAGTGTGAAGGAACAATAGATATATGCCTTGGTGAGACGACGGAAGATGAAGAAATAGTAGATTTATCTATTAATATCCCAAGACTGTGGATTCCTAGTAAGAATGGAATAAGCCAAGATAGCAGGGAATTGGGGATTATGATTGATGTTTCGGGTATTAGGATTTGCGGGCTTAGATGATAATTAGCCGATTAAGAATGAGAAAGGATCAAGACGGTGTTTTATGAGTATTAAGGATGTAATTAAAGGCTCTGTATTATCACAGTTTAAAGAACTAAATATGAATGAAGGAACTGTAACTACAATTATCGTTAGTTTATTGGTTTCGTTGCTATTAGGTATTGCGATATGCTTGATATACAAACGACTTTTTGTATACAGAGAAGGAATATATAGTAGCACCTTTTGTAAGACTCTAGTGGGTATGACGGTATTAACATGCATGGTTACATTAGCTATTAGCACCAATATAGTTATTTCACTTGGTATGGTGGGTTCATTGTCAATTGTTAGATATAGGACTGCTATAAAAGATCCAATGGACTTGTTGTATTTGTTTTGGGCTATTACTTCAGGTATTACAATAGGCGCAGGGATGAACTCCCTTTGCCTTGCTGGATTCATTGTTGTAACGATATATCTTATAGTTTCAAATAGAATTCCGATTAATAAACATGATTATGTTCTTGCTATAAGAATAAAGAAAGAAGAATACAAAAAGGAAGAATTGGAAAAGACTCTTTCACCCTACAGGTATGTATTAAAAACGCGTATAACACACGGGAATGAGTTAGAAATGACATATAGTGTTCGCCGAATAAAGCAAGAGCAAATGACTCTTTTGGATAATGCGTTGTATAGCCTCAAAGGTGTGACGGATGTAGCTATAATAGATTATAACGGTGAGTATAATGAGTAGAAGAAATAGCAGAATTTTTTTCTATTTAATGTTATCAGTTACGGTTATATTGCTTTTTCTCTTGTCACATGAAGGGAAAGTGTTTTTTTCTGTGGAGAGTGGTATATATAACTCTCCATTTGAATTAACTTTAAAGGCACCTTTTTCTTTTGGAAAGATTTATTATACTGTTGACGGCTCAGATCCACGAGATAATGGAATAGCATATTCTAATGGGATAGTAGTAGATAATAACATTGATGATCATTCTAATAAACTAATGGCGTATAAAAATGTTACTTGGCTAGAAATACTTGGAATGAAAACGTATTATCCTAAAGAAGATTTGGTATTCCCTTATGGGGTAGTTGTAAGAAGCGCAATAAGAGATATTTTTGGTAGATGGAGCGATGTTAGCACTGCCACGTATTTTTTTGGTGATATAAGTGATAGCATGCCTATCATTTCTTTAGTTATAAATGAAGAAGATTTTTTCGGAAAGGATGGTATATATATTACCGGTGAAGAATATGATGCCGCGGCGGCGTTGTATTCTGTAGATGAGAGCCTTCCTGAATCGCAAAAATTGTTGAATGCACAACAGATTGGCGCAAAAGCAAATTATAGTAATAATCAGAGAGTTAAGTGTTACATAGAAGAGATTTATGGTGATGATGAACTTGATGGAGAAGCAGATATTAAGCTTTTTGGTGCTTTTAGCAGAGGTTATCCGCAGAAATCATTTAGCCTAAGCTATAATACAGAGAAAACGTTTGTGTTTAATGAAGGCGAATATTCGTTAAAGTCCAAAGAGATTAAGCTACGAAACGGAGGATCCGGGGGAACCAAACAGTTTTTGAATGATTATATAATTCAGAAAATTGGGACAGGGTTAAACTGTGATAATGTGCAACAAAAAAATGTGGTTGTTTTTCTGAATGGAGAGTATTGGGGTATATATCAAGTATATGAGAAATTGTCTGCGGATTTGTTAAATAAGAAATATCCGGAAACTCGGTCTTCAGATCTTATAAATATTGTTAAATCAGGTTTATTAGAAACTGGAGATAAAAAACAGTACAAAGCTTATAAGGAATTAATGGATGAGATTAAAAATGCTGATACCATTAATGATGAATTGTGGGATGAGATAAATGAACAAATTGATATTGACAGTTATGCTGATTGTTACCTGATCAATATATTTTTTGGTAATACAGATTATATTAATCATAACACGTATGCTTGGCAGTATTATGATACAAATAATGGAAAGTGGTCAAAGTGGCGTTGCGCACTATATGATTTAGACAGTACATTTGGATGTTCTAATATTGTGTCTAACATTGAACTGTATGATATATCTGATTTAATTTTTTCCAAATTGATTACAAGAGATGAGTTCAAGGTGAAATTAATAGAAAGAGCAGAAGATATTATATCTAATAATTTGGAAGAAGAAAGAGTTGGTAGGTGCATAGAAGAAATAAAAAGTGAATTAAATGAATATATTTTTGACTATTATAGAAGATATGGCCCGCTTGAATATGCTGAGTTGTCGAAAGAGCAGGCGCAAAAAGTTTTTTTTGAGTATGTAGATGGGTGTGAGGAGTATATTGACAATTGCAGATTATATTTTTGTGATATTCTCAGTGAGTACCTTGGTGTTGCCGTTCATAATTTAGGTACTGAGGATTACATAATAGATTTTTCAAATGTACCTAAAGAACAATTTATAAAAACTAGAGGGATTTATCTGGGAGAGAGTGAAGCTGTTTGGGCAGAAAATGGAGCTGAAATAGAAATAAAAATTGCCGCTGGAAATGATATATCTATTGATTTTTCGAATTGCTATCTTCAAAATCACACAAATATTTTTTTTAATGAAAAAAAAATATGGGACTATAGAGAAGGAATAGAAAAACTTAGAAAGGTAATAGTCCCGGAAGACTATATAAACCAGGGTAATTATAATACAATCAGATTATGGACTTCAAATGATATCGATTACTCAAATGAGAGTGATCCGAGGCAACTTTGCTTTAGGTTTAGCAGAATTGTATTATCTGAAAACATTACTTATGATGATGAGAGTTCATTTATTCTAGATTTTACATCCGTGGGTAATCTAAAAGAATACGTAGTTTCTGATTTGTTTTATGATCCTGAAAGTGAGGGAACGTGGGGACAGAATGGAGCGTATATAGATCTCTTTTTAGAAGGGCAAAATGATATGTGGTTTGATTTTTCCAATATTTCATATGCAGATATGATTGTTTTATTTAATGGTGAAACTATTTGGGACAGTAAAGAGAACCTAGACAAAAAAATAAAGGTAAATAGAGAATTAATAGAAAAAAAAAGTTGGAACAGGTTAGAGTTTAGAACTAGAGAAGAGGTAAATTCACCAAAGGACTTAGGAATATCTGACGATCCACGTTATTTGACTTTTTATTTTAAATCCATAGAAATCGATGTCGTTTTAGATTGAATAGAGGTTATATAATGGATAAAAGGATTTATCGACATGAAATGAAATATTTAATTCCTATGGAGTATATTTCTATAATCAGAAACAGACTAGTTGCTGTTTTAGAATACGATGCATATTCGGCAGGGGGGGGGTACAACGTTAGGAGTTTATATTATGATACGTTTAATGATATGTGCTTGAAAACAAAAATAAATGGATGCGATGAGAGAAATAAATGGAGATTGAGATTATATAATTATGATTATTCTGTTATTAAGTTAGAATGTAAGCATAAAAAAGGCAGGGGTATTTATAAGGAGAGTGAAATACTTCCCCAAAGTACAATTAACCCAAAAGATGTCAGTAATATAAAAAAAGGGAGTTTGTTGGAAAAATTTAGAATTATTCAAGAAAGCGAATGGTTGGCTCCAGTATGCTTGATAGATTACGAGAGAGAAGCTTTCGTTTTTGATTATGGAACGGTACGAATTACTATAGATAAATCAATTCGTGTAGTCAATTCTGTAGACGTTACGTCTCAAGAAAGTGTATCCTTTCCTGTCACAGAAGGGTTTTGTATCCTTGAGGTAAAATGGACCGAATATATGCCTATGATAATAAAGGAATTGCTTGATAGTATTGCAGGATATGAAATTGCTGTTTCCAAGTATGCTTTATGCAGGATTAAACTGAATAGTCTAAGATTATTCCACAGAAGTATGTAGAATGAAATGGTTTTTTATATAAGTTTTTGTTGATGGTAGTAAGAATGTAACCTTATTTATATTTTGTTATTTCTGAGAGATGATTTGGAGATTGAAAAATGAGCTATACAAATAGAAATAGTAATATAGAACTATTGAGAATTGTAAGCATGTTTATGATTATTCTACATCATGCTGTGGTCCATGGGGGGGGGATTAGCATGGCAAATTGCGTTAACAAGTGGATTGCACTATCGTTTGTACCATTTGGGAAAATAGGTTTTGTTTCCTTTATAGCTATATCTTGTTGGTTTTTGATTGATTCAAAATTTAAATCAGAAAGATTTTTGGCATGTTTCTTTGAGACACTGTTTTATAGCGTGGTAACTATAGTTTTAGCATTCTTGTTAGGAAAAAGATTTACGTGGATTGAATGGTTTGGTGCTTTTTTTCCAATGACTGGCGCGGTACAAGGATATGTTCAAACATATTTAGTTTTTTATTTATTGCTACCGTTAGTTGGAAAGTGCTTTTTAGGAATGCAAAGGCAAGTTAATAAATACTTAATAATTATAATGACCGTAGTTATGATTCTTTTTAGATGGTTTGCAAGCGTGGTATGGAGCGAGCAAAGCATTTATTGTAGATTGTTTCTATTTATATATATCGCGTTTGTCTTGAGGTACATAAAGCACTACAAAAATAAAATAGCGTCTTTCAGAATGGTTTATTTATCTATATTTTTGGTTGGATATATGTGTTTACTTGCAGTTGTTTATTTGAGCGCTCTGTATCCTAACTGGGATGGTTGGAAATGGATTGCGATTCTAACTATTGATGAAGGCGGAATACTCTACTTAGTTACGGGATTGTCATTATTCTTGTTTTTTTATAGCATTCAAATTAAGCAGAGTAAGACAGTTAATTTTTTTGCATCAACAACATTGGCAATTATCCTAATACATGATGGGCATTTTTTTAGACAATGTACATGGGAATTACTGAAAACATCAGAATGGTACTATAGCAAATATTATTTCCTTTTTTTGATATTAAGTGCTTGTAGTATTTATTTTGTATGTACGTTAATTGATGTAGTGAGAAAGAACTTTATAGGGAAGTGGTTAAAACAACTTCCCTTTTATAAAAAAATATGTACGAGTTGGAATAATATATTTACTTAAATTTATTTAACATTTTTGAGTAAGGAAGGAACACTGTATGAAGGAAAGAAAAAAAATAATACTTAAGAGGATTACCGATATATTTTTTGCTTTAACTGTGTTATTTACCTTTGCAATTGTAAGTTTTAGGCAGTATGGTTTTTTAGAAGTTGACTCGTATGTTCTACCAGCCGAATCACTTCAAAATAGAGGAAGTATTATAATAACCCAAGAAGACATAATTAGTGCGAAACAAAATATGCCAGACTTATATTGGTATGTAGAGAACTATACTGATTTACATTCCAGTAAACTATGTGTAGTGGATGAAAATCGTTGGTTAGCGTGGTATTTCCCACTCTATGCAATACTGTGCTTACCAGTAAAGCTTTTATTTCAAGTGATGAAATGGAATCAGTTATATTCGTTTACGTTTAGCAATGGTATTTTTTTTGTTATATCACTTTTTGCTTTATATAGATATATACAAAAATCAAAATGGGTAAGATTACCACTTGCTATTCTGGCGGTGATAAGTCCTATTTGGATTTATCTTCATTATATAGGAGGAGAACCACTAGCTTTTTCTGCATTATTAGTAAGTATGATAACGTGGGAAGAAAAAAAATATAAAACATCTGCCTTGATAATAAGTGTTGTTTGCATGATGAACCCAGCTATAATGGGATTTGGAATAATCCTTTTTGCGGATTACTTTATTAATACATTTATAGAGGAAAAAAAAGTAAAAATATCTAGAACAAAAATGATAGATGTATTAAAAATGTGCTGTTGCTATGTCCCTTCTTTAATTCCTTTTGCAATTAACAAGTATTATTTAAACACGTTTAATCCTACGTCTGGCACCGGAAAAGAAGATAGTTTTTTAGGGAGAGTTTTTGCATATTTTTTTGATTTGAACTTTGGATTTGCATCAATATCGGTATTTATAGTTTTATTGTTTTTTGCTGCTGTTTTTTATTCAATAGTCAGAAGAAAACGTCATATATTTATGAGGGCATTATCTGTAATATTTACGGTTTGTGTAATATCATTTCATGTTCATATTAATTGTGGGATGTTAAACTGTGCTAGGTATGTATTGTGGATTTATCCGGCATTGATATTTACTATTTATGATTTTTTAGAGGACATTTTTAAGGATAAGGAATTAATTATAGGTATAACATCGCTTATCTCTGCTGGATCAATTATATTTGTGTTTTTTTATAATGGAGGATTTAATCTTTATCATTTTAATTACTTAAGTAATATATCATCGAAGGTACTTGATACTTTACCCGAATGTTATGTTAGTTTTTGTCATTCCACGTTTAATAGTAGAGTTAACCATATTGATGGAGGATATGATTTGAGCGGATATACAGTTTATACTGATAGTGAAAATGGAGAAGTCAGAAAAATAATGTATTGCAATACTGATGAGAATAAAAAGGAAATCCGTAGCATGTTGGAGTCTGAAAGTGATGTGAGTCTAAATAAATTCAACTATATGCTGAAGGATGAGAGCGATAGTAAAATATACTTTATCAATATTAATAGATTTGAAGATACTCAATATAGGAGAAATAAATATTATAAATCAAATCTATATTATTGGATTAAAGATTTTTATGATAGTATTAATGAAGGTATTGATGATGATGAATTGCTTGAAATGACAAAAAAGCTTTCAATTAAGGATGAAGGTGCTGTCAGTAAAATTTTTAAACTTTTAGATGATAAAACTAAGGAGTTGGATAATAGTTCTTATATTCATTCGCTATATATGTATGTACTAGAAAGAGATGAAGATACCTCAGAAAATGAATCATGGTCATGTATACTTGACAATGGGGGGGGGCATTTGGATATTTATTATAGTTTTATTAATAGTGACGAGTTTAATGCTAGATTTGGATTAAATAACTAGTTGCTATATAATATAAAAGAGGATACTCTTATATAGGATATTTTTGCTATGAAGGATAGAAAATATGAAAAAAGTTAGTATAGTAATACCTACATACAACGAAGAGGAAAACATAAAACCTATTACGGATGCCGTTATCGATGAAATTGAGACATTTTTGCCAGAATACACGTATGAGATATTAATCATTGATAACAATTCTCAAGATAAAACTAGAACTATTATTCGTGCTATATGCAGGGAAAACAAACTTGTAAAAGCTATTTTTAACGAGAAGAATTTTGGCCCGGATAGTTCGCCATATTATGGACTGCTTCAGGCAAGCGGTGACTGTGCAATACTTTTTTGCGCAGATTTTCAAGATCCGTTAGAAATGATTCATAAATTAGTAAGGGAATGGGAAAAGGGTTATTCTGTAGTTACTGCGATAAAGACTGAGAGCAAAGAAAACAAATTGGTGCGTTTGTTTAGAACAATATATTATAAAACGATGAAAAGGATTTCTAGTACGGAAATAATAGAGCATTTTACTGGTTTTGGGTGCTATGACAAGAGTTTTTTAGATATATTAAGAGGGCTGGATGAAACGGTGCCGTTTTTAAGAGGTGTCGTTTCTGAATATGCGGGAAATCGAAGTAGCATTGCATATGAGCAGCAGAAACGGCGTGCAGGGAAAAGCCATATTAGGTTTTTTACATTATATGATATGGCTATGAGAAGTTTTACTTCTTATACTAAGGTTGGACTTAGAATGGCGAGCTTTATTGGGTATATAGTCGCAGTAATAAGTATAATAATTGGGATAGTATATTTGGTAAGAAAGTTAATTAATTGGAATGCATTTGACTTTGGTATTCCTGTTATTTTGATCGGGATGTTTTTTTTAGGCGCAATTCAATTGATATTTTTAGGGTTTATTGGGGAGTATATTCTTGTGATAAACCAAAGAGCTATGCATAGACCCTTGGTAGTAGAACATGAACGTATCAATTTTGATGTTGAGAACTCATAGGGTTTAAGTAGGCGGATTATTGTAAATAGTAGGAGATGACAAGTGGAATTTAGGGATAAAAAGATTCTTGTTACCGGAGCAACGGGGTTAATAGGTTTTCATTTAGTTAAAGAATTACTCAAAGAAGGCGCGTTGGTTTATGCAATGGGAAGAAGCATTTTGAAATTGGAACGTGTTTTTAAAGATGTTGAGTTAGCTGAAAATATAAAACTGATGGAAGGAAATATAGCGGAATCACTTAAGGTTTTTAGTGTTGAATTTGATTTCATATTCCATGCAGCCAGTCCGATATCGGGATTGGAGATAAAAGAAAAACCTGTGGATACTATTTCTGCTAATTTACAAGGAACTATTAATTGTTTGGAACAATTAAAAAATCAAAAACATGGAAGGTTAGTAGTGTTTTCTTCGGCAACAGTATATGGAAATTTTGTAACAGAGGAGAAAAGTGTTAAAGAGGAAGAAACTGAATATGCTGACGCGTTACATACCGGAAATACGCCCTATTCTGAGTCTAAGAGAATGATTGAGGTAATAGCAAGGGCATATAACAAACAGTATAGCGTTGACGCAGTAATAGTAAGGATTGGATATGTATATGGTTTTATTAGACCATATCCTAATACCGCGTTTTACGAATTTATTAACAAAGCTATAGAGGGCAATGATATTGTTTTAAATAATTCAGGAATGGCAAGAAGAGATAATATTCATGTAAATGATGTTATTTGTGGACTTACTACAGTTGCTAGAAAAGGAGTGGCGGGAGAATCATATAATATTTCGTCAAACGGGGACAATGGGAATTATAGAGCAATCGATGAAATAGCCAAGATTATAGCTGAATCGGTTAACGGGCTTAAAAGCGATGGGATAAAAAGCGTTGAGGCGGTTATAAAGCCGTTTGATGGAATAAGAAAGCCTGGTCTACGCTTAAATAATGAAAAACTAAAAGCTCTTGGATGGAAACCAGAAATAGATTTGAATGAAGGAATTTTAGAAACAGTAAGAAAGTATATGGAAAACTAATATGGGTGGAAATGTAAGCATTCTTGACTGCACGCTTCGAGATGGCGGACAAGGGCTAGAAAGCCTGAATTCGAGTGGAATAAAAACTGAAGTATTCAATGATAAAGAAAAAATCAGAATTGCAGAATTAGTCCGTGATTCAGGTATAGAGGTTATAGAAATCGGATATATCTCGAATTCAATAAAAGATAATGAAAAATATGCAGGGTATCAGTCAATCGAAGCATTATCTGCCTTTAAACCGGAGAAGAAGTGTGGTAATCAGATTTATACAGGAATATACATAGATCCAGATACACCGGTGGATAATATACCTAGTTATTCTCCGGAATTGGTGGATGGAGTTCGGGAAATATTACGATATTCGCAATTGCAAGATTCATTAAATCACTGCGCTGCATTGTCAAGAAAAGGGTATAAAGTATTTGTTCAACCAATGTTAACCATGCGATATACGGATGATGAGTTAAAGCGTTTAGTATATGCAGCCAATGAAATGAATGCTTACGCATTGTATTTTGTTGACAGCTTCGGTTATATGGATGAAAACGATGTAGAAAGATTATATCGTTTCTATATTGAGGAATTAGATCCGAGGATTAAGGTAGGTTTTCATGCACATAATAACATGGAAAATGCTTTGACTAATGCGCGTTATTTTGTCGAAAAATTACAGGAAAGAGATCGCTTGGTAGACTCGTGTGTGGTTGGGATGGGACAGGGGGCCGGAAATCTTCAGACCGAAGTCCTTGTTGCTTATATGAATAAGAAGTATGGCACCACATATAATATTAATTGTATTTTTGAAATATGTGATATATTGGAAAAGTTTAGGCCACATGATATGGAAACATGGGGCTATTCTCCGGTGAGACTTATTCCGGCTATTCATAATACAGCGTACAAATACGCGACAGCAATGAGAATACAATACAAAATGTCACTTGTAGAGATAAATCACGTTATGGAAAGAATGCCCGATGAACTAAGACACAGATACACTCCTGAGAATTTACAAGTATTACTGGAAAAATAGAATGCTAATTTCGGATTATTTAATAAAAAAAATAAAAAGATGTGGTACGACGGATATATTTGGTATTCCCGGGGGTGTTATTCTTCCATTTATTAAGGCAATAAATAAAAGCAATTCGATAGACGCTCATTTAAATTACCATGAACAAATGGCTGGATTTGCTGCATGTGGGTATGCACAGTCAAGCGGAAAACTTGGAGTAGCATATGCAACAAGAGGTCCCGGTATCACTAATATGATCACTTGTATTGCTGAGGCGTATCAGGAATCACTACCTGTATTGTTTATAACTGGTCATGGAAATAGGGGGAATGGTAATCTTCGATTCGAGAATAATCAAGAGTTAGATGTAGCACTTATGGTTTCAGGAATTACTAAGTATGCAGTTAGTGTTGAAACTGTGAATGAGGCAATCGAAGCAATAGATACGGCAATAGATACGGCACTAAGTGGAAGGAAAGGCCCGGTTTTTTTGGATTTTTCATCACAACTTTGGAATAGGAATACCGATGATTACAGGGATAGAATAAGCCAAGAGCGTGTAGCTGTCTTCGATTTTTCGGATATAATAAGTGAAATAGAGAATTCAAAAAGACCAGTTTTGCTTATAGGCGATGGGGTAAGACATTGCCTTCCACAAATTGAACTCGAAAGAATAGCAGATAGACTATCAATACCAGTATTATCTAGCCGTGGATCTCAAGACATTTTATCAGGTTCCAAGTATTATCATGGATATATTGGTAGTCACGGGATAAGATATAGTAATTTTATTTTATCAAAGAGTGATTTAATAATATCAGTTGGAAACAGATTGGCTTTTCCAGTAACATCTGAGAGCTTTGCACCTGTTTTTAAAAATGCAAAGCTAATAAGAATTGACATAGACAGTGGTGAATTTAACAGGGAAATCCCATTTGCAAAAAACATTGAAATGGATGCAAAGACTTTTTTTGATGGAATTAGCCGATGTATGGATGTACCTAAAGAAAAAAAAGGCTGGATAAGTGTCTGCAACGAAATAAGAGAACAATTACAAATATGTGATTGTACGGAACCGGTAAAAAAGATATCGTGGTTAATGGAAAAAGATAAAACGGTTTGTGCATACACATGCGATGTTGGTAACAACGAGTTTTGGGCTTCAAGGGCATATGAATTAGTGCGACCAAAAGCAGGAATATATTTCTCTAAGGCATTTGGAACACTTGGAGTAGCACTAGGAAGAAGTATTGGTGTTTATTATGCAACTGGCCAACCTGTAACTTGCATAATTGGAGATCAAGGATTTCAATATAATATTCAAGAATTGCAATTCATTTCTAAATGGAAGTTACCAATAAAGATTGTTGTGATTAACAATAGGGTTTCCGGAATGATACGGGATCATGAAATGAGGCTAGGTTATGATGGCCTATTTCATGTTGAAGAGACAAACGGGTATTATCCATCAGATATTTACAGCATTTCTCAGGCATATAATATAGAATATACAAATAGTATAGAAGAAGCAAGCAAGGTATCGCTGAAACCTCTAGTCTGTGAGATTAGTATTGACTCTAAGAGTGAATTAACTCCAAACTTGCCAAAAGGAAATCCATGCCAGAATTTATATCCATTGTTGGATAAAGAACTATATGAACAGATAAATTTGTTATAAATGTGGAGGAGAGTAAGATGTTTATAGAGACTATAAATGGTCCTGCTGATTTAAAGAAACTTAGTATTGAACAGTGTGAAGTTTTGGCTTCGGAGATTAGAGAGTGCTTAATTACAAAAGCATCTATAAATGGTGGACATTTAGCGTCAAATCTTGGCATTGTTGAGGCTACAATTGCGGTCCACTATATTTTTGATTCACCAAAAGACAAAATAGTTTTTGATGTTTCTCATCAGTGTTATACGCATAAGATTCTAACCGGAAGGAAAGATGCTTTTATGTATGAGGATAAGTATTCGACTTCAAATGGATATACAAATCCTGATGAGAGTGAACATGATCTGTTTAGGGTGGGACATACCGCTACATCCATAAGCCTTGCATGTGGTTTAGCCAAGGCTAGGGATATAAATGCCGGAAAAGAAAATGTAATTGCAATCATAGGCGACGGATCTTTGAGTGGAGGAGAGGCTCTTGAGGGCCTTGATTATGGCGGATCAGATATAGATGGCAATTTGATTATTATATTTAATGATAATCAAATGTCTATAGCAGAGGATCATGGAGGCATGTATAGGGGATTCGCTGAATTGCGAGAAACTGAAGGAAAAACTAATAACAACCTTTTTAAAGCAATGGGGTACGATTACGTTTTCGTAAAAGATGGTAATTGTATTTCTGAACTTGTGGAAGCATTTCGCAAAGTCAAAGATAGTCAACATCCTGTAGTAGTGCATATATGTACGGTTAAAGGTAAAGGCTATTCTTTTTCTGAAGACAATAAAGAGAGTACACATTGGGTAAGACCATTTGATGTTTCTACAGGATTAGAAAAGAAGCCTTTTAATGGAGAAAGATATGACAGAGTAGTTCGTGATCATTTACTTGAAAAGATGGCAAGTGATCATAAGGTTGTTACTATGATAGCAGCTGTGCCGGATGCTTTGAATTTTACAGAAGAACATAGAAAAAAGGCTGGGAAACAGTTTGTTGACGTAGGTATATGTGAGGAGCATGCTATATCGATGGCAGCCGGTTTAGCTAAAAATGGATGCAAACCGGTTTTTGCAACTATGTCAACATTTTATCAGCGTACATATGATCAAATATCACAGGAATTATGCATTAATAACGCACCTGCAACTTTAGTTGTTGTTAATGCATCTGTATATGCGGCAAATGATGTTACGCATATCGGTATATTTGATATTCCTATGATTTCGAATATACCTAATATGGTTTATTTAGCCCCTACTAATAAACAGGAATATCTTGCAATGTTAGATTGGAGTATAGACCAGATGGATCATCCGGTTGCGATAAGAGCTCCGAGAAATGGAGTATTTTATACTGATGGTGAAGTAGATAAAGATTACAGTAAGCTAAACAAATATAAAGTTGTTAAGGACGGTAATAAGATAGCTGTTTTAGCTTTGGGCGATTTTTTCCAGATGGGTGAGCAAGTTGTAGAGTTAATCAAGGATAAGTTTGGAATTGAAGCGACTTTGATTAATCCTAGATATATTACCGGATTGGATGAAGAGTTATTAACTGGTTTACAGAAAAAACATGAGATAGTAGTAGCACTTGAAGATGGAGTACTAGACGGCGGATGGGCCCAGAAAATTGCGGCATTCTATGGTAAATCGACTGTAAAAGTAATGACCTATGGATTGAAGAAAGAATTCTTGGACAGGTACAATGTAAATGAAGTTATGGAGAAGAATCATTTAAGGGCAGAGTTGATTATAAATGATATAAAATGCGTTTTGTGAAACTATTAATAAAAGTATAAGTTTTTAAAGAGTATTTAAAGAGTATATATATAATTAACAGTAAAGATATGAAAAAAAGAATTGCGATTATTATCATACAAATTTTATTTTTCTTTAGTTTGTTTTTGCCGGGATTATTGTATTGGGGAGAATCTCTTTTTCCTGATATCCTAAAAAAAAGACAGCTTGGAGGATATACAGATGAAAGTGTTATCCCTGAGTTTTCTGTTGAAAGTTACTTGACCGGTGAGTATCAGCAAAAGTATACAGAGTGGTGGAAAAATACATATGGAGGTAGAACATATGTTATTCCTGCATACAACCAAATTAGGTATTCACTTTATAATTTGTCTGTAACAAATACAACTGTCTGTGATGATGGTAATATTTTAAGAGTAGATGAAATAAATAATGCGATTAAAATAGGAGGATATGATTTTAGCCAACCATCCAAGCTAGAAGAAATGTATGATTATGCCGAAGATATAAATCATATAAATCATGCCCTGGAGCAAAAAGGAGTAAAAACATTATATTTTCTTACACCTAGCAAATCTAGTTGGATAAAGGATGAAATTCCACTAAGATATCGTATTCAGGAAAAAAAGGATTCAAAAAAAGCATCTGAGATATTGGTACCGCTTTTAAAGGACAATGGTACGGAATTAGTTGATTGCAGAGAGGAATTAAGTGATTTTGACCTCCCTGTGTTTTATAAAACCGGAGTTCATTGGTCTAGAGTAGCAGAACAGTATATGACAGTAAAAATGCTCGAAAGAATTAGAATTCTTACAGGGAAAGATATAAAAGAACTGCATATAGGTGAGTTGCATTCACAGGATAGGCCAGTATATAGAGATGATGATATATACAGTTTGATAAATATATATAGTGGAAAAAAAGATGACCAATACTATTATTATGATATGGTAGCCGATGACAAAGAAGGAGAGTCTTTTAGTATTTTGTTATCGGGAGGTAGTTTTAATGATGGAATGGTCGGAGACTTTATATCAAATGGTATACTTAACGGGGGGAAGATTTATTTTGTTTCTTATAATTCGTATCTTGTAATATATGAAGAGAATACGGAGCCTCAAATAATAGCATTAAATGGAGATTTTTCTAAAATCGATTTAGATACAATCCTTTCTGAAATTGACATTTTCATTATAGAAGGTAATGATGGGACTGGAGTACCTTTATTGAGTTCAGGTTTCGTGAATTATCTAGATGATTATTTAAAATAGTGCATGAGGTAGACATAATAGTATGGTATTTAGTTCAGCGATTTTTTTGTTTATTTTTTTACCAATTACTCTTTTGGGGTATTATTATTGTAGACGTAATTCTTGGCTATTAATAATGTCTTTGCTATTTTATGCATGGGGCGAACCTGTTTATATTGTAATCATGGTTTTATCTATATTGATAAACTATGTAATGGGATTATTGATTGATAAAGAAAAACGAAATGGTATAAAGAATTTTTGGTTTATATGTGCGTTGATAGTTGACGTGGGAGTGTTGATTGCTTTTAAATATTCAAGCTTTATTGTTGAGAATATTAATGGTGTATTTAGAACTAGTATTCCTGTTCCAAATTTATCGCTGCCAATAGGAATTAGTTTTTTTACTTTTCAAATAGTATCATATATTGTTGATTTGCGTTACTGTAGAATTAGGGTCCAAAAGAGCTTAATTGATTTGGCACTATATATTTCAATGTTTCCACAGCTGATAGCTGGACCTATTGTTAGATATAGCAAAGTTGAGAATGAATTAAAAAATCGAAGTATTTCCCAGACAGATATATATATGGGGATTGTACGGTTTTCTATAGGTTTGATGAAAAAAGTATTGATCGCTGATAGAATAGCTCCAATAGCGGATTATGCTTTTTCATTACCGATGACTGATTTATCAACTCCTTTCGCATGGATAGGTGCATTTGCATATACACTCCAAATATACTTTGATTTTTCAGGTTATTCTGATATGGCTATAGGACTAGGATTGATGTTGGGCTTCCACTTTGATGAAAACTTTAATTATCCCTATATTTCTAAATCCATAAAAGAATTCTGGACGAGATGGCATATTTCATTATCGGGGTGGTTTAAAGATTATGTATATATTCCATTAGGAGGGAGCAGATGTAATAATGTCAAGATTATTAGAAATTATATATTGGTTTTTTTCTTAACGGGTCTTTGGCATGGAGCTAGTTGGAATTTTGTTGCGTGGGGATTATATTATGTTGTTTTTTTGCTTGGAGAAAGATTTATTTACGGGAAATTTTTTAAAAAGATTCCGGTGTTTATACAGCATCTATATGCCTTTATTATAATAATGATTGGATGGGTTTTATTTAGAGCGGATAATTTAAAACACGCTTTTTTGTACATAACCGATATGTTTTCAATTAATAATGCAAACACTCTACCTAATTTAGGTATATTTGATAAGGAAATATTAGCGGCTTTAATTGTTGGGGCTATAACTTGTACCCCAATAATTCGATGGGCGTGGACAAAATATAAAAAAATAAGGGTGCTTTTGTGCGTTTTGGGATGCATAGGTTGGATACTTAGCTTACTATATGTTTTATGCTCTGATTTTAGCCCTTTTCTATATTTTAGGTTTTAGTAGTAGCAAAAGGAATTATTAGTTACAATACGGGTGTATGTGTAAGGAGGGTATTATATGATTAACAATGATGCATATAGGATATCTTCGTTATCAGAGTACATTAACTTCATTACTGATGAAAATTATTTATATGAATATATGAGACAAAGACTTAATAATAGTGATAGGGGAAATGAAGAACAATCGAATTATTTAAAATCATTTTTTTTATGGTATGAGGAATATAATAAAAAAGAAAGGATAGTATTAGATTCAAAAAGCGTAACATATTTTTATAGGGGAATAAATAATTGGGACTATGGATTAAGACCAGGAATATATAGGAACGAGGAATTATTACGAAGCGAAAACGCATTATATAATGAATTGCAAATACGCTGTCCTGAAGATTTCGAAAATTCAACTTTTTTAGAAAAATTAGTTAAAATGCAACATTATGGTTTGCCAACAAGACTTTTGGATATTACAACCAATCCGTTGGTGGCATTGTTTTTTGCTTGCTGGGAAAAATCAAAAAATGTGGAAAGAGGGAAAGTACATGTCTTTGTAGTAAATAAAGATGATTTGTTGTTTTCGTATAGTGATAGAGTATTGTTGTTATCATGTTTGCCTAGATTCACTTATGATATTCAAGAAGAAATATTTAGTATAGATAGAGATTATTTAAAAAATGGGAAAAATGTATTTGATAAAAAAACAAATGGTGTGTATAAAGATTTGTGTATTGAGAGATTATTCCATGAAGTAAGTCGAGAAATGCCTTCTTTTGAAAGAGAAATAAAACCATTCGATTTATTGATGCCTATATTTGTTCAACCACAAAAAGACAACGATAGGATGAAAAAACAAGATGGTGCATTTATACTTAGCGGATTGAGTAACTCTATTGATGATCTTGAAATGGTAGTAAATAGTTTAAATCATCTTATTTTATCAATTGATAATCAAGATAGTATATTGAAGGAACTTGAGATGGTGGGAATAAGTGAGGCAAGTTTATTTCCAGAAATAGATCATGTATCTAATTATTTAAAAGATAAATGTATAAAAAGGTAAAGGAAAAAATTATGAAAGCAGTTATTTTAGCAGGTGGATTCGGAACTAGAATTTCAGAGGAGAGCCATTTGAAGCCGAAGCCGATGATCGAGTTAGGTGAGCAGCCTATTCTTTGGCATATTATGAAGTATTATTCGACTTTTGGAATTAAAGAATTCATCATTTTGGCAGGATATAAGCAGAACAAGATCAAGGAGTATTTTGCGAACTATTTTGTTTACAATTCTGATATTACCTTCTATATGGTTAACAATAGTATGCAAATTCATAAAAAGAATGCTGAGGACTGGAAGGTTACTGTTCTTGACACAGGTCTTAATACTATGACGGGGGGGCGTATTAAGAGAGCAGAGGAATATCTAAAAGACGAGCCTTTTATGCTTACGTATGGTGATGGTGTGGCAGATGTAGATATTGATGCTTTACTTAAATTTCACAAATCCCATGGTAAAATAGCGACAATTTCCATGGTTAATATTGCTCAACAGAAGGGTGTATTAGAGGTTGCTGAAGGAGGAATGATTGAGTCCTTCAGAGAAAAAACCGATGAAGATGCCGCTCTTATCAATGGTGGGTTTATGGTCCTTAACCCTGAAATCTTTAATTACCTTGAAGGTGATTCAACTGTATTCGAGAAAGAGCCTATGAGTAGACTAGCTACTGAAGGTCAGCTTATGGGTTATATGCACGAAGGTTTTTGGCAGTGTATGGATACTCAGAGAGAAAAGGAGAAACTTGAAGAACTTTGGAGATCCGGTAAGGCACCTTGGAAGAGGTGGTAGGATTAAAATCAGATTATTTGATAAGGATTTATAAAGATATGATGGAAAAGAATGCAAAGATTTATGTAGCAGGTCACAGAGGAATGGTAGGATCTGCAATAGTTAGAGAATTAGAGAAACAGGGTTATACAAATATTGTTACAAGAACTCACAAAGAACTTGATTTAACAAGACAGGATGCTGTTGAGAAGTTCTTTGAGGAAGAAAAGCCCGAGTATGTTTTTCTTGCAGCGGCAAAGGTTGGCGGAATCATGGGAAATGCAACTGCAAAGGCAGATTTCATGTATGACAACATGATCCTTGAAATGAATGTTATTCATAGCGCATGGAAGAACGGATGCAAGAAGCTTGAGTTTTTAGGTTCATCCTGCATCTACCCTAGAATGGCTCCTCAACCTATGCCGGAGAGTTGTCTTCTTACAAGCTCTCTTGAGCAGACAAACGAGGCTTACGCTCTTGCAAAGATCAGCGGCCTCAAGTACTGTGAGTACTTAAACGGTCAGTATGGAACGGATTATATTTCCGTAATGCCGACGAATCTTTATGGCCCTAATGACAATTATCACCCTGAGCACAGTCATGTTCTTCCCGCTCTTATCAGAAGATTTCACGAAGCAAAGGCGGCTGGATTGCCATCGGTTACCTGCTGGGGAGATGGCAGTCCCCTTCGCGAGTTCCTTTATGTTGACGATCTTGCAAATCTCTGCGTCTTTTTAATGAACAATTACAGCGGAGATGAGACCGTTAATGCTGGAACAGGCAAGGAACTTACTATCAAGGAACTGACCGAGCTTGTTGCAAAGGTAGTTGGTTACGAAGGCGAGATCCTTTGGGATCCTTCCAAGCCAAACGGTACTCCCCGAAAGCTTCTTGACGTCAGCAAGGCTACGAAGCTCGGTTGGACTTACAAGACTGAACTTGAGGACGGAATTAAACTGGCTTATGAAGACTTCCTCAATAACCCTATGAGAGCGGAGAGGTAAGAGGCCTGATGCTATGAAATAATTGGGGGTGTTGCTACAGTGTACTACCTATTGCAGTTTTATAACTATACCATTCAAAAGGCGTACAACAAGGGGGTATTCTATGGAATTGGTTATTATTTCAGGAGCATCTAACAGTGGAAAAACCGGTGCGATTAAGCACACAATAAAATACTTTCTTGAATTGGAAGAGACGAGAATTGTATATGTTTCATGTTTTAGAAGTAATGAGAATAGATATAATTGTAAAAAAGAATACCTATTAAGCCATATTAATACAAGCATTGAAATCGGTCTTCATTCAGATAGAAATATCGGATTAGTTATCCTGGAGTATAAAGGCTCTATAATCGGAATATCGACATATGGGGACTCGCTCCCGAAAATAAAAGGGTATTTAAATACCTCGATGAATGTTACGGAATACAATCTCGATGTGTTTGTTTGCGGTAGGCATGATAATAATGAGCCGTTAAGAGAATTTGCTGAATGGATAAATGATTTTAAGGCTGAGAATGTGATACCAAGTAAAGGTATTAAAAACGGATCTGATGAAGATAAAGACAGGGCTAATGCTGAAAAGGGCAAAAAACTGTTTGATAGAATTATGAAGATTATTCAGTAGTATTATGAAAATAGGTATTGACGCAAGAATATTTAAATACAAAGAGTTTAGTGGTATTCCGAATTCGGTTTATGAAATAATTAAAAGATGGATGGTTACTGAGAAAGACAATGAATACTATCTTATCTCTAATTCCGAAATTGTTATGCCCTGCGAATTGCCATCTAACTGGAAAAAGGTAATAGTTCCGGCAGTAACAGGAAACGGAACCCTTTGGCAGCTTTTTAGGGTTAGAGGTATTATAAAAAAACTGGACCTCGATTATTACTGGGGGACAAATTATGTACTCCCAAGAAGGATTAAGGGCTGTAAGTATCTTTTGACGGTATATGACCTTTCCTTTGAAATAATGCCGAAGGTTACGAGCGGCAAGACGCTTAGGGTTCTTAAAACTCTGTGCCAATTGTCCTGCAAGAGAGCGGATGTTATACATGCTATATCAGAGTCCACAAAGCGGGATATAGTAGACTTATATGGTATAAAGCCGGAAAAGGTATCGGTTGTTTACCTGGCGCCCAGCGAAGAAAAGAAGGCTAAAGAGGTAGAACCTCCGGAATATAATTTTATCCTTGTCCTTGGAACTATTGAGCCCAGAAAAAATATTGATACAATAGTCAGGGCCTTTGATAAGTTTAAGGAAAAGGACGAAAAAGATATTCACATCATCTTTGCCGGAAGATACGGATGGAAGTACGAAAGCTTTAAACGACTGGTAGAGGAATCACCGTACAAGCAGTTCATTCATATAATGGAATACGTTGATAATGATACGAAGGTTATGCTACTTAATAATGCGCAAATGCTGATGTATCCTTCCTTGTACGAGGGATTTGGAATGCCGATTCTTGAGGCGTTTCAACATGATTTATTTGTCGTTACTGCGAGAAATTCTTCTATACCTGAAGTGGCCGGTGAGGCTGCCTTTTACGTAGATGATTGTTACGATTTTGAGGGACTGGCGGAGCGAGTGAGAGAAGTACTGTTGCTTGATGAGACTGAAAAACTGAATCTGCAAAAGAAAATGCAGCAGCAGCTTTCGGTTTTTTCATGGGATAAGTGCTCGAGAGAGATGATGGAGATATTGAAAAGATAGTTTTTTCTGAAAGGATAAAGAAAAGAGAATTATGGATTACAATAAACTTAAATCATTTTATTCAGGAAAGAGAGTATTTTTAACCGGACACACCGGCTTCAAGGGAAGTTGGCTCTGCGTCATCTTAAAGATGCTTGGTGCAGAGGTTTATGGCTATTCGCTTAAGCCGAATACCGATCCCGATCTTTTTGATATCCTCGGGATTGCGGGAGATAATCACCATACTATCGGGGATATAAGGGATATTGACGCCCTTGAGAAGGCTTATAAAGAGGCTAAACCCGATGTCGTTCTTCATCTTGCGGCGCAGCCTATTGTTAGGGATTCTTATAAGGAGCCTCGCTATACTTATGAAACAAACGTAATGGGTACAGTGAATATTCTTGAGTGTTTACGTAAGCATCCCGGAGCGATAAGCTTTTTGAACGTTACTACTGACAAGGTTTATGAGAACAATGACCTTGAGAACCATGGCTTTAAGGAAGATGAGAAGCTTGATGGATATGATCCCTATTCAAACTCCAAGAGCTGCTCTGAACTGGTTACTCATTCATACAAGAAGTCGTTTTTCTCGGAGGCAGATTCGCCCGCAATTTCTACCGCTCGCGCCGGTAATGTGATCGGAGGCGGAGACTTTGCAAACGACCGTATCGTGCCCGACTGCGTAAGAGCAACTGTTAAGGGGGAGAGCATTATTGTTCGTAATCCTTACTCCACCCGCCCTTATCAGCATGTTCTCGAGCCTCTTGCGGCTTATTTAATGATAGCAATGGAACAGGCGGCTGATAAAAAGTACGCCGATTATTATAATATCGGACCTCGCGATGAGGACTGCATTAATACCGGAAACCTCGCCGATACTTTTGTAAAGTATTGGGGTGAGCCCGCAAACTGGAAGAATATGTCCGAAGCTAATGCACCTCACGAGGCAAGCTTCCTTAAACTTGACTGTTCAAAGGCTAGAGAGACCTTCGGCTGGGAACCCGTTTGGAACGTAGATTCCGCGATAAGGGAGACTGTAGCTTGGTACAAGGCTTGGAATGAAGGAGAGAATATGAGGGCATTCACCGAGAAGCAGGTCAGAGAATTTTTTAAATAAAGAAATAAATTGATTGGGTGAGCTTAAGGGTTCACCCAATTATTGTAGTTGTGCTAAAATGATGGTTGAGGGTATAATCAATGCACAGAATTAATCGATTTACAGTTAGACAAGAAAGCCGGATGCAGTTTATGTTCGAGACGATTGTTCAACTGATTCTACAGTGGAGTTGGTGACTTGATTGCATTGATGAGATAATTGCCCCCAAAATAAGATTTAGAGCGATAAGTTGTAAAGGTTGGTAGAAATAGTTGGAGAATAAGGATTTAAAAAAATACACTCGTTCAATTCCTTTTAGTCCGCCGGATATTACAGATTCCGAGATTGAGGAAGTAATAGCTGCGCTTAAATCCGGATGGATTACAACGGGACCAAGGACAAAGGAACTGGAAAAAAAATTGGCGTCTTTTTGCCACACATCTAAAGTTGTATGTCTTAATTCGGCTACAGCTGCGGAGGAACTGAATTTCCGAATTTGCGGTATAGGGGAAGGCGACGAGGTGATCGTACCGGCTTATACATATACTGCAACAGCTTCAGCAGCAATCCATTGCGGAGCAACCGTAAAATTTATAGATATTATAAAGGACGGTGCTGCCGATTCGTATATGCCTGAGATGGATCTTGCAAAGGTAGCGGAAGCTGTAACCGAGCGGACAAAAGCTATTGTTGCGGTTGATTTTGGAGGCATAGTAGCCGATTACGAGAGTTTATTTAGGATAGCTGAAGAAAAGAGGCGTCTCTTTAAACCGGGAGGAAATACTGAGCTGGGTAAAAGAATTCAATCTACTTTAGGTAGAGTACTGATCTTTGCTGATGGAGCACATTCTCTCGGGGCAAGTAGAAACGGTAAGATGGCAGGTGAGATAGCCGATTTTACCAGTTTCTCTTTCCATGCTGTAAAGAACTTTACTACAGCGGAAGGCGGAGCCTCTACCTGGAGAGATATCCGTGGAATTGACAATGAGGAGATTTACCATCAGTTTCAACTCTACAGTCTCCATGGTCAAAGCAAGGATGCTCTTGCGAAAACTAAGGTCGGTGCTTGGGAATATGATATCGAAGGCCCATGGTACAAGTGCAATATGACAGATGTGGCCGCTGCTATCGGGTTAAGACAACTTGACAGATATCCGGAATTGTTGGAAAGAAGAGCTGAGATCATAGCAAAGTATGATGAATTGTGCGATGCCATCGGTGTAAAGCATATGGTCCATTTTACTGACGCAGGTAGATCTTCAGGGCATCTTTATATTACAAGGATCCCTTGGGCGGATGATGCTGTTAGGCGAGAGATCATCATTAAGTTAGCCGAGAGAGGAGTTAGTACCAATGTACATTACAAGCCTCTTCCCATGATGACTGCCTATAGAAATATGGGATGGGATATAAAAGATTTCCCCAATTCCTATGATTATTATTCAAACCTTGTTACCCTACCTCTTCACACAAAGCTGACGGATGAAGATGTAGAATATATAATCAAGAATTTCACGGAAGTTGTTAATGAGTACAAATAAGCCGGAAAGGTTATGAGATGCGGTTAAAGAGATGGGATGATCTTCCTGAATATATGAAATGTGATGAAGTGAAAGAGTATTATGATATTCTTTCGCGTAAGAGATTTCAATTGGCTTTAAAAAGGGGCTTTGATATTATCTTGGCTTTTATTATGCTGATCTTTTTGACGCTTCCCATGCTTGTTGTTGCGGTATTGATCAAGGTTGATTCAAGAGGACCGGTGTTCTTTCGTCAGGAAAGAGTTACCACTTACGGAAAGCTATTCAAGATCCATAAATTCCGTACCATGGTAAATGATGCCGAAAAGAAGGGAACTCAGGTTACGACCAAAGGCGATTCAAGGATCACTAAGATCGGTGAAAAGTTAAGGAAGCATAGGATCGATGAACTTCCACAGCTTTTTGATGTTTTAAGCGGTACCATGAGTTTTGTAGGGACAAGACCTGAGACCACGAAATATGTACAGCATTATACAAAAGAAATGTATGCGACGCTTTTATTGCCCGCGGGAATAACAAGTGAGGCCAGCATCAAATTTAAGGATGAGGCCGAGATGCTTGCCGAAGTCACTGATATCGATAAGGCATATATTGAGCAAGTGCTTCCTGCAAAAATGAAATGGAATCTTGAATCGGTAAAGAAGTTCTCAATTGGTCGGGATTTTGGTACAATGATAAAGACAGTTTTTGCTGTTTTTAAATGAATTGTGTAAGGATTAATAAGGATAGTACGTTAAAAGGTTAGTACAGATGGTTTCTATAAGAATGCAAGAGGGCTTTGAGCCCAAAAGAATAAGGGAAATTGCGGAGTTACACAAGAAGGCATTTCCCTCTTTTTTTTTGACACAGCTTGGAACCTCATTTTTATATACTTTATACAGTGGATATTGTGAGGATGCTTTATCGGGAATAATCCTTGCAGAGGATGGAGGTAAGACTGTTGGTTTTATAGCTTATTCCGAGGATTATCCTTTATTCTACAAGGGGCTTATTAAGAAGCATTTGCTGAAGTTTGCATTTTGCTCCCTTGGGGCTGCAATAAGACATCCTTCGTTCATAAAACGTCTTTTTGGAGCTTTTAAAAAGAGCGAGAGCGTTGTCAAGGAAGAAGCTTATGTCGAACTTGCTTCTATCGGTGTTGATCCTTCTGTAGAGGGAAAGGGAATAGGGACAAAGCTGATCGACTACTTAAAGGAAATTGTTGATTTTAACAGGTTTTCGTATATTAATCTTGAAACAGATGCAGATGATAACGAAGCTGCAAATGCCTTTTATTTAAAGAATGGTTTTCGACTTGAGAGAGTCTATTTTACTAAAGAAGGTCGGAAAATGAATGAATACAGGTATAACCCGGGAGCGAATAATAAATGAGAATACTTGTTATAGATGCGTATTTTGAACCGGAGCAGACTGCCTTTACTCATCTTGAGAATGACCTACTTGACGAACTTGTTAAGGCCGGGCATGATATTGAGATCGTTTGCCCTACACCAACAAGAGGAATTGATGATAAGACCCGGATTAAATATAAAAAGATAAGGTCCGAAGAACTGAAAGACGGTCATATCAGGGTTACGAGATTTTGGGCACCGGATGAGAAAAAGAATCCTGCTTTAAGAGCATTCCGCTATATTTGGTGCAATTTACGATCCGGTTCAATCTGCAAACGGATAAAAGATATTGATCTTGTCTTTTCAAACAGTACACCGCCGACTCAAGGGGTGGTTGCAGGAAAAGTTGCTAAAAAGCTTAAGGTGCCTTTTGTATACTGCCTGCAGGATATTTTCCCTGATTCACTGGTCAATGCAGGACTGGCTTCTAAAGGAAGTCTGATCTGGAAGATTGGACGAAGTATAGAAAAGAAAACATATGAAAAAGCTGACCTAATCATTGTGATCAGTGAAGAGTTTAAAATGAATCTTCTTGAAAAAGGTGTAAGGGAAGAGAAGGTTAAGGTTATTCCCAATTGGATCAATATTGGCGAGGTTTATCCGATTGATAGAAAGGATAATCGTATCATTGCAAGATATGGTTTGGATCCTAACAAATTCTATATCTGTTACAGTGGAAATATAGGCCATTCTCAGAATATAGAGCTTCTGCTTCGCGTAGCAGAAAGAATGCAACTTTCCAATGAGGATATTGAGTTTGTTATCATTGGTGAAGGCGCTGAAAAAGAGAATCTAATAAAAGCTGTTGAGCGATACAAGTTAACTAATTTACATGTTTTTCCGCTTCAGCCCTATGAAGATATAGCTCATGTATTCAGCCTTGGAGATGTCGGCCTTGTTATTTCAAAACCCGGTATCGGCGGTAGTTCCGTTCCCAGCAAGACCTGGAGCATAATGGCTGCAAAACGTCCTGTTTTGGCATCCTTTGATCCTGAAGGAGAGCTCTATAGAGTTATTACCGGAACCGAATGTGGCGAGTTTGTAAATGCCGGAGATGAAGAGGGATTGATCGCAGCAATTAAGCGCATGTACTCCGATAGAGAGGGGCTTAAGAGACTTGCTGAAAATGGCTACGAATATGTTACGACAAAGGTCAGCAAAGAAAGATGCACTTGCGAGTATGTAACAGTAATTGAGGATGCAAAGAATAAATCGAATTATTGAGAGAGGTTTGTTTACATCGTGATATCAAAAATAAAAAACATTTCGATTAAGCAGGTAATGTATTTCTGCGTAGTGCTTGCTTTAAACTGGGTACAGTTTGTCAGGGCAACACAATATGAATCTTTGATAGCGCCCGCTGTAATTGCTTCGGGACTGTTAGTATTAGTCATTGTGTTTACTCAGATTCCGATTAAAAAGATTCTTAATCCTTTTAGCTACATATATTCTTTTGTATGCCTGGCAGCAATTGTTTCATTGGTTATTTTCAGATTTAAACTGCCTGCCAAACATCTTTTATATAGTTATTCTTTTATTATCCTTAATGCTTGGATGATTGGTTTAGCTGTTGGTTATATATTATCAGATGGAATTAAAAATGGCGGAGTTAGATTTAAATTGGGCCCATGCTCAATTTTGTGGTTTGCTTTTACTGTCATCACGGTCATCGGTGTTTCAAATAAGTGGTGGCCACTGTGGTTTTTCCTGGTTTTTGGATTGTATTATGTGATTCCTTTCAAAAAGGAAGATTTGAAGGCTTTATTTGACGCTGTTATCGATGGGACCATCGTGTCTTTTTTTGTTATACAAATTTGCGCTTTTATTTTTAGACCATATGACACTGTCAGATATAGCGGATTATTTGTTAACTGTAACGATACAGCGCTATATTATCTCATTGTTTATGCCATTATATTGGCAAAATTGTATTTGCTACATGAGTACAAAGCGAAAATAGGCTGGAAGATTTTTTATTTTGCAGGAGCTGGAGCGCTTCTTTCGTTCCAGTTTTTGACATTGACCAGAACTGCATGGGTGGCGTCAATCGTTTTAACAATTGTTTATGGAATAATTGTTGTTATGATGAAATGGAAGAATAGCATATTGAAAGCACTTATGTGGGGAGTTATCCTGGTTTCCTGCTTTATTGCTACGTTTCCACTTGTTTTTTTATGTGTAAGATATCTTCCTACCATCCATCCTTATCCGGTGTGGTTTCAAGGGGAGTATTCTGAAGAGAGGGTTCACTCATGGGATTCGAGAGATTCGGAAAAATATACCGATATTGATGAGTTCTTGGATGAAGCATTGGGACGATTTGGGGCTATAATAGGTCTTGCTGAAAGTAAAATTGGACTAACAAGCGATTCAATGGCAGTTGAAAGTCAAACTCGCCAGATTGTTATTCCTGTAGAAAATGATGAGGTCTTAAATGATTCCATAAAGATAAGAAAACTTATCTTTAAAACGTACTTAGAGAATTCCACATGGCTTGGCAGAGATTCAAGCAAGTGTCAGTTTTACCTCGGAGACGAGAGCATCGAGATTTATCACTCGCAAAATCTTTGGATTCAGATGATATTTGAATTTGGATACATAGCGGGAGCTGTCGTAGCAGTGCTTTCGGTTTGGATCATAATTAAGCGGTTTAGATATGCAATCAAATCTGACAACCCATATAACATACTTGCACTATTGTTGACCTTGGTTTTCTTTATATACGGCTTGACTGAAGTAGTCTGGATTCCGGGGTATATTGTGATGCCATATTTCTTTTTGATGCAGAAGAAATTGGATTAATATCTATTAAGAAAAATTAAAACAAAAATATGCTATAATGTGATAGATTATATGAGTATGATTAATACTATAGGTTTATATTGGTTTATCCAAGGAGAAATACTTTAAATGCTTAATGATAAAACTATTCTTATTACCGGTGGTACCGGATCATTCGGTAAGGCTTTTACAAGACATGTATTAAAGAACTACAATCCCAAGAAGATCATTATCTATTCAAGAGATGAGTTCAAGCAGTTTAATATGCAAAACGATTTCAGGGCTGAGTTCCCTGATAAGTTTTCAAAGCTTCGTTTCTTTATCGGAGATGTACGCGACAAGGAACGTCTTGTACGTGCTTTTGAAGGCGTTGATTATGTTGTTCATGCAGCTGCCCTTAAGCAGGTACCTGCATGTGAGTACAATCCCGACGAAGCTATAAAGACCAATATCCACGGTGCGATGAACGTAATTGATGCCGCTCTTGCTACAGGAGTTAAGAAAGTTGTTGCACTTTCAACAGACAAGGCAGTTAACCCTATTAACCTTTACGGCGGAACCAAACTTGTTTCAGATAAGCTCTTTATTGCTGCTAATGCGTACGCCGGAAGCAAGGATATTAACTTCTCTATCGTAAGATACGGAAATGTAGCCGGAAGCCGCGGATCCGTAATTCCTTTCTTCCAAGACAAGATTGATAACGGAATTGATGAACTTCCTATTACAGATTACCGCATGACTCGTTTCTGGATCAGCCTTGAGCAGGGCGTTGAGCTTGTTATTAAGGCTCTTAAGGAAGCCACCGGTGGAGAGACCTTCATTTCAAAGATTCCTTCATTTAAGATCACTGATCTTGCAGAGGCTATGCTCCCCGGATGCGAGAAGCCAGAGGTCGGTATCCGCGAGGGCGAAAAGCTTCATGAGATTATGGTTACCGTTGAGGACTCTATGACTACATATGAGTACGAGAATCACTTCATCGTATATCCTCAGATGACCTGGAACAATCGCCAGGGAGTAGCTCCCGGCGGAAAGAAGGTTCCCGAGGGATTTTCCTACAGCTCGGATAACAATACTTGGTGGCTTACTGTTGAAGAAATCAGAGAGCTGCTGAAGGAAATGAAATAATGTATTGATATTGAAAACTCACCTGACGGTGAGTTTTCGTGTATAATAAGGGTATGTGTATTGTTATTTTAGGTTCTATGCTTAAGATTCTTTATGCTTCATAAGTTTAGATCCATGAAGATGTCTACGCCTCATGATGTCCCGACCCATATGCTCGAGAATCCGGAGCAGTATATTACGAAGGTCGGAAAGTTTCTAAGAAAGACCAGTCTCGATGAACTTCCGCAGATTTATATTTCAACTGGAGACTATATCATGAATGTCACCATATGGAGATGAAACGGAAAAAGGAAATGAATAGTCAAATAACCGAATGAATTAAAGAAGCCGAAATCATGGTGCAGGAAACGAAATCCGCGTACATGCATGCGGTGAAGCATCTTAAAGAACTGCAAAAGATGCAGAAGCAGCTGGAGTGCGAAAAGATTATCGAAAAGCCGCTTATTATGCCGGATGACCTAATTAGTGCGACGTATTGCGACCGGAGACTAACTACGGTTTCGGAAAAAATATGGCGTTATGCATTGGCAGTATATGAGTATACTAACGGTAACACTATTCCACAGGAAGAGCTCGAACTTTTATCCACTTCTCTTAAGCAGAAGAAGTTTAGAGATGCAAAGATAGGGGAGTTAAGGAATTGCGCTATAGTTTTTCCCAATGGATTGTATACGGAGCTGTTTTCTTATATTGAATTCAGAGATGGTGAGTTATTCTTTATATTCGAGGTTCCTATTCTTATAAGGGTTTTAGCCTGTACCAGAGCAGCTGCGCTATCTCGTCAAGGGGTAATGCGGAATAGAACGGAGATGTCGGCACATCGGAATCCGGAGGGAGATTGAGTGTGATAGGTGCTTGTTATTGAGGATTTACTATTAATTGGGAGGTGTATTTATCAAGAAGAAAGTAGATACATTATGTATTTACTTTCTTCTTTTTATGATATATAATAATCACCAGAAAGGGTGAAGACTATGAACTTCTTTTTAATACATCTAAAGGTTAGTGGAATAAAGAATATAGCGGAAGAGATTCAGTTTGATTTTTACAATAAGATATTAACAAGTTTCAATCCCGAATTATATCGAGTAAAGGCAATATACGGAGAAAATGGGTCCGGAAAGACTGCAGTTATGACTGCTGTAAATATTGCTAAAAAGATTGTGCTTACTCCGGGATATTTAAAGCAGGAAGTGAATCAGTCCTTTTTAGATAGCATGATAAACAAAAAGACCCGTACACTATCTATGGAATTTGAGTTTGCCTGCTATACTGAAAATTTTTTGGATGAGTATAGATATAGGTTTGTGCTTAAACAAAATGACATAGGAAGATATGAACTTCAAAGTGAAAAGCTTGAAAAGATTAGCGGTTATACCAGAAATAAAAAATATAGAACAATATTTGAAGTAGTTGATGGCAAAATAACGAGCATTGATCTATCGGAAGATTTGGCGCGTATGATTAATGACAAAACCATGAATACGCTGCATGAGAACTCGTTGACGTTTAGTTTAATAGATAAAACGATTATTGAAGAGGATATGTATTATTCTGCAGTCGCCCTTGCATTATTCTTTTTATCTATTGTTGTATATTTGGATGAAGAAGATATGCATGAAATCTATCTTATTAATCGTATTTTGGACGGTTTAAAGAATTACGATATGGAAGAGGAGACAAAGAAAAGATTATCTTTTATTCGTAGGCAGTATTCTTATATTGACTCAAAAGGAAGAAATATTGTTGAGAAGAAGGACTTCCCTGAGTTCGAAAACAAAGTAAAGCGGTTAGGTGAATTCCTAAAGATTTTCAAAGCAGATTTACAGGGGATAAGTATAGAAAAGCGAGAGGATATAGATTCTTACGCTTGTGAATTGGTCCTTAATTATTCGGATTATAATATTAATCAAGAATTCGAAAGCACAGGTATAAAAAAACTGATCCGGTTATATGATGCATTTGTAAATGCAGACGAAGGTAATATTTCATTTATTGATGAAATGGATTCAAACCTGAACGACGTGTACTTATGTAAGATTGTTGAATACTTTGCTAATTATGGAAAGGGACAGCTTTGCTTTACTACCCATAACCTTGATCCGATGGATGTTATCAAGAACAATAAGAACTCTATAGATTTCCTTTCGGCTGATAATAAGGTTGTTTCATGGAAGGTGACCGGTAACGCAGCTCCGGACAGATTCTACCGCAATGGTATGATAGAAAATTCACCGTTTAATGTAGATGCTATCGATTTTATAGGAAAGTTTGGGGAGTGAGAATGAATATACAGCTAATTCTATGCGTTGAAGCAGATAAACGCGCTCAGACTGATAACATGTACATAAAGCAGACAATATCCAGATTCTATAAGATTGATAACAGCGTAAAGCTTTCTTTCGTCAACATGGGAGGAAAGTCGAATTACAAGAATAATGACGTTAAACGGAAAGTAAAACAGCTGTGCCAAGATTATAGAATAGGATCTACGGTAGTCATTTTTTTTGTTGACTTGGATGACATTAACTCCAATCCGGAACAGGTAAAGCTCAATGATGAAATAAAAGCTTTTGTAAAGGAAAACGGATATGAGGAAGTATGGTTCTGCCGAGATATTGAAGAGGTTTTTCTTGGAAGGAGAGTCGACAAAAGCGAGAAGACAAAATTGGCGATTGATTTTGTGAAGAAGGGAAGCATCTCGGATATCTCGAAAGATAGATTGATGGGCACAAAAGAGGCTAAGGGGTATAGTAACCTTATGATTGTACTGGATAAGCACTTGAAGAGGATGTAATATGAATAAACAGACCGGTATTATTCTCAACAAACTTAAGATTGTTGGTTTTTCACTGTACTTTATTATCCTCTTCGGTGAACGCCTTGCGGCGGTGATATACAGTGTAAACTATGGCGAGGAGTATGCACTGGCGTCAGGGAATGTATTCAATTATATTGCATATGCTGTTACAGTTGTTAGCCTAATTGCGGGACTGGTACTTTTTATCAGACCGTTGATTGAGATGTGTCGTGCTTTGCTCTCAAAAAAGGAATATCCCTTTGAAACTAAGAATAAGCGTCTTATTATAGCTGTTTCGGTTCTGTTGTTTGGTGGAATGATGCATACGGGACTTACAATTCCCGGGATTCAGTTCACAGCATATGGATTCTTGATAGCGGCTATGATAGTAAGATGTATAGAATCTATATTATCCGGGCAGGGCAAGTTTGTATCGATTGTTTCGGTTATTTATCTGACATTGTTTTCCATGACTATTCCGGTTTGTTATATATCTTTTATGGATATGCCCAAGAGGGCGATATTCTTTGCGGTAGAGTTTGCCGCAGTCTTTGTTCTTGTTCCGATATTTGGAAAGTTATTATATAATTATATGCAGACGGGAAAGGCAAACTTTGAAATCTTTTATCCGACGGTTATGCTGTTACTTTCTGGAGCTGTGGTGTTCCTAAAGTGGGAAGAAGAGATTAATTGGTTTGTTCTTATATTTGTAGTTTTAACAGCAGTATTTTACTTGTCATTCGGAATGGTGGCAAAGTTTAAAGCGTCAAAAGGCTAGAGGATTGACTTATGCATAGAATGTACGAAAATAATGACATAGTTGTTTTCTGGAATTCGGATAAGTGCTATCATGCAAAAATGTGCGTGACAGGTAGTCCGAAGACTTTTGATATTCAGAGAAAGCCCTGGATTGATATGAGTCTTGCGCCTAATCCCGAGATCTGGCAGACGGTTGAAAAGTGCCCCTCCGGAGCGCTAAAATGCGTTTATAAGCATGGAATTGAGGTTGTGCTTGACGAGGCAAATCAAAAAAGCATAGCTCTTGACGGAGAGAAGGAAATCGGTGAGTGCGAGTTTACCACTTCCGGAGCCGGCTGGGTTATAGTTCATACCGGCGTAAGGCCCGAGTACGAGGGTAAGGGAATCGCTAAGCGCCTTGTATACAAGGTAATTGAGGCGGCGGAGAAGAGAAAAACTGCTATTGATGCAACTTGCTCCTACGCTGTAAAAGTTCTTCGAGCATAATCGGTTATAAAATAATAAAAAATCATATAGTATGATAAAAAAATAGCCACTTTTATAAAAAATAATAAAAAACCTGCGGTTTTATAAAACGGAGTTAAACATTGAGATACATACTTGAAAATGACTTAATAAAGGCAGAATTTGATACATTTGGAGCGGAGCTTAAGTCCGTTATTGATAAAAAGACGGGACGCGAGTATATTTGGTGCGGAGACCCGGCTGTATGGGGAAGAACAGCGCCTGTGCTCTTTCCTTTTGTAGGAGCCTGCAACGGGAAAAAATATACATTCGAGGGCAAGGACTACCCTATGACTTCCCACGGATTTGCCAGGGATAAGGAGCATGAAGTAGTTGGCAAATGTGATAATGAGATTGCTTTTTCGCTTAAAGACAGCGGGGAAACCTATGAAATCTATCCTTTTCACTTTGAATTTATAAACACATATAAACTTGAAGGCAGCACTGTTACTGTAGAGTGGAAGGTTGTAAATCCGGGCCAGGACAGAGCGGATCAAAACCTCTACTTCTCGTTAGGAGCTCATCCCGCTTTTGTGTGTCCTATAAACGGAGAAGCAAATAAAGCGGGATACAGGATTTTCTTTAAGGGGGTAAACGCGATTCATCATCACGGTAATCTCACCGGGACATGTACTCATGAAGACCGCGTTCTTAATTTGGAGAATAACCGCGCGGTAATTACGCCGGAATTCTTCGACAGGACGACTTACATAGTAGAGGGCAAGCAGACGGGTGAAGTAGGACTCGAGACGCCCGACGGAAAAAGATTTGTAACCGTTACTTTCGATACGCCTCTTTTTGCCGTATGGTCTCCTGAGCGCAAGAACGCCCCTTTTATCTGCATAGAACCCTGGTACGGTAGAGCAGATTACGACGATTTTACGGGTGATCTTCCTAACCGAGAGTATGGCAATACTCTGGGGAAAGGGGAAGTATTTGATAAAAGCTACAAGATTACTTTTGGATAAATACCGGTGATTAATGGGTGGGTGAGAATCCGCCCTATTTTAATGCAAAAGGCTATATTTCTGAAGGATTCTTAAAAAGACAAAAGCGTATATTTGTGGTAAAATTTACGGGTATAAGCGTAAAATCATCGGGTTTTACCGGGAGGAAATATGAAAACAGCTCTTATTACAGGAATTACCGGACAGGACGGT
>ODAI014480856.1_pt1 | contig 86755 bp, 96 predicted proteins | sample 1539321 | NCBI WGS metagenome assembly ODAI01 (sample SAMN02144231, study PRJEB22623) | gut metagenome | biome: sheep rumen | host: Ovis aries | place: New Zealand | reverse complement strand
TACACGTGATAGTAGAAATTGTTATCTAAAGACTCCATTCCGTCTTCGTATTCCCGGTTAATCTACACTTGATAGTAGAAATTTAGTTCTATAGACCTGAGACCACTCACCTCCAGCAATTCAATCTACACTTGATAGTAGAAATTTAATTCTAAAGACTTGGAGAATAATGATCTTCGTCCAATAATCTACACTAAACAGTAGAAATTAAGTTCTATAGACATAAGTAACACGTCCTCCCTCCTTAATATCTATACGAATCTACACTTATAGTAGAAATTGTTATCTAAAGACTTCCGCCCTTGTCGGTTCTATGATGCAATCTACATTTGATAGTAGAAATTAAGTTCTATAGACAGGTAACTCTACAGACTTTACGCGGTGAATCTACACTTGATAGTAGAAATTAAGTTCTATAGACGTAATTCTTACAAAAATAGTCAAACAAATCTACACTAAACAGTAGAAATTGTTATCCTAAGACACACTACATATTTCTTCAACACAATCGCAATATCTACACTAAACAGTAGAAATTTAATTCTAAAGACTTTACCACAACCACAGAATAAAACGCGATCTACACTTGATAGTAGAAATTAAGTTCTATAGACCCTGTTGTGCGTTTCGATATGTCAAGAATCTACACTTGATAGTAGAAATTGTTATCTAAAGGCTAATGCGCTCCCCTTTCAACCTTAGAATCTACACATAGTAGAAATTGAATTCTATAGACGAGGTTTCCCATTACTTGTATCCACAAAAATCTACACTTGATAGTAGAAATTTATCTTTTACTGTCCTATTTCGGCATCTACCTGAGTAGAAATTGTTATCTAAAGACTACTCATATTTCCACATTTACATACTTATCTACACATGATAGTAGAAATTGTTATCTAAAGGCAACAAGTCATCATCTGGAACTATAACAATCTACACTTGATAGTAGAAATTATTATCTAAAGACATTGCCGTAGATCATAGCAATGCCATAGTATCTACACTTGATAGTAGAAATTGTTATCTATAGACTTCATCGTGATGCGGCCCAGCCTAAATATCTACACTTGATAGTAGAAATTAAGTTCTATAGACCCAACAAACGACAGTAAAAAGCAGATCCAATCTACACTTGATAGTAGAAATTAAGTTCTATAGACCCTTGTACTGGACTACTATATAAAACATATTCAGTTTTCAAGGTTCGGCTTTGTCTGCTATGCATAGAAAAAGTGCATAGCAGACATTGTTTCGTGTGCTGATCTGATATTAAGACCGAGGTTTGCAACCAAATTGTACCATTTCGAGCCAGTCACGATTGGATATTGCCAGTTTTGCTTTCCAAATGTCATCTGCCGTCCGAATCTGGTTATACGCCCAAATGCCTTTCCGAGCGATATTAAAAGCACCATTGGCATCCGGATTACAAGGCAGCGTGTCGTAGGTGTTTTCACTTTCGAAGAACTCACCGTTATATTCGATTGGCGAGATAATGTAATCACGGCCTGTTGCAAAGTCACTATTCCGAAGCTGCAAGGTAGTCATAAAAAGGTTCCAGAATTCGCGGACAAACTTGCCTTTTTGTCCGATAATTACGTTCTTCAGGTCTCCTTGATCCTCGTAATCAATGCCTGCGTCCGAGAATAGTTCTTTGAACTTTGAAGTAAGATAAACCGACTCTCGTTCTACCTTATCTTTATCCTTATCGGAACGTTTGGCAATGATCCTTTCACCGTAAGTATATGCACTCCAAACCCGATCTATCGGTGTTCTGCAACCGGAAATGCGTGCGTAGTTAAAGTCGAACTTGAACATATCTCCTTCATCATCATATGAGATTGCGTCCATTTCCGAGATACACTTCCTGATTTCGGCATCCGTAGTCAATTTTGGAAAGAGATTGGTAAATCCTGTCACAGGATCGATGTTCGTTGTCAGCGAAGCGGGCATATAGAAGATAATGCCTGTCTGTTTACCCATTTTCGAAAAACTCTCGAACGGAGCCGTTAACTGATACCCATGCAAAAGTCCGCCAATAGATTCAGGATCAGCGTTCTTATCAAGTACCAGGAAGTTGAGTTTGTCGATCAGGGCTTTCTCAAATTGCTGATAGACCTGCTTTTCGATCTTCGCCCTGCTCTGCTTGAACCTTGTATCCATGTCTTCCATGATAATGACCGCATCGTATTTCACGACCAGTTCACAGATCTGTCTTATCACCTGACTAAGATAGCCGGATTTCAGTTCCTTAATGTTCTTGATCGTCTGCCAGTCTTTTCTCGCTTCGTCTCTTTCGGATTCGCGAGCGTCAAGGAGACCAAAATAGTCAACGACGTGCGTTACTTCACGTTCATTGCTCGTGATCGTATTGAGAGACCGTTCCTCGACTATCTCGCCCTTGCTATTGATGACACATATATATACAAGATGACGTTCGCCTCGCTTAACGCCGATGAAATACTGCTCTTTCTTCTGCTTCAACTGGCTTCTTACCATGATATTTACATTCTGGTGCGTCCTCGACTTGAAGTTGATCGTGAAAGGAAGATGCAGCTCGAACTGGTCAACCGTATATCTTCTATCCTTGATAATGTCGTAGTCGAACTGGCTTGTGCGCTTTTCGTTAAGTGGATTTTTATTTTCCAAAACGTCTCCTGCCTTATGAATAGTACGCTTTTCAGGCTTTATGCTTGCCGGACGGAAGAACACTTCTGCTCCGCCATTGAGCTGATATACCACGTCTTTCAGATTGCGCTCGTCAAAGAGCATCTGAAAATACAGGGTATGCAGGTTCTTATTGCCTCGGCTGTGTTCAGAAAAGTCTTTGTTATACAACTGGAACAGATAGAGCTTCCCACTCTTAACCAATTTGTCTATATCGGAAGCCGCATATTTTCTGAATGTGACCTTATATCCCTGATTGGCAACGTCTGCATAGAACTCGGAAATATCTTCATAGTCCTTCGGAGCTTTGAACTTGAATTCAAAGGATTGCCATGCCTCATTTTCAAGAATACAATTCTGACAATATTCGATATAAGCCTCACAGTCCTTCTTCACAAAGTTTGCCTTCGTAAAAGTTCCTGAGTTATAGATCCGTAAGATGTTATCGTCAGGCGTCGCTTTCGAAGACCGGATAAACATCTTCGGGAGCATCTTTTCAGGACCCGGAAGGTATTTCAGATCCATTTTTTCGTAGCAGTCGTCACCGTCAGTTTCAGGAATCATTCCGAAAACGGCTTTGCTTTCTTTATCCAGGATTCCAAGATAGTATTTATCTCCTTTCCGAAGAAAAACGGAAAGGGAGACTGTTTCATCCGACCAGCCAGAGAGCAGCTGATAATGGTTAAATGTCAGCTTGATCTTATCCGTGCTATACGGTTTTGATGTAACATAGTTACGAATCTGCTCGTAAAGCCTGTCGATCGAGGTTACATATGCAAGTGACAGTAAGTAATCACCATAGAAGAGTTCGTCCTTTTCCTCCTCTTTGCCGGTTCCCGAGAACATTTTGAGGAAGCTTTCGAGATCCTTTACGGCATCAAGAAGATTCTTCAGTTTTGATACCAGTGGCTCATTACCCTTTAAGTTCGGTGCTTTAGCTCTGGAAACGGCCTTATCATAAACGGCAAAGGTGTCTTTAATGGCAGTACAGAGTTCAGAAGAACGGTTTTTCAGTTTCTCTGCTACCTTTGACAGATCTATCCCCATCGTTTCGGAGATTTCTTTGATGCTCATACTTTGGATAGCACGGAAAGTCTTATCACGCTTCTCGTAATATTTCTCGGTCTTTTTGGTCTTTTCATGTTCACGGTCATAGGCATCAGCCCATCTTTCACGCAATGTACTCCATGAACCTGTCAGAAGAAGTGACATATCCGAAAGGGAAATCTTTTTGATCCAGATCTTATCTGTATCATAGGCAGAAATAGCCTTGAACAGCTCGGTCACACTATAATTTGTGCCGGAAATGCATTTCCAAAGATCTGCTTCTTTGCCTTCGGTTTTGGAAAACCAGATTCTGACCGCATCGAGGGCTTCCTGATCGGAAGTGAATTTGTCCGGGATAAACGAGAAAGTCGATCTGTCACTCAGCATCTGCTTATACAGGTTTTTAAGGAACGGCAGGCGCTGGCTCTTGTCGTTCGCAGAGAGCTGCTGGTTATAAAGATTGACATATTCGTTGATACCTTTGACCTTGGTTCCGTCTTCTTTACTGTAACCGCCGATGATGTGGTTATATTCTTCTATTCCGAACTCAGACAATACGAAATTGAAGTAGTCTGTGGTAAAGTGATCCTTTACGGTCAGCCCTAAGTCTGTCGTACAGTCTTTTTCCAACTGCTTCACATCTGATTTCGGGAGCGATGCGATGATATGGTCAAAAGAACGGATATTATCAAGGAATATCGGAAGATTTTCGTTGATGCATCGGAACGGGATCGAACCGGCCTTATCATCTGCTACATAAAGGTTCTGACGGACGCGGTTAAATCCGGTAAAGAACGTAAAGAAACGGTCAAAACTGCTGACGGCTTCTTTCTCCTCTTTCGTTTCGGTCACAAGCGGAAGATATTTCTTCAGCACTTCTTTTCCAAACAATTCCACATAACGAGGGTCGTTTCGAAATGCCTTGGAGATCACTTCCCGCATTTCCGCTTCGCACTCTGCCATTTCCTTGATTTCACTGTCTTCTTTATCCTTCATGCAATAAAGAACAGCATATCGGTCCAAAAGACGCTTCGGTATAATGGTACCGCTCGAAAGGATCTCGTCCGCGAAGAGCTTATGGTATCTATCCATGAGTTCTTTGACGACCACATAGTTCTCGCCTCTTTTCTCGTCACAGGTCAGAAGACCGTTCTTCTTGATATTCTCAAGCGTCTCGCCTTGTGGAATCAGTTTGAACATGAGGTTTTTTGAAAGCGGATAAAGATTAGTGAATTGCTCGATCATAGTGGTTCTCCTTGTTTCTTGTTATTTCCATCCGAAAAATCGGTTGATTTTTGCCTTTTCGTCCGCAGTAAATGTATTGGCTGCCAGTTTGTTACTGAATGTCGATCTCGGGATATGAAGCTGGTCTGCCACCCATGCAGGTTTCGTCTGACGTTTGGCTATCTCTACCCTTACCTTTTCTGAATAACTGTCAACGACCATCGCCGGAACTGCCTTTTGGCTTTGCAGGTAATTATCGAGAGCGATCATGACAAGCGTATTTAGGGAGATATGCTTATCCTCAGCTATCTTCTTCAATTTCTCAACAAAGGACGGCTTCATATAGATCGAATAAGGCTTGGCCTTTTCGAGCTTCGGATCCGTATCACCTATGTTTTCGACCTTGTGCCAGTCAGACTCCTTATTATCCTTAATCTGCACTTCGATATCATGCTCAAACATAAGCAAGATAAATGAATTGAGGTTTTCCTGTCCTTCGGATAGATCGATGTTCAGTTTCCAGTAGGTTTTTTCGCCTAATTCCTTCTTCGACCATTTCAGCCAGGGCAGACTCTTGAATTTTTCTTTCAGTTCCGGAGCCGTGGTCTTTGAAAACTCGGCAACGGCCTTGCTATCGTATAGCATGATCTTTACTTCGTTCGCCATGATATATGCTCCTATTCTAAATCAAATATTCCAGAATACTGTCTTTCTTGGAAAAGCAAACCCCATCAACGATATTGAACTTGCACCATGATTTTTCTTTGATACTGTAGCAAATATAGTCGTTGTCTGCCGCATCAAAGATGGGAATCAGCGCAAGGGCCTTGAACGAAACCTTCATATCGTTCTCGCACTCCTTCAGTTCCGCTTTGGAGAGCAATCTGAAATAGGATCTGCCCGAGAAGCTTATGGACTCGTCCATATTGTCGGTTATCTTTTTCACTTCCCCGGATAAAGCAACTCCGAACAGATCTTCAGCAAAGTTTCTTTCTTTGCAGTCCTGATTAGCCAATGTGGTTTCCAGATAATCAACTATTGTCATATTTACCTCCCCCTATATATATCCTATTATAAATAAGTATATTATAGGCTCTTTGGTTCGTCACTTGCCTTCTTTTCCTCCGAGATTATCCGCATATACTTCTTGAAGGTGTTTCGGCAAATATTATGAAATTAGGAGCGGACCGAGCTGAACACTTCTGTCACTCATATATCGTTCAATGTCAGCACGTAGTTCCGGTTTCATTTTGTCGAGTTTTCCAAACGGTCGCCCGGATTTTTTCATAGGGTCTCCTTATAAATAATATGTGTTATATAGTGCCACTATATTCTTTTGCCAGTTTATAGAAAGTGTTCGGCTTCAAATGCAAAGTTGCCATGGCATCTACTGCCGTGATCTCTTTTGACTTCCACTTTGTATATACTTCATTCCAGTTCGGAGGATATGCTGAACGAGGCCTTCCAATACATCTGCCGGTCTTTTTACTTCTCTTCTTCCCTGTCATATTGTCGACCGGCATCGCATCAAGTCCTTCACGTTGCCGCTTCCGAATCGTTTCTCGTTCATTTTCCGCAATACTGGTATATACCTCGATCAATATGTTCGTTACCATGTCGAGAACCCAAGCCTGATTATCGGGAAAGTCTGCCATAGTCGTAGGAAGATCTATGATCTTTAATCGGATGCCGTTATCTTTGAAATACTGAAGCTCTTTTTTGGCTTCGTCTTTATTACGGCTCAGTCTATCGAGGCTCTTTATATATAAGGTGTCTCCCCGAACCAGTTTGCCGATGCCGTGTTTCAGGGATTGATATCCGGGTCTGTCAAAATCTTTTCCGCTTGCCTTATCTTTTACGATAAATTCATCATCTACATACTGGCGCAGAGCAGCAAGCTGTCGGTCAAGATTTTGTTCTTTTGTGCTTACCCTGGCATAACCCACGATCTTTGACATGCGAACTGCCTCCTTTTATCCAAAAGTGAGATTTCATATCTCCATTATATAAAACTGTTTGTAAAACACCAATGGATTTACAAATATTTGTAAATTATTACCACGGTATTTTACAAACACTTTTTGGTTTATATTGAATGACTTTGTAAAAGTACACTTTTACAAAGAGTATCAGCTTGCCGCAAAATCAAACTGCCGGGTGTACTTCTCCACATTTTCCGAGTTCGACATGAACCAATCATTATCAGTATAGATCTCACGATTCAGTTCCAGAGAAGTTGCGATCTGCTCCTGACCCTTGATGATCTCATTCTTCTTTTGGTCATAGTAAACCCGAGCCTGATTTTCGGTCGCGAACATTCTGCGATCGATCAGGTTCAGTGCGCCATCCGGACACTTCGCATATGCGTAAACTACAAAAGATACATCAGGTCTCATGTCTTCTCCTTTTTCTGAAAATTCAGTCTTTTTCCATACTTCTATTATAGACAAAACTTTAAGTTTTGTCAATTAAAGGCAAAAAAACAGCGCCCTTTCGGACGCTGCTTGTTATGGTTCAATTTCGATTTGGAAATCAATTTGAAATTCTCTGTTTCCGCTTGGGTTTGGTCGGCCCGGCTCTGGATGCGAGACACCTATAAATAAATAACCGGCGTGCATTGTATCTAAAAAATTGGACTTAATATAGTCCATGAGTTTGTTTTCATACTCTTCCAAAGGAGATTCAACATCCTCACCCGCATTTTTGTATTCCTCTTTGATGTTCTTGATGTATTCATCAATATCATCCGTATATAGAAGTTCTACTTTATCGGCTGCTGCCCCATTAACAGCATATCCATATCCGGGAAATTGAATATGAAGAATAGCATAATGCACAACACTGTACTTTTCAATCGGCTGATTTGTTTCGCTGATCATTCCTGATACTTTGCCACTCATTTCAAAAAGCAGATAAATATCTGTTATCGGATTACCCTTACTATTGCCCTTCGTATAATCCAAACTGGCTGTGTTCATGCAAAGTATGGTATTAGTGGCTCGGATTTCTATTTTTGTGTCACAGCTTACTACCGACAATGTTCCATCATCTGTCTTTACTGGCATCATCATCTTTTCAACGATCGTATCTTTTAATGGCGGAATCATTTCCTCGATATTCGTCCTTAACTGGTTCCTCCCTGTAAGAGTTTCATTGTCTCGGACAAGACACACGATTTTATCCCCTGTTGCCTCCAAAGACATACTATCCATCTTCAATCCGTACTTTGTTCCGTCAAGCTCCAAAGTGGAACTGTCAGATGAAAACTTCGCGTTCACGATGATGTGTTCTCCGATATTCAGAAATTTATCTTCTGTTTCGTAGCTGAACTCTACATTCTCCTGAATGATCTTGTCACAGGCCGATGTATCAAATGTGACTTCCGGGAAACCCTCTGCTCCGCTGATATTTACCTTGAGATCCTTGAATGGATCTATCATTTTTACATCATCGTCTGTTGTGGGCTTTTCTTCGGAAGTCGATGTCTTTGTTTTTTCCGAATCTGTCGATACGGTTATTACTTCCTGGTCGTGATTTTCGACCTTTCTGGTCGTTTCCGATTTTTTACATGCCACAGACAATACCATTGGAACAGTCAGTGCCAGCGCCACCATCTTTCTTTTCAGCATACTCTAATTTCCTCGCTCCCTTTTCTAGTACACAGGATCGCTTCATAAACGCAGCGGATCATGTTCATTTCACCCAATGCGTTATCCGTAAACGCTTCGGGATCATAGCCTAAGTTTGCTACCAATGTTTCCAGTTCATAGTCGGGAAGATCCGGCCATACCTCCTGTGCCAGTTTCCTTACATCCACGATTTCACAAGACAGCCCTCTGTGTCTGTCCGACATTTTCGCGATACTGTCACAAAGCGGGTCTATGACAGAGCTTTTATCATAGCACACGATCTTGCGCTTCCTTGTGATCTCGGGAATATAGTTACACATCGTATATGGAGTATAAAAGTAGATCGAGTTGAATTTGCACTGATACGGTTCCAAGTCATAATCCCAATACATCATGTCACGGACCTCTAACACATAGAGGCCGTTCGCATCTTCTCTCTCCGCTTTTACATACATGACAAACGAATCGATCGCTCCCCAAGGGCTAAAGTCGCTCGTGATGATGACATACGGATTGAATTGCAGATTATCCGCAGTTACACGCTGCATATAGTCCTGGTTTTCGCATAAGACCCGATATGCCTTATCTTCAAAGAGTTCTCTATCCATTTTCTTTAGGACACCTTTTTCTCCAAATCCTGAAGGATGTCCTCAACCTCCTTAATGTGATCTGCCAGCACAATGTCTTCTGTTTCGGAAAGGAGCATGGAAAGCACAAGCGATGTTCTGCCTCCCACGTTCACACTTTCCAAACGACGACGGCGGTCAACAAAAGCCATTTTCGCCAGCAGTTCACGTTCTTCACTGTTAAGCAGCCGAATATGTGTTACTCCGGCTATCTCTATCATCGTCTGATTTCCCGTTCCATGTTCGCAGATGGTATAGTTCCTGCCGTCTCTGCTCATGGAGTAGTGGTCGCCAAGATTTGCAAAGCCTTGTGATACTATCTGTCTTTCAATGTTTGCTAACATGGCATCACCTTCTTAAACGATAAACTTCGGTCTGCTGATCTTCTTCTGTTCGAGTCTGACGATCGTACCCCAGATTCTCAATGTGTCTTCGCTCTTTCCGTCGATACGGACAACGCACTTATCTCCTCTTTGAGGAGTACGTACTGTGTAATCGCCCTGATCGCAAAGTACTTCTGCATCGGTCTGATCGAGCGTAACAAAGAACTTGCCGTTACACGGATTCTTGACGACACCAGTATAGTTGTTATTCGTAGTGACTCTCGGGAAAGCAACGACCTGCGGGTTCTCGTTTGCTTCCTTAACAGAGGCAACAACATATGGTCTTTCGTTTTCTTCGTCGTCGCTATACTGGATATCAAGGATCATGATCTTTACTACATCGCCCGGTGTAAACGCTTCCTGTGCATAGGAAAGTCTGTGCCAGGACAGTTCTCGTAACGGAATCTGGAACTCTACACCGTAGCACTCAACAAAGATGCAGGAATTGGCAACACGGATTACTCTTGCCATAACAAGGCAACCATCGTTAATGATCCGCTTTCCGTCTGTCTTCGGGAGCCAGTATTCTTTGTAGAGTCTATCCATAGCGATTTTTCTGCTGCAAACCGCCTGAACCATACCTGTCTCTTCGTCAATAATGATGTTGTTCATCATTTTACCGGGGTTAGACGGATCCGGTTTCGGTGGTTTCAACGCAATATAGATCTTCGCCCACTGCGTTGATTGTAGAAAGGCAGCGTGCATCTTCTTCTCGCTTCCATAGCCCAAAGCTTCGTCAAATTCAGGGAAGTCCATGAAATCGCTTTCCGGGATAACACATTCGATCTGTTTTGAACCGAAGGAAGCAATAACAGCAGATACACTGTGCTTCCCCTCGCCAATTCTTGTAAAGCCTGTTACTTCGGCTTCGATTACCCAATCGTCGCCTTTTTTCGCATCCGCAGAATGTATGAGCCTGTTCACTTCCTCTTCAAGAAGCGTTTTTTTGGTAATCATGGTATCATCCATACCGATTACTGTTTTCTTGTCGTAAAAGATTGAATCTCTGTATTTTTTTGCCATATTCGTATCTCCTTTATATTACATATTATATGATTTCTTCATCACTTGTATCTCCACTGAACTGTGGAATCGCTCTGCCATCTATCACTTTGGGTTTTGGCTGAGGTGCTGTTTGTTTCTTTGGTGTGACTTCCTGTACAGTCTGTTTTACGATGTTATTGTTTTCATCCTGTACCGTTGTCACTGCCACGATTCTTTCGGGTTTTTCCTCCTTTGCTTTGTTATCTTTTCGTTTTGGCTTTTCATCGGCTCTGTTGCGGTCAAGGTTTACCGCTTCAGGATTGATAACAGCCTCTGGTGTTTCAATAACAAGTCCTCCGTCCTCAACGATCGGAACATTGAGAATTTTCTGATACAATTCATCGATATTCCGTCTTTGCAGGTACTTCTCTCGAATCTCCTTCTTTATGGCTTTTCTGCGTTCCGTGTCCGGACGTGGAAGCCCATAGTAATCATAGTATTCCATCGGGCGCTTCCGCTTCGGGAGCCTTTCCGACAGCATATGCTTCTCCAAGAGTTCAAATTCGTAGTGTTTCTCATAAAAGAGCGGATACAAAAGCATCGGATCCTGTTTGAATGTTCTGACGATGACCTTTTGGTTCTTCAGTACATTACCTTCCGACATAAGATCTGCCGCCTTTTCATCGTATCTGTGGCTCTGTCGAAGCGGAATATCCACCATCGAGAATGTTCCCTCGGTTCTGCTTACAGCATCCGTCTGGATCGTTTTCTGACCCAGCAGTTTTGTCACCCACTGTGCCGTATCGGGATCATTAACACCAAATACCATCTGCGTGTGGCAGGCAGAGATCAGTGAGGCGTATTGCTCTTTGTATGTTCCTTGCATCTGTTTGATATTCTGGAACGTCAATACGGTATTCATTCGACGGCCTCTGACCGTTGAAATGATCTTGTCGAGCGTATGGATCTTACCGATATTGTTCGTCTCCTCCAAGATCATATTGAAGTCAGGGTACATTCTTTCCGGGAGTCTGTCTGCGATCTCCGAGATTCGGTTAACAAACAGATTAAAGAACATTCGCGTCAGACTATCGAAAGTCGGGTCATGGTCATCCGTAATCAGGAATACCGCACACTTTCTTCCTACGAAGTCCAGCGGTTCAAAGTCTGATGCGGAAACCATTGTCGCACAGTCCTTTGAATTGAATTTCTGTAACGTCTGCTTCAATCCATCGGTGTAATCGGTAAATCTGTCCTGGTTCGAAATGAATTGTCGTGACTCCTCATAGCCTGTTGCGCCTTGCGGAATTGTTTTCAGTTCATTGATGATCCTTGCCTTATCTGTATTACATATATATTTATACATATAAGAAAGGGTGTTTGCTTCTTTCGGGTGCGAAAGCGAAGGGTTTCCGAAGTAAGCGCACAGTGTAATGAACAGGTTGATCTCACCGTTTTGGAAGTATTCAGGCTTCTCTTCCGGGTCGAAGTCATAAAGGAATGATGCCAGCGACCGAATCTTATTGATGTTTTGGTCAAGAAAATCGAGCGGATTGAATCTATCCGAAAATTCCATTACATCAGATTTTGTAATGAACGCATATACATCATAGCCTTTTCTTTCGAGATAAAAGGCGAAGTCTTCATAGATCTCACCTTTCGGGTCCGTGATAAACATGTTCTCCGGGTGTGCATCGTTAGAGAGCTGCATGATCAGAGGGTAAAGAACGCTCTTCGTCTTACCGGAGCCGGCACTGGCAAGAACAAACAGGTTCCTGTTGTTCGGACTCTCGTTCGATCTGCGCTTATGCTCAGACACGATCTGCTTACCATTCGCGTCCAGAGAACCAAGAATGATACGGTTCGCGTTCTTTTGATCACTTAATGTGTAGTAGCTCTTGATCTCTTCGTCCGTTTTGAAGTGGGAATCACCAAAGGTGCCTGTCTCGGCCACCGTTCTTCCTACCTCGTCTTTCGTCTTACTGTCTGAACGGATATAGTAAATGACGATGATGCCGAGTGTTATCAGTACCTCAAAGAATACTGTCGCACGAATGGCGTATCGGGAGAATCCGAGCCACCATGAACGCATAACATCCGCTTTCAGGCTGTTCATAAGAGATACGATTGTACCCGTGAGCCACGGAATAAACGTCAGTTCCAAAAAGGCGATCAGCGTAACGTCTCGCCAGTCCTTCAGAGAAAGCCGTTTTCTCGAATCTATTGCTTTTTTCAGCTTATCCAGCAGCTTCATTCTTTTCCTCCTCTCCTTTGGTTTTTATGATACCTATAATATCTTCAAATTCTACCGAACTGATCGAAACAGAAACCTTTGTGTTTCTTGAAAGCCTTCTCAGCTGATCCAGAAGATCTGACTGGCTTTCAAGACAATAGATCATCAGTTTCTTTATCGACCTTTCCGTTTTATTCAAAGCGGCACAAAGTCTGTTCAGATCATTGTCAAACCATAATAACAGTTCCTTTTCTTCTGTCAAAACATTGCCGTTTTCATCTTTCAGTTCTTGTCCTTTACTGTCGTAAATCGGAGCGTTGACAATACCATCTTCCGTTTTGGACTCAGTAAACTGGTCTCTCTTATCGGGAACATAGTAATCTCTCAGCCTCTGTTGGTAGTCCGGGATAGAAAATATCTCGATGATTTCCTTTGCGCTCAGGTCGTCCGGCACAAAGATCGACTTATCTATGTCGTCCGGAAGCTTTAAGCCCTTGACATCTTCATCGGTCGATAATTGAGCCTCGCATACTGCTTTGGCGATCTCGGCATTTCCAATCAACATCAGGTTGTTTACTCTCTTATTTATTTCCGAACACGGCAAATATCTGAATACATTATTTACCTGCGTCAGATACCGGCTCTCCGTTCCCTCGTTCCAGTTTACTGTGTTGTTCGGTCTTTGATACAGGGCGTAAATCACGTAGGTACCGCTTTCGCAAACAAGAGTTCCTGTGGAAATGGAATTTCTGTATTCATATGTCTGTACTTTCTCATTGGGATCTGTTTTCCCCGACTTTGAGAACCATTTGATTTCGCTTGTCGTATAAAGCGTGTTCTGCGGAATCAAAGGTATCGCTTTAGCCTTTTCTCCCTCTTTGAGGTTTCGGTTCATTTTCTCTATGGTCTTTGCATCTTTCGCCATTTCTAAAAGCGTTTTTCTCGCCCACGGCCTTATATTATAATGATCGTATAAAAGAGCGGCAGTATGAGCGATACAGGAGTTTCTGAACCCTTTTGATTCATTGGTATTCAAGCGGCCGTTTTTCCACATGGTTTCAATATAATACGGTTTTGCCAGATTCTTTCCATCATCCATAGCTTTTAGAAGAAGAGAAAACGGTGTTTCATCTTTTTTGTTCAGGATAGGACGAACATAGCGAAGCACTTTCCGCTTGTATTGCCTTTTTACGGTCTTAAATACGTGATTATGCGTATAAAGGTACGTGGAAGCACGCCTTTTGTTGTTATCGAAAATCAGTTCGATCTCTTCTTTGCTGCACTCGCCTGCGAACAAAAGTATTTCGGCAATCTTGACCGTATATGGCTCATAGTCACTAATAGGTATTTTTCGCATATCGTTCTCCTTTCCTTAGTAGTGGCGTTTGCTCCATTCCGCAAACTGGTCTTTCTTTACTAAATATACAATGGTTCTTTCTTCCGGAGCCTGTTCAAACCTCTGAAGAAAGTCGATATTTCTTGCCGTATCAGCCGCAAGAAAACAATCGGAAACGGCATTCAGGTAAGGGCTGGTTGAAAGATTATCGTAGTCAAATAGTCCTTTCCCTGGTCGCTCGTGAGTAAATATAACGACTATATCTGTCATAAAACTATCCGTAATGCCTGCCTGTTCCTTTTCTTCTTTCAGAAATACCGTCAGGTCTTTCCGGGCAAACTCTTTTTCTGCCTGTCCGATCCTGATCTTCTCGTTTCTGCCCGAGGCTTTTTTAGGAAGAACAGCCGGAAGTATTATTTTCAATCCGTAGTCTTTTTTTTCTATGCCATAGCCAAGTTCTTTCCAAATGGTCGTTACCTGACTTTCAGGCTTTCTTGAATAATCTTCATCACCTGATGTGATACGTCTAAGACTATCTGTTGCACGAATAAGGTTTGACAGACATTCGAGTTTATCCGCATAGCAGATAGTTTCGCCATCCGTCTTATCTAAGATATCTACCGCTTCTTGAAGTCTTTTCTTTGCGGCCATTATCTTTGTTAATCCCTGTTCCTGCATTTATTGCTCCTCTTTTGTCGGATCGTAGAATACCGCCTGTGTATCTGTCACATACCAGATTTTGTCATCCGGGTTGATCTTTACGATCTTCTTTGCCTCTTCGAGAGAATCGCAAACGAAGATATATGTTAGTTCATCGTCTCGGTTCGTCCGAATGAGCATCGGCCGGATCGTCAGATCCTTTGAAGTCACATAGCACACACTGTACATCTTTTTGTTTATGATGTTTTCCGAATTGTTCGGATCATAGTCACCTAATGTAAAGTCCACTCCGTTTGTCGCATTCTTCGTTAAGATTTCCAAGACCTTTGCGCCATAAATATGCATCTTCAGGTAACGGAAGAATACCCAAATGCACTTTTCCTTTTCAGGAGTGAATGTTTCAAGAGGACTGTCTGTACAGCTGACAACATGAGTGTCACCATGCAAAGCACATATGTAATGCTTATTCATCAGGAAATTGATGATCTTTTCTCCTGGTCGTCTTTGCCAGAACTTTTCAAGAAAATATATTGCCTGCTGTCTGCTCATGGAACCCCAATAGGTCAGGAGCTGGTCTAAAAGCATAGCATCATGATTGTTATCTATTGACATAATTATTCATCCTTTCTTCGTTGCGGTTTAATAATGTATTCTGCGTCAGGTTTCGGATTCCGAACCGGCTTTTCAATGAGTGGTGCCTTCTGTCTTACAGGTTTTTCTATGTTAATGGCCTGTTTGCTCGGGCGTGTCGGCTTTTCGATCATCGGCTCTGTTCTCGGCTTTCTTACAGGTTTCTCGATGAACTCAGCCGTTGGCTTTTGCCGTATCGGTTTTTCGATGACAGGCTCGGTTTTCTCAACCATGAACTCCTCGTTAGAAACTTTCTTAGTCGGCGTTTCTTTCGAAACACCGTATTCAGCAACATTTTCAATACGATATGCCTGTTTTTCTGCCTTCTTCTGGCGGAACTTTTCAAGTTCGCGTGTGATCTTGTCCGTATCCACTTGCTTTCCCATTCCGTCAAGGAGACCTGCGACCAGCTTCCATTCGTCCTGTGTGTTCAGGCCTGAACGGATAACCATCAGTTTCGGGTCTGTCGTATATGTCAGAGTATTGTGTCCTGTACCGAGAATGTTTACTTCTATGGCATTTCCGTTGACGAGCATGATACCCTGACCTCTTTCTCTACCCTTTAATGCGTTACACATCGAATCGGTTAGGAAAAGAAGATCTTTTGTTACTTCTGCTTCTTCATTGTTCATGCCAAGAAGGATCTTCGTGTTTGCCTGACTGCAAAGTGTCTGACCGTTTCTTGCTCTTGAAAGGTCTTTCAGTTCCTGCGTGGCAAAGCAGAGGGAACCACCCTTGCCTCGAATAGTTTTAGCCCAATCGATACAAACGCCTGCCGACGCTTCGTTTTCAAGGAGCATCCAAACTTCATCGACGACGATCATTTTCAGCCTCGAACGGTCATTTTCGAAGTAGGACTGGATCAGTTCGGTCGTTGCGAACATAGAGATCGTTTTTGTCTGCGGAGATACATCAGACAGGTCAAACACCGTTACGCCCTTTGATAGATCGGCACTTGTTTCATGATTGAAGTAAGAAAGAGTACCTGTCGTAAATGTATGCAAGATGGTTGCCAGAGCTTTGGCTGCCGGATCTTTTGTGGCATATTCATCGACTCTTTTAGATAAATCTCCCATGATCGGCATTTTCTTTGCCATTGTATGTTCCTCGTCTTCCCATAGCGATTCGTTATCTTCCGTGATACCGAAATCGGCATATGTATCAAGGATACATCTTTCAAGAATCTGTTCTTCTTCCGGGTCCATGTTCGGCATCTTGAACTGAACAAAGGCTTTGATACTTTCAACTTTCTTAAAAAGAAGAGAACCCTGTTCATTTGCCTTTACTTTTTGCGGAAAGATATCCATGATATTGATCGTCTGACCGCCCGCAGAGTTGATTCGGATAAGGTTGCCATTCAGGGCTTTGCAGAAATACTCCCATTCCCCGCCTTTTGTCGGTAGTACTACGAACACCTCAACATTGTCTTTACTCAAACGCATGCGCTCGGCTAAACACATCAAAAAGTATGTCTTACCTGAGCCTGATCCCGCGAAGACCCCAAGGTTGCTATTTGACCTTATCATTGTGTTAAACAGGTCAAGATAGACCGCAGAATCATACGAGGTTCCGATAAATGCACCAGACTGGTCGGCCAGTTTACTTGCGGCAAACGGATAAAGTGCAGAAAGCGTCGATGCAGGTACGTTCTGCTTCATTTTCTTCCATAAAACATTCGGTACTTTGTTGCCTAAAAGTGTCGCCTTATACGCCTCTTTTTCAAGAAAACGGCAAGGTTTTAATGTGATGTAGGACTGTTTCATCGTTGTGAGCAGATAATCTTCGAGGCCGTAAAGACGCTCTATGTTGTTGGCGTGGATAGAAACCATGATACCCATATAGTACGGAGGATCTTTTTCTTCCATTCTCTTCTTCAGAAAGTAAGCTGAAGATGATATCGACGAAAGCTCCGTTTTGAGTATGGATTCTTTTTCCTGAACGCCCAGAAGTTTATTCGTATTGTTAAATTTGCGATTAAGCTTTGCCAGATAGGAGTCATCAACGATTTTTTCATAGAACAGATGATAGTCCACACCCTCTTCTTCAGGGAGAGTTGCCATCCAGCCCTCGTCTATCCCCTCACTCGGATATGAGTCTGCTTCAATATAGAAAAAGGAATAGTAGTTCTCACCAACGACCAGGTATCTTGAACTGGACTTGTCATCGAAGCACATCGGAGACAGATAGTAGTCGATCGGAACGAGATCTTCATCAAACTTCTCGTTTCTTTTCTTGCTCATGACCCGGAACGTCTTATCTACCTTTTCTTTTCTTCTGTCGTATGCATCCGGCTGGATATTGTTCGGATTATATACATTATATAAGAAACGGTTTATCTTCGCCTTGAACTTATCAGGATCGGGATCCTGAATGAACGAACCGTTCATTTCACTGGCAAAGTATGTCGCACAGCGATGTAAAGCATTCATTCTCTCCTCATTCGTGCTGTATGCTTTATCAAGTGCATCCGAACTGAACACGACGGCATAGTGCTGGTGGAGTGTCAGCTGGCTAATACACGAACGGCAGAGCCTAATATAGTCATCGTATTCTTCTTTCAGAAGTCTGTTTTCCGGCTTATATGACTGTGTTTTAATAGTGTTAATAAAGTCGTAAGGATCTGCAGGTGAAGCGTAGGTTACGATCTGAGCTTTAACAGGCATTACACGCAGCTTGTGTTCAAACTGGCTGACAAGGTTGCGCTTTTCTTCTTCCGTCTTGGTAAAAAAGTTCACAGGCGGTATCTCAACGATAGCAACGTATCTTCCGTCTTTTAGCTTAATAAGACCTTCTCTTCCGATCTCTTCCTCGATTACAAAACCCTGAGCAAAATTCTCTGTTGCTTTTTTGTTCGCGATAGAAAGACGGAAACCTCTCTTATAGTCATGGTTGCCACGGTTAATGAAGTATTTTGCGATAATAAAGGTATATTCCGTCAGCGAGTAATCAAAAAGGCCCTTTGCTACAAAAAAGAACACGACGATCGTGAGAGAGATCTGGAACACCAGTCGTAGCGTAAAGTACGGAAACGGAATGAGACCGACAATATTGTATGTGATAAAGGCCAGAATAAGACCTTCAATAATACCAAACAGCGTAAAGATCCAGATCGTGAGATCCGGTTTGCTGATGTTTTTCGGTATCAGGTAATTTTTCATTTCATCTATCCTTTCTGTTAAGTATCTTCTTTTCTAGGAACGTAGTAGGATACTTCTGCCTGTGTCGGGATCAGCATCCATTGTGGGTTCATCAGCGTCCAAGTGACAGGTTCTTCCGGGATCATATTCAGATGCACATATACGGCATTTCGATTTTTCATATACGATTCTGTTGTGAAAACTCTTGCTCCTGCAACAGGTTCGGTTGTGTCCATGTGGTATCTTGTCATTTCGATCCAGTTCTGTGTACCGTCGGCATTTTTACCGATATACATTGCTATGTGACCGGAGAGCTTGCCTCCTTCGTATTTTCTGCGAACGCCAATGTCTCCAACTTTCAGTTTTTCATCGTTGGCAAACACTTCGCCATAGGCAGAAGTTGCTTTTCCATATCCGGCGAGTACGTTTCCTGTTGTCTTTGCTCTATTCGGATCAGACACTACAATATCGATTACTGTTTCAGAATAGAGCCTTACGTTGGTACCAAAAGCAGTATTCAGGATCCAGCTTATAAAACCGGAACAGTCAAGACCTTTGTACTCATATCCATATTTTTCCCGCCATGCCTTGCTTCCACCATAAACAGAGTCAACATATCCGTCCATGATACCGTCTCGATTTCCGTCTTCATCGGGCAAATCAACATTGTATAGTGACGGATTGGATCCTTGTAATGTGGTCTTCCATTCCTCAAAGTGCAAGCCTGCGCTCGCGTCTCCGCCAAACTGATAACATACATGACCACAAGCAGCCATTCCAATAAAGATCATGTATTTTCGGTTCAGGTCAGGAATCGTACCGTCTTGGTTTCTACATGCTCTGATATACTGAATAACTTCCTCATATGAATACGTTCTTTCCGTACCTATCTGAGGATTATTCGCTGTAATTACTTCTTCCTTGATGCCGAGCAGAGTAAGGTATGATTTCAGGGAACCTGATACAGCCTCACCCTGAGTTACGTCCTTTCCGCCTGTCGGGTTAAGTTCGCCAAGTTCATTAACGTCTCTATGGAGCATGGCCTTCGGCTCATATCCGAATGCTTTAGCGATAAATTCAGTATAGTTCGGCACAGCGGTTACATTGACCGAGATCATATATCGCATCTTGGCATTATAAACACACGGATTCGCTCCCATTTCAAGAAATAGATTTTCATTATTTTTCCAAACTGTGTCTTCGCCCCAGTTCTCAATGGAAATGTCATTAAAGATCAGATCGCGATAATTGTAATCGCCGCCTGTAACTCTTCCATCGTCAGCATCTTCCGGTTTATAGTCTTTGTGATCTTCACGTTCGACTATGAATTTTGTGTTGGGTCCGACATATGCCCAAGCAGCAAAGCCGTTGATGGCTCCGCCGTTCATTTTGTGTTCCGTCCACTCTCCGTTAGCATCTAACGATGTGTACATCATGTCACCAACGTATGTTCCATCGCCGGCACTTTCTCCCGCGATCTTAACGATGCGCTGGTAGTCCTCAAGTCCACCACCGCTGTCATAGCCACCACAGGATATACGAGCAAACGGAAACTCATAGCGATATATATAATAAGGTTGTAACTCAGGCGTAAGGCTACCGCAGATATTCTGTTGCTTCTGAAGCTGAGTGCGGAAGTTCGATTCCCATTCAAAATTCACATATCCATACTTTGATTTTTCCGCAAATGTTTTCTTATGGTTCTCGTCAAGTCCGCCAATATAATATCCGAGCGCTTCTTCCACTTCGTTTACCGTTACCGTTTCGGAAGCCTTGTCAGGTACATATTTCATGTTGACTCTTGCCTTATCGTAAGAGATAACCGTAAAGGAATCGGGGTAGAAAGGCTTTCCTGTATCATCTGTCGATAAGACCTGCAGACAGATCGGGAACTCTTCATCGATCGTGTTGTCCTTATCAAACTTTGCATTTCCGTTTATATCTACCCAGCCTACAGGATAAATCTCGTTTCGACCTTCAAGCGGTGTCATACCGTTGATCTCTCTTTTACCGCCCTTTTCAAAATAGCCTGAAAGAGGCGAACCTGTTTCAAAGCCGGTCTCACCGCCTGTGTATAGGTATGGCTGATAGAGTCTTGGCACGATTGAGCCATAATAGACCGATGAAAAGTCTGCATTATACTTAACAAGCGAAACGTCCGTATCGTGCATACCCTCATGAATCTTAGTTATCATATCTGCTATGGTCTGATCGCCGTAAGGCGTACAGGCAGAATATACGCATATAAGGTATGCTGCCATCGTCTTCAATTCATAGTCGGAGCCAGTTGATACATTCAGAGAAGATCTCGTATTACCATAAGGGTTATACATGATGCAATCCCGAAGATGCTGAACGCCCTGTTCATCGATATATCCTTCCGGCTCCGTATTGCCCTGAAGATATACATAGTGTGACTCTTCGCTGATAACGATCGGAAGATTATGCGTTGGAATATATGTTTCGCTTCCAAGATCAGAAAAACCTGAAATCTTATCTCCGCCCATGAATTCGGCAGAAATGCCTGTTCTTCTGAAAGGCGGTTCAAGATAGAATATCATTTCTTTCGGGCCGATTCCCGATGGATTATCAAATCCCGGTTCGAGAGTACAGTAATAGTCTTTCAGTTCGGCAGCCTTCTGCCATTCAAGACCGAGCATGGTATTCAGATCAAGCTGAACGGTATCAGCATAACCGCTTCTTAGTTCGTCGATAACCATTACCTGCATAAGTGAAGCAGAGTCAAGATGATCTCCTTTCTGTTTCTGATACACTTCAAAATCTACATGCTTACTGTAGAAGTAGTTCGACATATCATTACAGAAACCACCAAGCCAAGTATCATCGTCTGTTATATCGTCACAGAACTGAAAAAATGTATTCGCCGCCTGTGAAAGCTGATCCAACACCCAGATTCCTGCATCTTCTGCATCGCTTACAAAATCTTCAGCAGCTTTTTTATATAATTCCCTCTTTTGCTCGTCTGTAAGATTCTCTCCGTCATCACCAATGCCGAAGAAGTTATAGGAAAACTCCATGATGCTTTCTACGGCATTCGTTAAGATCTCATAAGCACATGAACGTAAATACAACGTAGGGAATACGATCAGGCAAAGGATGCAGATAAGAGGAAAGAAAGCAAAGAAAAGAATTACGGCATTAACTGCTTTTCTTACCAGTTTTAGTATTCTCCTGATTATGCCTTTTCTTCTTCCAACGATATTCGGAACGAACTTCGACATGAAGTTTTTGGTTTTGTCTGCATTACTTGCTGACCCCTTTTCTTTGTTTAAGAGGTTGCCAACAGGACCTTTTCCGCTTCTTCCGAATGGTGTTTTGGAGCCTTTATTGCCATTCGAGCCATTCTTGTTATTAGCGTTCCTGTTTTGCTGATTGTTCGGATTCTTAACATCATTAGAGCCGGAACCGCCCTTCCTTTTTGGGGAAGAGCTGTCCTGGCTGTTTTGGTTGTTTTTATGATCTCTGTACTTGTCGTGAAGATTCTTTCCGGCACTGTAGATATCGTTGCCGGTATCTATCCCTGCTTTGACGGCCTGTTGGGTCTCTTTGCCCGCAGATGAAACTTCGTCACCTACATGACGTTCACGATTATCATCCATGTTTCAAGCCTCCTTTCAGGATAGATTATTTGAACATTATCGTGTTCGATCGATTAGTCTTCTTAACATTTTTTTCTGCGAATGTCTTCTTGTATTTCTCGATACAACACCAGCGGTAAGTCTTTCAACTCTGCCGGGCTGTCCGTTAATATATTGTAGTGTTGTTCTTCCTTCACCATATTGTCTGTGTCTTGCAGCAGAGAACCAGCGACAGTTTATATCATTACCATTTTCATCACGTGTTCGGTACATTATCGATCCATCTGGCAGTGTTCGAACATCGCTGATATTCATGTCGCCATTATCAAGCATCGCTGAACTGAATTCTTCCTCGGATACATTGGATTGAATCATAGCTGTCACTGTTTTTCCGGCATTGTCTGTATATGTAAATCCCGAGATATCGTTTACTTCATCCGTTATACTTCTGTCGTTGAAGAGAGAATCATGTTCTACATCACCTGTCGTAACGTCGAAGTTTACGATTCTTCCACTATCCTTTTCGATACAAGCAAGATGACTTACATCATCCGCATCACTTGAATCAAATCCGGCCGCAACTGGTATCAGTCTTTCACGCATATCTTCTGGTAACAGACTTTGTGCTGCGGCTTCGGATTCTTCCATAAGTTTCTCGTTTCCTCCGCAAAGTCGTCTTCTGTATGCATCGGCTGCTTCATCTTCAGAACCAGTCGTATCTAAGACGTTTTGAGCAAATCTTTCCGCGTTATCAAATCTGTTTGTTTCAAATTCCGACATAGCTGTATTATTCGGTGCAAGAAGACTTCTTGCGCCGTATTCTCCGGAGTCAGACCAAACTTCAAAGCTTTGTCCAGATACAGGATTTATATAACAAGCATGTCCGTTTGCTGCTGCTTCTTCTGCAGATCTGCAAGATCTGAAATTGATCGCATGATCTTTGTCTGAATGGAACTTACCTTGAAGTTCGCCGGTTGCTTTGCCGTTTTTCTTGAGCGCTTCTGCATAGTCTGTAGCACGAGTCGGTACAAATCCTGCATTTTTCATAGCATCCCATGCTTCTTTACCCATAGCTTGCTTCATTACATGAGAAGCACCGCCCATAGCACCTTGATGATGCTTTCCGCTTGCTCTCCAAGCATCCAATCTCTTATTCGCATTATTGAAGTGCTTGTAACCGTTTGTAGCCAGTCTTCCTGCTGTTCTCATAGAACCTGTGAGAGTTCTTCCTGCAAGAGCGAGTTCACCAAGAAGTCTGCCACCTGTCTGTGCAACAGAAAGTCCTGCGTCTCTCAAATACTGATCTGCTCTCTGCGCTACGATCAGCCATGCAAGTTGCAGTACAAAAAACCAAATAAAATCGGTTGGAATGTATCCCGCGATACCAATATGCACATCATATAGATATTGAACAAGATATGTATATGAACAATACATAAATGCCCGAATAAACCAAATGTCAATGATGAACACCAAATAGGTTGAGAAAACCATGCTGATGTATCGTTTAAGAATACCTTCGGTTTCCTCGGTAACAACCGTACAGAATCCAAGAGGAGCCAGTGATGTTATCAAGGTAGTGGCAACAAGTCTTTCGCTTATCTCAATAAACAACTTTATCGCATTCCATGCGATTGCGATCATCATGATAAGCGGTACTATTACGATAACGGCAAGTTGAGCCGTGTCGTCAAAGTTCGAGTCACCTGCAGCGTCATTTTTGACCAGTTCTATCGTAGCTTCGCGAGTAATGATTTTATATGCTGTGCCAATATTAACATAGGTTATATCTTTTGTATTAACACTACCGTCTGAAAATGCTTTATAAGAATAGAGTTCGTTAAATGAATCTCTAAGCGCTATCCTTTCTTTTGCCTCGTCTTCATTTTTCACCATCCAGTCACTAATAGGTTCACCTTCCCCGTTGCGGATCGTTCCTAATCTGTCATCATATGCGTCTATCGTAAAATTCATGTCTGTCATTTTTTGTATAGCAGCATATCCAAGAGACATGCCGAATCCTATTATCTGATAAGAGATTGCTGTGAGGATAACCGCCAGTACTGCTCTGTATATCTGACTAAAGATTCCTTCACGTCTGATACCGGGCTGAAAGTTTTTCAGAAGGTTAAACATGAATAATACAGAGATAATAATGAGCGCAAATACCATGAATGTCTTATTGGCAGGTCTCAAGAAGGGAAAGAACTGGTCCATTCTGTCTGAGACACCCATCATTTTTCCCCAATTTTCCGGTGACATATCGGATACAGTAGGAAGAAATGCAAGCATAGCCGCTTCGCAAATAGCATTTATTAGCCAGGCAAGCGCTGAAATAAAGAAACTGCTTATTGTTGAAATTATCAGAATTACAACATCAAGTAAACCAGTCATGTCATTAACCTCCTTTCCTTAATTAAATGCTCCAAGTCGATTTTCTTAAATGGAATCATATTTCTATCCTCATACAAGAAGAGGGGGATCGTCCTCCCCCTCCTCCGTAGTGTTATGTTCGGTTCTTTTTCAGTTGCCCGGGAAGATCTTCGTGAAGAGTTCTTCAAACATCGGCAAAATGTTCGCGTAGTTCACGATGATTGCCGAGCAAATGCAAATAATCACGGCCTTCTTAATATACGCGGCAGTTCTTTTTTCCCCGGCGAAAATGATGCAGAGAAGTGTGATGATAAGTGCCGCACCAGCCAGAAGCGGTCCAAGATCCTTCATCTTATCGTTGAATTCTGTCATTACATCTTTTAAATTGTCGATCGCATCGAGCCTCATGATCGGTGCCAGTTTATAAAGGAAATTCATTTTTTATACCTCCGTAAATAATATTAAAGTGGTTAGACGTTATTCGAATCGACCAACCACATTTTGTACTTCATATATTTTCTCTAGTCTGATTATATCAGACCTTGACAGTTCGCACAATGTCCGTGGTTGGATTTGTTAAGTTATTTTTATCCATCACCCCCTGCTCGTAACAGTGATAGAGCCATATCAATGTCTTTACTCGGTGCGCCCCACAGAACAACCGAGAAATATCCGATGGACTTTTTCAGGTTTTTGAAGTATGCCGTCTTACCCATGTGCAATTCCTCGTAGATCTCTTTTGCGGTGCGCTTCTTCTCATATCTTTCTCTGATGATCTTGGCATTCAGAGAATATGTCTTATCTAATACTTTCATTACACGCTCGTAGTGGCTCAGTGCTTCGAGTGCATAACTGTACTGGTCTTCTTCGTGTTCCTCCTTTGCAACTTTGGCAGTTGAGATATAAGTAGGCAGATGGTTCAGGAACACTTCCGTTGCATGATAAAGGTTTCTTGCATTTTCCTGATTGGTAAGACGAACCAGTTTATCGGCAACCGAAGGATCCTCGGTGATCCCGAAGCGGATCAGCGTATCCTTGAACTGTTTCTGTTCGCTACTTGTCAACTCCAACATAAGTAACTCCTACCTATCTTCCTCAAAACTCACAACCTGGCAATTCTGAATCCATATCGGCTATCAGGTCTTTCAGATCTGAATTTTCTGCCGGAACGGAAACATATGCCAGCTGCATCTTCAAGTTGTCTGCGATCCGATCGGCAATGTCCTTGCACATCTGGTCAGAAAACATCGCCGTCGGGCTATTCCTTAGTGCGCCCTGAAGGATAGAAATAACGAAACTGCTCTTTTTATTCTTCTGCGCCTTGTCGCTTATGGTCTCATAAAGACTCATGTTTTCCGCGTTGGAGATATCGAAGTACAGAGTGATGGTCTTGTATCTGCTCTCGGACATTCGACTCACCCCCTCAGCTTGGTCTCCATCAGAATCTGATATCCCATCGCATTTGCCTTTACGTCATCTTCAAAGGTGATACCCTTATTCCCTTTGGCGGCTTTTTCCAAGTTAACTTTTAAAAGTTTGGAACCGCCACCCACAAACGACACGGTATCGTATTGGAGATTGATACCTCTCTCACTTAATGTGTTGATGACCTTTGTGCAGTACCGTTCGTATGCGATACCGAAGATCTTCGCCAGTTCAGGCTTATTCGCCTTGCCTGTTTCCACGAATTCGAGGATATCGCCATCGTCAGGCGTATAGCGGAGTGCGCTGTTGGCCTGCGACTTTGCATCGTTCAGGAAAGTGATGATGCCGAGGTCAAGAGAAAGACGAAGTTCCGGATCCATTCTTCCGTCATGCAGACGGAGAATATCACAGGTCATACCGCCGATATCGACAATGTACGATGTTCTCTTTGTCTTATAAAACTCCGGGTGAAGAAATACCGTGGCATACCCTTGTGCATATACATGCACCTTTGCGATCTTGACCGTGTACGGCTTTCCGCAATAGTTGAAAGATAAGGTTCTGCCTTTGGAAGTGAAGTAAGACCCAAATGCTTTGACTTCCTGCTCACTCGTCATATGCTCCGGCGGGAGACCCACAGCCAAACCGATCTCCATATTAGGCTCATAGTCATGGGAGTATTGCAGTTCTTTCGCGATTGCAAACATGGTCAGCACTCGGAAATCATCTGTCTCCGTCTTGTCCTTCTGTGTTTCGAGTCGGTGGGGTGATAAAACAAAAAACTTGTCATTCCACTCCACATACTCACCTTCCGGCTTGTTTTGGTACACGTGGAGGCCGCTTACAAACGACCTATGACAAGTCTTTACATGGCTGTTGCCATGATCTATTCCTATAACTTTCATTTTTAAGACGCTCCTTTATATTAGTTTTAGATTGTTTGGCTATCTTCAAAATATACCAGGAAGTCAAGCAAGTCAATACTTTTACTGTATTTTTAATGTAAAATCGCATAAAAAAAAGACCGTCACTTAAAAGTAACGGCCTTTCTTCTTCAATCCCTTTTCCTCTCTTATTTCTCCATCGCAACAAGGTAGTCATCAATACCTTTGTACTTTCGATCCCAATTCACGACCTTTGGCGTGATACCTGCTTTCTTGATGATCTCGATCAGCTTCTTTTCTGCGTTCAGTACGTTCTCGTTTTCGAACTTATCCATATCGAATGCGAGATAGCACGTTTTCAGATTCGGAAACTTTTTCAGAGTATCAGCAAGGAACTTTGTGCAGTTTACGCCTTGAAGTGCCAAAAACGGAATTCTACTCAAACAAGCAGCGATATCCGCTTTCAGTGCGCCCTCTGTTACGTAGATCGCATGAACCGCTTCCTTCTTCGGTCCGACAAAGTGAACATAGACCTCGGATTTTGTACCCATAGGCTTCGTTGATGTGGAGAGAGCAAAGTACCTTTTATCTTTCGGCGTGTTTGCTCTTGTGGAACGGATCTGGAATCCGACGATCAGTTTCTCCGGGGATATGATAGGAATTAGTATGCCGTTTTCAAACGGAGCAAACTTTACCTGACCGTCTTTTTCGTAAAAGCCCGGCACTCCAAGAAGTGTTAATCCCTGTTTCTGAAGTGCTTCCACCATCTTATGCCTTTGGTCACGGTTCGGAAGTGAACGGAACTTCATAGCATCGATCATCGGATCCTTTAACCCTTTGTTCCGAAGATATTGTCTGTCTCCGAAATTGAGTTTCAGGAACTCGATCATGGTTCGATACACTCTGTCACGGTCTGCCATCGGAAGAGGCTTTGAAAGAGTTACCTTATTGCAAGGCTCTTCCATGACCTTTGTCTTTACTACCCGAAGCACAACCTCTTCGCCTCGCGACTTTCTCCGTAGCGTGTCTTTCGCTACGTCAAAGGAGAGGTCGTTCACCATAGCAAACAGACCTACCGCACCGCCTTCATTCTGACAATGAAAACAGTGATAAACACGCTTGTCAGCATCCACGTACATGCGATGCTTCTTGCCCTGGCGTGCGCAGAACGGACACTCTACCTGATAGGTGCCGTGTTCCCGATACGGTATTCCCGTCCAGTTGCAAATATCTTGCCAATGATACGTTTTCATAGGTGTACCTCCCCCTTTCTTCATAAGATAAAAGCAGAAAAGGAGGCAGAATTGCTTCTGCCTCCCTTCTTTTGTCCGTTGTCCGTTGCCTGAACATCAGCCTTTCTTCTGCTCGCCCTTTCTGCTGAGCTTTGCATGAAGAAGTGCCGATGCTGCTTTCAGCGTTCTTACGTCTGCTTCTGCAAGCTGTGCAGGAGAAGCAGAGGTCTGATCCTTGATGTAATTGGCAAGCAGGTGAAGCTTTGCCACATCAAAGTTGCTGAAAACGTTTTTCAGTGCCTCCTGAACCTTTCCACCGTTAAATCCGGAAAGCCTCGGATCCGCCATCTGGAATTCGACTTCCAGAGCGTCCTGTGCCTTCATCGGATCCGAGAATGTCGGGAATGTCAACGGATCAGTTTCTGTGCTGACCTGCATTGTCATTCCGTCTCCCGGATATGTGAAAACGATCTGTGCTTCCTGCGGCTGAACTGCCGGCTGTGCAGGAGCAGTTGCCTGCGGCTGTGGCTGTGGCTGAACCTGTGCCGGAGCCGGTGTCGGAGCGGTTACAGGTGCCTGAGCTTTCGGCTGGGGAACAGTCGCGGTTGCCTGCGGTCTTGCGGCCTGAGCGGACTGCAAAGTGGTGTTCTTTGTAGTCTGCCTTGTTCTTGTAGTCGGAGTCTGCGAAATTCCTTCAGGATCCTGCTGCTCTTCGACCAGCCCAAAAAGGTTTGCAGCGGCATTTTTGCGCGCAAAAGTGTTAGTCGCAATGCAGCGCTGTTCCATGGTGCCAAGATTCGGTGCGAAGCTTGGCATGACCGTTCCTTCTGCCTCAACAAATTCGTTTGGATCAAAAACGGACGTGAGTCTGGCCTTGCCAATGCAAAGCCAGGTCGGCTGTTCGCCTGATTCGTCTCTGACCCACACATCGCTCATTGTGAGGGTACACGGTACGGTCTTCTGGACTTTATGGAATGCTTCCAGAATGTCGTCAAGGGAAAAGTACTGGTACTTCAATCCGGGCTTTGACGTTTTCTTGACTTCGAGTGAAGTCTGAATTCGCCAGAGCATTTCCTGAATACCCATGCGTCTTCCCTTCAGCTGTACCTGATCCTGTGCCTGTGCTTCGTTTACTGCAACGTTAATGTTCTCGTTCATAGTGAACCTCCTTTTTTGCCTTACGGCTGCATCTTAGTTGTCTTTCACAACAGATCCTCTTAAACGCAAAAAAGCCCATGGCACGAAATAGTGTCATAGGCTCCGTTATTGTTTAATAGAAATCTTTGTTGTAAAAAAAATAGTCGCTCTCGTCTTGAGTGGTCACTCTAAACAAAATCAACTATCTATCAAAAGAATATATCTTTATCAGGCGGATTTCAACCCCCCATCTCGATTTTTTGCAAAAAAAGAAAGCCTGCTACCTTTCGGCAACAGGCTTTTCTTCATAAGATGGCTCTCTTGATTTCCTTTGTAAGTCGCTCTGCGAGTTTGTCGTACTCGTCGTAAACGATCTTCGGACCGTCGTATATACTAGCAACTTCATCTTTGGAAGAACCGGTACAACAGGCTACAAACTGTATGCCTTTGCTGATTGCATACTGCTGGTATTCTTTCAGCCATTTTTTTGCTCCGATAGGTGCGCTGAATCCCGGCTGACCGTCTGTGATCATAAAGAGAAATTTGTAATTCTCCTGCCGTTCAAACAGACTCTTTTCCAAAAGCAGTAATGCCTGTGCTTCGTCCGTACCGTTACTCGGATCTGCATAGTATGCACATAAGCGATGTTCGAAACTTGACTTACACGGCTCGTCAAAGTCGCAATACAAGTACGTTCTCGTTGAGAATGAACATACACGGATCGGGATCCCAAGACGGTGACAGGTCTCATAGAGGATTGCCGTTACCGCAACTGCGTTTTTGGCATTTTTACCTCCATCATCGAAACCCATGGAACCTGATTCATCAACCAGGATCTCTACCGCGATAGAGAGTCCTTCTTCGCCCTCGAACGTTTTATCAAAGATTCGGTATTTATCCACACCTTTCTTCGTAACATAATCCGAGATACGGCTATGATTCAGGGTTCCGCCCAGCTGATAACACAGTTCCTCGTCTTCCGTTCTGGTCTTGATCTCTCGTTGTACCTGACGCTCAACTCTGCTTGCATACATGTTGACCAGTGACCGTAATTCAGGAGAATAACTCTTGTCTGACGGATCTTTCAAGCGTAGTCCTCGCACTTGTGATCTGACTTCATGCTGAAAGTTCGTCTGTCCTGTCGCTTTTCTCGTGATCCTGATAAGGTTGTCCGTCTCACTGTCCTTGTTCGCTTCTTCTTCGGTCTCCGAAGCCTTGTCTTTCAGAAGCTCCTCACAGATTGAATCCATAAAATCGGAGAAGGCATTGGCATCTTCCTTGTCATCGTCTGCGGAATCACTTCCGTTTCCGTGACTTGAAGAACCGAACAAAAATTCCTCGTCTTCGTCCTCGTAATCGGAAATGTCGAAATTATCTTCCTCGGTGTCATCGAACTCGTCTGCATCTTTTGATTCTTCTGAATCATCGGAAGTATCAGTATTATCGGATTTTTGTTCTTCGTCCTCGGCATCTTCTTCCGATGAACCTGTTTCGCCGTTTTCGGGCTGTTCATCGGAGTCTTCGTCAGACTCTTCTTCGGAATCAGGAACGGAGTTTCCGGCATCGGTCGGTTCTTCTCTATCCTCGGAACTATCTTCGGGTTCGGATTCACCATCCTCTGCCGGGTCTTCGGATTTCGGAGCTGAACAGGAAGAAGTTTCTTCTGAACTATCTTCTGTCTGCTCTTGGTCGGAAGCTTCCTGAACGCTTTTACTGTCTTCGGAACCTGTTTCCTCATTTTTAGCTTCGGAACCGGCTTTTTTGATATCCTTGGACTCGGATCTTTCGGATTGGGAATCAGATTGATTCTCTTTTTCGTCCTCATGATCTTTCCGTTCAAGGTCTCCGCTCGGAACCATTGTTGGCTTCTCCTTAGTAGAAGAAGAACTGTTCTGTTCACGGCTTCTTTCCGTCACGGCCTGAGAAGCATCGGATCCTGTCTTTGCCCTGCTCTGAAGATTGTTATTGCTGTCGCTAAGGTCGATCAGCTCCGGCAATACTTTGTCGAAGTATTCGAGCGAAGCATTCGTCCTCTCTCTGGTATCGTTCTCATAGACGATATCCATGATCGGACGGCGGGCGCTGATACAGATCTTCTTCAAGTCTTCAGGCACATCGGTCAGATCAGGTTTCTTTCCACGAATGGCAAAATAGTTTGCAAATTCGAGAAATACCACGAGTTCGTTGATGCTGCCGTCCTCTCTTGTGAGCGAGGAAAGCGGCTTCATCATCCGATTGTACAGTTTATAAACGAAACTGAGCGGATATACATATCGTGGGAATTCTTTCTTTCCGCTACGGTTGACGTGTGCATCTTCCGTAATGTTACAGAATCCGTGAATTACCTGCGTTGCCATCGGTGTCATCCGGCAGAACTTCGTCAGGTTCGGGTACTCTTTGGAGTATTCTCCTGCCTTTATCCTTTCCAGCTTTGCCGAAAGGTAGGATACGTCCGTCCAGAACATATGGAACAGTTCGTGTGCGATAACCCCAAGAAGATACAGCGCCAGTTCCTCATTCGTTAGTTTCGACATGAAATCCGAATACTTCGGGTGAAGAATGTAGATGACACTCTTACCGTCTGTTGCTGCATCTGCCATCAGAGAATTAACGAACTTGATCGTTACGTTCGGGAAGAAGCACCGTATCAGATTCGTGTACGTTTTTCCTAAGATCTTCACGAATTTATCGATTGGTGTATTATCGAAAAACTCGCGGTTTTGTTCCAATGTGTACATAATCAACCTCCTTTTTGGTTATAAAAAAGGAGCATCAGATTATATCCAATGCTCCTTTTCCATTCTTACGTTACACTCTGAGCCTACGTTGTAAGCCCTTCTTTCATACGTCGTCGGGAAAGCATGCCATGCATGATCTCCGTCAGTTTGTTTGTTTCTTCCTCGTTATAGGTAGCCAGGTAATCCGTGTACTCGAATTTCTCGAATACTGCGGAACCGTCCTTCCAAACAGAGAACTCTTCGTGCTTATCGAACATCTTTATGATGTACCGCACAGCACTACGTCTCATGAAAAAGAAACGCTTCTTGCCAGTGTTCAGGTTAGTAACCGTGTAAATCATATCAACCTCCTGTATATTTATAATCTTGTTGTCTTCATACCTCTTTGGGTATAAAAAAATAGACCTGTCTTTCCGGCTCTCCGTCCAAAAAACAAATCTACTATACGATGTCATCATATCATACTGATTTGCAAAAGAAAACCCCCGAAGAAAAAATTCTCCGAGGGTGTTTCTTAATCAATTATCGCTTCCTTTTTCTTGCCCTTCTTCGGTGCCACTTCGTTAAGACGTTCATGGAACGCTCTTTTGATTCTATCCGAAAGCATCGTTTTCCGGCGGTACTGGTCCACGCAAGAGATTGCGTAAGAGTAACAGTTCATTTGTCCGAACGTGTAACACTGTTCCTTGCTTCTGCTGATCGCCGTATAGAGAATACCTCTGTTAATGAGGTATTTCTGCGACAGCGAAAGGATCAGAAGTACACATTTGTACTCGGAGCCTTGGCTCTTATGTACCGTGGTTGCATAAGAAAGGTCGAGAAACTGTGCGTCTTTGCGTTCGAACGTCACCTCTCTGTCATCGAACTGGACGACCAGGTGCGATTCGTCTGCTTCGGTACAGATACCCACATCACCGTTCATTACGTCCTTATCAGCCATGTTCTTCATGCAGAGGATAGGATCCCCTACTCGGAAGAACATCGAAGAGTCCTTGCGCCTTGCGAACTTGCCCTGACCTCGGTCCGGGTTCATGCGTTCCTGAAGATCCTGATTCAGCATCGTGGTACTCAGGTTGTTCGTCTTGCGGTAAGGGGATAGAAGAATTACATTCTCCTGACCGAAAATCTTCACCTGCTTTTCGTACTCCTCAGTGACCCGTGTCTGGATCTGATCGTCCGAAAGCTCTTCGAAATGGAAAGCCTTGTCTCGGTACATCTTGTGTTCACCTTCCCGAACAAACTTCGAGTTGATGATGATGCCGTCGATCTTCTCCTGACGGTAGATCTTTGTGAGCCGTGTTACTGGCACCAACGGTGTTTCGATCAGGTCTCGAAGGACTGCTCCCGGACCGACAGACGGTAACTGGTCGATATCCCCGATGATACAGATGCGTTTTGCTTCCACATACTGCATCAGTGACGAGAATACGAAGATATCCATCATGGATGCTTCGTCGATAATCACCATGTCTGCTTTGATCCTTGCCTTGTCTGCTGCGCCTGTCGGTTCCGCTTCATCGGTAAGACCGAGTGCCGAGTGGATCGTTCGGGCTTCGTGTCCGGTACTCTCCTGCATTCGTTTACTGGCTCTGCCTGTAGGAGCAAGAAGTACGGCCTTTTCGCCATACACTTTTTCCAGAAGCGCCAGTATCACCTTTTGGATCGTCGTTTTGCCGGTTCCGGGAAAGCCTGTGATGACCGAGAACGGCTGTTGCAATGCCATAAGCACCGCCGCTTTCTGTTCTTCGCCAAGACAGACCTTTCTAGCCTGACATTCTGTTTTCAGAGCTTCCTGAAGATCGTCACGCTTGTACGACGGTCTTTGCAACTGTCTTGCAACTTTTCCCGCCGCACCGTACTCTGCTTCGAACGTCTTATAGCGATAGATGACATTCTTGTATTCATCCCAATGGATAAGTTTCTGATTGTCCATCTGCCTCAGCGTTCTGTAGATGATCGTGATATCATCTTTCAGATTGAGAAGCGGTATCGCTGCTTTCGTCAGTTCGTTCAGCTCGACGTACAGGTTTCCCGACTGGTCAAAGGATCTTCCCGATTCATTTCCGTAGAGGAGCTGAATAATGCCCTTCTGCAGACGGATAGGATCATAAAGATCAAAATCGGGACGCTTTCTTGCGTAGGCTTCTACCTGATTGAATTCAAGGATCTTCCTATCAACCAGATGGTAGATGCTCGACTTTACCAGTTCCGAACTCTTCGGACCAAGAACTTCGTATGCCTTAACAGCTACATCTTCGGGTATGTTCCATTCCTTCAGGAGCTGTGCAAACTGTTGCACGTGCTGGCCTCTGGAATGGTAACTTTCACCGATCAGTTTTGCTTTGGCTTCCGTGATGCCCGGAATGATCGAAAGCTTCATGGGAGAGTTTTCGATCGTGGGTATCGTCTGGTCTCCGAACTCCGAATAGATCTTCTCTGCGATCTTCGGACCGACACCGGGAAGGACAGCTTTCAGAAATGCTATCGTTTCGGTTCGGTCTGTCGGGGTTGCAGGTACGCATGAATTACATTCTAACGCCCATCGGCCTTGCTTATCCTGTCGGTAAGAGCCTTCCAGAGTGTAAAGAACTCCCACGGCTTCTTCCTTTTTGGGAAGAAAGTTTCCTGTGGCGATCAGTGTCCTGCCTTTAAGGTCATAGTCACTTGCCAGGACTTCCTTGACCCTAAACGAACATACCGTCCAGTCGGTATCGGTCTTGATATCCTTGAAGTCTTTCGGGTGCAGCATCCACGAAAAAGTGGCATTCACCTTTACTACACACATAATCAAACCTCCTTTTTTATGAAAAAAGAGGCATAGGTTTTACCCTACGCCTCTTTCTCAATCTTACGCCGTGGCCTTTGCCTGACGCTTTGCGAATTTCTCCGCTCGGCTTTCGGCAACTGTCACTTTCTCCTTCTCCGGCTCCGGGAAAGTCCATTCGTGGAGATTGCTCACGACAAGACCGTTACAGTCATCATCGATCGAATCAAAGTAGAATGAATCTTTCGTCAGTTCGGTAAGATACTTCCGAACATAAGGAAGAATGGCAGGATCGGGGATCTGCCATCGTTTTCCAAGCACGATATCTACGAATCCGCCTGTACTCTCGATCTCCTCGACCAAGCGAGCCTGATGTGACTCCCACCATTCTTTGGCGATGTCCTCCATGCTCTTTTTCTGTTCTTCCGTCTTCGGAACCTTCACGATCTCGGGTTTCCTCTCGGAGGATTCCCGATCAATGAAGATCTCCCGGAGATAGCGAACTTCGGAAACGTACTTACTGTTCTCGAACAGATAGCACTTCATTCCGAAGTCACCAAAGAAAGTGACCGTGTACGGTACGCCTCTAGGGAGCCTTACGGTCTCCAAAGGCGTTTCCCGAGGAAGCACGAACCGATAAGCGTCAAGATCAGATTTGATCTTGCACAGATCCTTGTAGAATCTGCTTGCCATCTGACACTCGTGTACGTCCTTCGGAAGCGTACTGGTCTTCAGCCCGACGTATTTGGGCTCCGGTTTCTTCTTCCACTTCTTCTTGAAATTGTGAAGCAAGCGGACAGGATCAAGTTTACTTAAATCCATGAATAATCACCTTCCTTTTTCTGAAAATGAAAGAGGGAATCGAAGTTAACTTTCGACTCCCCCTTTCGGCTCATGTGTTAAATGGTTAGAGGATCAGAATCCTACGTTCGGCTCAATATCAAACGGAAGATTTCCCTCGTCCGCCGAGAAGACTTCGACAGGCTCGAACCCTACCGGCTGTGCCAGCTGGGTCGGTGCCGTCTGGATCGGTGTCGGATTCGGCGCCGGCTGCTGAGGCTGTTCATACTGAACGTTCTCCTGAGCGTTCTGCTGTGCCTGTGCCTGCTGGCCTGCCTCGGCTTTCGTGTCAACGAATTCGATTTCGTCAATGACAACTTCCGTCACGTATCTCTTCTGACCGTTCTGATCGTCATACGATCTGGACTGAAGAGAACCGACTACTGCGATACGGGAACCCTTATGGAAATAGTTCCCGATCACGTCTGCGTTCTTTTCCCAAGCAACGCAGTTGATGAAGTCGGCCTGACGTTCACCATTCACCTTATAACGTCTGTCACAGGCGATAGTGAACGAACATACTGACTTTCCTGCACCAGTCTGTCTCATGTCCGGATCCTTCGTCATTCTACCCATTAAAATAACTTTGTTCATAGCGAACCTCCTTTTTCTGCCGTTTTACGGCGATATCAAAATTGTCTTTGCACCCATGCCTAAATTTGGGTACAAAAAAATAGACCTTTCGGAAAATAGCCTTTGCCATCTTCTAAAAAATCTACTTTATGTCAACAATTTAGCATTATTGATTTGCTTTGTCAACTAGGCAATTCGTTCGATGTCGATGTAAGTCGTGATCGTCGTCAAGCCTTCTTCCTCATATACTTTAGAGCTTCCGGGGATCGTTACCTTGACCGCATCGCCCTCCTGCGGAAGTTCTTTCGGGCTGTTGCAGTTGACCCGAACATACTCGTCATCGGTCTTTACCACGAATGAATTGTATCGAAAGTCTGCATTTGCTGTCTTTGACAGACTGTTTTTGGCTTTCTCGATGACATTCTTCGTGTAATCGGATCTGACTACCACGCCCTTGAACTGCACATACTGCTTTCTTGAACCGATAAGGTACAGGCGTAATGCCAGTATTCCGAGTATAATCGCTACAATAATGGCAAGGATCAGGGCCGCAAGTGTCTGATAGATGACAAGCATCGCTGTTCCTAGACCCAGAGTGAGTACTGCAAGGAGAAGATGCTTGATGATCTTTGACTTGAACGCTTTCGGCATTGTGGATAGCGTGTCTTTCTTATTCTCCTTGTCCTTCATGAAGCGGATATACCCAAGAATGGAACTAGGAGCCAGCTCGACAGGTTCTTCGTCTTCTTCCTCGTCGTCCTGTTCTTCGTCGAAATCTTCGGAATCCTCGATTTCTTCTTCCTCAAAGTCGGTTTCTGTTTCGAGTTCGGTGTCCTTATCTTCGTATTCTTCGAACTTTTTCATGTCAGGCCTTCCTTTCATCAGATAAATACGATGATGATCTTATACAGGATCACCAGAAGCAGTATCACGCTGATTGCAACCAGTGCGATCTTCAGCGTCAGCTCCTTGTTGCTTGTGCGCTTCTTGTCTTTTCTGTGCTTTCTCTGCTCCACCGGGATAGGAGCCTTCCAGTACGGATCGTTCTCAATGTCAATGATCTCTTCGATATCTTCTGAGTCATCGATCGATTCAATGAGGTTTCCGTTCTCGTCAAATATAAGTTTCATCTAAGGTCTCCTTTCAGTATGTGTTATATCGGATAAACTCGGAAAATTCCTCGTTCATGTCTTTTCCGCGATAGAACATGACCAGCATATCCTTGCCGTTTCTGTTCAAACTAAATATATCATAGTAGATCTCGCCTGTGCCGCATACTTTTTTCCGCACTTCGAGTCCGTTTTCTCTGCTGCGCATGACCCCGGACAGGTGGGTTGCATCGCTTACACCCAAGAAATCCACGTTTTCTTCGTATTGCACATCTACCGTATCATATGCGTACTTCTTGTCGGCCAGTGAGTTCAGTTCCGCCATCAATGTTTCTGCCTGATCTTTAGTGTTCAGACCTCCGCTTACATAAAGGACGGTGCAGCCGGATCCTGAAAATGGTGTTACTGACTCTTCTTTTTCTTTAACTCTCAATCCGTTACTGCCTTCTTCTACATCCAGGTACGACGGTACGGCAAGCGATATTGTTGACTTATGCACCTTATATACCGTCTTTGGCGCTTCTTTGGCTTCTTTGTAGATGCGGTTGTCGTTACTTCTCTCCAAGGTGTAGAGCGATTTTACCGCTCCACTGTTATCGACGTTATAACTCGTCATAAGTGCATAGATCGCATCTTTATCGAATTTGTCACAGGCCAGATATACGTATGGCGGTTCTGTCGTTGCTTCCGTAATCGCGTTCAGATGATAGCCTTTGACTTGTCTATCTTCTATCCACTCCTCATTCGTGTCTATTATGTCTGCCCGAATGAGCGACTGCTCCGAGATAGTGCTTTGGTCGTAGTACCCGAACTCCGTCATCGGGATCAGGGTGCTGAGGAATGTGTATGCTTCTCCCTGATCTCCGTCAATGGTCTTCGAATTGATATCGTTGATACGACCGAATGTATAGGTCGTATATGGGTCATCATAGTCGCAGATCATCACATATTCAGGGTTGTGAGAGATACAGTAAAACTTCTCTTCGTCAAAGTATTTCCCGATGATCGGAACGTATATTCCGGGATAATGCTCTGCTTCCGAATACATTTCCAGCTCCGGGTATTTGTCCTCGATCCTTCTCGCTGTCGTTATCTCGTTCCCGAGATTGTCTGTCGCAACAGCTTCGCTCTCTTCATTATTCACGTCTTTGATCGTGCCATAGACCACTTCTTTCTTCTTTCCTGAACAGGAAGTCAGGAGAAGTGCCATCGCCACAACGAGAATATTGAAGTTAACTTTCGAGAAATTCTTCATGTCGCCGGTACCTGTGTCTCTTCATAATCGTCCACGTCTTCGTCGATCGTCGGCCAGCTGTGGTCTATCGTGGATTCCGTGGTCTCGCTTCCGTCTGTTTCGCTCGGCTCGGTTTCAAGTTCGAGATAGGAGTATCTGTCTGTTACCGGGATATTGGTTACATTTTCAGCATCATAGTAGAAGAAGTAGGAGCCGTTCACCAGATAATAGCCGGACGGAAGATCTTTTGGGATAGAAATAATGACAAATCCGTTCTTTGTCTTGTTCACACAGTCCTTTTGGGTCATGCGCAGGACGGATTCCGAAACGAAGTAGTGCGTGTCGGCTTTTACACTTACCATCTCATACTTTGTGCCTACATAGCACTGGAATTCATAGGACAGGTCTTTCGTTAAACCCTGAAATACACCGTTTCCGTCAATATTTTTCTCTCCGATCGGCGTATCTCCGATGGTGTCGAGGGAATAAAGGGATACATTCTTCTTATCCGACCATACATCCTTCATGTCTGATTCAGGAGCAAAGTTTCTATTGTAGGATCCGTTTGCCACTTTCAGGCCCTTGCTGTTCTCGTTCGAGTAGAATGTGCCTCCGAACGTATAACCGCCGTCCGAAAACTTCTCAAATTCGAACTCGCTCGGAATGACAGAGTTATCATCGATCAGGATAAGGAGATTGTTTCCGGTAATGACAGGGATCAGGTTCTCCCGATCTTCCATCACCATGATGTATCGGCTGCTCTGGTCTTTCAGGTTCCTGACAGTGGAATTAAAGGACATGATACCTACTTTGTCCGGGTTCAGAAGCGGCTGGAACACTACATCGTTACTGCTTCTTTCCACGCGGACGAAGAAACCTTCCTTGCTTTTCAGTTCAGACATGGTGTATTCGAGCATATTTCCGTCTCTATCCATGACCTTATCTTTTTTACATGCGGTCAGAAGCATCAGAGCGGAGAGAAATACCGCCATGTACTTTGTTTTTCTACCTATCATATCCTTATCCCTCACTTGTCCGGATCGTAAAGCACGATATCGTTGCCTTCCGTGGCTTTCGTCTGTTCCTTATTCTTCTTTACTTCTTCAGTATCTACACCGGATTTGGTGATCCAGGAGATCAGAAACAGCAGGATCGATACGGAAATAACGATTGCTCCCGCTACAAGAAGTATTCTGACCTTATGGTTTGTTTCCTTGATAGTCAGCTTTTTACCGATCATTTGTTGATCTCCTCTCCGTTTTTCTTAATAATTTTTCGTTTTGTTCATTTTGTCAAGTTGTAAAACCTGACTTCTTTATGGTATCCTACAAACGTAAAGTTGATTTTTGTTTTACTTTCGGGTAAGACCACAAGTTGCTATTTGTGAAAATAACTAAGGTTTTTTCACTACAATGTTGATTTAGTTTTAGGTTGTTTGGCGATAACTTTGAGACGCTAACAACGGAAAACGATCAGGGAATGGATTATCATTCACAAAGGATTTGGAACACTCGCTTCGGTGGGTGTTCTTTTTTTTGCCCTTTTTCCCCATCAGCATCGCCAATTTGCCTCAGTACTCTACCTTGTTACCGTCCTCGTCATAGAACGAGTCATGGTTTTCGTCAGGGTAGAACACCTTTTTCCCATCCTTAATACGGAACGGCTCGTCCTTCGGATCGTTCGGATCCCAATAGTAGTCAAATCCGCCTTTGTCCTTTCCACCATATTCCATATCTTCCGGACGGATACCTCTTTTTCTTACAGGCTTTTCGAATACTACATCTTGTGCCTGCTTCTTTTCCTCGATCTTTTCTTGTGGTTTTTCCTCAATCTCTTCTTTGACCTCGGCATATGTTGTATCTGGAAGCTTCACATCAGGATCCTCATTGATCTCGTGGACCTGCTGGAACGGCTTCTTTGTGGATACAGGAATTTCGATCTCTTCTTCTACCCTGTTATCTTTCGGCTCAGGTACTTCCACGGTATCGGGGTCTTCTGCCGGTGCCATACCGAGTTCTGCCTGCATCTTTTGCAGTTTCTCCATCTTCTTCTTTCTCTGTTGCTCTGCTTTCTTTTCAGAAAGGTTCGCTTTCTTGTCCTTCAAGGACTGGATAAGCTCGTCACGCTTCTTCTTTGCTTCTGCTTTCTTGATTTCACGCTCTTCCTGACGCTCTTTGGCGGCAAGTTCTTTTTCTTTATCCAGGGCTTCTTTTGTCTCGCCGTACTTGATGGACTTATACACTTCGTCATGCTCGGCATTCATCTTGCGCTTATTCCACCATCCGCCCAAGAAGAATCCGCCTGTTGCTCCTAAAGCAAGGCCAAGACCACAGGCTACACAGAAGATCGAGAAGCGAGGATCTGTCTCTTTCTCTTCTTTAGCTTTGACTTCGCCGCCTGTTTCTGTCGGTTCCTCATACATTTCAATCCCATCAGGGTTGAAAGAAGTAGCACTTTCGGATTCGGACGGTTCTGCCGGAGCTTCAGTAGATACGACTTCTGCTTTTTCAAATGAGGCATCTTCCGCAAATTCAAGAGCGAAGTTGACAATGTATTCTCCACTTTCGAGTTTGAAGAACGTACCGTCAGATCCTACAACAGTCAGTTTCTCGCCGTTCATGACCATGCGCCAGTTCGTGCATGAAGCATCCGAGTACACCGGAGTATTGTCTTTCAGGATCGTTACGGTAAAAGGTGTCTTAAACAAATACTCGGCTTCCGTGTTTACGGAGCTTGATGCATCGGCAACCGTAGTTTCAGCCGGTGTTTCCGTTGGAGCTTCCGTTGTTGTTTCCGCAGGTGCGCCAAGAAGGTCCTCAAGCGTGGATTCTAAGTTCTCGGAAATCTGAGTATCGCTGGCAACGGCTTCTGTTTGCTCAGGAACGGTCGTATCGCTCGTTTCGTCTGCCATACAGAGCATTCCTGCGCCTGTAACCATCGTGATTGCTACCAATATTGAAAGAATTACCTTTTTCATTTACTATCATCCTCCTCATTATCTTTCACGTATAGCTCGTCAGAGCCTTTGAAAAACCTGTGTTCAGCGATCTCTTTGTCTCCTTCACGGAGCTTAAACAGGAACATGATCGCAAAGCCTATGAAGATGGAACCGAAAAGGCCCCATATAAATGCACTCCATGATACCCGCATAACGGAGTATTCGTCTGTGATATATACGCCGGGAAGAATATCTGCTACTGCTTTCTTTACTTCGTAGTTGGCAACCGTCGGTCTCGGTGCATCGGTCTCATGTGTCTGTTCGTTAACGGACGGCGGTACTGTCGTATTCTCCGTAGTTGTTTCTGTCGGGATAGGTGTCGGTGTCGGACTTTCCGTAGGAACAGGCGTCGCTGTCGGTTCCGGAGTTACTGTCGGAGTCGGTGTTGGCGTGTCCGATGGTGTGGGAGTGGGTGTATCTGTCGGTACGGCAGTAGGTGTATTCGTAGGAACAGGTGATGGTGTAGGTGTATTCACTACGATCGGCGGTACCGGTGTCGGTGTTGCATCCGGAATCGGTGTGGGTGTCGGTGTAGGACTAGGAATGGGAGTCGGTGTCGGAGCATCGTTCGGGGGCGGTACAAGGAAAGTGCCTTTAGTGCCGCTATTGGCTTTCAGGAAGAATGTGAAGTCTCCTGTTACTTCTGCTCCATTACTGTCATAAAGACGGATCGTGTATGTGCTGCCTTTTGCCATATATCCGTAGTTGATGGTGATTTTACCGTTTCCTTCGATATATGCGGATCCTGCATTGGACTTATTGAACGTGCCAGCTGGTCCAGAAAGTTCCATAGATGTTGCTCCATCCGTAAGATAGGCTGTGACAGAGCCGTAGAGATACTGGTCATCCGCCGTAAAGCTCATGCTCGCACGCAGATTTGCAATCCGCATGAACGGAACCAGCACCAAAAGGGTTGATATGAAGATTATTGCTTTTTGTCTTAATCTTGTCATTTAGCTTCGCTTTCTTCTGTTATCTCCGGCACTTCTATATTCGGTACTTCCCAAGAGGTTGCCGTCATTGTGATCCTGTATGTTTCTACCTGTATGCTCAATCCCTGTTCTTCATAGAAGTTCTTTATCAGATACCAGGCTGTCGGCTTCAGGTCGATCGTCAGGGATGCGATTTTCTCTCCGTCAGATACGATCATTATGTCGTTTACCTGATCTTTATAGCACGAAAGGTTCTCGATGCCGCTATAAAGTGTATTGAAAGGACACATCTTCAGGAATGTGCTTATGTCAGATATGGCTACACTGCCATAAAGCGTGTTCTGCTTCTTTTTGAACTCGCCCGGCTTATCCATGACCATGTTTGCCATTGAAAGCATCGGGTTGTAATCGAAATTTACCTCCTCGTCGGTCGTCTTGAAGCTGCTTGCTTCTTTTCCGTCATCATCTACATATCTTGTATCCAAGATGCATTTGCCGTTTTGGTAGTAGTAGATCTGTTTGGTGTTGATCTCTGCTCCGGCTACCTTTCCTGTGGTGGAAAGAGTGATTCTCTTTTTCTTATTGATCTGGTCTGTTTCTTCTTTGGCCACGTAATGCAGCTCTGCTCTTTGGTTCGTGGTCGTGATCAGATACTCAACTTCGAGTGTATATGTCATTTCATATCCGCCGGACAGGAGCATTGATTCGTATAACCTTTGAACAAACTCACGCTTTTCCTTACGCTTCTTCGAAGATTCGATTGACCGGACTATGGCAAAGGAGCCTAAGAAGATACCAAGCACGATCAGGATAGAAAGACGCTTTATCCATCTTTCCTGCTTCCCCGCATTATCAAGTTTTCTTTTGATATCCTCGGGGAGTTCGTACTTGTGCTTTACTTCATTTTGCTGTCGATTTTTTCTGTTTCTTCGTTTAGCCACGTCTGTACTACATCCTTTACGATCTGAGTCCTCGTTCTTTCCATTTCGTCGTGCGCTATGATACGGTTCAGTTTTTTACTTTCGTCTGCGGAAAAAGGAATCAGCATATTATATGTTTTGCCTGTTCCCCAATCGTATAGATGGTCGAAGCATTTCGGGCAGTTCTTCTTTACCCAGTTTTCTGCATACTCAGCACTTACCCTTATGGTAATATCGTCACTTCTTGCCATCATTTTCGATGTGACCGTAAACCCATCGTAGTTGAAGTTCATATCTCCTTTGACATGAGGAACAACCAAGAAGAATGTGTTACTACGGTTTCGATAGAGTTTGACACACTTTTTCTCAGCTACTAAGGTATGACTTGTTGTATCAATGAATTTGCCTTCTCGCTTACCTATCATTCCAGGTTCTCCTTATGGTATATTGATTATTCTTTGAGCCTAGAATATACTAGACTTAAAGTTTTGTCAATTAAACGAACCGTTAAAAACAGGCTATTTCAGCTTAAAGTTAACTTTTAAGATACCATTATTTTCGAAGTTAACTTTCGAGTTTTATGAAATTAACTTTTGAGGAGTAATAATATGGATAGAAAGAAAAAGATTATGCTTTTGGTCGTGATCGGCTGGGTCCTTTCCGTGGCTGTTATCGTTGGCGTTGTGATCGGCATTAAATACAAGCGCCATAAAATCGAGAATAAACGTGAGGTCAAAGCAAGCGAAATGGTAGATCAGATCAAAGGCGGTCAGGAGTCTTTCAGAGTGGATCCAAATGCTCTTCCTGTCTCCGGCGAAGAGATCGATGATGAAGTCGATGGTGAGGACGTGGAAGAAACTCTTGACTTAAAGTTAACTTTTGAATTGCCGGATATAGATGAAACGGAAGAAACTGACGAAGATCAGCAGCAGTATAACGAGAATTCCGGATATGACCTTATTTCTTACGGCACGATAAGTATCCCATCTATTGATTGCGATATTCCGCTTTGGAATGGTGCCGGAAAGATCGAGCTTCGATATGGTGCCGGACGGATGCCTCTCTCCTGCGATGCCGGAGAAAACGGAAATCTTGTTATCTATGGCCACCGTATGCGCAGATACGGCTCCATGTTCAACAGGCTCGGTGAGGTTCAGATCGGGGATAGCATCGTCATCACAAGAACAGACGGCAGCTCCTACACTTACATAGTCGATCAGATCGAAACAATAGAACCGTCGCAGATAACCAGATACATTGAGGTAGAGGATAGCGGCGCCCGAATTACTTTAATCACATGCACTCCAACAGGTGTCGGCAGTCACAGGCTCCTCGTCATTGGTCATTTGAGCTAAACTGCCAGTTGGGTTACGCTCCAATGAAGAAATCAATAAAATAACCAACCAGCCTCCGCACTTCACATTCTTTATTTAAATAAAGAGAGCAAAATTCAAACCAACCCAAAAACAGCCCGAAAAGCCTGTTAACATTAGTTTAGTTAACTGTCTGTGATGCAAGTTTATCAACCGGTTGATAAATTCGCACTTGTTTTTTACAAGATTATCAAGGGGTTCAGTTGGAGAATCGAGCGCATAAGTTAACCACGTTGAAAATTAACTTATAAAAAGTAATGTAAAAGTACATTATTTTTCGGATAAAGTCAAATCCGAGCCGATTTTACATTACTTTTTCTGTCCGTAGTGCCTTGAAAGCCTACTGGCTGTAAGAACGAGCGAGTAAAGTATTTTTTTAGAAATTTACCACCACCTCATAAGTTCAACTTTAAAAACTCCAAAATCATCATACTTTTTCAAAAACTATGATTATCTGTCTCTATCTTATTGCTTCTTTACTCCCAACAAGCAGCTTCTTCTATATCCAACCAGTCATGATATTCCGGATCTTCGAACATTCCGCTATTATCCATAACGTATTGTTGCATTTCAGGAGTTAAATATTGAACAATGGATACTCCTTCTTTCATAGCTAATTCGACAGTTTCTACCATTTTATATTTTTCCCCTTGTTCAAATTTTTCCGTTGCTTGATCTATCATTTTTTTGATGAAAGACACTTCGTTCTTTTCCATGATTCGATCAATATACTTATGCCTTTCGCTATCCAACATATACGGATTCTCGTCATTTGCTTTTTGAATAGCTAATGTTCTGAGGTTTTCTGTTCGTGCATACAGGATATCGTTCCATGCTTCATAAGCATTTTTCACGCCATATCCCTTCCAGCTTTTAATCTGTCTGAATATGTGATCTACCTTGAATCGCTTGCCTCTAAAAAGATTATCGTTCAAAGAGATCGCAATCAATTTATGATTTGTCTCAATTTTTAGCAACGTATGGCACATGTTTCTTTCTTGTATATCAAGTGTGCGGCCAATACGTGATTCGATGTATTCAATCAATCCATTTAGTCTTTCTTCGGCATCGCGCGCGCGTAGTACGTTAGTAAGACAAGTCTGGATAGACTCAGTTTGTATAATATTATTATTGATCTGGTCTGTTTCCTGAACCACGGTGGTCCGATTATTAGACCTCGGTGGTTCAATTTTTGAACTACGGTGGTCTAAATTTTGAACCTCTGTTGATTTTTCTGCGTTTGCTGGTTCAGATTTATTATTTTCTGAAGATGATTTATCTTTGTCGTCTTTTTTTTCTCCTGATGAATTATCCGGGTCTTCATTTGGTTTTTCATCTACATTGTCATCAGAATTCTCATAATAACCTGTAGAAAAATCATTAACGTAGATAATTGCAGCTTCACCAAGACCACGACGTTTAATTTCGATCAGTCCGATCTTTTCTAATGTCGTTCTTGCATTTATGATGGTTCCCTTACTTCTCTTTAAGTTTTCCATCGCTTCATCTACTTTGTATATGATGTAAACCTTGTTTTCTTCATCAATCCAACCATTTTTCCAGGATAGACTCAAACGATCAAGCATGAGCGAATATAGAAGAATAGCATCACTCGATAAATCCTTGAACATCTTGTCTTTAAGAAGCATCATAGGAACCTGCAAAAATGCATACTTGTTACCTTTGGGATCATAACGGATAGGTAGGAATTGTAATTTACCTTTGTCTGCCATATTGTACTCCGGCATTCTTGGATGCGGAAGTTAGCTCCTTTCCTTCTATTGTACTGTTGTAATGTCACTCTATGACAAAATGTTGTTTTGCAGACAAATTGATATAAAAATCAAAAAAGCCTGCGTCGATACACTCAATACCGAAACAGACTGAAAAAAGCACATTACTTTTACATTACATCATATAATGATAATGTTGACTTATCCGTTTAAAGCGTATAAAATAATACACAGATACGGATTCGTTCTGCTTGGTATCCATGTTATACCACAGCATCGCGGAACTACCAATTCCCGAATGATGCCGTATTCATAGATTTGAAATTAAAGACCAGCCTGCCGGGGTTGGTTTTTTTTCGCCTCTATGTGCTTGATTGTACCGCACCAAATTCTTCCTGACAAGTCGAATTTCCGAAAAATGTGATTTTTGTTTCAAAAAATGAACATTTTAATTCCATTAGAGTAACTAAAATATTGAAATATTATTTATAACAAAAATATCAAAAATAATATTATTACTATAAGTAATAATCGTATCATTTATAGGACAAATTTTATAAATCTTACAAGTACAACAAATATTATAAATACTACAAATGTGATCAATAAGATTGATAATGTAAATATCACTTACATTACTTATAATACAAGTGTGATAAATCATGCTGTTATCACAAACAATATAAATCATATCAATAAAACAAATAATATAAATATCACTAACATTATAAGTATTGCAAATACAACTTATATTGTTTATTATACTAACAACATAAATAACAGTTATATTATAAGTATGATATATATTGTAAATGCTAGTTTTAGTACAAATGGCATCAATAATATAAACAACATAAGTGTCATAGATGGTACAGATAGCATTTTTAATATGAATACTATCTTTAAGTAATAACCGTGTAATCTGACTTTGAGATAATTAGCATGAAATGGAAGGAGGATCTGAACTATGTCAGAAAAGAAAGCAAAAGTAATTGCCATTGTCAATCAGAAGGGTGGAGTAGCGAAAACTACAACTGCGGCGAATCTTGGCGCAGCATTGGTTAAGAAACGCAAAAAAACTCTATTGATTGACCTGGATCCTCAAGCAAGTCTCAGTAAGTATTTTGATTTGTATTTTTTCCCAGAAGATAAAGTTAATAGTGAGACTGGTGAAATAGAAACTAAAACGACAATTCTTAAAGATGAACAAACGATTTTCGGTGTTCTTCAAGAAATCGTGAATATAGAAGACATAATTTATAAAGTCAATGGAATTGATATTGCTCCGACGAATATCTTAATGGCTAGTGCTGATATGACATTGGCCGGGAAGATGGGTAGAGAAAAGCTTCTAAAAGAAGCGATAGATAAAGAAAGAAATCGATATGACTTCATACTGATTGATTGTCCTCCTTCTTTGGGATTGCTAACAGTAAATGCTTTGGTTGCCGCTGATAGTATATTGGTTCCAGTTGCCTCTGAATATATGGCACTTGAGGGTACTACACAGTTATTAGATACGGTTGGCATTGTTCGTAAAAAATTCAATCCGAATATTAAAGTATTAGGATTTGTTATAACACGAGTTGTTAAACGCCGGGCCCTTGACAAGGAAGTAATTGAAACAATTAGAAGCAAATATCCTAATCATACGTTTAATACGATGATAAATCAGAATGTAGCGCTTGCAGAAGCACCTACAGAACACAAAGATATTTTCCAGTATTCACATAAAAGTCAAGGTGCTTCAGACTATGGCGCTCTCGCAAAAGAATTGATAGAAAGGAGTAAATAACTATGGCGAACAAAAAAATTGATTTATCTGGCAGCGGAATAGATGATGCACCATCTTTAGATAAATCTCCGCTATTTGATGATAGCGACGCAAACAATAATAATACTACACCTTCTTCTGATAACGAAGAAAAAGATAAAGATAAAGGAGAAAAACCTGAAGTGCAGCCTGTCAAAGCCAAATCGGCAAAGGGTAATAGCGGGCAAAAAAGTACTTCTCAGAAGAAACCAGCCTCGGCTAACAATAAGAAAGAAAACAAAGACGTTAAAGAGAAGGGAAAAAACAGATCTGTGGTGCTTCCCGATGAACTGATCGAACCACTTAAAATAATTCTTGCTTGTGGTGCGCATAAAAACTTTAATGCTTATGTTGTTTCACTGATTAAAAAAGACTATGAAAAAAACAAGAAAAAGTATGAAGCACTTCTGATGGTTCAAAATATGGATCCGGATGAACTTTTAGAGATCATGGGTTTGAACGAATGATTGTTCATTAAAACCCTCTGCGATAATGCGGAGGGTTTTTTCTTATTTTTTTATATATTCCCTACAGGTGCATAAATTTACCCTTTAGGTGTTGACACATCATAGAAGAATATCGTATTCTGAAATCAATACGAAAGAACAGGAGGGAAGAAGCATATGATAGAGCCAGTTATTTCGCGAAGCAGACTTGAGTATTATCGACGCTTTGCCGGGCTATCGAGGGCAGAACTCTCCAACAGGTCTGGTGTGAGTGCGGTTATGATCGGAAAGTACGAACGCCACGAAAAGGATCTGAAGTTGGCAGCTTACATCACGGTCAAGGCTCTGGCTGATACGCTCTGTGTTGATCCTGATGAATTGATTGATAAAGAAAGTGAGGAACGAGCAGATGGAACTAAAGAAGAGAGATAAGGTCGAGATCGAGGTTTATGAATATAAGGACGACTTCGATATCGAGATCCTGACTTATGATAAGTATTACGATGTGTTTCTATCCAAGGGCAACATCCGCCAGTTTGTATTTACCACGGCAAAAGAGGGCATGACGATCGAACTGCTCATGACCGTACTTGACCAGGTAATACCTACAATTACTTTGGAGTTTCCCTTTTATCAGGATTCCGAGGCTCTGTTTACCGAGGCCATGGAAAAGATCGTAGTGGTTGATGATTGATTATCCGAATGGATAGTAAAGGAGTAGGGAATGGCATTAAGTGACAATCTACGAAACGCTAAAGCAGCAAAGCAAGATGAATTTTATACTCAATTAAGCGATATTGAACTTGAAATGAAGCATTATAAGGACCATTTCAGAGGAAAAACTGTTTTCTGTAATTGTGATGATCCTTATGAGAGTAACTTCTTCAAATATTTTGCTATGAATTTTAACTATCTGGGTCTTAAGAAACTTATAGCAACCTGTTATGTAAGTTCTCCTGTTATGTATACTCAGTTATCCTTATTTGATGACATGGAATTTTCCGTTGAAGCCCCTAAAAATCCTAATAAGAAGCCTTACAAGGTAGAGATAACGGAAGTGGAAGATCTAACCGGTAACGGAGCAGTTGACCTTGATGATATTAAACTTCTCCTAAAAAACAAGAAAAATGTATGTACTGTTCTTAATGGTGACGGAGATTTTAGATCTGCAGAATGTATAGAACTACTAAAAGAAGCTGATATTGTGGTTACAAACCCTCCTTTCAGTCTTTTTAGAGAATATGTAGCCCAGCTCATAAATTACAACAAAAAATTCATTATCATAGGCAATCAAAATGCGATTACTTATAAAGAGCTTTTCCCTTTCATAAGAGATAATAAATTATGGCTTGGTGCAAGTATTCATTCTGGGGATCGCGAATTTAGAATTCCTGAACACTATGAAGTTAGAAGCAAATCCTTACGAATTGATGAAGAAGGAAATCGTTACATCCGAGTAGTTGGTGTTAGATGGTTTACCAATCTTGATTATGAAATGCGACATGAGAAGTTAATTCTCTATAAAACGTATTCTCCTGAGCTTTACCCTTTCTTTGATAATTATAATGCCATCAACATAGATAAAACCTGTGATATTCCTTGCGATTACTTTGATGTTATGGGAGTGCCTATTACTTTTCTAGATAAATATAACCCCGAACAATTTGAAATTCTAGGAATTACACTTGGAAACACATGTGATTATCCTATGACAACCATATATGAGAATGCTATACAGCACAATAAAAATGGAAGCACACAAGGGGGAAGTAAAGTTAATACTCGTGCAACATTACTTGTTAAAGAGGCACCTACCAATATTGTTTATTACACAGCTGATAATGCAGACGGGTATTTATTAAGCATATATCCTCGCATTCTCATACGTAGAAAGGAGCAACAACAATGAAAATTGAACTCCACGAAATCACTATCAGAGAAGTAGCAGACGGATTTAAGGACAGTGCCGAGAATGGAGTAGTAGGCTATGGCGGAAGGTTGAACATCCGTCCGGCATTTCAGCGTGAGTTTGTCTATTCCGGTAAACAGCGCGACGATGTAATCAACACCGTAGTTAACGGCTTCCCGCTTAACGTCATGTATTGGGTTCTATCCGATGATGGAAACTATGAGCTCCTGGACGGCCAACAGAGAACGCTCTCCATCTGCCAGTATGTAAACGGCGACTTTTCCCTTAATAACAGGTATTTTCATAATCTCACTAAGCCAGAGCAAGAAAAGATTCTCGACTATAAATTGATGATTTACATCTGTGATGGTGACGAAAAAGAGAAGCTGGACTGGTTCAAAATCATAAATATAGGTGGTGAAGAACTAACGGATCAGGAGCTTCGTAACGCAATCTATACAGGTCCATTTATCTCGGACGCAAAGCGATATTTCTCAAAAACCGGGTGCGCTGCATATCAGATCGCCGGAGATTATATGTCGGGATCCGCTATCCGCCAGGACTATCTCGAAGATGCCATAGAGTGGCTGGGAGCAAAAGAAGGCAAGAGTATTGAAGAATACATCTCGGAGCATCAGCATGATAAGAACGCTAACGCCCTTTGGCTTTACTTCCAGTCCGTGATCAGCTGGGTAAAGGTCGTATTCCCGAAGTACCGCAAGGAAATGAAGGGCTTACCGTGGGGCATATTCTATAACAAGTACGGTGAGAACACCTACGACAGTATTGAACTGGAAAAACGCATCGTGGAACTCATGGAAGATGAAGAAGTGACCAGTAACAAGGGGATCTTTGAATATCTTCTATCCGGGAATGAAAAGACATTAAGCCTTCGTTCTTTCCCTGACAAGATCAAGAGAGCCGTTTATGAAGCGCAGAAAGGAAAGTGTGCTTTCTGCGGACAGGAGTTTCCGATCGAACGTATGCAAGGCGACCATATTGTTCCATGGAGCAAAGGCGGTATGACCGTCATTGAGAATTGCCAAATGCTTTGCACGCAATGTAATGGTACTAAATCAAATAAATAAAAATACGAAAGGAGAAGATTATGGGTTTTTTTAAGAGTACAAAGGGTTCTATCATCAGTGATTATTTTATGCTACTAGAAGATGTGGCACATTTGAAGGCAAATCTTATGTATGATGTGGCGCTTTATGATGATTATCTCGAAATCAAAGTAGGCTTTGGCAAGGATAGTGTCAAACTAAAGTATGAACAGATCACCGATGTATACTACGGATTGGAGACAGAAATCAGAGAAAAATCAAAGGGCGTCATTGGACGAGCTTTAGCAGGCGGTATCCTTCTCGGCGGACTCGGAGCTGTTGTTGGCGGTATGTCTGGCACAGGAAAAAAGGAAGTCAAAAGAAGACGATTTGTTTTTGTCGTTTCCTATACCAGTAGTACGGGAGAAGATGCCTTTTTGTCCTTCGAGGATACTCGAATGTATAAGGGCGCAAAGGTAGCCAGAAAATTAAAAGAACTTACCCATATAGAGGATTCTCGACAAGAGTTCCTTTAATATGCGAACATGGGAGATAAAGGATTGACGAAAGATAAGGAGAAATAATATGACGTTTTCAGAATATGGAGAATCAAGAAATGTAAAGCCATCGGCTGCGTATAACTACGCTATGTATCTGCACAAGGATCTGTTCGAGGGTCACTACACGAAAGAGGGCAGAACCATATCGATCGATGATGAAGCGGTTGCCATACTGGACGAACACTTTGCCGAAAAGAAAGCCAAGAAAGATGGAAAAGAGAAGAACAACACAAGAAAGGGAAAGAAATCCGATCAGTCTGATTACGAGGTCAAAGCGGTTAAGACCGAAAATGGAATCAAAATGGTCAAGCGCAGAAGACCGAAGAAAACTTACGAGGAACAAGTTCAGCTTGAAAAGAGTATGCTTCAGAAGCCAAATGATGAACTGTCCGCATTAAAGGACGAGGTCGCCAGGCTGAAATCGGAAAACGAGAAACTGAAGCATGAAAATCTCCGGCTCGGCAAAGATTGCGAAACAAAAGAAAACATGGTTTTTGATGCAGCAAACCATATGGCGAATCACCAAGTCTTGTTCAAAAACATTACTCATGATGCAAATGTAAGCAGTGTCGAACTGACGCTTTCTTATGCCATCAACAACAAAGACAGGGAGTGCATTCACGATCTGGCAGAAACACTTTGGACGTTGGTTGAAAATATGCGTAAAATAGCGGAAGAACTTGGTATGGACGAAGATGACTATGATGATCCGTGTGATGGTTGCGACGGAGATTGTGAAACCTGCGATGATATCGGTCTGGGTGACGATTAAGGAGCAAGAATATGGTTTTACGAAAAGAAGTAATCCGGACAGATAAATGCGATGTTCCGATAACACTCAGCTCCGAGGGAGAAGGAGAGGATCTTCTTTATGTTATCGGTGTTGACGACGTGGAATGGTTAACGACCGAGAATAAAATGCACGCCGTTGTGCTGTTTACCATGATGTATGAACACCTTACCGAATATATGCATTATGAACCGCGCTGAATGATTATGCGCTTAAATGCTCCTAGAACGCCATTAAGCAGCAAGAAAGTATAAATTGAGAAAGTTAACCTTGAAAATACCCCGAATTGATTTTGGGGTGTTTTCGCTTGAATGAGAGGCATATCTGACAGAAAGGAATGGTTATGTACGAGAAACTAACTTGCTTTATTGATAAAATCACCAAGACGGAATCCGGAAAATGGGTTTTTGAGACCGATGACGGTATTCAGCAAATGCCATGGGTACATTATTCACCAACGATCCTGGATTTTATCAGGGAAGTGCATTTGGCAGCCGATCAGCACGAAGAACTGAAGCACTATCGGGATATTCTCGAAAAGAACAAAAAGAACAGCGATATATCCTCATTTGATGATTTGACGGTACTGGCTATGCTTTTATCTATCGTGCGATCAGAAAGGTTTTGCGAGGGATCCATAAAACAGGCGATAGAAAAAGGAACCGTTCAGAAGTGCCTGAACCGGCTCCGAGAGTTAGATGATAAAATGTAAAAGAAAGGCTCCGCATCAAACGGAGCCTTCTATTATCAGTTGTTTTCGGATCATTCGCAATCGCATATGGCAACGTATGTCTTCGTTTCCTCGATCAATGCTACAGGTTCACCGTAAACCTGATTTCGCCAGTTATATGTATTGGCTTTCTTGCCGTCTATGGAACGGATAAAAGCAATGGTCTCTTCTGTTAACATATCATTCTTGCCCTCGGCCTTGCATCTGTCGATCATCTTCTGTGCTTTGAATGTGAGTGTCATGTGTCTTTCTCTCCTTTCTTCCAGTAGTTTTTCATAAAGCGATCAAGGAAATCCGGTTCTACGCTGTCAAATTCCTCGCCGTTTTCCTTAACGACCAGTATGTGTCCAAAGAACGGAAACCCGCAGATACGGCAGTTTAACTGCAGATTCCGTACTAATCCTTCCTCGTTACATACCACAAGGTATTTAGCATTGTCATAAGCGGTATCATACAGGGCCACGACCTCGATATAACCTCCGACCAAGTGCTGATAAACTGCGAGATCGTCTTCGATATCCATCAAAAAAGGCTTTTTGCCGACCTTACACATTATGATCTTAATCATCTTTGGCATCTTCGGCCTCCTTATCTATGTCTGTTTGCGGCAAGCGTAATGGCATCTTCGCCAACATCACTATTGCTTTTCTTCTTTTCTAAGGCTTTTTTACACCTTTCGATCTGCTTATCGTAGTCATAATTGATCTGCTCGGAAATATGGTCAGCTATTTTCATAAACTTCGGGCGGTAGTATGCTTCGTATTCAAAATGAAAAAAACCGGTAGTTTCGCTTTCAACACGCTTATCAAGCACTTTAATGTAATCTCGGATCATCGCAACGATAAGTGTCAGGTCTCCATAGGCAAGGCTCACCTTATAATGACTGTAGTCTTTCGTGTTGATAGCGCCTTCGATTGGAACATCCACATCTGGGAGTCCTTTTTCGAGAGCCTTCATAAGTTCGGCCTGCTTCTCGGACAATGCGTTTTCCAAATACGTTGTGCTTCGCTCACTTGTAGTGGCAGCATTCCCGATCTCTCTATCATCTGTCATATTCTATCCTTCTTTCTTTACTGAGGCTTTATAGTGTTATGGCCCGACTTCATCATTTCTATCTTCGCAAGGGAAGTTATAATCTCTGTTCTTGCAGACCTCTTTTGTTTTGAAGGCTTCGATGCCTTTTTCCTTATACTCGGCATCGGTACACGAATACAGGATCACTTCGTTATTTTCTGTGTTTAACACCAACATATAATGTGTATTTTCGCGTGGCCTGAACCAGTGCCACTTACAAGGATCATCGTCCGGGTTTCCATGCCATTGATCCTGAAATTTATCTTCGTATTCCATCACAAACAGATTGTGATAGCATCGGGATAGCCGTTTGAATATTTGTTTTTCTGTCATAGTTTCCTCCTTATTGCAGCCATATCTGACTATATGGATCGATCGCATCGATCAGCTTATCCAGCGTGGCAACTTCTTTTTCCCAAGTGAATCGGAAACCGTCTGATGCTTTATCCGCCTTTTCATAGACTTCATTTATCTTATGCAGCGCATTCAGTTCCGCTCTGTTTCTTTCACGAATGATATCCATAGAGGCCTTGAGATCTTCGTATCGGCTCTTTAGGGATAGATAGTTGACGGCTATGCGGAAGCAAAGGCTGGCTCCATCGAGGATTTCCTCTTTTGTGCATCTTTCGACCTTTTTCCGGGCTTCCGAAATCGCTTCTCTGCTTTCAAATCCGGGAAGAAGTCCGAAGTAGTCCTGCTCAAAGGAATCCCAACCAAGCATGGTCTGAGAGTCATCGGAAATTCCTGCGAAAAAGGCATCGAACCATTTGGGTATGAACAGGAACGGATCCCGAAGATCTTCATTCATCTGCTCACATTGGGCGGATAGATCAGAAAACATAACCTTGAACTCCTGAAGCTGATCGTCACCGCCGAGAAGGTCGCTTAAAAGGTCAGGATCATCTGCCTCGAAGTAATACTGCACATCACAGCACTCTGATGACATGTCGTAAAGATTGGTAAGAATACTCTCAATATTGAAATCCATGTTGAGGGGCTTCTTGTATCTCTTGTTTCGTGCCTTCTCGCGAATTACTGCTATCTGTGCCTCAGTCATTTTTCTTCTCCTTCAGATTCTCAATCCCAAAGTCCTTACTGATTTCCTTCATAACATCGAGTAGGGAACCGCTGACGGAAGAATCGCCGTCAACGTAATATGCTGAAAAGTCATCTGGCCCGTACTGGTCGATGACGATCTCCTCGGTTCCGGCATCCCATCTTGTGATCTCTGTATGGTCATCGGTCTTATTGAGAGTTGTAAAGCATAGTTCACGAGCCTTATCCAGTACCTGATGACAGAAGTTATTGACATTCTCAAAACCGTAGAACTCCACAGCCTCTTCCAGAGTCTTATTAAATCTCCTTGTTGTGTCGGTGAAGATATCTACGATCCACTGTCCTTCCCAATCGAAGCCGATAGCATCATTTTCATCTGCAAACGAACTCCAAATAACGATCAGGTCGAGATCCCGAGCGGTAATACGCATCTTCTTTAAGATCTCACTATGCTTCATGAAGCCATCGCTCCTTTCTTCAAGATCTTGTCGATCTTCTTTTCGAGAAGCTTCAGGGTGGTCTCCTTAGTAGTCGCAATATGGGAAACGATCCTTCGTTTGTCATCTTCAAACAGCCTTTTACATTCCTTGTCTGTAAAGGTGACACACATGATGGTACCGACCTGATTTCCTTTGGCTTCACGCCAGGAGGTCTTAATAAAGAGGCCGCGATACTCCGTAACCTCTGACTTGTAAGTGCAACGCATATTCATACTCCTTTCGTTTCTTTTTGGACTTTGAAATAAAAGTGGTAGTTGATTAAATGGTTCAAAATCCAAAACTTTAAGTTTTGTCTGATTAAATAATAGACAAGATTTTAAGTTTTGTCAATATAAATCTGCAAAGCACTGAAATATAAGGATATGTATTTTGGGATAAAAGAGAAGAGGAGACTTTAAGACACAAAAAAAGGCCCCCGATGTTTCCACCGGGAGCCGTCATTCAAGGAGTTGAATATATGAGCTTAGGAATTAGCCATTAGCTTTTCTTCTGCGCTTGATGATATCAGCAAACTCGACACCAGCCAGGATAAACAGGGCAAGTGCAGATACTCCGCAGATACCGCAAATGCCGATACCGATCGCCATATCAATATCCGAAGTCTTGATGGAGTCATAAAGTCTCTGAACACCAAGTACCTGACCTTCGCTTACTTCAACGGTAATTACTTCGGAGTCGTTCTTGTAGCCCTTCGGAGCTTCTACCTCGAAGATCTCGTACTTGCCGTGAGGCAGGCCAAGGATCTTAACGGTACCGAACATCATCGTGGATTCATCATTGTTGGTATAAAGTACCTGAGTAGAGCCTTCTTCAGCTGCATCGAGGAATACATATCCGCCCAATTCTGCGTTCCACTTAAAGTTCAGAACTGTTCCATCTGTTGTTCTGACCGAAATACCGCAGTTACCGAGGAGCTTACCATCGGAAGCGGATCTCTTTTCAGCCATGACTTCCGTGTAGGAATCTTCTACCGTGTAGTGCATGATCTTTCCGACCTTCTCGCACTCTACATCGATTACTTCGTCATAGCAAGCGAACTTCGTCCAAGCACCAACGGAAGTTTCCTTCATGTAATACTTGCCCTGTCCGGCATAGAATGTCAGATGACCGTTGATATCGGTTTCTTCTTCGGCTACCAGTGTGTCAGCTGCACCGTCTTCGCCGTACTTCCAGAGCTGGAAAGTAACGCCGTCCATAGGTGTTCTTGTTCCGTCGCCTGTCAGCTTCTCGATCTGGATAGAACTCATAAGGTAGTTATAGATCGTTACCTGCTGTACGCCGTAGTTGGCAAGGTTTGCCTGCGGTACATTGAGCTTGATCACTTCGTCAGCCGCCAGGTCATAGAAAGCGTGTGTCTTTGTCTCACGGAGAGTAATTTCATCACCATAAGGGAAAGCGAAAGAAGTGGTTGCTTTACCCTGTGCATCAGTTACGATCGTTTCAACGAGAGTGCCGTCAGCGGTATAAACCTCAAATTCCACGTTTTCCATAGGAAGCTTTGTATCGTCAGCGATCTTGTTGATCTCGATGCAAGCGCGGGAGATCTCGTTAACGATAGGCTCGTCCACCTTGAATGTGTATTTAGTTGTAGAATTGTTGCCGTCTTCTGCCTTAACAGAGATCGGGAAAGTGTTTTCGTTCAGGACATATCCTTCCGGAGCCTCGATCTCTTTAACATAGAAGTCAAAGCCGAGAGGATAGTCAGCCTTTGTCAGGCAAGAACCGTTGTCATCCGAGGTTACTACTTCGATCAGGGAGTCTGCTGTTACGAGGACTGTTCCATCGTAAGCGGTAACATCGTTTGTTGCGTAGATTCCGAAAACTGCGCCGGAAAGCGGGCGATCGGAAGCAACATATGCTTTTGCGGTTGCATCTTACTTATAATCTCTTGCTACCTTTTCAAAGGTCAGTTCTGCATTCTGCTTCTTATCGTTGACAGAATCGCTGTGGCTGATGACCGTAGCGTGCTGATCGGCTCTGTCATCCGTGAATGTGTAGGTGATAGGTGTTGTATCGATCAGATAGCCGTTCGGAGCAGCAGTCTCAACGAACTTATATGTGGACTTGCCTGTTACTGTATCAAGAGCCAGACCGCCTACAACGATCTTACCGTCTGCGTTTGTTGTGTAGGATCCGAGGTAAGCGCCTGCTTTCAGAGCTGTTTCGGCTGTACCGTCGCCATCAACGTCGAACATGCGGTAAGGAGTGAATGTTGTTCCTGCATCATTAGTAATGTATGCCGGATACTTTGTTGTATCGAGCAGAGCAATGTCACGCTCGAAGTCAAATACGTCGTTAACACAATAGAGTTCGTAGGTTGCGCCTTTAAGAGCAATTTCGCCATAACCAAACTCATAGCCCTTCAGATCGGAATAGCCTGCATCTACTTCGGTTGCAGATGTGAGCTGATCGCCTGTCTTAACGAGTTCGAGTTCGAGAGATACGGAAGAGTCTGCAAAATCAACAGCCTTCATGTCACCTGAAGGACCAACACCGATAAAGGTTTCGCCCTTCTTGGCTTCGAACTGTACGAGATCATCTGTAAGTACGTATCCGGACGGAGCCTTCAGTTCGTGAATGTAGTATGTACCAACTTTCAATCCGAGCTTTTCGAGGCTAGTTGTACCGTCAGCATTGGTTACGAATGTGGAGTTACCATCCCAATCCGTAAGTACGTTTTTATTGCTATCCAGAACCTCAAACTCTACGCCTGCGGCCGGAACAACATCGCCAGTACGCTGATCGACCTTGCGGATCTGAATTTTCAGCTCGTACTGCTTGTTGGTAAGGTTAAATTCATGCTCGGTTGAGGTCGGAGCAGAGCCTGTGATATCAAATGTAAAATCTGCTACTTCATAGGTTGTAGCGGACGGTAACTGATGTACCTTATATGTACCGTAAGGAAGTCTCTTGGAGCCTGCATAGCCGTTTGCATCGGTTGTGAGGAGAGTTCTGTATGCTTCAGGAGCTGCATCGTAAGATGCGTAAGCAGTATTCCATACTTGGAACTGTGCGCCAGCTTCAGGAGCGAGCTGATCCCAAGATCTGCCTGCGTAAACATCTTCACCAGTTTCGATATGCTTTCTGATGATGATGGAGCCGTCCTTCATCTTATCTGTCAGTTTCTTAGATGTGTTTGCATCTGCAACAGTTACTGTCTGCGGGTTCGGGTTCATAAGTTCCGTACCTGCAGGTGCAGAAGTCTGCTTGATGTTGTATGTGCCGGACGGAACCTTAATAGAAGCATTTGTGTTCTTATCAACGATTGCGCCGGTTGATGTGGAAACACATTCAAAACCGAGTCCATCGGCTTTTGCGGCATCAAAAGAAGAGTAGGAGTTATGCCATACCTGGAACTGAGCGCCAGCTTCAGGAACTTCGTTGCCGCTGAAAGCAGAAACCTTACTTAAATTAACATCATATGTACCGACACCTTGCCATGATTGGTTATCGCCGTCTAATTTGCTTGTAGTATTTTCAAATGCGGTTACATAGGACTGCTTTGCTTCATTGTTTGGATCGAGGAAGATACCATACATTGTTCGAGAATTTGGAATACCAGAACTTGCAAATGTTGTTACTTTCATTCCGCTTTTAGCTTGAGCAAATGTACCTACGATCTTAAATTCTGTTCCGGAAGCAAATTCTTTATCTGTGGTGACAGAAATTGAATAGTTTCCAGAAGAATCTTTTGCATAGAGCGTGCCATTAGTGATTCCTGTAAATTTGAAGTTACCAGCTCTATAACCTGTATTTGTTTCACGAACGATTACCTTAAATGTGGCAGTATATTTATTGTTGCTTGCATCATAAGTAAGAGAGGTTGCATCGTGGACTTCAGCTTTATAGTTTGGCTCATAGTAACCTGGTTCGTCATTTCCCGGTCTTCCGCTTGCGTCATAAGAAGCCCAAAGCTCCTGTGCTTTTGCAACAACACGGAGAGCCTGCGCTGTGATTTCCCCAGCATCCAGTTCACAAGCATCGAGGTTTACGCCATGGAACCACTTCTTTGAAGAAGCAGCGAGAGTGCTTTCATACTCATAAACCAGTTTCCATACAAGCAACTGCTTTACGGCGTAGTTCTCGAAAGAAGAACTCATGCCGGGATTGACATAATCAATGATGTACTGAATCTTTCTCAGCAGAGCCTTTGCATTTGAATCTGTCAGCACGGATGCGGCGAGAGAACCGCCTGTCGGTGCGTTAGATGCTGCTTTGATACAATACACTGGTGTACCATCGCTGGTATAAAGGTATTCAACTTTCTTTTTCAGAAGCTGACCATCTACACGATGTACGATCGTAAGTGTTGAACCTGTCAGTACGGTATGGTTTTCAGGTGCTGCCGCACTGACACGCTGGCTCTGTAAAAACTTCATTGAAGGAAATACAGAGATCAAGAACGAGAATGTCAGAATAATTGCTAACAGTCGTCTTGAAGTGAGAGGTTTTTTTACTTTTGCTTTACTTGATGACATACTACTTCTCCTCCTGTAATTTTGTGATTACATGTATTTTATTATATACGAAAAAATGGCCTTGGAAAAGGATATACCTTTCCCAAGAACCATTTAATCAACTGGCTTGATTGTATCAAGTTAACTTTCGAGTGTCAATAGGGTTTACGGTAATTTACTGTACTTTTTTGAAAATTAACTTTAATAACCTCTTGCGTTTCGATCGATGTCATCGTCTGCACCGATGTACAGATAATACTCATATGTAATGATTCCATACTCCTGTTCAGACCAGGAATCTTTATATCCGGCAAAGCCTACACCAAAGTACTTATTTGAGCTGTCCGAGGATAGTTTTGTTGTGTGTTGAGTAACATCATATTCAGCACATGCATAAATACAATCATAAAGGTTGTCATAACTATGTTCTGTTCCAGAATGATCTTTCCAACTATAAAGTTCAGTTCCGTCGTCAAAGATATATCCAATGATAGTAGATGCGGATTCGAGGGGAATAAACGTGCCAGAAATAGAATTATGGCCGTAGAACGTCTGGTTGTCCGCACACGCCTTCGCCCTGGCCTGCTCATTAGACATTACTGTATCGTTGAACTCAAATCCATCGTGAGAACCGCACTTATCCTGAACGGCTGCCTTTGCCGCACTGATACCAGTACTCTTTCTCAATCCGGGATCCTTACTCTTCGGAGCTTCTGTCGGAGTAGAAGTCGGCGTGCTTGTCGGGGTAGAAGTGGGCGGATCTGTCGGTGTCGGCGTAGATGTAGCCGGTGCCTTTGTCGGATCGGGCTTCTTTGTCGTTTCCTTCGGAGCTTTTGTCGGCTTCGGCTTATCAGGAGCCTTAGTCGGATCTACCAGAGCAGGTGTTGTTTCTGCCGGAGCAGAAGTAGTCTCGCTCGGTTCGGTCTCACTTTCGGAAGTTTCCGGGAAAGAGGGCAGATCGGACTGACCGGGAACCAGCGTCGGCAGAACAAGAGGTTCTGATGTGGTAGCTTCGGTTGTGGACTCAGTTGTACTTTCTGTTGTGGTTTCACTTTCGGCCTCGGACGTGGGTGCCTCAGTAGTCTCAGTAACAGAAATATCCTGAGAAGTTGTCTTTTTACGCTTGCAGGCACTCGTTCCGGCTAACATACAGAAAACGAGGATCATAGCAAGCAATCTATCATATCGGCTAAAAAATTTCATAAGTAACATCTCCTTGCGTCTATGCTATGATATCAGTTTCAGTTTTCAATTTTCAACAGACAAGACTTTAAGTTTTGTCAATTATCTATCTGCATAATAACATGTGCCTATATATTGTGTCAACACATTATTTTTATACCATATATAGTATGCTTAGAAAAAGGCTCAAAAAATGTAATTTTTCAGGTGTGAAAAGACCTGAAATTCAGGGCTGTTTCAGCACATAACCGACAAACAAAAAGCAGGGCTGAGTGAACCCTGCTTTTTGCATACAGTAGGAGAATTTATACGACACATACCTAAAGAAGAAGGGGAAAGGTATGGAAGTATCTATTTCGTTGATTCCATTACGCATCAATATACTCAAAATCCCTAGCAACAGCCTTATAGATTTTCTTCCACTTAGGAGAAGTCGAGATAAAGCGTACTGTTGCTTCGATCAAATCTCTTTCGGTTTCGTTCATCCAGGTGTCGTAACCGTCCGCATACTCACGATACCATTCCTCAAAGGTAGTTCTTTCGTTTATCTTTTCGAACTGACTGTCTGAACCAGAGTTAAATATTTCAAAACAGTAATTTTGTGCGATATATTCAGCGTATTCCTCAATAGGAAACTTCGGAGCTATGAAACATTCGTATATATCACTTTCTTCATCGTGTATTTCCATAGTGATTACATACGCTCGTGCCTTTCTTGCTTTCTTATCGTTAAATGAATTTAACGACTTCTGGATTTTTGTGAACTCCTTCAGGGCTGAATCCAAATCTTCCGATTTATAAACGGTGGATTTAGAAGTCTTAATATGCTCGTTCTCAAAATCATCATCCAAGTAATCGAGATATTTTTTCCATGTAAGTGCTGTATTGAAGTCTATTGTTTCGAGTTCGATTGTCCAAAGATTCTTTTTCATGTTTGCCTCCTTATGATGCCTGCTGTTCAGGCTCTTCCATAGTGTCATCGGTGGATAGGGTAGAAGTGGTTGGTACTGAAGGTGTATCAACCTGACCGATCGTAATAATATCAGGTACATCGGTTGTTTCCGGTACGGGTAACTCGTTATTGTTCTCTGTCTGCTCCTGATCCGTGACAGTTGTTTCTTCGCCTGTCTCTTCATTCTTAACAACACGCAGGAACAACTTATTACACTCTGAGCAGATAACTTTTACCTCGTGCGACGCTCTGATGATGCATCCGCAGCCGACGCACATATACTTACGTAGGCTTTGCTTGGCCTTTTTGGTTTCTGTCGGTTTTGGTTCCCGGCGATGCAGTACAAATCGGTCCTGATCCAGAGACCGAATGAATTCTAACGCTTCGTATGTAAGTGAAGTCTCGCAGTAGCCGTACTTGGTTCGTGCTACGTTAAGGCAATGCTTTTCGGCTGCATCTTTGTAGTTCTTGTTGTGATATACGCCATTTTGCGTCGTATCGTGAATGTCGTGAATCGCACAATACAGATGAACCATTTCGTGCATCATTGTTCCGCAGATATCCACGAAATCCCGGTCCAGATACTCGGCACATATGTTTATTTCATAATAGCCGTCCTCCTGGGCGATGACTTTTTTCTCCTCGTCTGTTAACTGATCTGACGGTGTATGAATGTCTTCCATTCGCTTATCCGTCCATGCACGATACGCCGTACACCATCCGTAGGCTCTCTTTTTCCCTGTGGTGCTGGCAACGATTACCGGTGTAGGCAATTCGCTTTCATAAAACCGTTCGTTCAGCACTCGGAATAGTTCTTCGAGCTTGGCGATCACAGGTATGATAGAGCTATCCATTTCAATCCCTCCTTATTTTGGCAAAATAAAAAGAGCGCTTTTCACACAGGTCGCCCTGTATAAAAAACACTCTACTATGGTTCGAGTATAACATATCCGCTTTGAAAGTCAAATGTTAATTTCAAAAGGTATATTGGATTGAATTATGATAGTATGAATTCATAATCTACGAAATCAGAGAGGTCTTTATGGTTAAGTATGATGTGTTTCTTCGTGTCAACCTAAAGTTCAGCAGGCATATTCTTCTTCATAGCTTTGACACAGAAGAGGAAGCCGAAGCCTTTTGCCAGTCTGTAAGAAAAAGCTTTTTGCCATGTGAAGATCTGCAATGCCGACATAGAAAACCATATAGTCAACTTGTTGAAGCAATTCCGTTACTTATTATAAAAAGGGAAGAAAATTGACAAAGTTGCGCATTTTAGGTAAGATAATCTCAAAACTCGCGAAAATGTCAAATATTTATTAAACAAAATCCCTGTTTTGTTTAATTGGGAAGAGGAAAATGCGTCAAATTGTGTTACACCTTAATGCAAGAAGAACGTTTAGGACAATCTAAATTATCGCAATTATATGTATTGATGTGATACTTCATCATTACGTAGCGACCCAGTTGCGGTATATAGGTCGGTTTTAATCCGGTTCCAAAACCAGCTAACCGTTTTGTCGGCTCTTGGCAAGAGTCGTCTTTGCAATCAAATGTCATTAAGATTTTTGTATTGGTATTGATTTTATATATATTCCGTTCCATGTTTTTTACTCCTTTTATGAAAAACAGAATTCTACACAATATCTGAATAAAGGTATGATGAATGGCATCGAGCCGAGAATCGACAGTGCAAGAAATAAAATAAAGCATTTTTTGGCTTGCCCTTCCGCATCGCACCCGCAGAGCAGCCAGATGCCTCTAATGAGAAGTGCTACGGCAAGAACATAACAGATTATTTGTAATACTATAACGAATGTAGTCATATAGTTATTTCCCTTATTTGTCATTAAGAATGCTTAAATCGAATCCCGATTCTTTAGCCGCTTGTTTCAATTCTTTTTGCCGGGCATAGACCTCTTCTTCAGTTTTGATTTTTCCAAAACTGTAATTTACCAGCGCCATTTCGTAAACCTCGAAAACATTGCGAAGCAGATTTATTTCCTCAGAAGTAAATTCTACTGTGTATTTGTTCTCAAGACAAGGTTCACATCTCAGTTCCACGGCCTGTAATGCCATCGTCGTGTAAAGTTTATCAAGTGCTTTTTGAGATAATAAACGAGCCGGTTGTGTTATCGGCACTACATATGTATCAGCATGTTGAAGTGCATATTCCACGTTTATCTCGTTTAGAAGATGACTCGGATCTACAGACTTCTTCGAATGATATGGTTTCTTCTTTCCAAACATCAGTCTTTACCTCCTCATTAAATAATCTTACCATAGACGATCGATAAGATCGTCAGTAGGCCAAGTAAGATGCCTTTTATGATATAGCCTTTCCGGCGTTTTCCGTCTGTTGGCTTATGAAATAGAAAATAGCAAGTTCCGAAGATGCATACTATGTCGAGCATGGTTAATGAAACGCGCAAAAGCGAGTCATATAGTGACCGTCCATTATTAAAGTATTTAGAGAAAAATCCTGAAAAGAGCAAGATTGTATTGTAGATGGCGGGAGTCATAAGTAATAAAATAAAACAAGCCAAACTAATTTCTTCTTTTCGTTCTTGTTTCTGTCTTTCAATGTCTTCTATTCTTTTTCTTTCTGCCGCCTCTTTGAGCTCCTTTCCTTTTGCGATGTTATCATGCAGAAGATCAATCATTTCATCGTAAAGAAGTTGTGGCGAGCATAATACTTTGGAAGATACTGTTTCTATGTATTCTTCGCGACTAAGGTCAGTATTCGGCTTCAGATCGTAATTCTCTGATAACAATTCTTTCAGTTCAGAAAGATCTTTCGTCTGAAGATCTATAACCTCCTGCTGGTTTGGTTCTTCGGATTCACTGTTGTTTTCAGAAATAAAGTCATCATTTTCGCGAACAAACCGTGAACCGAATGGGGCGTCCAAGTATTTTTTGATTGCTTCGTTACCCTTATACAGGATCTCGCTCGGATTATAGCAATCGAAGAATTCGTCCGATCGTTCAATCATTTCGGCTGTCTCGTTTCCATGAAAGAAACGCCAGCCGGAATCCCACGGATCACTGGGTTCCTGCCGTATCATATAATTAACTTTGAGTTCATGTTCGACCATTTGCTTTTGTGCAATCACATATTTAGTGCGCCGTTCTATGTCCTGTATGTTTAGGTTTTCAAGTATTTTATCGATTTCGTTATCCTTCATGTGACTATCCTCATTCCACATCTTCCGTGTCGCTTATCTGGCGCATAAGTTCCTTGATCGCACCTTGTTTATTGGATTGACGCTCTAGCCATGAGAGTATTTTGGCATCCGTTTTCTTGTTGAGCTTGACGGATACCTGAACGGTGTTTTTTTTGTCATATTTTAGTCTTCTATCCTCTTTCATGCGTATGATCCTCATCTTGTGTCGGTAATACTGACACTTGAATTATAGTCGGTATTACCGACTATGGCAAGTCTTTTTCAGCAAAAAAGAAAACAGGCCCGAGAGCCTGTCTTCAAGTGTTTAGACAACTGAGGTGTTATCTTTTTCGCAATTCAATTATATCAGAAAATGCAACAATTAACATTAAAAGTAAAGCAGACACCAAAAGGTATCTGCTGTGAAATAGGGGGCTAGGAGAGTATTGCTCGGATCTTCTAGCTCCTTTTATTATACCATAAAATAGAGCAGCACCTTACGGATACTGCCCTCTGAGCCTCATATCTTTGTACCTTCACAACACAAGTATTATACAACCTAACATAAGAGTTTATCAATTTCATCTTTATCAAGGCGGGTAAGATCTGATACCCGAACACAAGATTCCGTATTATCGTCGAAGAAGAGCCAAGCGTATGTATTGCCATCACGACCATTATTAAATGTAAGCCATTCGTGTCGTAGCATTTCTTCCATTCGATCAGCTGTAAAACCACAGTCTTTAAGAGCTTCAAGTCCTGCTCTTTTTTCATCGCCTTTAAGTCGAAGAACTTCCCGATGTAATACTGTCATTATCAAGAGCCGGACATATATCGGACATTCCCGATCGCCCATGCACCAGCTCTCAACAGTACGTTTCGGAATGAAAAATTCTTTGGCAAATTCGGCCTGAGTCATATCGCTGTCAATAATAATGTCTTTGAAGGATTTATGAATTACATCATGAATAAAAGACAGGTACTCTTCATCAACCTCTTTATTGGATACTCTATAAAGACTGCTGTTTTGAGAAATGAAATAATACTTGGATTCTTCTTCTTGAGCCTTGGATAGAAGAATATTTCTGACTTCATTTTCCTTAAATATTAGAGGAGCCTGATAGTATTCATAGTCAATAGTGTCTATATATTCTCCATCTTCATCCAGTTCTGTTTCCTCATACTGAAGTTCAGTAATATACGTATATCCGGAAGCACTGCCTGTATCACTTGTTGAATAGTTATCTTTGAAGCGGTTAAAAGCAGCTTTGGCTTCTTCTCTATTGTCACCCTCGTAAAGTATATCTGGCCATCTTTCCGAGCTTTCACGCTGATGATCGATCTTTTCCTTAATCAGCTGCACGTCATACTCATCAATAGAGATCTTTCCTCTTAACTCGGTTTCAGCCTTATAGATAGTGTATCTTTTCATTTTGGTTCCTCCTCTCTATTTATGGTTTAATTATACCGCACGTTGTACGGTATGTCAAGAAAAAACCGCACAATGTACGGCGTTTTCTATGGCTTGAAGAAGTAAAAAAAGCAGGTACCGAAACCGGTACCTGCTCATTGTTAACAATACTTTCCTTCCTTTATATCTACTGGCTCCTCGATTTTCTCATATCAGCACCGCAATGACAAAATGGAAACAAATCATCAGGTCTTGTTAAAGCTGTGGATATACTTCTTTTGCAGACCGAGCAATAATACGAATCACTATCAATAGGATTGTCAGAAGTATGCTCCACCCCAGAAAATATCCATTCTCCGTGTGGCCTTTCTACGTAGGAAATACCAACCTTGACGGCATCCAATACACGCTGACTCGCAGGACTGCCGTTTTTTGTTATTCCAATTTCAAGAGCATACTTGTCTTTATCCAGAATATCGACAATATATTTACTCATTTTGATTCACCTTCTTCCTCGTCATCTTTCGAAATGGAGAATGACTCGCCCCACTCGTCACCGATACCGAGGTTTGCCATCTTCATTCGGGTAGATGTGCCGCCGCTATGCGACGTGTGGTACAAAAACAGCTTGTTCACGATCTCAAAATATGAGATACAGGTGTTGAACTTTTCGTCATTGTCCATCTGATCAACATCAATGCCGATAATCTCCAGGTACTCCCGGAACTGATCCACGAGTTCATGCATCAGGGAAAGGCAGCCTTCAAAGATCTGCCTTTCCGAGTGGCTGGTCGTCATGGAGAGGTTGTAGTCCTCCGAAAAACCGTTATCCGGATCCTTCATGAACTGCCAGAGTGTCATGTCCTGATCGAAGTCCTTTTCGAACTTCTTTTTCCGCGCCAGCTCCACATTCGCCCAAGACAGGTAGTTTCCGCACACTTTGCAATAGCGGATCTTGCCTTGATGAGTTTGCGGAAGGTTCGTACCGCACTCTGGGCAAACATACTCGAAGCCCCTGTGTGATTCGTGCTCCTGTCTTCTTACATAGACCAGCTTGCGCGGCTGTTTTTCAAATGTATCTTCTTTCATGGGTATTACCTCCATTTTGTCACTGTGTCTGGCGATGCTTCGAAGCTTCCCAGATTGCATCATCTTCGGTATATCCGTATTTGTTCATAAGATCACGGACTTTGCATGCAAGATTCCATGCTTTTTTCTGCGAATACCTCGGGTGCATTGACTGTATGTACTCAGCGGTACACATTCGTTCGTATGCATCGGTAATATCTGATGCTTCCCCACTGGTTAATGTGCAACCATTGGGGAGTTTCATCGTTTTTTCTTTCAGATCCACAGTAATATTGAAGATCTTACACATTAAAATCACTCTCCTTTTTAGTAATCTTCGGCGTATTCCCAATCCGGCATGTTCGGTAGTTCTTCAACGGTCTTCGGCATCTTCTCGAAAGCGGCCTTACATTCATCATAAGTGCCTTCGAAATACCAACCGTACTCGTTAACGACAATGTTCCAAGTGCCGCGAACACTCGAATGGATCAGCTGTACGGTCATGTTGGTCTCCGCCTGACATTCTTCTTTCAGGTCGCTCGAACAGAAACACTCGTCGTAGTCGAGATTCAGGTACTCAAGCAGCTCCTTAACCCCGACCGGGTGTGTGAGTTTGCCTTCTTTGTCGTACCAGCCGTTCTTCTCTGCGATAGCCTCTTCATAATCGAGCCGATGCTCTGTATCGTGAAGATCGCAAGCGTCTAGGACGGATACCTTCCAACCGTTTTTTTCTACCATATCCCATCCGGTCAGACCCTCGTTTCTGCTGTCGAACATAGCCATCGCGAATGTCTTTTGGGCTTCAGGTGTATAAAGATCTGTCTGATAGAGATACCAGTTCCCGAAAAATGATGCCTGAGCAAGCGTGTCATCTTCGATTAAAAGCACTCTTCCTGTACGGTTTTCAGCTGTAAGTTTTTTATCCATAGTGAACCTCCAATGTAAGAAAGGGAGAGAAGCAAGTTGCCTTACTTCTCCCCTTCCGGTTAATCATATTCCGTTAGTCACAGATCGAAAGCGGATAGAACTCGTCAGTTGAGATCCTAGTAGATGCCACCCGTGGCTCCTTGCCATGGTACTTTGTTTCGAAGTCGAAGATCTTCTGAAGAAGTTCTTTTGCTTCTTTTGCGTACCAGCGATCCTCAGTGATCACGACAACAAGATACAGCTTAATGCCGCTTGTGTTGCCATCGATCAGGTTCTGCTTGAATTCTGAAATTGCTTTTTCGGTATCGTCCACCACGTCCATGTAGTCGTAGGTGTCGTATTCATACCCGAAATTATTCAGTTCACAAGCAAGTTCAAAGGCCGCGGACTCAATATCAGATTCATGATACGTAAGCATTTTCGGCACCTTCTTTCTCCGGTTTGAAACTCAGGCCGTCAAGGTCAAGTTCGGTAATTACTACAACGTCTTCCATCGGTGTGCCTTCGCAATTATTGCGGAAGTACACACCATCGTTTTCACCGACTTCAAGGAAAACATAGGCGTAACCGGGCTTTTCCCATGCATCAACGTCATCAAGAAGATTTTCAATATCTCCGGGAAGAAAAGGTTCGCAAAGTGGACCTTTGTACCATTTCATCCAATCCCAAGAGTATTTCTTGATTTTGTTTGCCTGATCTTCTTCGACCAAGAACGGTTTTACCCAATCATGATCTTTCGTCCATTTCTTTATGATCTTATCGACTTCCTTTGCCATTTTATCGTTGCAAAGAAGAGTTACTTTTGAAAGATAACCCATAGTCAACCTCCTTTTTAATAAAGGAGAGCCGTTTTTACGACTCTCCCAATAATCACATTCCCATTTTCTTTTCTGCTTTGCGCTGAAGCGGAACCAGTACCTTCAAGAGCTTCTGCCGGAACTGTTCGTTCGGACATTTGTCAAGAAACGGCCCGATGGTTCGAAGAATGAAGTTGTGATCGGCATCAAAGACGATTACATCTTCATTTTCTTCTATCCCAAAGTACATGATCTTCTCAGCAAGACCCTTGATCGAAGATACGTTTACACGCTTCATGCTACTTGTAGCCACTACATTAAAAGAGTAAGCCATAAATTCCTCCTAGCGATTCATCGTGAGATATTCGTATTCCATGTAGGTCTCGAAGAAGCCCTCGTCCAGAATGGTCACTGGCGTTACGCCGTTACCGTATTTCTGTCCGATCTCTTCAAACAATTCCCTGTTCTTACGAAGATCTCTCTCCATTTTCTGAACATCTACGTCTTCCATAGATATCCTCCTTTCAAAAAAGGAGACCAGGCGTTAGCCCGATCTCCTTTCTGTTCCGGTTGTCAGCAAGTTTGGAAAGTAGCACATAATGCCACATTCAGGGAAGATTTCCTGATCGAGCCTGCCCTTTTGTGGGTCCAGCTCGTCAAGATAGCACTCTTTCAGGATCGAGTGACCGACCTTCCGCTCTAAGGCTGCTCTTTTGGCAAAGACTTCCGGGAAATCCTCGCGGATATGATTCCAATAGCCCATGCCGCCTTTGATACAGCCTATGCAGTTGTTGTTTGGATAGCCGAGTTCATACATCTTCGGGCGTTCAAACCCGAAATGCATATCGAAGTATCCGTGTGCTTCACTTTTCGAGATACCGTTTGTTATCAGCGGAAACTCGTGCTTTGCCTGCGGATTTGCCTCGATCGTTCGCTCTGCTCTTGCCCTTTCGGATAAGTCAAAGCCCCAAACATAGGTCAGATCGTAGTCCTTGTGCTGCTCTTCCCATTCTTTTCTGACTCGCTTCTTGAGCCAGTTCGTACACGGTGCAAACGAGGTATAAGGGTTTCTGAATCCGCCGAAAGCAAGAACACAGTCCTCAACGGATCTGTACTGCTCCGAACGGAGTATGATGATTTCCTTCCCTATTGCTCTTTCGCAATCCTTTATGAATCTCAGGCTGTCCGGGTGCTGGTCTGCTATGTCGATATAGATCCACTGATCTACGTCTTTTGCAATCACACCTGCGACAAAACTGGAAATTCCTGTACTCATCCAGCAAACCTTAAGTTTTTTCATAACGACCACACAGACGTTAATCACGTGTGCGGCCAAAACAGGTGTCCTCCCAAGCTCGGTCTTACGACCTCACGCAGTTATCCTGCCTTTTACTCTTGCCTTGTGCCAACCAGCAAGAAACCTCGTTTCACGAGGTTAAGTCATGACTCCTTTCTGTTTTCCTGAAGCGATTCCACGAGCTTTTCAAACAGTTGGTTCTGCTTTTCAAGCTCCTTCTTGATGTCGATAGCGGTTCGGGATAGAGCCTTAATTGCCTCCATCGTTTCCAGTTCCGCTACCGTCGTTCCTCTCGTTTCCATAGCAAACCTCCTTTTTTACGCAAAAAACCTCTACTTCGATTGAAATAGAGGTTTCCTTTGTAATGTGATATAGTGTTGTCTTTATGTCCTCGTAAGGGCATAAAAAAAGCCGGTTATTCCGAATTAGAAATTCTAAATCAAATAATCAACTTTACAATGTCAATGATACCCGATTCTTAAAGGTAATACAATACCAAAACGCCATTTTTACAAAGAAAAAAGAGGGGGCAGGATCGCTCCCACTCCCTCTTTTCTGAATGTTGGTTTTGAAAACTTCCGTCTTCGGCCGGAGCAACCGCCACACATAATGTGCGCTTTTCAGGGTTGTCTTAATTGTCGAGCAGCGGAACCATCAGATGACAGCGAAACGCCTGCATCCGATGATCTGTCCTTGATCGTTTCTAACCGCGTCAGAAACAATCAACAGGTCAGCTGTTATTCTACCCTCTGCTTTCGCCGCATTTGCGGTGATTGCAGAAACGATGTAGAATACGCCTTCCTGATAGTCCGGAAGCCCCTCGACTTTGCCGAACACGGTTTTCACCAGTTCGATTCCGTCAAGAGTGCCACAGACTACAGACCTCTGCTCTGCTCTCGCCAAGCCGATCGGCTCGTATGTGCGGATAACGTTTCCGTCATCGCCTACGAGATTCACGGCATGGGGAGTCAGATTACAGATTTCTGTCATAGGCTCCTCCTTTTAGCAAATCCATTGTAGCTGCTTATGAGTTAATGATGATCTCGTCGCCATAAATATCTACGCTTACGGCTTCAGGATCTTTCTTTACCGTGACCGCGCGAAGTTTAACTACTTCATCGCCGTCGCAGTTTTTCAGAATTTCCATCAGTTCGGATACTATCATGCGATTACCTCCTCAAAATCCTTATGCAGCTCGTGATACGTGCATTCTCCGTTCAGCCAGGTCTGGTTCACGGTGTTACCCTCGGCTAGATCTGATGACACATCCAGCTCAAATAAAGGGTGCATCTTCGAAAGCGCCTTGAAGATCTCGTCCGAGACCTCGTAAAGCGTATGGAAGTGGATCTCGTCATCATCAACGATGACGGCAGGCCACATGTTCCCACACGCTCCCCAATGCTCTTTCGTCCAAGCAAACCAGTTGAACCACGGACGATCCGGTACTGGCATGATGCCTTCTTCTTCCGGTGTCTTGTACTTCGCTCCGCCCTGCTTCAGGTACTCTTCTTTGGTTTTCGGTGAAGGCACGATCTTCTCAAAGTCGATACTGAATGTGCTTCCTTCTCCAAAATAGTCGTAAGAGTCGTCAATGCAGTAAATCGGATAGGAACCTATACCTATCATTCGTACATAGTTCGTTGTGATACCCATAGTCAAGCCTCCTTTGTAATAAACTGCCTATTTGACAGTTCCTTTCATAACTCGTCATTATCTTCTTCACACTTGTTTGAGAGTTCTTTTTCTTTGAAAGCCTCGATTTCTTTTCTCCACGTCTTTAATGGATCGTGGGGTAATTCCCCAATTTCCATTTCACGGATGCGAAGAACACCACAGGTCAATTCATCATATGGTTTGGCATAAACCTGTGGTTCAGAATAAGACCATTTTTTGATGTAAGCCTCTGCTTCGGCTTTATCAAGAGTTGCCCCGATAGTTTCGGTTGCCCATGCTGCATCGCCAAAGCCACCGTCGGTGTCATACTCGTGTTCAATGATAAATAGCTTCATAATCATCAACCTCCATTTTTTAATAAATAAAAAAGAGGGAACCAGGATAATTCCCGATTCCCTCTTAGTTCCGTTTTAGATTTTCTTTTTCCCTCGAATTGCTTTATCAATCAGTCCGAAGATCAAAATCAACAGACCAAATATGATTGGCATAAGCAATATCGCTAGAAAATGGACGGTATCAGATGTCGTCCATGTCTCAGCAGCGAGCAATAAAATTCCTTCTTTCATAGCAACCTCCTTTTTATTTGGGTATAAAAAAACCGCTGCCTTAAAGCAGAGGAATTCCACACCAAAATCAACACTGTCGCGAATACACCATAGCGTATCCACAAAATCAACCTGTACGTCTTACCAAAGTAAAATAAAATCAACTTATGGCTCCACTATAGCGTAATTTCAACCACAATTCAATATAGAATTTCGATTTTATAAGGGGCTTATATTATCAAAGAATTTATTTTTATATTTTGACACAAAAAAAGAGGAGCCGGTTAAGGTTCCTCTTTCTTTGTATCTGTTCCGATTTATTGTGTGATCCCGATGAAAGTATTTCTCCATTTCAGAAACTGAAACATACCGCCTCTTTTACAAGTAGCCTGTGCGTACAGTTCCCAATCTACCGGGTATGCTTTCTCTGCGATCGCATCCAGTTCTTTGATCAACTCCGTGGACGTGTCGCTGTTAACGAGCAAATCGTCGGAAAGTTCTCGGATTACATCTTCCGCTTCGCATTCCGGGCGATGAAACTTTGTTTGGAACAGTCCGTACTTGACGTAGAAGTTCAAAACAAGTTCCTTTGCCGTAAATGCTGCACGCTGTATGAGAAAAGTGTTTTCGTGAATGTCAGTTTTCATTTCCAAGCTCCTTTTCCAGATCATCGATCCTTTCGATGATGCTTTTGGCCATTCCTTTGATAAACTTGCTTTCATCGACATTTCTCGACAGTATCTCTTTGTAGATTCCGACTTTCTCCGTATTGTTCAGAAGTTCGTTCTGGATAGCACGGATACAGCCATCGATCTGAAGCATATCTGAGCTTTCTGAATAGTTATCGCCCAGGATCCCCCGGTAGCCCTCATGTTCTCTTGCCATATGGTCTATGTCATAAGCCAGCGTCCATGCGAGCTTGTTGATACGGTCTTTCTGCGGATCCATTTCCATCAGCCCCTGTCTGCTTCTGACGATCCAGATCTTGCCGTTTCTGTTATAGGCAAAGTATCGGCCGTCCGGGATCTCCGTGTACCCGAACTGCGGACCGCAGTCATAGTGATACACTCTCAACCCCTTTCCAGAAAAAACTCCGCACCATTTCGCGTCTTTTGGAAGATACTTCTTTTCCTCGTTAGGTTCAAGGACGGTCAAGGTGAAACTTCCGTCTCCGTAGCCGTTCCGAATAAAGAACTGGATATCTTCGTTTCCGATCATAGCGCTTCCGGCATCAGCAATATAAGAAATTTTCTTTGGCATAATCATTCTCCTTTATAAAAAAGAGGAACCAAAGCGGTTCCTCTTATCTTGTGTTCCTCTGTCTCGTATCATCATGCGGTTACTGTTCTTACCGGGATCGCATCGAATTTTGCGTTGATCATTTTCGCAGAATCGGTGTTTACGTCAATATCGCCGTTTTCATACCGGCTTCTGACGATATTCTCGGCATCACGCAGGTTTTCCGCTTCTACGGTCACTACGTCGTGGAGCGTTACTGCGATCGTCACCTTGTACTTGGTCTTCATTTCTTCGAGATGAAAGCGTCTTTTCTCAATCGCTTTTTCGACCGAAGCCCACGACTTATAGGTGCCTCTCAGACATGACTTCAACGGTTCATGCCTGAGCCATACCTTGTAAAGTACAGGTGTATTGCGAAAAGTATTGATCTCTGATGCCGGGTGAGCTTTCGGGTCAAAATCGCCCTTCTTCTCTATCCCAAGAAACTCATAGCCTCTTATGTTGTATTTTCCGCCGTGGAAGATCTCGATCAGGTCTTTCGGCTTAATTTTTACAATAAAAACACTTTCCATTTTAGCCTCCTACTTCGGATTTGCCTGTCTTGTAATCGATCTCGATACCGGGCTGAATGTTGAAACAGTACACACAGAATTGCAGGCCGCCGTTATCCTCAACGGAAAAGGCTTCCATCAGCACGCCTCTTGCAACCAGTTCGTCCTCACGAAAGATCGGAGTGACACGGTACATGATGTGTATGCCTGGATAATCCCTCAAATATTGAGCAACTGCGTTTTCCTGATACAGCATACTGTTTTCGTTCAGATATCTTGTGCCGGTAAACAGGTTCTTCTCGTTCGTTGTTTCGCCCGCCAGCTGATACCCGATGATGTGGCATCTATGGTAGAGCCATCCATCTTCTTCGATCAGTTCGGGATAGTGACGATTGATAAAACCGCTCGGTTTGATTTCCGACAGGTCAAAATCTCTCGGTGCCGTTGGCTGCAAGTCTTTTGAAAGACAGGCAATCGCAGGCCCGACACGTTCTTCTTTGTCCAGATCGGAGTAAAACTCATAAGAGGTCATCACGATTTCATCATCGGTGAAAAACGGTACATTACCGTTCACAGCGATTACCGAAGATCCTGCATAGTCCTCATATGAAAGCCTTATTACTGCGTTTCTGTAAGTATCCGTACTTTCTGAAACTTGCGAATTGCCATCAACGTCTGCGATCGTTCCGTAAACGCAGGCTTCCGTCGTGGTCTCTTTCAGCGCGGATTCCAGCTTTGCCATCGCTTTCTTATAGAAATAGTTGCTTACCAGAAATGCTCCACCAAGCAATACTCCCAAGAACAGGATCAGCGAAATGATTATTCGGATAATCTTCTTTTTCATGGGTTCACTCCTTCCGGAAATAAAAGAACCCAGCAAGCGCCGGGTCCTTATCTCCTTTTTTTATTAAATTACCTTCAGTCTTGAATTCTCAAAACAAAACACGTCATCAGAAAGTATTTCTGCTACCTGATCTGCTTTGATCTTCTCGTTTGCTCTCCTTACGAGTCTCTTTAGTTTGTCTTCAGTCATTCGACCGCTTTTTACTTCGGAGCCTGCAACCAAGATCGCTTCTTCGGTGGAACCGGGCAGAATATAGATCACGCTCTCATTCCACACCTTTGCTATCCAAGACAAGGACAGAGTATCAAATCCGAAAGGCGCTTTTACCATGTACGTCGGCGGTTTCTTTACTTTAACGCCGTGGGTACGGTAAATGTCCGTCATCGGACAGCCCTCTGTCCGCATATTACTCCAAGCCGTGCGCTTGACCTTATCAGGATCCAGTCCGTTCAGATCTGCTTCTTTTACTAGGCCTTTCCCATCGTCATAGCAGATGGTAACAGACCCGAAATCATCTGAAAGCAGACCCTTGTGACCGACTTTCCCTGTCGGCACGCATTTTGGAGTAATTTTCTCCAGGTTCATCTTTTTGTTTTTCCTCCTTTCTCCAAAAGAAAAGGGTGGGAGCAAATGCCCTCACCCTGATCCTCTGGATCTTTCCGTTGTTTGCGAATACTAGTAGCATCCAACTACGGCTGTCTGCTCGTAGTTGTGCTTCATGTCGTACTCGTACTTCAGCTGCTCTGCCTCTTCTTTCGAAGAGCAGATAACAACATCTTTCAGAGCCTCCATGTCGCCTGCTCCGTCAAGCATCAGCTCAACGTAGTAAACGCTTGCTACCGTCTTCTTGTTCATTGTAGAATTGCTCATAAGAACCTCCTCTAACCGCCTGCGATGCGGTTTCTTAAAAATAAGATTTGGGAGATAACGGCCTCCCCTTTCCGATTTTTAGGCACAAAAAAAGGAAAGGCCTCCTATGAGCATCTTTCCTTTGTACCTTGCACCCGAAACACGCACAAGGGCATACTTCGAGTGTATAAAAATCTTAAACTGTCTCTCATACCCCGTAGAGCATGAGAAAAATCAACCTGTAGTGCTATTCATCCGAGAAAGCTCGAACCAATAGCAAAGAATCAACTGTATGATTTCATAATATATATCAGAAAACGCTATGTCAAGAGGGTTTTCTGGCATAAAAAACCACCTGAGAGAAAATCTCCCAGGTGGAAATGTCATGCAGCATGGAGCTGTTTGACGATTTTTTGATTTTTCCTTTTTCTACAGATATCCGCAACATTAGTCATCCACTTCTTAATGAAAGCTTTGACCTCTTCTTCCGGATCGCTGTTGCACTTGCCTCTGCTCTGGACGAGGAACCAGCCGTTCTTTTTGTACCTGATTTCTACGGAACAGATCGGAACATCCGGCTTCTCGATCGTTCTTATGGTGAACAGGCTACATACCTTTTGGCTGTAGCTGTCTGTGTACGTCTTGATACAATGACGCATCACATCAGATTCATGCACCATGTCAGAAACAGACTTTAACGGCCGGATAAGGAATCCGTCTGCCTTGTACTCGAAGATTTCGAGCATCTTGGCATACTCTTCAATCAGCTTGGCTTCCATCTTCTCCCGCTTTTGTCGTTCGATCCGTGCTTTTCGAGCCGCTTTTTCTCGTTCGATCTGTGCTTTTCGGGCTTCTGCCTTGCGCTTCTTTTCGAGCTTCTTCATAAACTCGTCATGAAGCGGCATGAGCCGTTCAAGAGAAGGATACATAAACGCTTTCTCGTCCTTTCTGTAGTCATCGACCTCGCGAATGGCTTTGATATAGTCGATATATTCGACTACCTTGTTGCCATACCGTGAAAGTGTTTTCTTTACATCAAGACCGAGTCTTTCAAGCGTTTCGAGCCTATTGTTCCACGCCCAAACACTGTCTCTTAACGAAGTGTCCAGATGATACTTCTGAAGAAACAGAAGTTCTTCTACCATGCTTAACGAAGGATCCTTTTGCTGTTCGAAATATCGGATATATTCATCTTTCAACCCGAACATCTGCCTTGGGTTCCTTCCTACAGGTACATCAACCGTTGATCGTCTCCGATAGCCGGTATTGAATATCTGTTCAAGAAGAGTATCTGCGATCTGCGTGTAGCCTGCCTTAAAAAGGCGTTCTACTTCTTCTGTCATGCAGCATAGATGATCTGAACGCATATTTTCTTTCACTTCTGCGTAATACGCGAAGCGTGAGCGGGAAAGCAGGCTCTTTTTTACATTGAGACTGACATTTGCATCGAGATCTGCAGGACCATAGTAATTCAGCCCTACATATACGAAGTTAAGCCTGTTCGATTTCTCGAAAGAATACGTCCATCCTTTGCTACCATACACATAACGGTACTCAAAACGGACTCTCGTGTCATCAGGAAGAATAACAAGCACTGTCAGCGGTATCGTTGTTCTGGAACGAACCGCTTTCCCATCGGACAGTTGCACGGTTTCCGTAAACTCGCTGTATGCACAGCAGAAGGAACCTTTGCTCCGACCTTTCTGGAAGTATTCTGCCAAAGATCTTGCATGGAACTCCCTATCTTTCGGATAGAGGCTGATGTTTTTCAGAGGCAATTCCTTCTTACAGATCGGACAAACCGCTTTCTGTCCGTGTTTGTACTCAGGCTTTGACTCAAACTCGCCGTCGCAGTTCATGCAATGCGCATAATTAAGATGCTTATTGTAGAAAATCTGCTTCGTCTGCCGGATCAGATCAAATGCCATTTCCTTATATGCAGCGATCGGCTCCCATTTGAGAGCCTTTCGTGCTGCGTTTTCCTTTTTAGGATCTACGCTTTTTCCCTGATTAACATACCTTGCCGGTATTCTCCGGGTCTTCATAAAACCTTTCATAAAATCACCCTCCAATTAAAAACCGAGGAGATCATACACATCTTCCTCGGCTACTTCTTCATGTTCAGTTTCTTCGCTCTGCGGTTCGGGAATGTCCGCTTCTTCGTAAGAGTCAGGTTCTTTCTCCTCAACAACAGGTTCAGGAGCCTTATCTTCAAGCGGATTCAGTTCCAAAGAGAACGGAAGTAAAGGATCGTCGTCCACTTCTACCACTATGTCTTCCTTGACAGGAACTACAAGTGTTTCAGGGTGTTCGATCACCGGATGTTCCACCTGGCGAATGATGGAAACAGGAGATTTCGGAGCTTCCTGCGGCTGTTCTTCCACGACAGGTGCCGGTTCAGAAATACCGCAAAGACCGAAGATATCCATCTGCCCTTCGCAGATACCGAGTCTTTCACGCTTCTTGCGCTCTTCCTCAGCCTGCTTCTTGGCAAGCTTTTCGGCTTCTTCGGCCTTTCTCCTAGCTTCCGCTTCCTCACGCTCTTTCTTGACTTTGGCCATGTACTCCTCATACTTAAAATCAGAGTCATCATCGCCTTCAGAAGATCCGTCAGAGACAGAACTGGCTTTCGCCTTCATTTTCTCTTCTTTCTTCTTACGTGCCGCTTCCTTCTTCAAGCGCTCCGCTTCTTCATCCCAATCGAAGTATTCGCAAATCATGCTGAATACATCTTCTGTTGAGATCTGTACCATTTTCAGTTCTTTGACTTTCTGTGGGATCTTGTTTGCACTCCAAGCAAGGCCTTTCCTGATGGACTTGTCTTTCAGAAGGACTTTCTCCGCAAATCCTTCAACAGTGTCAATCCTCTGGAAGAGAAATTCCTTAAAAGGGTTTCTCTCGTCCGTCGTCATGATGACTGCCGCACCGTTTTCGCGTTTGAGGTCTTCATACTCGTTTACCTCTTTCGCGATCTTTTCTTTCGCCTGGGCGATTACTTCTGCTGTTGCCATAAAAACACCTCCTTAGCAACAAAAAAAGCACCTCACCCAAACGAATTGAATACAGATGCCCCTTGTCGCAAAGATTGCGTCAAATGACAGTTCCGTTATTAAATTCAAATCTGGATTGTGGTGCTTTGGTGAAACAAAACAAAAAAATAGTCGGTTTCGTCTAAAGGAGGTTCCTTTATACAAAATCAACTTTATGTCACTATATTAGCATTTGGCAAGACGGAATGCAAGACAAAAAAAGAGCAGGCAATCGCAGCGCCTGCTCAAATTAAAAAGGAGGTTCACTATGTGTAACCATATGTAGGAGTTCAATAGCTACAAAGAAACCTTGGTTACAAACACAATGAACTTATCTACAATATAAGGCATGATTTCTGTTTTGTCAACAACAGACAAGATTTTAAGTTTTGGTATTGACAAAACTTTAAGTCTTGTCTATACTCTAATTGTGGTTAGTGAATAGCACCTCCTTTATTAAACTTTCATACACCCCCTTTTGGATCCCGACCCCCCTCCGCAGTCGGGATCTTTTTTGCAATAAAAAAGGGCCTTGCGATTTACTCGCAAAGCCCCTCTCTATTACTCTTCCATTGTTTTTCTTTCAATCTTGATTCCGGCGATCGGTGTTCTTTTGACCGTTCTGCAATTAAGTATCATTTCCTGAACACTCTCGTCCAGTTTCTTGATCTGAGCATCCGTAATGGAGAAACTGGTGTATTTCTCCAAGACTTCCGGTGCATTCTCGCGAAGCATCGGTTCGAGATCTTCCGTCCAGGATTTGCTCTCACGGACTTTTCTCGTGATAACAATATCCTCGGTGTCGTTGTGGATCAGAGCCTTGTTGTACCCTGTCATCAACTTTATGATCTCACCTTCTGCTTCTTCAAGGTCTTTCTGAGCCAGCTTGACTCGCCGTTCGGCAGCCTTCTGTTTGTCACAGGCGTTTTTCCAAGCGTCCTTGTCTGTTACAAGTTCACCCTCACCTTCGCCGTAAACAAATACGAAGTCTTTCGGCATGGCTCCCTGAAGTTCGAGAATCGCTTCTTCGTCAACATTGATAAGAGCCTCAATGAACTTTTTGACAGAGTTCACTTCAAGATCTACACGATCCTGATCGTACTCAACAGCAAAGCCATATACGGAATCAATCTCGTTTGTTGCCTTTGCATACTTGGAATCGCACCATCCGTAAACTACGAAACCCTTATGTACGCCAGTGATGTACATCTGGTACAGTACCTGATCGATATACATCTGCTCGGCTTCCATAGCGTTATCGTAACGTCTGTGGACTTCCTTCTGATGCTCGATGCCGTTCGGGTTCTTGATCTCCAAAATAAAGATCTCACCTGTTTCCTCGTCTCTTGCAAAATAATCGACGTTGCAGTAGAACCTCGGATCGTCAGCCAGATAGATCATTCCTGTCGGCTTTAACAGTGTTAAACAGTTTCTCCTACAGAATTCTTCAGCAATAAAGAACTCATAGAAGTGACCGGCATCGAACCGCTTTTGAAGAAATGGCGTGATCTCTTTTTCTTCAATCCCAAGCATCTGCCGGAACAGATTTATGATCGTACTTTCAGAGTAGGTACAGGAACCAAGGATCTGCGATATTGCCGATGCTCCGATAGCCGCCGATACTTCCGTCGGAATATCCTTTTTCGGAGTATTCTGGAAGTATTTTTTCAGATTACCTTTGATCTTTACCCGATTCTGCTTCTTTCGAAGTTCGGAAAACTCCTCATGCGTAAGTTCTTCGGTCGGGATAGAGATAGTGATTCCGAATTCCTCTGTCGGCGTTACATAGATTTCTGTAGCCGCCTTTTTTTCTTCCATTATCAGTTGCGTATTCATGTGAACCTCCTTAAATTAAAAGGGAGAAAGTGCATTTACACTCTCTCCCTTTTGTTTTCCATTGTTTGATCTTGATCTCAGGCTTCGTCAAAGAAGGATACCTGGTTAGGATCCTCTGCCACACTCGGATTCAGGTTCGTGATATCCTTGTAGTGGCGTTCTTCGTCGATATCCGTCCATCTGGCCGTGATGATTTTCGCTTTGGTTTCGGTCTTGATGTAAGACTCAATAAGTTCCTCGTTACCGCAGAAACTTCTCGTCTTTGATTTATTGACCTTGAGCGAATCGATCAGGCCGCAAAGGAACAGATAGCCTTCATAGGCCGTCATTTCATCGAACCTGATGCCGTTGACCTTCGCCTGTTTGATCTCTTTGACCAGGACAGAATCGGAAATACCGATCCTCTTTCCGACCTCACGGATCGTACTTTCCCCGAATTGGAGTTTGTACGCCGCAAGTGCCATTACCTGATCGACCGTATCCTTGACCGCAGACGGAGCAGAGTTACAGGCTTCCGCAAACTTCTGAATGGAAGATGCGCCCTTATGCACCGCATAGATGCCTGTCGTTGCCAAGGTGTTCGTTCCGTCAGTGAGCTCGATCCAGACAACTGCAGCGCTGTTACTGCAATCCGAATCTCTCATGTGCATGAGCATCTTCGCTTTGTTCGGATCAAAGTTCAGCTTGTCGAGGCTGTATGCCAAGACCTTCTCCGGCGGAAACTCCACGGTTGCGAAAGTCATTTCATGTGAGTACATGAATTTTGTGAGCTTCGCATCGCTTGCGGCCGCTGAAAGAAGCAGTACTTCCAGAAGTGAATACTGCGACAGATACTGATACTTGTCACTGGCAATGCCTGTGACCGCTCCCCATACCTCGATCAAGGTCATTTCACGAGGACGGACTTCAAGGAAACAGTTGATCGCGTGTGCGAACTCCGTGTTATCCTTGTCCTGAAGGATTCCCCAACCGGGTCCGCCTGTCAGGGTCGTCTTGAGAAGTCCGGGGATAGCCTGCGGACGGAGAAGATACCGTTCGTAACCTTTGGCTCTTGAGATCAGGAGCTTTGTATCACGAGCGCACTCTTCGTATGCGGCATCTGCATCGTAATCGACCAGAAGATCTTCCGGAATCGAATGCGACACGACCTTCAAATCCTCACGCTCTTTCGGGAAAAGTCTCAGGTCGCCGGGAGCGATCGGAGTTACTGTAATATCCTTGGCAAGCGTGACAAGTGTCGATCGGTCACGTTCCTGCAGGAACAACAGTGCGTCTTCCGCATTGTCCGTGGTGAAAATGAAGTCGTTCTTTACGGCTTTCTTCAGATCAAAATTCTCGTTCATAATAACACCTCCCTGTCTAAACGAGAAAAAGCAATTCCCGCTACAAAGGTAAAGAAACAGACCGTTCTCCCCTTTGTAAGGTTAGAAAGGTGTCTTTTTCCGTTGTTTGCAGAAATTGCTTTTTAGAATCTTGGTTGTGAATAAAAAAAATAGAGCTGTCGCAGATAGCCTCTCGCTAATTCTACAATATCAACTCTACAATGACATAGTACATTATAATTTTGTAAATTACAAGCATGAAAAAACCCCATACCGATTTCTCGATATGGGGTTTTGTAAACTGTTCCGTTTTCAGGCCGGCTCAGCAACTAATTGCTCTTCTTCCAATTCTTCATCTTCTTCCACATACACATTATCCGGCTTCCGTTGGAGCATGTTTTCGATAACGGTTCGAATTGCTTTCTTCTCTTCGTCATTATGCTCGAAACAAAGCTTATGTACCAATGTGTATTCGGCTGCTTTCAGAGGATCGCCTGTTTCATAAGTTCTTGCCACCCAAGCTTCAAATGTGCTGTAGGAGCAATCACCAAAAAGGCTTTTCTCGTTTGCCATGCGGATCAGGCTTGCATAGCAACTCGCCATCTGCTTGATGTACGGAGCTTCCAACTTGATTTGAGGCTGCGTGCTGATGATTCTGTTGATCAGGTCATCTTCGGAAAGAGCAGCCACTTCGTAGCAGAACGGCTCTCGTCTTACGACGGACAGGTTCAGCTGTTTACATCCGGCAAGGTCGAGGTTTGTCGTCATGATGATGTAGCAGTCTTTGCTACGAATGATCGTTTCCCCTGTCTCTTTGATCTCGATCTTTCCGAAGTCCAACAGGTTGTTCAATCCGGTAAGCACTCCTGGATCCCGAATGTTCGCAATCTCCTGAAGTTCGATGACACCACCGTACTTGACGCATTTCATCAATGCAGACAGTTCGAAAACAGGAACGCCTTTCTCGTCGAAGTGGAAAGAACCAAAAAAGTCCTCCGTCCTTGTTGTAGGATGACACGAAAACGGTGGCCATTGTGGAAGTCCGAGAACGTATGCTCCCCATATGGCTGCCGTACTCTTACCTGTTCCGGGATCCCCATAGAGAAGAATGTTTCTTTGCGGATAAATCTTGCTTTGCATTGAATGTGACATTTGGTAGTGCCACTCTGCAAGAACCAGATCCTTCACACTCTCCTCACTCGGTATGAGCGATTTGAATGCATCATCCACATCTCTCTTCTTTGCAGGTCTTGCCGATGCCTTGATCTTTTCTTGCTGTTCCTTCTCATACTCTTCTTTTCGAGCTTGAGCGATCTTATCCTGCGCGATTTCGAATTCGCGGCCTGTCGTTGCTACCGTGAAGCATCCGAATTTAGGATCGCACGAACTCGGAAGAAGAAGTTCCTCCTTCATGGTATTCTTTCGGATAGTGAATACTTCTTCACCGTCCAGTTCCATGATGGCGGTCGATACAGCCTCTATACCGGCTTTCACTTTGGCGTTTTCCATGCCATTCGTGATTTTTGCCGACTTGAGCCATTCTTCGTCGATGCCGTTATTCAGAAAGGCACCGATCTTACTCTCAAAGCCTTCATCATTTGCCATCTTATCTTTAAGAATGGCAACCAAAGCGGCGAATGGAATGTAGAGTGCATCCGGCTCGAACGGAATGATGATCTCATTTCTCCGTTTCGAGTAAACTGCATAGTTACCGCAAAAGCCTTCTTCTACGGCGATGCAGTCCTCCTGGCTGTTATCCTTAAAGAAGAAGGTGTTGACCTTTTCCTGTGTAAATGTACTCATGTAACACCAAAAGAGACCAAGAACATTGATCTTTCCGCCTACTTTCAACAGTTTCACCTGTTGTTCGCTGAAACTCGGACCGAATGTGCCGGAAGTCAGCGCCTTCAGATCTGTCTGCGATGCCGTGCTATTCCAGTTTGCAAGAATGTCACGGAGTTTCCATTTAATCTTCATAATAGTGAACCTCCTTTGTAAAAAGGGGAGCGTAGAATAAACTACGCTCCCCTAAAAATCATGCTCCTGTGTTCATACTGCGAATCTTTTCTTGAAATCTTCAGCAATTAAGGACTCCTCAAATTGCATTCTTTTGATTTTCAATTCTCTTTCGCGCAGTCCTTCAAGCTGTCGATGCCTTTCTGAATCTTTCGTTGTGTCAAAGACACTGTTCATAAAGGTAAGCACGCCTGGATCCTGAATAAGTACATTCGATACTCCGATAATTGCTTTCATAATCAACCTCCTGTGTTTTATGATTCACTCCAAGGCTTGTCCTCGAAGTAGATCGGCTTCGGCTGTGGCACTGTGGTCGTTACCATGACGGATTGAACAGTCGGTCTTTTCTGCGTCTCTGTCTTGGCGGCAACCATTAACCGAATTGCCTCCTCCATCTGATACTGAACGCCACATCCTCGGTATTCAATCCGATCTCCGGGAATGAACGAACAGAGCATCGCATTGAAATTCGAATACTCACGAACTTCCACCGTTTCTGCTGCCCGCATAAGATCCTCAAACAAACCGGCATCCGAGAGGGGTAATCCTCCACAGATGTAGATCGTCTGATTCATTTCTGCCAGCCTTGCTTCTTTTCGGCTCGGTCTCCCAAGCACCACTTTCCTAAAGTTTCTCATAGCAAACCTCCTTTTTAGATACAAAAAAAGCCCCTATCTTCAAAAGAAAATAGAGGCTCCTGTGTATCAAATATAGTAATGTTGTCTTTACGTCCTCGGAAGGACATAAAAAAAGCTGGTTATCTCAAATTAGATTTTCTAATCAAAATAATCAACTCTATAGTGTCATCTTAAACGATTCAGGTTTTGTTGTCAATGCTTGCACGGCTTTGAGCAAAAAGAATCGCAATAATATCTACAGAAGTAGAAATTAAATTCTATAGACGAAAGGTGTCCAGGAAAAATCAGCAAATCTACACTTGATAGTAGAAATTCATTTTTTATACTTTAATCGAAATGTTGACCATCTACTTAAAGTAGAAATTATTACCTTTAGACGAGCATGGTTACAACCTATCTACACATGATAGTAGAAATTGTTATCTAAAGACCGGCATTTCAGGGCTATTGACAGAATTCATCTACACTTGATAGTAGAAATTGTTATCTAAAGACAAGGCTGAAACCGCATGATAAAAGCGCAATCTACACTTGATAGTAGAAATTGAATTCTAAAGACTTCGTGTGTTGCTCACCAGCATTTCGAGATCTACACATGATAGTAGAAATTAAGTTC
>ODAI010125860.1_pt1 | contig 87064 bp, 83 predicted proteins | sample 1539321 | NCBI WGS metagenome assembly ODAI01 (sample SAMN02144231, study PRJEB22623) | gut metagenome | biome: sheep rumen | host: Ovis aries | place: New Zealand | reverse complement strand
GCTCATAGCTCTCCATGCTCATGACAACGATGGAGCCGACGCCGTTCTTGGTCAGGAAGATCGGCTCACCGCTGAGCTGAGCGTCTTTCGTGATTTCTGCGAAATGATTTCTCAGATCGGAAACAGGACGAATATTCGGCATCTCGCCACCTCCTTGCTTAGCATTATTATATGTATAATTATGATAAATGTCAATGAGGTTATATGTTAAGGCTCTTTTTTTATCTTGTTAATGAATTGTTTACGAAATTCTTAGGGTAGAAATGTCAAATTTTGTTGAATTTCCGTGATGTTATAATTATAATCTATTAGCATTCTAATAATACTTTCCTGTTAAACACAGAGACTTTGGAGGTTTACATATGAAAAAAGTGCCAGTATACTTTTATTATCTGGATGCGACTTTCTCGCGACTTCAGAATGACGGAAGAGAGTATACAACAAGAAACTTCATCGACACCTTTTCTTTTTTTCTAGAGGATTTAGTAAAAGAAGATCTTAATAAAAGAAAATATGATTTTCGGCTTGACGAAAAGGTAATTTGGTTAGACTCATATAATATCATTGGATCAGGCTGTTATGACCTTATTTTTAAATCAGCAAAATATAATCATGTGCGGAATGTTATCGACACCGACAGTATGACAGAGCGAGGCGTGATAAAAACCTCAAGCGATGGTGATGAAGAAAAAACGCATTTTTGCATTCGGTATGTTGAAGGTCAGCCTCGATTCATTTGTATTCACGAGAGTAATTATTATGGCATATCCATAAGTAAAATTATTTTCTATTTGAACGAACGTTTGTCAGCATATCAAGTAAAACATTGCGAGGCCGTTAGATGGAATCTAGAAAGCGAGATCATGCCATGTAATGATTTTCTTGAAGAACTCAGAAAAATGAAATACATATCTCTTCTTACGGTTACAGTTGAGCGAAGGGAATTTAAAGATGATTTTATGCACTTTGCAGATAGAGATAACATAAAAGATACTGTCGATATAGTGATTCGTAAGGAAAAACGTAACAAGCATATTCCAAAAGATTTAGTTCGACAGTATTATAACAACTTACTGGATCAAAATGTCGTCAAACGCGTTGTAGCTGAAGGACGTAATGAAGGCGGTGCTTTTAGACTTGATACAGAGCTTATAAAAATGAAACAGAGTATAGATGTTGACACTTCTCCAACAAATGAAGTTATTTCAGAGAGATTTTTTGAGAGCGTAGAAAATCTTATTAGTGTTGTAAAGGAGATTCAGTGAAATATCTACTTACTCCTATCACCGACTATATTTTTAGTCGAAAGAAAATATGGCTCTGTTATGCTATCTCAACAATCCCATCATTAGTTTTACTGGTGGTTTCATTTAGTACGGATATACAAAACGGGTATGATATACTATCTTTGTTTTCAGATTTCGTAGATTCACAGGTTAATATTATAGCAATTTTACTATCGTTTTCTATTGCAATTCTTACAATTCTAGCAACCACAGATAATGAAAACATTAGAAAGCTAAAGGAAAAACTCGCATCTCCAAAAAACTATAATGAAATCAAGAACGTGGGATGTTTAACCCTATTTCAAGTGTTGTTTTCCAGCGTAACTTACAACATTCTTTGTCAAATATTATATCTATCATTGCTTATAGTGGAGTCTCTAGCCAAAGCAGTGTTTTCTAGTTCGGTTTATAAGTATCTTGCTGCGGTTAATGTGTTTTTTATTACACATATCTTCTATATTCTAATTGAATCAGTTATTAATACTTACTATGTATTTTGGAAGGATTTCCATACGCCTTGGCGATAGGCACACCATCATATTGAATAAGAGAAGATTAAAATGCACCACAGTGAGGCGTATTATTATGCGGGTCTTAGGGGATAGCCCCTAACAAGGGCGTTTGTGTTTAACAAATGCCATACTTGCTTAACAGAATAACGGATGTGCGCCTGTCCTATATATGTCGAAAACTTGTTTCACGGTGAGACACATTTCCAGTTTCAGACTTCGGGATTTTGCGCGGAGATTAGTAGTAAGATAGATAGATGGATAGATCACTCAGTATGATTCTATCAGTTTCTTTCTATCAGTCTTATTAGGGCATAAGTTTTTGACTTCTTGATGTATAGATTATTGACTTCTAGACTTCTCATAACCGGAAGTCTAGAAGTTCTATAATAGGAAGTCTAGAAGTACGGTTTACGCACAAAACTTCATGACGTAGATGCGATCCGGCTTACCTTGGCCTTGCTTCTTGCGCTCGATCAGGCCGAGTCCGGTATGCTTGTCGAGCTCCGCGAGCAGCTTGGCAGCTGTGACCCGGCAGCAGCCGAAGTCCTCACAGATCTCCGCTATGGCGTAATACACATACGCCCGGCCTTGCTCATCATACCAGTCATTCTTGAGCGACAGACTCATGCGGTCGAGGAGCAGGCCATATAAGACCTGCTCCAGAATGCTTTATAATGCTGTCTGTTTTTCAAAGTGTCAAGGGAAAAAACTTGTCTAATAGTAGGTGTTTCCATCAAAAACGACGTTATTTTGAAGAAATATTAGCGATACAAGCGAATTATAGAATTTTTTCCATGAAAGTTCTAAATGTGCTTTAATAATGAGTTTAGAGAGCCGTATGTATTGATAAATGTTCAATAATGTCGCAATTCATCGAATTCGGAACACTCAGCCAAGACGCTTTCAAGATGGCGGAGGTACAGCCGGATCGGAAGCGGCTTCCATCTTAAACTTATCCATGGCCTCGCGGGCAGCAGGATTGACCAGATGATTGCTGTTGTTGGTAGACATTCTGTCCATCTCCTTCTTTATCAATTGGGTGATACAGTTTGATCGCCCGTGCATATCTTGTGCGGTAAAAGGCGGGATATGCACTGCGGAGACTGCCAGTTTTTTCTGCTGCAATAAACGAATGCTTCAGCGATTTTCGGCCTCACGAAGCTGTACCAGAAATGAAAACCGTCGGGGGCTTTCCCGTGCGTGAGACAGTGTGCTATGTTGTCCGTGAAAAATAAAAAATGGAGGACTGCCATGAGCAAAACTGTTATCATCCCCGATCTGGGGCAAAATCCGCTGGTCGTGACAAACGGCAGGGAGTGCTACCGCCTGTATGTGGGAAAGAGCTATATGGTGCCGGACTGGGTAGCCAAGCTGCTCGAGGACGCCGAGGCAAATCACGCAAAAGGCGAGAGGGATGCAGCCGGCCCCTTCTTCACCGAGACGAAGACCGAGGACATGACGCAGCCTGTCGGCCGTGACAGTGACGGAAAGCTGTGGACCGCGGGCGGAAGTGGCGGTGCTGTCGTTGGTGCACAGGCCGAGAGCCTGGCGCCGGGCAGCGAGGCCACGGTCACGGCCGAGCAGACGGAAGACGGAACGATTCTGTACTTCGGAATCCCGCGCGGCGATAAAGGAGACAAAGGCGATAAGGGGGAGAAGGGCGAAAAAGGCGAGAGCGGCGAGGCAGCCCATGTCGAGCTGCTGACAGCGGCGGAGCTTGCCGCCCTATGGGATGCCGACAGCACCGAGAACGTGGAGCCCTGATCTCGAGCTGCTGCAAAAGTTGCCGTGTTTTCGACTCTGCCGAGCAAGCTCGCCGGCATCCAAGACCTTTGTTCAGCCGATTTGACGCGATGATATCAGCGGCAGATCCGGGAATCCCTGTTCTGATTTTACCTTGAAATAACGAAACGTCTGTGATATGCTACAGACATAAACGGTAAGAAAGCACCGAAGAGATTCGGTGCAATCAGAAAAGAGGGTGTCGGATTGAAACGGAATATCCTGTTTATAGCCGCGGCGGTGCTGCTGGTCGCGGCCATGCTGGCGGTGGTGTTCGTACCGCGGGGCGGGACCTCGCTCAGCTATGACGGTCGGGAGGTTCCGATCGGGCCGAACGAAAACAACATTAGGGACGCCAAGGCGATGTATTCGCTGCGCGAGCAGAAGCACGGCACGATCTACTATTATTATGTGGACGGTCGGCCGGATATTGCCGGCATTCTCCAGGATGAGACCAATATCGTGATGACCTCGACGAACGAAGAAGACGCGATCGCGGATGTCCAGCACAGCCTGCGGCGCGGGACCTATCGCATCATCGCCCTGAAAAATGACGGCAGCGGTATTAAGACATGTCCTTATATCGAGTTCGGCGAGTTGGTGGATACCGGATTTGGCGGGAAATAAAGACAATGACAGTACAGGCGGGTTATAGTTATCGCTGCGAGATCAAGGTAAAAGTGTCACTGCTTGCAGTGAAGGTGGACACGGTGATCTGTATGGACACACGCGAGCGCTTCCACGGCAGTGTGGCGGCCATGGGGAAGACGGCATCCTTTTCCGATGGACATAAGGTTGGGGAGGATTACCTGTTTTCCGGCACGGCGCAGGGAGTAACGGCGCAGCTAAGCTGTCGGCTCCATGCGGACGGCAGCATTACCGGTACGGCTGTAGCCGAGGGCCGGACGATCAAGCTCACCGGCCGTGTCCTGAGCGAAGAAAAGGGCATTATAGTCTGATAATGAAAGCTTCAAGGGCCGAACCTGCGAAAGGTTCGGCCCTTGAAATATATGTACTTAGGGCGAAGGGAATCGAACCCCTGCCGGTTTTATCGGGCGGATTTCCGCCGATACCGCGTCAAACGCCTTGAAAATACAGGCGTATTCCCTGCGGCGTTTTCCTTGTCTCGTCAAAAATCCGCTCCGTTAAAACTGCGAGGCACCTGTGAGCTGGCAATTTTCGAGCGATTTTTGCGCCTAACGAGCGCCGCTGGGCTGACGCCCTGCAAGTGAGGCGGGACAAAAAGCGCCGAAAAGGGACGCTCACAGGCGGTAGGTGTTCGATCCCCTTCGCCCTAGCGGCAGACGAAGCAGTGCCAGTCGTCGTCGCTGCTGTGTGATTCAATCGTAAAGCCGTTTCGCTCGAGTGCGGCGCGGACGTCGTCCTGTCGGCCTTCTATGACGCCGGAGGTGATGAAGACACCGCCGGGCGCCATAAAGCGGCGAACAAAGGCGGAGAGCGGGATGATGACATCGGATACAATGTTTGTCAGCACGACCGGATAGCCGGTGCCAAGTTCGCTGCGCAGCCCTTCGTCACTGAGAATATTTCCGGCATAAACCGTGAAGCGGTCAGGGCCGATACCGTTGAGCGCGGCGTTGGCCGCCGCCACATCAGGGGATTTGGGGTCAATGTCGCAGCCGACGCAGCTGTCGGCGCCCAGAATAAGGCCGCCTATGCCGAGAATTCCGCTGCCGCAGCCAATATCCAGCAACCGCACGCCGGGGTGCGCAAAGCGTTCAAGCGCGGTGAGGCACATGCGCGTGGTCGCATGGCTGCCGGTTCCGAAGGTCAGTCCGGGATCCAGCCGCAGCGGCAGACGACCGTTGTCGGGTTTCTCCATCCATTCCGGTACGACGACCAGCTTTTCGCCGACCTCGATCGGCTGGTAATACTGCCGCCAGTTATTTTCCCAGTCACTGTCAGCCATATAGCTTGTCGTCACGGCGTAGCGAGCTTGTATAGCGGCAAGCTTTGCACGGCCGGATTCGTCGTCTGTCAGGTAAAACTTGATGCGGCTGGCCCCGGCGAACTGCTGTGTGAGCGCCTCGTCCACATAGTCCCAATACTGGTGGTTATTCTCCAGAAAGTCCTGGAAGTCGTTCTCACTTTCGATGACGAAGCCCTCGGCCCCGAGAGACGTCAATTCTTCACAGCGGCTGCTGATCTCATCCTCGGGTGTATCGCAGCATACTTCTATCCAACGCATGGCGGTGTCTCCTTAATATGGTAATATCGAGTATATTGTAATGGATTTGATCGGAGATGTAAAGTGGTAATCACCCGCAGTTTGTACTGCTGCGCAAATCAGCGAAAGGCAAAAATATCCCGCCGGGATCATCGGCGGGATACTTGATTTTAGTTTATGAATCAGCAGACGCAGGAATCAAGCCACGTGGAGAGCTTTTCTTCTGTCAGATGCAGACTGCTTGAGAGAAAAGAAACGGTCTCGTTAAAATTCATACTGCGCAGACGCTCGAAGTTGGTGAGTTTTTTCTCGGTGATATTTTCACCAAGATCACGGCCTTCCATCCAGCCGCACTCATAGCACATCAGCGCATCATATTTCCGATGGGAGTCGACAACCAGTTCGGCACCGCAGCGAGGGCATTTCATAGTGAGTTACCTCCATATTGTACGGACAAAACACCATCTTGTCCGTTAACAGTCTGTTTTCTTGCTTTCCGCGGCACAGTTTAGCATGTTCGGTCAGAATTAGCAAGTGAAATAATAAACAAACTTTATCATAAAAATAACGATAAAAAATTGACAGATAGTGCGAACTGCACAAAGCAAAGACGCACGCTGCGATTTTTCGATATTTGCAGAATCTCTGTGAGCAACAGCGTCAGAATTGGGCGATTCTATGTCTTGACTTCCCGGACCGGACAAGGTATGATTAAAACAACATATCTGTATCAGATTGCGATACGTTTTTCTTGCAATGCTGTGCCTGGGGCGGCAAGTTTGCTTCTGTGCACCCGACGGACGAAAGGAGGCAGCCCGATGGTCAGGCTGTTCTATCTGGATAACGATGTGGTGGTGTGCACCAAGCCTGCGGGTGTTTTGTCGGAGAGCGGCGGTATGCCCGAGCTGCTGAATAGTCAGATCGGATGGGGGGAGACGCGCTGCGTCCACCGTCTCGACATGGCCGTGGGCGGTGTGATGGTGTATGCCCGCAGCAAAGAAGCTGCCGCAAAGCTATCGAGCTCCCTGGCCGGGCACGAGCTTGGCAAGCGCTACCTCGCCGTTGTACAGGGGAGACCCGAGCGGGATGAGGATACGCTGAAGGATCTGCTGTATCACGACAGCACCACCAATAAAACCTATGTCGTTAAACGGAAGCGCCGCGGCGTCAAGGAGGCAGAGCTCCGCTATCGGAGACTTCAGACACAGAGCGCGACTGAAGGAGAGATCTCCCTGCTGCGTGTCGAACTTGTCACCGGACGCAGCCATCAGATCCGCGTACAGTTTGCCTCGCGCAAGCTGCCGCTGGTCGGCGACAGCCGCTATGGCAGCAGTTACCGCAGCAGCGGCATTGCGCTCTGGTGCGAACAGCTGAGCTTTCCGCACCCGAAGAGCGGAGAAATGATGACTTTCACCTGCCCGCCGCCTGACGAGTGGCCGTGGAAGCTGTTTTCTGTGAAATAGATATGTGTTATCCGTATTACTGCCGTTCATCATTGTAAACGGCTTACCATAGGAGGGATTTTTTTGCAATTGACCGACATCATCTCGCTGCTTGGCGGCGTGGCTCTGTTCCTGTTCGGCATGACGCTGATGGGGGACGGCCTGAAAAAGGTCGCCGGCAACCAGCTGGAGCTGGTCTTGTATCGTCTGTCCAATACGCCGCTGAAGGGTGTGCTGCTGGGCGCCGGTGTCACGGCGGTCATCCAGTCCTCGTCGGCAACGTCCATCATGGTCGTCGGCTTCGTCAACTCCGGTATGATGAAGCTCGAGCAGGCTGTCACCGTGATCGAGGGCGCCCTGATCGGCACCAGCATCACGGGCTGGATTATCTGCCTGTCCTCGATCAGCGGTTCGGGCTGGATTTCGCTGCTGAGCACTTCCACGCTTTCTGCCGTCATCGCGATCATCGGCATTCTGCTGCGCATGTTCACCAAGAGCCAGCAGAAGCACCATGTCGGCGATATTATGCTGGGCTTTTCGGTGCTGATGTACGGCATGCAGGCGATGAGCGGCTCCGTCGCCCCGCTCAAGGAGAGCCCTGCTTTTATCAGCCTGCTGACGACCTTCTCTAACCCGGTCATCGGCATCCTCGTCGGCACTGCCTTTACCGCCATTCTGCAGAGCGCCAGCGCCGCCTGCGGTATCCTGCAGGCCCTGTCTATGACGGGCGCCGTCACCTTCGATGTGGCCTATCCCGTGCTGCTGGGCATCGCGATCGGCGCGGCTGTGCCGGTGCTGCTCTCCGCGCTCGGCGCCAAGCTCGAGGGCCGGCAGACCGCGTGGATGTATCTGATTTTTGAGACGGCCGCCGCCGTCCTCTGCGCAGTCGTGTATTACGGTGTCAACGCGGTTATTCCGCTGGGCTTGACCGGCATGATCATGAACCCTGTCAGCATCGCGCTTGTGAATACGGCTTTCCGCGTGTTCTCGGTCATTGTGCTCGTACCGTTCAACAAGTATCTGCTGCGGATTGCCCGTGCGTTCATCAAGCCGAGTGGCGAGGAGGTCAGCGCGAACGACGCCTTTGCCCGCCTTGAGGAGCGCTTCCTGATCCACCCGCCGCTGGCCGTTGAGCAGAGCCGCCTGACGACCAACGACATGGCCAAGGCCACCAAGTCGAACTTCCTGGCCGCGCTGGAGCTGATGGACAACTTCAGCGAGGCCGGCTACAACAAGGTCGAGGCCAACGAGAATCTGATCGACTCCTATGAGGACAAGATCGGCACCTATCTGATGCGGCTCTCGGCACAGGAGCTCTCTACCGAGCAGAACGAGGTCGCCACCAAGGTGCTGCACACGCTGACCGACTTCGAGCGCATCGCCGACCACGCTATGAACATCGCCGATGTGGCCAAGGAGATGCACGAGAAGAAGCAGCAGTTCTCCGAGGCGGCCCGGAAGGACCTGGCTGTCGAGATCGCCGCTGTCAAGGAGATCATCGAGCTGAGCTTCCGTTCGTTTACCAGCAATAATATTGAGATGGCCTATCACGTCGAGCCGTTGGAAGAGCGCATCGACGTGCTGACCGACAAAATCAAGCTGCACCATACCGACCGTTTGAAGAGAGGCGAGTGCACGCTGGATCTGGGCTTCGCACTCAACGACCTGCTGACCGATCTCGAGCGTATCAGCGACCACTGCTCGAACCTTGCCCTCGCCGTGATCGAGCTGGGTAAGGACGAGATCGACCCGCATGATTACGTGATCCAGCTCAAGGAAAAACACAGCCACAACTTTGACGAATATTACGCGGAGTACGCCGAGCGGTACAACGTCTGAGTAATTATTCAGTCACCCTGCGGGTGACTGAATAATTAGGGGGCACTCGCGCTTATCGCAGCGGGCCTGATGCCCGCTTTGGTCGGCGCGAGGCCTCGCTCAGTTCGGCTTAGTGAGTTTTTGCCGAGGCAAAGCCCCGTCAAAAACGGATTTGAATTCGTTTTTCGCCGTCCGCGGCGAAAAATCAGAGAGGAGAGCCCCTCTGAACTTCCCCGAAGTCCAGGACTGAATAGTTACACGTCTGATTGATTTGTATATCGGCAAAACGCCCCTTCCCGGTCGGGAAGGGGCATTTTGCTGCTTATCCGATCCCCACGAGCGGGGCGAAGGTCCACGCAAGCGCAGCGCCGAGCAGAGCGGCAAGGAAGCGGCCGAGGGTGTGCATACGGAGACTAAGATCGATCTCGGCGAGGACGGCGGCGGTCTGGCAGTGCACAGAAAGACCGCCCCAGCCGAGTATAGCCGCCGCCAGTGCGAGCGTTGAGCGGCTCGGCGGCAGGCCCTCCATGGCGCCGACGGCGCTCCCGAGCTCCAAGACGCCTGTCAGCAGGGCTCTCGCGGCCTGCGGCGCCAGGCCGATAAGGGCTGAGAGCTGCGCGGCTGTGCGGGAAAACAGGCCATGGCTGTCGAGCAGCCCGACCAACACCGTAAAGCATACCACAAAGCCGCAGACGGCAAGCGACGCACTGACACCCTGGCGCACGGCAGACGGAAAGGCTGCCGTGAAAGGCTCCGGCGGAACGTCCGTCTGCGCTGCGTCGGTTTGCCGGGCAGCAAAACAGAAATAGAGCAGCAGCGCCGCGGCTGCATGGACGGCCCAAAGATAGAAACCGAGTTTTGTTGAGTGGAACACGCCTGTCCCGACTGCGCCGAGCAGAAAGGCGGGGCCGGTGTTGTTGGCGTAGAGCAGCATCCGCTCGGCCTCACGCCGCTCGAGTGCGCCGCGGCGGTAGAGCTCTCCCACATAGGCTGCACCCATCGGATAGCCGCCCGTCAGACCGACGAGCAGCGCAGACAGGCCGCAGCCCGCATGGCGAAAGAGCCGCTGAAACCCCAGACGGCTCAGCAGACCAGACAGAACGAAGAACGGGAACAGACTTGGCAGGATCGTGCGCGCGCAGAGTGAGAGCGCCAGGCGCGCACTGTCCATCATGGCCGGCGTCGAGAATGCGAGTGAGATCATGGCTGTGATCGTGGCGGCGAGAGCGAGCAGCTGCACAGGAATCAGCCCTCCCATCAGATGAAATGACGTAGTATAAGCCTATTCCCACGGACATAGGATAATACAAGCAATTTGCGGGAGGTGCCGCATGAGAGGAAACACGATTGCCGGGGATCTGTCGGAGCGGCTGCAGCTGCCGGGAGAAGCGCTGGGGGAGCTCAGCGTGCAGACCGCGGGTCGAATGATGTTGGTGGAAAACCACCGCGGTCTGCTGTCCTTCACCGATGAGAGCATTGTCGTCGCCGGCGCGCGCGGACGGCGGCTGACGGTGCGCGGCACGGGACTTTTCGTACAGGCCATGACAAAAAAGGAGATGCTGATATGCGGAATGCTGCAGGCCATCGAATGGGACTGAACCGTATCATACACGGAGCGGTGCGACTGGAGCTGACTGGCGCGCTTGTGGAGGAGCTGGTAAACGACGCAGCCGCGGCGGGGATCAAGCTGACGGACGTGGAAAGCCGCGGAGCGTATGTGCTGCGCCTGACGGTGGACGAGCGGGATCTTCCCGCACTGCGCGCGATGGCGGAGAAACGGTATCTCGATGTGCATCAGCTCGCACTGCGCGGCGGCAGTGAGAGCCGCGCCATGCTGCGGCGCCGCGCCGGCTTGCTTGTGCTGGCGGCAGTGACGGGCATGGGGCTGTTTCTCGCGTCTTTGTTTATCTGGGAGGTCGACATCCGCGGGGCCGAGCATGTCAGCCGCGGACGGATTTTACGCGCGCTGGAGGACAGCGGCTTACACTATGGCAGCTTCTGGCCCGCGCTGTCGGCCGGAGAGATCCGAAACACGCTGCTGCTGCGCCTGCCCGAGCTCGCGTGGGCGAGCGTCAACCTCAACGGTTCGCGTGCCGAGGTGCTGGTGCTCGAGCGCAGTGAAAAGCCCGAGATCTATCAACAGACGGATTTTGCCGATCTGACGGCCAAAACCGCCGGGATCGTGACGCGCACAGCGGTGCGCAACGGGAAGTGTACGGTGATGCCCGGGGCGCTTGTCACGCCGGGCGAGCTGCTGATCGCCGGTACCGTGGACAGTCTGACCGCCGAGCCGAGGCAGGTGCGCGCGCTCGGCGAGATCTGGGCGCAGACCTTTCACGAGCGCACGGCGGTCTGCCCGCTGCCGGAGGAGAAAAAAACAGGCGGCGGACGGGGCTTTTCACGCTTCGCGGTGAAAATTGGAGAAAAGCGGGTCAATTTTTATATTAACAGTGGAAATCCTATTGACGAGTATGATAAAATACAATACGAAATCAAACTTGGGATTCCCGGACTGTTTACCCTGCCCGTCAGTCTGATCGACGAGGTCTTTACCGAAATCCGGACGGTGCCAGACGCCTCGACGCGAACCGACGAGATCACGGCAAGACTCAAGGAGTCGCTGCGGCAGGGGATCGAGGGCGAGGTCCTGGACGAGACGGTGACCGTCAGCGAGAGCGACAGTCTGCTGACAGTTACGCTGCGCGCCCGGTGCGAGGAGAATATCGCGGTTTTATCAAAATAGTTTCAAAGAAAAGAGCTTGATACATGATAGAGAGAACCATACAGGTGGAGCGTATGGAGCACGTCGCGGGCGTGTTCGGCTCCTTTGACCAGAATCTGCGCATCCTGGAGGAAGCCCTGCATGTCACGGTGCTGAGCCGGGATAACAGCCTGCGCATCAGCGGTGACGAGGAGGGCGTGATGCTGGCCGAAAAGGCCATCGCCGGTCTGCTGCAGCTTGCCGCCAAGGGCGAACCGATCGATGCGCAGAATGTCCGCTATGTGCTGCGCCTTGTGCGCGAAGGAAAAGAGAGCAAGATCCAGGAGCTGGCCGGCGATGTGATCTGCGTTACGGCCAAGGGCAAGCCCATCAAGCCCAAAACGCTTGGACAGAAGAAATATTGCGAGGCGATTGCCGAACACACGGTCACACTGGGCATCGGCCCGGCCGGCACCGGCAAGACCTATCTCGCCGTGGCCGAGGCTGTGGCGGCCTTCCGCGCCGAGCAGGTCAACCGCATCATTTTAACGCGCCCGGCTGTCGAAGCCGGTGAGCGCCTCGGCTTCCTGCCCGGCGATTTGCAGAGCAAGGTCGATCCCTATCTGCGCCCGCTGTACGACGCACTCTTCGATATGCTGGGGGCCGATACCTACCAGAAATATCTCGAGAAGGGGAATATCGAGGTTGCGCCGCTGGCCTATATGCGCGGCCGCACGCTCGACGACAGCTTCATCATTCTTGACGAGGCACAGAACACCTCGCGCGAGCAGATGAAGATGTTCCTCACCCGTATCGGCTTCGGCTCAAAGGTCGTCATCACCGGCGACATCACGCAGATCGACCTGCCGGAGGACAAGACCAGCGGCCTGAAGGTTGCCATGAAGGTGCTCGAAGGCGTAGAGGATATCGCCATCTGCCAGCTCACCGGGCAGGACGTCGTCCGCCACCGCCTGGTACAGCAGATCATCGAGGCCTATGAGGAATACGACAAAAAGCACCCCTCACCAAAAGAGGAGCCGCGGCAGCGGCGTGTACATCCGACTAAAAGGTAAACAGGAGTGAGAGAAAGCAGCATGCAGCATGAGATCTATGTCAGCCGCGAGGTCAAAAACCTCGGGCACAGAAATTCCGCCGCACTGATCAAAAAAGCAGCCCGGATGGCCCTGGACGCCGAGGGGGTGGACGTGCCGTGCATCATCAGCGTGATGCTGACCGACGATGAGGGCATACACGCGGTGAATCGGGAATTTCGCGGTGTCGACCGCGCGACCGACGTGCTGAGCTTTCCGCAGAACGAGCTGATCCCCGGGCAGTTTGACGCTGAAGGCTGCGAGCGGGATCTGGACACTGGTGCGATTCTGCTGGGGGATATGATGATCTCTGTTCCCCGCTGCGAGGCCCAGGGCGAAGAGTTCGGCCACGGCTACGAGCGCGAGCTGATGTATCTGACTGTCCACTCGGTGCTGCACCTGCTGGGCTATGACCATGTGGACGAGGGCGAGCAGAAGCGCCGCATGCGGGAAAGAGAAAAAGCAATTATGGGAGATAAAGACTGAATGAATACGACAAAATCCGCGATGATCACGGTATGCGGACGGCCCAATGTGGGCAAGTCCACGCTGTGCAACGCCCTGGTGGGCGAGAAGATCGCCATTGTATCGAATAAGCCGCAGACCACGCGCAACCGCATTACGGCCATCGTCAGCCGCGGCGATACGCAGTTTGTACTGCTGGACACGCCGGGCTTCCACAAGCCGCACAACCGCCTGGGCGACTACATGGTCAACGTGGTCAAGGAGAGTGTCGCCGCCGTGGACGCGGTGATGCTGCTTGTCGAGCCTGTGGCGGCGATCGGTCCCCAGGAGCAGGAACTGATCGCGCGCATTGCCCAGAGCGGTGCGCCGTCGATCCTTGTCATCAACAAGATCGACACGGTGGAGAAAACGCGCCTGCTCGAGGTCATGGCCGTCTACAGCGCGGCCCATGCCTTCGACGCCGTTGTGCCGATCTCGGCCGCGACCGGGGAAGGCCTGGGCGATCTGCTCGACGAGATGGAGAAATTTGCCGAGGAAGGGCCGCATCTCTTCCCGGACGATATGATCACCGACCAGCCCGAGCGCCAGATCTGTGCGGAGCTCGTGCGCGAAAAGCTGCTGACATGCCTTGATAAAGAGATACCGCATGGCACGGCTGTCGAGGTGACCAGGTTTTCCGAGCGGGACGACGGCATCATCGACCTGGATGTGACGATCTACTGCGAGAAGGAGAGTCACAAGGGGATCATTATCGGCAAAAAGGGAGCCATGCTCAAAAAGATCGGCGAGCTTGCGCGCCGCGATATTGAGAGCTTTATGGGCACCAAGGTGTTTTTACAGACCTGGGTAAAGGTCAAGGAGAACTGGCGCGACAGCCAGGCCGCGATCCGGAACTTCGGGTTTACCGAGGAATAAGCTTCCAGCATATCGAGTACGCTGTGCGGCAGATACTATCCATGAGGTGGTAAGAATGCCGACAGATGCACTGTGGCGCGCGTTCGCCAGTACCGGAAGCCCCGCGCTGTATCTGCTGTACCGCGAAAGACAGCAGCGCGGAAAAGACAGCAGGGAGGGGGAAAAGCCCTCTCCGCAGGATTGACCGTATACATACGAACGAAACGATGTTTAACACGACTAAGGCTCTGGTGCTGCGGGAGGTGCGGTATAAGGAAGCCGACCGCATGCTGACGCTGCTCACCTCCACCGACGGCAAGCTGACGGCCAAGGCGCGCGGCGCGCTGCGCCGCTCCAGCCGCACAGCCGCGGCGACGCAGCAGCTGACCTATTCCGAACTGACCCTGTTTGGCAACCGCGGCAAGTGGACCGTCAACGAGGGCACTGTGATCGAGAGCTTCGACGGTCTGCGCAGCGACATCGAAGCCTTTTCTCTGGGCTGCTACTTTGCCGAGTGTCTCGAGGCACTGTCGGTCGAAGAACAGCCGGACGAGGCGCTGCTGCAGCTCTCGCTCAATTCTCTCTATGCGCTCAGCCGCAAGCTCTACGATCGGCGGCTCATCAAAGCGGCTTTCGAGCTTCGATTGATGTGTCTTTCGGGCTATGCCCCGGACCTGTCAAGCTGTGCAAGCTGCGGCGACGAACCGACCGAGCCCGTTCTCTGCCTGGAGGAGGGCCGCGTCTACTGCGCGCGCTGCCCGCACCCGGGGAACAGTCTGGTACTCGGCAGTGAGGTGCTCGAGGCCATGCGCTATATCGCCTCGGCTCCGGCCAAAAAGCTCTTTTCCTTCTCGCTCGGGGAGGAGGAGCTCAACCGACTTGCACGAGTGACAGAGCAGTTCCTGCTGCGGCAGAGCGAAAGACATTTTGGTACGCTTGCCTACTATAAACAGATCGTTGGAACCGTAGTATACGAATAAGAGGAACAATGCCATGAGTTTTTTTGAAAAGTCACTGCGCACCCTGGAACTGCCGACTGTGCTGCAGATGCTCAGCGACCAGGCCGTGGGGGAGACCGCCAAGGAGAACGCCCTCGCCCTGACGCCCTCGAGCGATGAGGCCGAAGTCCGGCGCCGCCTGGAGGAGACCAGCGCCGCCAAGACCATGATGGTCGTACGCGGCAGCCCGTCCTTTTCCGGTGTCAAGGACGTGCGCGCCTCGCTCGCGCGAGCGGATCTCGGCGGCAGTCTGAATACCCGCGAGCTGCTGGACATTGCGCGCGTGATGCAGTGTGCGCGTCTGGTACGCGGCTATCTCGCCGACGACAGCGTCGGCAAGACCTGTATCGACGCCTATTTCCATGCGTTGCACACCAATAAGTTTTTAGAGGAGAAGATCACGACCTCTATCGTCGGCGAGGATGAGATCGCCGATTCGGCCTCGTCCGAGCTCGCCACGATCCGCCGCCAGATGCGTGCGGCCGCGGCGCGTGCGCGCGACGCGCTGCAGAAGATCATCTCCTCGCCCTCGTACCAGAGCTCGCTTCAGGAACCGATCATCACGATGCGCTCCGACCGTTATGTGGTGCCCGTCAAGGCCGACCACAAGGGCTCGGTCCCGGGCCTGGTGCACGATATCTCGGCCTCTGGCATGACGCTCTTTATCGAGCCGATGGCCGTCGTCAAGGCCAACAACGAGCTGCGCGAGCTCGCGGCCAAGGAGAAGCTGGAGATCGAGCGCATCCTCGCCGAGCTCTCGGCCGACTGTGCCGAACACCGGGACGATATCGAAGCGGACTATCTCAATCTTGTGCGGCTGGACCTGATTTTTGCCAAGGCCAAGCTCTCCTACAAGCTTGACTGCATGGAGGCCGGGCAAGAGCGTGAGCGCGGTATCGTGCTGATCCGCGCGCGCCACCCGCTGCTCGACCAGGCAAAGGCTGTGCCGATCAGCTTGGAGCTCGGGGACAGCTTTGATACACTTGTCATCACCGGCCCGAACACCGGCGGTAAGACCGTCAGTCTGAAAACGATCGGGCTGCTCGCCGCCATGAACCAGTGCGGTCTGCATATCCCGGCGGCCGACGGCAGCAATCTGCCGATTTTCAGCCACATCTTGGCCGATATCGGTGACGAGCAGAGCATCGAGCAGTCGCTATCCACCTTCTCGGCCCATATGACGAACATCGTCAGCATCTTAGATGAGTGCGACGAACAATCCCTGCTGCTCTTCGACGAGCTTGGCGCCGGTACCGACCCCACCGAGGGCGCGGCGCTTGCGATCGCGATCATTGAAGAGGCAAGGCGCCGCGGCGCGGTGATCGCAGCCACGACCCACTATGCAGAGCTCAAGGTCTATGCCACCAACGAGCCCGGCGTCCAGAATGCAAGCTGCGAATTCGACGTCGAGACCCTTCGCCCGACTTATCATCTGCTGGTCGGCATTCCCGGCAAATCGAACGCTTTCGCCATATCCCGCCGTCTTGGACTGGATGAGGGCATCATCAATGACGCCCGCCGCCGTGTCGGCACGGAGAGCGCCAGCTTCGAGGCGACGATCGAAAAGCTGGAGCAGACGCGCGTGCAGTTGGAAAAGGAGCGCAGCGAGGCCGAGAAGCTCCGCCGCGAGGCCGAGGAGCACAACAAAAAGCTGGCCTTCAAGCAGGCCGAGCTGGACGTGCGGCTGGAGAAGGCCGATCTGAAGGCCCGGCGCGAGGCCGAGCGGGTCCTTGCCGAGGCGCGAGAGACGGCCGAGCAGACCTTTGCCGAGCTTGACGAGATGCGCCGCCGCATCAATGACGAGGAGAACGCCCAGAGCGTGAACGATGCCCGCAACGAGCTGCGCCGCCGTCTGAACGAGGCCGGCGACGGTCTGCGCGCCAATCGCCAGATCCAGCAAAGCGACGAGAAGTCCGCTCGCGCGCTCAAGGTGGGCGACGTGGTGCAGATCAAGGCCATGGGCGTCAAGGCCACGGTCGAGGCGATCTCGGCCGACCGGACGCTTACGCTGAAGGCCGGGATCCTGAGCGTGCAGGCCAAAGAGGACGAGGTGCTGCTGCTCGAGGGCGAAAAGGCCCCGCAGCCGAAGGGCGCAAACAAGGGGAGCGGCACGCAGCTGCGGACATCTGCCATGGCCTCCGAGATCGACCTGAGAGGCATGGAGGTCATCGACGGTGTCATGGCCGCCGAGCAGTATCTCGATTCGGCTGTGATGAACAAGCTTAAAACCGTCACGATCATCCACGGAAAGGGCACCGGTGCACTGCGCGCGGCGATCCAGCAGATGCTGCGGAAAAATAAAGCCGTCAAATCCTTCCGCCTGGGCCGCTATGGCGAGGGCGAGACCGGCGTCACGGTAGTTGAACTAAAGTGAGCATATCAAAGGAGCGGTTTTCTGTTCACTGACACGGCTGTTGCTTTGACCTGTTTTGTCGATGACGCTGCGTATCAATTTGTTATAATTTACAAAAGCGTCGAAAGCAGTTGACGGTTTGGCGAATCTTTGCTAAAATAATAATGTACCTGTGTACATCTGTATTATTGTGAGGAGTGTCAAGCATGATAACCAAAGAGGTAGTCATCAATAACGAGGTCGGTCTCCACGCCAGACCCGCCACATTTTTCATCCAGGTCGCCAATGAGTTCAAGAGCAGCATTTGGGTCGAGAAAGAAGAGCGTCGCGTGAATGCCAAGAGCCTTCTGGGTGTTCTGTCCCTGGGCATTGTCAAGGGAACTACGATCCGGATCATCGCTGACGGCGCTGACGAGGACGCGGCGATCGAGCGTCTGTCCGCTCTGATCGATTCCAACTTCTCCGAGTAACAAGCGAAAACAGATGAAATCGAGGGCGTGTTCACACGCCCTCGTTTTTATGCAAAGTATTACAGGATAAGAGAGCAGGTCTGTCTATGAATCCCAATCTGCCCGCCCTGCGCGACAAAGCAAACCGGCTGCCGCTGCTGCCGGGGGTATATATCATGCTCGACGATAAGAGCGAGGTGATCTATGTCGGCAAGGCCAAAAAGCTAAAAAACCGTGTCACCAGCTATTTTCATGGCGACCATCTGCCGAAGGTGGCGGCCATGGTGGACAAGGTGCGCGATTTTAACGTCATCGTAGCCGGCAGCGAGTTTGAAGCACTCGTACTGGAAAACTCGCTGATCAAGCGGCACAAACCCCACTATAACATCCTGCTGAAGGACGACAAGGGCTACCCCTTCATCCGTGTCGACGTGAAAAGCGAATACCCCGTCATGTCGATCGCGAGCCGCTCATCAAAGGACGGCGCGCACTACTACGGGCCATTTGGAGGGCGCTCTCAGACGCGGGAGATCATCATGACGCTGACAAAGGCCCTGGAGCTCCCGGACTGCAGCCGCAAGTTCCCGCGCGACATCGGCAAGGAGCGCCCCTGTCTCAACTACCAGATGGGCAACTGTGCCGGCTGGTGCCTGCCAAAGCAGTCGGGCGAAGATTACCGGCGGCGTATGTTTCAGGTGCAGCTGATCCTGGAGGGCAAATCCGGCGAGCTGATCGAGGATCTCAAGCAGCAGATGGAGCAGGCGGCCGAGGAGCTGCGCTTCGAGTACGCGGCAGAGCTGCGCGACCGGCTGAAAGCGATCGAAAAGCTCTCGGTGCAGCAGAAGGTGATCGCCACGGCCTTTGCCGATACCGATGCGATCGGTTTTGTGAGGGGCGCGCGCAGCTGCTTTACCGTGCTCCACTTCGTCAACGGCGATCTCGCCGGGAAGGACGTGGAGATGATGGAGGAGCCGCTCGAGGAGGACGCTGAGGCAGTCAGCGATCTTACGCGCGAATACTTTACCGCGCACCGCGGCGGCTGGCCGAAGACGATTCTGCTGCCTGTCGAGATCGAGGACCGCGAGGAACTCGAGCAGCTGCTCAGCGAGACGGCCGGAAGGCGCATCTATATCGAGACGCCGAAGCGCGGCGAGCGGCTGCGCCTGATCGAGAGCGCACGATTGAACGCCAATGAGGAGATCCTTCGCCGTACAACCCTTGCCCAGCGGCGCAGCAAGACGCTCGAGTGGCTGCAGAAGGCGCTGGAACTGGAGCATTTCCCAAGCCGTATCGAGTCCTTTGATATCTCAAACCTCAAGGATACCGGCATCGTGGCCGGCATGACCGTCCACGTGGACGGCAAGGCGAAAAAGTCGGATTACCGGAAATTCCGTATCCGTGATCTCGAAACGCAGGATGACTACGCCAGCATGTACCAGGCCGTTTACCGCCGCTTCAAGCACTATGTCGACGGGGACGAGCGTTTTATGCCGCTGCCGGATCTGCTGTTGATCGACGGCGGCGAGGTTCATGCCGATACAGCCCGCCGCGCTGTGCACGACCTTGGTCTGGATGTGCCGATATTCGGCATGGTGAAGGATGATCGGCACCGCACGCGCGCGCTCGTCAGTCCCGACGGCCACGAGATCGGCATCCGGCAAAACCAGGCGGTGTTCGCCCTGATCGGCACGATCCAGGAGGATACCCATAACTACGCCATCACCTATCAGCGCGCCCTGCGCCAGGAGGCCTACGGCACGAGTCTCGACAAAATCCCGGGGGTCGGCGCCAAACGTCGGGACGACCTGATCAAGGCCTTTAAATCTGTCCGTGCCATCCGTGAGGCGACGGTCGAGCAGCTGAAGCTTGTTGTGCCGAAGAACACGGCCCAGGCCGTGTATGACTATTACCATACCCAGGCTGAAGAGGAGGAGAGTATATGCGCGTCGTCAGCGGAAGTGCCAGAGGAAGAAAACTGAAGACCCCGGAGAACTACGATATCCGGCCAACAACGGACAACGTCAAGGAATCGCTCTTTAACATCATCCAGTTTGAAATCGAAGGGCGAAACGTGCTCGATCTGTTCGCCGGGACGGGGCAGCTCGGTATCGAGGCGCTAAGCCGCGGCGCCCGATCTGCCACTTTTGTCGATCGCGACCGGGAGGCCGTGAAGATCGTGAAGGACAATCTCAAGACCTGCGGATTGACCGGGCGCGTCCTCAACGAGGAGGCGGTCAGCTTTTTGCGGCGCGGTGAGCGCTTTGATGTGATCTTTGTTGACCCGCCTTATGATGCAAATTTGTACGAACCAGTGCTCGAAACGATCAAATTTATTGACAATTTGACGGATGGTGGTATAATTGTGTGCGAGGCGCGGCGCGAACGGCAGATGCCTGAGCTGCCATCCCCCTATCGGCTTCGCAAGGAATACCGCTATGGCAAGGTGAAGCTCAGCATCTATACAAAGGATGCCGTCATCTGATGCCGTTATCTGTCAGCCGCGCAGCTTTTTCAAGGAGTTATACACAGTATGCGAACAGCGATCTGTCCCGGCAGCTATGATCCGATCACCCTGGGACATCTCAATATCATCCGGCGGGCAAGCCGGATCTTTGATCAGACGGTGGTCGTCATTATGGTCAATTCCTCCAAGGCTTCGACGCACTGGTTTACAATGGAGGAGCGGCTGGATATGGTGCGGCGCGCGGTGTCGCGGTATCCAAATGTGACGGTCGATACCTCGGATATCCTGGTAGCCGAGTATGTCAAGCGGTACGAGGGCGCTGTACTGGTCAAGGGCCTGCGCGCGGCCTCGGATTACGATTACGAATTCCAGATGGATCTTGTCAATAAACGCATCAATCCCGAGCTCGAGACCATGTTTTTGACGTCGAGCATGAAGTACACCTTCCTCTCATCGTCGATCGTGCGGGAAATGGCCTCCTACGGCGCCAGCCTGACCGGTCTCGTGCCCAACGAGCTGATCGCGGAAATAGAAGCAAAAGCAAAACAATGGAGGCAGAACCATGGATAATACGAACGACGTCATTGAGCTGCTGGATATCCTCTACGGCATGGTGAATGAGGCCTGGGGCGTTCCTCTGGGCAACGACAAATGCATCATCGAACGCGAGAAAGCGATCGAGATCATCAACGAAATCAAGGACAGCCTGCCAAACGAACTGGCCGAGGCCAAGCGTCTTGTCGCTGCGCGCGATGAATTTATCGGAAACGCCAAGCGCGAAGCCGAGGCTATGCGCAAGAGCGCCGAGGAGAAGGCACGCGCCATGGTTGAAGAGCAAGAGGTCATGCGTACCGCCCGCGCCCGTTCTACCGAGATGATCAACTCTGCCGAGGCTCGCTCGAAGGAGTTGCGGCGTCTTGCCAGCGGTTTCGTGGACGACATGATGCGCCAGGCAGAAGAGAGCCTGCAGACCTCCATGACAGAGCTGCAGCGCGTCCACAATTCTTTCCGCTCCCAGTCCACTGCCGAGGAGCGTCGCCCAAGCGCCGAGAAAAACGGCGAGGCCTGAACGTCCTCTTTTTGAACATACCACTTGATAGTAGTAATCCCCCAGCCGATGAACGGCTGGGGGATATTTTTACTTATGTAGGATTGGCGGGTGCTTGCGGCTCGGTCGGAGCTTGTGTTTGAACCGGAGGCTCGGGTACGGCCGGAGCTTCGGTCGCAGCCGGGGGTTCGGTCGCAGCCGGAGACTCGGTCACAGACGGAGATTCAGTTGCAGCCGGTGGTTCGGTCGCAGACGGCGCCGCAGTCTCGACAGGAGGCTCCGTTATGGTGGGCATCTCTGTCGGGTCAACAGTCGGTTCGGCGGTCGGCTCGGGTGTGGGTTCGGCAGTCGGCTCAACAGTCGGTTCTGCCGTGGGTTCGGCAGTCGGCTCGGCAGTGGGTTCAACCGTCGGCTCGACAGTGGGTTCGACGGCAGGCTCAGCTGTAGGAGTGGGTTCGACGGCAGGCTGGGGTGTCTCAGTGGCGGACGGAATCGGCAGGGGCTGTGGCTGTGTCACAGAGATGGACACTGGAATACCGATCTCCGTAGCGCCGTTTCTGCCAAAGCACTGGACCTGTACGGTCCAGCCGTTGAGAGAATAAGGTACATGGGTGAGCTTCAGGGTCGATGAGTTTGCACCGGATACCGTGAAGCCGTTGGCAGGCAGGGCTTCGGTCAGTTCCTCAGCAAAGACTGTCACGTCGCCGCCTTTGGCATAGCTCGACGGAGAGGTAAAGATCCAGGAATAGGCGACAGTGTTCTCCGCTTTTACAGATAACTCAATATTCTGTGAGGCAGAAACCGACACATCCTTCAGATGGCTGAGAATGCGCGGGCTGTTCTGCACGTCCTCAGTGGGGACCGCCGTAGCAATAGGGACAGGGACGAATGTGGCCGGAGACTCGGAGGTCAAAGCTTTCGTTTCTGGCGGTAAAACGGCGGGCTCGAATGAGGAGCGCATGCTGCAGCCGAAGAGGATGATAGCCAGAGTCACGGCCAGAATCACGGCCGGGATCACGGCAGATAATCGCTTCATGGGGCGCTCCTTTCGGAAAAACAAACGGAAAAACAGGAAGATGATTGTGCGTATTTGGAATTATAGCACAGACTTTGCAGTATTTCAATGTGAATTTGTACCCAAAAGGTGGACAGAATACGGCTCGTTACCGCCATATGGGAATCTTTTGGAGGTAAAACTGGAAATAAAAGATAAATGCAGGCGTAATTAGAAACAAATTAGTGACATAAAAACTCAAAAAGTTTCACTTGCTTTTTGCGGATGACCCCCCTATAATGAAACTGTCAGTGGGGCAAAGTGGAGTAAAATGGGTTGAAGTAGAGCAAGTTTGGGGGCACAGACCATGACAGGCGAATATCAGCACTCGTTGGACAGTAAGGGGCGTATTTTTATCCCCGCCAAACTCAGGGATGAACTGGGAGAGATCTTTTATGTGACGCTCTCGATGGATCGCTGCCTGAGTGTCTACAGTGCAGAAAACTGGCGGATATTCTCTGACAAGGTCAGTGCGATGCCCTATGTCAAGCAGCGCAAAATGCGCCCGCTCTTTGCCCATGCCGCTCGCTGTGAGCTTGACTCGCAGGGTCGCGCCCTGATTCCGCAGAATCTTCGCGACTATGCCGGGCTCGTGAAGAACGTCACGGTGATCGGCTGCAATAACCACGCCGAGCTGTGGGACAGCGAGGCCTGGGAGAGCGTGTATGCTGAGGAGACAAGTCCGGAGAATATTGCCGCCGTCATGGAGGAACTGGAGTTTTAATGAGTGAAGCGCGTCATGTTTCTGTGCTGCTGCACGAGTGCATTGAGTATCTGAATATTCGCCCGGAGGGAATCTATCTTGACGGAACACTTGGACTTGGCGGGCACTCGTACGAAATTGCCTCTCGCCTGACGACGGGGCGCCTGATCGGTATTGACAGGGATGAGACCGCCATCGAGCGCGCCGGACGCCGTCTGGAGCCTTTTGGCGAACGTGTGACGCTGATTCACGGTAACTTCTCCGACGCTGCCGCCATTCTGGACGATCTGGGCATTGAATCGGTAGATGGAATGCTGTTTGACCTCGGTGTGTCATCCCCACAGCTGGATGAAGCACAGCGGGGTTTTTCCTATATGAACGATGCGCCGCTTGATATGCGCATGGATCATACGGAAGCGCTGCGGGCGTTTGACATCGTCAACACCTGGGATGAAGATCGGCTCAACCGTATTCTATGGGATTACGGGGAGGAGCGTTACGCACGGCGCATATCCCGTGCCATCCTGGAGCGGCGGGCAGACAAGCCCATCGAGTCAACGCTCGAACTGGTAGATATTATCAAATCCGCCATGCCGGCTGCCGCGCTGCGCGAAAAGCAGCACCCGGCCAAGCGGAGCTTTCAGGCGCTGCGCATCGCCGTAAACGACGAGCTCGGCGCTATCGAAGGTATGATGGAGACGGCACCGGACAAACTCTCCATCGGTGGCCGCCTGTGCGTGATCAGCTTTCATTCGCTGGAAGACAGGATCGTCAAGCTCGGCATAGCACGCCGGGAGAATGGCTGTACCTGTCCGCGCGAAGCGCCAATTTGCACCTGCGGCTTCGTGAAGTCACTCAAAAGTGTCTCACGAAAGCCGATTCTGCCCTCTGCGGAAGAGATAGAGACGAACCCCCGCAGCCGCAGCGCGAAGCTCCGTGTGGCTGAGAGGGTCTGATATGAGGACAAAAGAGACTGTCAATGTCCTGTTTCGCGCCGTGTGTCTGCTGTTTTCGGCACTGCTGCTGATATTGAGCCTGCTCTCGGGCATCGACCTGACGGCGGCCAATGACGAGGCCGCGCGCCTGAAAACAGAAATCGCGGCGTGCGAGGAGGAAAACCGCCAGCTTCGTTTGAAAATCAACGCAGCCACCAGCCTTGAGGAGATCGAGCGCCGTGCCAGGCAGGAGCTGATGATGCAGCCGGCCGGCCCGGGACAGATCGTGGTGCTCGCTCCGTTGGACGAATCGCTGCGATAACGCATTTCCGGCATAAATCCGTTCAGCCGCGCATACATATCCCTGTATACAACGACAGGGGGCGGGGGAATGGGATCTTCGCGCGCACCTACGCGGCAGCTGCTGCAGCGGGTGCTGGCTTTGTCCGGGATCTGCGGACTTTTGTTTCTGGTGTTATTGCTTGTCCGTCTATGGCAGCTGCAGATCGTGCAGCATGACGAGCTGGAGAGCCGCGCCATCGCGCAGCAGCTGCGCGAGGCGCCGACCACTGCCGCGCGCGGCAGTATCTACGACTGCAAGGGCCGTCCGCTGGCTGTCAGCGCATCGGTGGACAACGTCTACCTCAGCCCCGCCGAGATCGACCAGTATGCGGAGGATCGCGAACTGATCGCCGACTCGCTTGCAACTATCCTGAATCTCGACCGCGGTGACATTCTGGAAAAGAGCCGCACAAGCGGCGCCTGGTATGTAACGGTCGCGCGAAAGGTCGAGCGGGAGCAGTCCGAGGCCGTGCGCCGCTTTATCGCTGACAATGATATTCACGGCGTCCATCTCGAGACCGACACCAAGCGCTATTATCCAAACTCGTCTCTGGCCTGCCACGTCATCGGCTTTGTAGGGACGGATAATACCGGACTCGAGGGTATCGAGGCACGTTATGATGAGGCCCTTTCCGGAACGGCAGGACGCACTCGACGGGCCACCAACGCCTACGGCACCGAACTGATCTACACGTCGTTCGAGGATTATATTCCCGGCGAGGATGGCTGTGATCTCGAAGTGACGATCGACTCCGCCATCCAGTTTTACATCGAAAAACAGCTGCGCCAGGCCGTGGCGGATTATGATATTCAAAATGGAGCCGGCGCGATCTGTATGGACGTCAACACCGGGGCAATCCTGGCGATGGCCTCGTTGGACGGCTATGATCTGAACAATTTCCTGGCTGTCAGCCCTCAGGCGCAGGCCGCGATCGACGCCGCTGCCTCAAAAGAGGAAGCGGAGCAGCTCCTGCAGCATGCGCAGATGCGCCAGTGGCGCAACAAGGCGCTCAGCGACACCTACGAGCCGGGCTCCACCTTTAAGATCATTACGCTGTCGATGGCGCTCGAAGAGGGCGCCGTCCATATGGATGACAGCTTTTACTGCGGCGGCAGTGTCAGCGTCATCGGGCGCGGTACGCCGATCCGCTGCTGGAAGGACGGCGGCCATGGCTCGCAGACACTGACGCAGGCCGTGCAGCACAGCTGCAATGCGGCTTTTGTCAACATCGGGCAGCGTGTCGGCGCAAAGACCTTTTACGACTACTGCGAAGCCTTCGGCTTCCTCAATCAGCGCGAAGACCCCGATGAAAGCCTGACGGCCACGACCGGCATTGACCTCTCGGGCGAGAGCGGCAGCATCTGGTGGAGCCACAATGTTTTCTGCTCGGAGAAAAACCTCTCTCAGCTGGCGGCGGCTTCGTTCGGACAGACCTTTACGATCACCCCGCTGCAGCTGATCACCGCGGTTTCGGCGGCGGTCAACGGCGGGAAGCTCTACCAGCCATACGTCGTGTCCAGACTGATCGACGGCGACGGACAGGTGAGCTACGAGCGTGAGCCCAGACTGGTGCGGCAGGTCATCAGCGAAGAGACTTCCCGGCAGGTCCGGGAGATCCTCGAGCAGGTCGTCGGCGATGCGAAGGACGGTACCGGCCATAACGCGGCCGTTGCCGGCTATCGCATCGGCGGCAAGACCGGTACCAGCGAAAAGGTTTCGCTCGAGGCCCAGACCGGGCAGAAGGAGTATATCGTCTCCTTCCTGGGCTTTGCCCCGGCGGACGACCCCAGGATCGCCATTCTGATTTTTCTGGATACGCCCTCCAACAAGTCCGGCATCTATATTTCGGGCGGCCAGATGGCTGCCCCGGTAGTCGGACGCATGATGGCTGACATCCTGCCGTATCTGGGCGTAAAGCCCTCGCTGCACAGCGAGGCTGAGGCCGACGTCACGGTGCCCGAGCTCGGAGGAAAAACGCGGCAGGAAGCCGCCGAAGCGGTGCGCAGCGCCGATCTTCGCTATCGTACGCTCGGCGAGGGGGAGACCGTAACCGGTCAGCTGCCGGCGCCTGGCTCGACGATCGCAAAAGGCAGTGAGATATTACTGTATTTCAACCGTACACCCAGCACAGAGCTTGAGACAATCCCGGAATTGACCGGCATGAGCTATGAGAAAGCCAGAGATCTGCTGAGTGATTATGCCATTTATATATCATCATTGAGTCCCGTCTCCGACGCCGCGCAGATCATTGGCAGCCAGAGTCTGCCGAGCGGAACGCATGTGGAGCACGGCAACATCATTTCCGTCACGCTTCAAGGTATTGACGGGGAGATGTTGGGAAGGTATTGACTATGAGATTAAGAGAACTGCTGCGGGATCTGTCGATCCTGCATACCAATGTCGATCTGGATACAGAGATCACCGGCGTGAGCTACGATTCACGCCAGACCCGGCCGGGCGATCTGTTTGTCGCCGTCCGCGGCTTTGAGTCCGACGGACACCGTTTCATCCCGATGGCCTTTTCCAAGGGGGCGGCTGCGGTGCTGTGCGAGGAGCCGCCCGCCGAGGGTGCCTATGTCCAGATCGCTGACTGCCGTCTCGGTCTGGCCCTGGCCAGCCGGAGCTTTTTCGGGTACCCCGCGAAGGAAATGACCATGATCGGTCTCACCGGCACGAACGGGAAGACGACCACCAGCTATCTTGTCCGGCATATGCTCGAAAAGGAGCTCAGCGCCAAGGTCGGGCTGATCGGTACGAACGGCATTATGATCGGCGATGAGAGTTTGCACTCCGAGCGAACGACGCCGGAGAGCTATGAGCTGCAAAAGCTCTTCCGCCAGATGGCGGATGCAGGCTGCACGCATGTCGTGATGGAGGTTTCCTCCCACTCGCTCGCACTCGAGCGCGTGGCCGGCATAGAATACGATGTAGGCCTTTTTACAAATCTGACGCAGGACCATCTGGATTTTCACGGTACGATGGAGGCCTATGCCGAGGCGAAGCGAAAGCTGTTCAGCCAGTGCCGTGTCGGTGTGCTGAACCGCGACGATCCCTGGTGCAGCTTCATGCTCAAGGGGGCGACCTGCTCGGTGCTGGACTACTCGACCGAGAGCAATGCGGCAGGACTTGTCGCCAAGGACGTGAGGCTGTCAGCCTCCGGCGTTCGCTTTGCCGCCGTTTACGGCAATGAGCTCGCGCTCTGCCGTCTGGCGATCCCGGGGATGTTTTCGGTTTATAACGCGCTCGGTGTGCTTGGCGTGGGGCTGGCTCTGGGACTGACGCTGCAGCAGGCCGCCGACGCGCTCTCCTCGGCCAAGGGCGTCAAGGGCCGGGTCGAGACCGTGCCGACAGACGGCGATTACGCCATTCTGATCGACTATGCGCATACTCCCGACGCGCTTGAAAATGTATTGAAAACACTGCGCGACGTCACGCGCGGCCGGCTGATTGCGGTGTTCGGCTGCGGCGGTGACCGGGACAAGGCCAAACGGCCGATGATGGGTGCAATCGCTGCCGAATATGCCGATATCGCCCTTGTCACGAGCGACAATCCGCGCACCGAGGAGCCCGAGGAGATCATCCGCGAGATTCTCGAGGGCATGAAGGACAAGCATGGTCATACAAAGGTGATTTGTGATCGGATCGAGGCCATCCACTGGGCGATCGACAATGCGCGCAGCGGAGACGTGATCCTGCTGGCCGGAAAGGGCCACGAGGACTACCAGATCGTCGGCCATGAGAAACACCACATGGACGAGCGGGAGATCGTGGCGGATTACCTGAGAGAGAGGAACAGAAAATGACACTGAAGCTTTGTGCGGCGTTTGTACTGTCGCTGATTTTTGCCGTGGCTTTCGGCAAAGTTTACATTCCATGGCTTCGTAAGATGAAAGCGGGGCAGTCCATTAAGGAGATCGGCCCTAACTGGCATATGAGCAAGCAGGGTACGCCCACAATGGGCGGCGTGCTGTTTATCGGCGGCACTGCGCTCGCGTGCCTGACGGTCGGCTTTGTAAGTATGATCCGCGGCAACTGGGTGCATATCGGCATCCTGGTGTTTGCCATGGTATTTGGTGCGATCGGTTTTCTGGACGACTGGGAGAAGCTGCGCCACCACGAGAATACCGGCCTGACAGCGGGCAAAAAGTTTCTGCTGCAGCTGGCCGCGGCCCTGGTGTTTATTCTTCTGATGCGTTATATCGGCGTCACGACGCCGAACCTGTATATCCCCTTTACGGGCGTGACGGTGCCGCTGCCCGAGTGGCTGTATATCTCGTTTGCGGCCTTTGTCATCGTCGGTACGGTCAACGCCGTCAACCTGACCGACGGCCTAGACGGTCTGGCCTCGGGCGTCAGCCTGCCGGTCTGCCTGTTTTTCGTCGCCGTCACCTTTGTCTGGGGTGAGAACTATCTCGAGCAGGGCATCTTTGCCTCGGCGCTGCTGGGCGGCCTTGTCGGCTTTCTGACCTACAACTTTTACCCGGCTAAGGTCTTTATGGGCGACACGGGCTCGCTGTTTCTCGGCGGTGCGATCGCAGCCATGGCCTTTGCCTATGATATGCCGATGATCCTGCTGACTATCGGGATCATATACATCATTGAAACCATCACCGATCTGATCCAGGTAGGCGTATTCAAGCTATCCCACGGCAAGTGGGGCTTCTACGATGCCTACAATGGCCGCCGTGTCTTTCGCATGGCGCCGTTCCACCACCATCTTGAAAAGGGCGGCTGGTCCGGCCACAAATGGAAGGAGACCGAGATCTGGGCGCTGTTTGTCGGCATAAGCACGCTGTTTTGCGTCATAAGCTTTATCTGGGTCAAATCCAGATATCATATCTGATTAGTAGTGGTTAGTGGTTAGTGAGTAGAATATATTTTTACTAAACACTAAACACTAACCACTAATCACTAACACAATCGTGCCGGGAAGGAGGGAGTGCATGCAATATGACGCTGCCCGCCGGACCGGCACCGTTGATATTTCCGGGAAATCCCGCCGCGCGGATTGTGATTGGCCGTTTGCCCTCACAGTGCTTTTGCTGCTCGGTATCGGCGTGACGATGGTGCTCTCGTCGAGCTATCCAAGAGCCTGGTATGACCCCGGCGGAATAACCGGCGGCAACGCGGCCTATTACTTTGTTCGTCAGCTGGTATTTGCGCTGCTGGGCGTGGCGGCTATGTGGGCGGCCTCGCTGGTGCCGATGCGCGTGTATCGCCGGTATACCTTCCTGTTTCTCGGCCTGACGGTGCTGCTGCTCGCACTCGTTCCGCTGATCGGCGTCAGGGCCAACGGGGCCAGACGCTGGCTTGGCGTCGGGGGACTGACGCTGCAGCCCTCAGAACTCGCCAAGCTTGCGGTGATCCTGTCCTTTTCTCTGCTGATCTGCCGCTTTGGCGGCAAAATGCGCAGCTTTCGCTATGGGATCCTGCCGTTCGCCGCCATTCTTGGCCTGCTGGTCGGATTGCTGATCCTGGAGCCGCACTTTTCGGCCTCGATCATTCTTCTGGCCGTCGGTGGGGCGATGTTGTTCCTCGGCGGAGTCCGCCTCGGCTGGTTTGCGGCGGTCGGTGCCGCTGCAGCCGGAGGTCTCGGTGTGCTGCTGGCCTTTTTCCCTTATGCCTCCAGCCGCATAACGACCTGGCGTGATCCGTTCTCCAGCTCTTCGGACGAGGGCTATCAGATCGTGCAGAGTCTGTACAGCATCGGCTCGGGCGGGCTGAGCGGCCTGGGACTCGGCGGCAGCCGACAGAAGCTGCTGTATCTGCCGGAGGAGCATAACGATTTTATCTTCTCCGTGACCTGTGAGGAACTGGGCTTCATCGGAGCGGCCTTTATTCTGTGCCTCTTTACGCTGCTGATCCTGCGCGGTTACTGGATCGCCCTGCATTGTCGAGAACGCTACGCCTGTCTCGTCTGCGCCGGCATCACGACGCTGCTTGCACTGCAGGTCTTTTTGAATGTGGCGGTCGTCACAAATCTGCTGCCCTGTACCGGTATCTCGCTGCCGTTCTTCAGCTACGGGGGCACGGCGCTGTTGATCCAGCTGGCGGAGATGGGGATCGTCCTGAGCGCGTCGAGAGAGGGCACTCTCTCCAGCGGCTGACAGCAACCGGAAATCATATGAAAGGAAGAGAACTATGAATTTCCTCTTTACCTGTGGGGGGACCGCAGGGCATATCAATCCGGCCATCGCCGTGGCCGGTCGGCTGCGGGAGATATATCCTGACTGCAGCATCCTGTTTCTTGGTGCCGAGGGACAGATGGAAATGCAGCTGCTGCCGCGCGAGGGCTATGAAGTGCGGGGGCTCCATATTACCAATATCAGCCGTGGCAGGAATCTGTCGGCCGTGGCGCAGAATATCTCGACCGTGAAAAACGTGCTCGCGTCGATGGAGCGCACGCGTCGCGTCATTCAGGAGTTTCAGCCCGACGCGGTGATCGGTACCGGCGGCTATGTCTGCTATCCGGTGCTGATGCAGGCCTCGCGCATGCATATTCCGACGCTCGTGCATGAATCGAACGCTGTCCCCGGGCTGACAACAAAGCTGCTTGCCGGGCATGTCGATCGCATTATGGTCGGCTTTGAGGAAAGCCGTGCATCCTACCCGGATCCCAAGCGTGTCAGAGTTACCGGAACGCCGGTGCGCGGCGCGTTTTCCGCGTACACGAAGGAATCGGCCAAGAGACAGCTGGGAATGGATATCAACGACAAGCTGGTCGTGTCGGTATGGGGCTCGCTGGGCTCGGGGCACATGAATGAAAAGCTTGTCGAACTGCTGCCGCTGATGCGCGACCAGAAGGATTTTCGCATGATTCACGCGGTCGGCAGCCGCGACTGGGAGGAGACACGCTCGGCAGTTCAAGCCCAGGGAATCCGTCCCGAGGACTGCGGCGTCGAGATGCGCGAATACATTTATGATATGCCGCGTGTGATGGCCGCGGCCGATCTGATCCTGTGCAGGGCAGGTGCCTCGACACTGGCAGAACTGACCTATATGGGCAAACCCGCTGTCCTGGTCCCGTCTCCGAACGTGACGAATCACCATCAGGAGCGCAACGCCCGTGTTCTCGAGCACGCAGGCGGAGCGAAGGTGCTGCTGGAAGGGGAGTTTACCGCTGAATCGCTGCTGCGGGATATCCGTGAGCTGCTGAGCGACGCGGATGCATTGAACACCATGTCCTCGAATATGCGCGCGCTGGCTGTACCCGACGCGACAGAAAAAATCGTGACGGAGATCCTGGAATTGCTGCATCATTGATCGGCACACCAAATCCCTCCGCGCATAGAATGGCGTGATCATACTGTGCGCGGGGGGATTTTTATGGATTTTTGGCAGATCCGGGGCGGGAGGAGACTGAGCGGCAGCTGCGAAGTGCAGGGCAGCAAGAACGCGGCTCTGCCGATCCTGGCGGCGTCCATTGTCTGCCCCTGCCGTGTGGAGCTGCTGCATGTACCGCAGCTGAGCGATGTGGACACGGCGCTTGCCATTCTGCGCGCTCTCGGCTGTCAGACAAAGCGGGAAGGCGAGCGTGTGTGGATCGACTCGCGCACGCTGACGCACAGCGAAATCCCACACAAGCTGATGGCGCGGATGCGCTCGTCGGTGTTCTTTCTCGGGGCACTCACAGCGCGCTGCGGCGAGGCGCTGCTGAGTCTCCCGGGAGGCTGCCAATTGGGGCAGCGGCCGATCGATTTGCATCTCGCCGCACTGCGCCAGTTCGGCTGTGAGATTGAGGAGATGGGGGACAACATCCGCTGCCAAAGCCGTGAGCTTAAGGGCTGCGAGCTCACGCTGACGTTTCCGAGCGTCGGAGCGACCGAGAATATCCTGCTTGCGGCCTGTGCGGCCCGCGGTGAAACCGTGCTGCACGGCGCAGCGCGGGAACCGGAGATCGTAGCTCTCTGCCGCTTTCTGCGTGCGCTTGGCGCCGACATTGTCGGGGCGGGCAGCGATACGATCCGCCTGCGGCGGTTTCAAGCGAGGGAATACGTCCGCTTTGCGATCCCGCCGGACCGTATTGTCTCATCCACGCTGTGCTGCGCGGCTGCTGCTACTGGCGGGGATATCGTGCTGAAAGCCGTGAATCCGACGGAATTTTCTGCGGTTACGGACTTCCTAAAAGCCGCGGGCTGTGTTATAATACAAAACAAGCATGCGCTTCGCCTGCGAGCGCCGCAGCAGCTGCGCAGCGCAGGAGCACTTTATACATCGCCGTACCCCGGTTTTCCGACTGACGCACAACCGCTGCTGATGGCGGCGCTGCTGCGTGCGCGGGGCACGACACGCATCACCGAGACGATCTTTGAAAATCGCTTCCGCCAGGTGGCTGCGCTGCGGCGGCTCGGCGCGGATATTACCGTCCGCGGCTGCACGGCCGAAATCCGCGGCGTTCGGCGTCTGTATGGAACGGAGGTGACCGCCACCGATCTGCGCGGCGGCGCGAGTATGGTTCTCGCCGGCCTCTGTGCCGAGGGAGAGACGGTTGTCTGTGACACCGGCCATATCACGCGCGGCTATGAGTCCTTCGATCGGGTGCTGCAGGAGCTCGGCGCCGATGTGAAATGGACGGCCATCGGGATGCGGGATTCACTATCAGAACTACCGAAAGGATAAATGCTATGGCAAACGGATCGAAAAGTATGCCGAGGGAGAGCAAACGCGGCGAATTTCATGCCATTCGCCGGCGCAACTCTCTCTCCGGTATTGCTACCTTTTTACTGATCGTAGCATCTGCGATCTTCGTGATGAGCGTGTTCTTCCGCGTCTCTATTATCGAGGTGAACGGCAATGAACACTACACCGACGAGGAGATCATTTCCGCCAGCGGTATCGAGCCGGGCGACAACCTGTTTTTCTTTGACCGTTTCGCGGTTTCAAGCCGGGTTTTTGCAAACCTCCCATATGTGGAAGAATCCCCGCCGGTCGAACGGCAGCTGCCGAACAAGGTTATTATCACGGTGCTCGAGTGCAAGGCCATGGCCTGCATCAATGTGGGCGACGAGTACTGGACCATTGACCATAACTGCAAGATCCTCGGCAAGGCCACAGAGATCGAGCTCTCCGGCCTGATCCCGATTTATGGCTTCGACCCCGGCACACTGCTGATCGGCGAGAGACTGACGGAAAACAGCGGCAATGAGGCCCGTGTCGATTTCCTGATCACGGTTCTCACAGAGCTTCAGGAGCGCGGATTGACCGACAGTACCCAGAGCATCTCCTTCACCGAGGGCGGTTCGCTTAGTTTCCGCAGCAGCGGAAAATATGAAATCGTCATCGGCTGGGAGGACAAGGTCGACCATAAGTTTGCCATGGTGATGTCTGTTCTTTCTCAGCTCAAAAGTGGCGACGTCGGCACGATCGACGTGTCCGACGGCGTAACGGCGCACTTTATCCCCAATCTGTAAACAGCGCCGTTCTGATCAGGGGACCTGCCGGTGCTGGAAAGCCTGGATAATAATTGAAATCCATTGATTTTATGTGCGACAATCGAGTAAATTACAAAATGCTTACAAAAAATTGCGAAAATTTCAATTTTGCTCTTGACCTCCGTGAAAAAATGAGATAATATAAGTGAGAAAAAAATCTGATTTTTTCACATACATTGTGGGATACTGAAATGGGAGGCACAAAACATGGATTTCAAAACAGAAGCAGGCCCCGATAATGTCGTAACCATTAAGGTCGTGGGTGTCGGCGGCGCCGGCAACAACGTTGTCAACCGGATGGTTAAGGCCGGTACGCAGGGCGTTGAGTTCATCGCTGTCAATACTGACAAGCAGGCGCTGGCTGTCTCCAATGCCGATCAGAAGATCCAGATCGGTGAGAAACAGACGCACGGTCAGGGCGCCGGTTCTGACCCTGAGGTCGGCAAGCGCTCGGCTGAAGAGAGCCGCAACAACATTGCCAAGGCGGTCGAGTCCGCCGATATGGTCTTTATCACCGCCGGTATGGGCGGCGGCACCGGTACAGGTGCGGCTCCCACGGTCGCGGATGTGTGCCGCGAGGCCGGTATTTTGACGGTCGGTGTTGTCACCAAGCCCTTCAAGTTTGAAGGCAAGCGCCGCATGGATCAGGCCAACGCCGGCATCAAGGAGCTGCTCGGCAAGGTCGACTCCCTGCTGATCATCCCGAACGATCGTCTCAAATACGCCACCGATCAGAAGGTCACGCTGGCAAACGCTTTTGAGATCGCTGACGAAGTGCTGCATCAGGCAGTCACCAGCATCTCCGGTCTCATCAAGAACACCGGCTTTATCAACCTCGACTTCGCCGACGTCACCTGCATCATGAAGGACGCGGGCTTTGCCCACATGGGCGTGGGTCATGCCGCCGGCAAGGGCAAGGCCGAGGATGCAGCCCGCATGGCTGTCGCCAGCCCCCTGATGGAGACCTCCATCAATGGCGCGCACGGTGTGCTCATCAACATCACCGGCTCCGAGGATATGGGTCTTGAGGATGTCGAGGCCGCTGCCAATCTCGTGCAGGAAGCTGCCCATCCCGACGCCAACATCATCTTCGGCGCTACTTTCGATGATTCGATGCAGGACGAGATCCGCGTGACCGTCATCGCGACCGGCTTCGACCAGAACGCGAATGCGCCCGAGCTGTCCACGGCCGTTGCTCCCGGAGCCGGCTCCCGCGGCGGCGAGAAGCGTTCGAGCGTCGGCCTGTTCACCGGCGCTGCCGAGAAGGCCTCCGCTGCGATGGTGCCCCCTGTCGTGAATGCGGCTCCCGCGGCTGCTCCCGCTGCACCCGCGGTGCAGGAGAGTGCAGCCGATAACGGCAGCGAGGAAGACCCCTTCGACAGCATTTTCAAGATCTTCAACACAAAGTGATTGAGTGATCATAATAAAAAAGCTCCTTCGTCCAGGGATGAAGGAGCTTTTTCAGTGGCTAGCGATTAGTGATTAGTGGTCAGTGGTCAATGGTCAGTGGATAGTGATAGAGTTATCCGGTTCACAGATAAATGAGAATCCTCTCAGAGCAATACCACAATTGGTCACTATTCACCGTCTATTACCTGCAATTTTCCATTCACTAATCACTAAACACTAATCACTATCCTATCATCTTTCATCCGAACTGAGATAAGGAGTATGGCTGTGCGAGAGAAACTGAAACGGAGGCTGGATTTTTTCCGGCGCTTTCTGCTGGAATTGCTCCGCCTGTACACGACAAAACCAATCAACCGTTCGTCAGCGGCACTGTGCTATTTCCTTGTGATGACTTTCTTTCCGCTGATCATTCTGCTGTATACGATGCTCGGCAGCAGCTATGCGCTCGCCATGCGGGGCATCCGCATGCTCGAGGGCTTTGTAGCCGAAGGAACGCTGAAAACCATTACCGATTTTGTGCACTATGTGGCGATGAATGTCAATCAAAGCATGACAGTTGCCGCGGGGGTCGTTCTGGTCGGTTCGGCCTCGGCCGGCGTGCGCACGCTGCAGTCCGGCATCGGCGAACTGCAGGGGCATCAGCGCTATCAGGGCGTTTTTGATCTGGGTTTCAGTATTCTTTTTTCTGTGATTCTTGTCATAGCTATCTACGCGTCGGCCGTCATTCTGGTGACAGGCCGCCAGGTCATCGACTTTGTCAACGCGCACATCCCGTTTGTCGACATCTCCGTCTCCTGGGATTCGCTGCGTTTTCTGGTACTGGCGCTGATCATCTACCTGCTGCTGCTCGGCGTGTATAAGTTCTCCCGGCCGGTCGGCGAGCGCTATCATACCCATGTCGGCGCCATATTTTCCACCATTGCCATCGTGGCCGTCAGCTATGTGTTTTCGGCCATCATCGGCAATTCCGCGCGCTATCCGCTGGTATACGGCTCGCTCGCGTCGGTGATTCTGCTGATGATGTGGATGTATACAAGCTGTATCGTCATCTTCCTCGGTGCCGCCGTGAATATCGCGCTGCGGAACGTTAAGCGAGAACTGCGAGAGAGAAGAAACAGGGAAAAGCAGTCGGGTGAGGCCTCGGGCCGCGCACAGCAGCCATGCAAAAAATGAAGCAAGGGACGACCTGCACAGGTTGTCCCTTGCTGCTTTTATCGGGATATGATCTCGTTCCCGGTCTCGGTAATGATCAGATGGTATTCCCATTGGGCCGAGGGCTGTCCGTCCTCGGTGCGGATGGTCCAGCCGTCCTCGGCGTCTTCTGTGACGCGGTGCGTGCCCATGTTGATCATCGGCTCGATCGTAAAGCTCATGCCAGGGACGATCAGCTGCCCGGCGTTCGGACTGCCGAAATGGGGGACCCAGGGGTCCTCGTGAAAATCGACGCCGCAGCCGTGGCCGCCGATCTCGCGCACGACGGAAAAGCCGTTTTCCCGTGCCATCCGGTCGATCGCGTGGCCGAAGTCCCCAAAGGTGGCCCAAGGCTGGGCCAGACGCACGGCCTTTTCGACGCTTTGCTTTGTCACCTCGACCAGGCGGCGCCAGTCGTCATTCACCTCGCCGATGCAGTACATACGCGAGGCGTCGCCGTAATAGCCCTTATAGATCGTGGTACAGTCCACATTGATGATATCGCCGTTTTTCAGAATTCGATGGGGGTCGGGGATGCCGTGGCAGACGACCTCATTGATGCTGGTGCAGACGTGCTTGGGAAAGCCCTCGTAGTGGAACGGGGCGCAGATGCCTCCGAGAGCCTTGGTTCGCTCGGCTACAATGCGGTCAAGCTCCTCGGTCGAGACGCCTTCCTTCACATAAGGCTCGACCGCGTCAAGCACCTTCGCATTGATCTCGCCGGCCCGGCGAATGCCGTCGAGCTGCTTCTGGGTCTTGAGCATTTTAATGCTGGGCGCCTGGACATGTCGATTGCGCGCACAGATACCGCGGATACGCTCCATGGTTGCAAAATTGGGCATAGCGGATTCTTTAGACATGGATGACTCCTTTTGTTGAAACGGAAATTAGTTGAGGAAGCGGTCGATGGCGTCGTTGAGATCCTGGAGCTGCCCGATATCGCCCTCACTGACATGGGTTAAACAGTGTTCAAGATGGTCCTTGAGGATCACCTTGGCCGTGTTGTTCAGCGCTGAGCGCACGGCGGCCAGTTGGATCAGCACCTCACTGCAGTCGCGCCCGTCCTCGACCATACGCTTGACCGACTCGAGATGACCGATCGCGCGGCTGAGCCGGTTGATGACGGCCTTGGTCTGCGTGTGAACGTGTCCGTGAGCGTGGACAGCTGTGCTGTTCTCGTCGGAAGCAACGGCTGTATGCTCATGAGGCAACTCGTGACTATGCTCATGCTCGTGCGTGACACTGTGCACGTGGACGTGGCCGTCTCCGTGGTCGTGGTAATAAACTTGTTCCTGATCGTGCTCGTCGTGCATGCGCAGAGCCTCCGATGTTTCAAATTCAATATACTGTAACAGAGAAATCAAGATTTCTCTGCAGCAGCGTTTTGCCGCCTGGGGAAAATAGAGTATACTGCAATTCGCAGTTTTCCGCAAGCCCCCGAGGGGGATTTTGTGTTTATGTGTATTCGCGCACCCATTGGGCCACGACGTTGCGGCAGATCGGATCTCCCGGCTTTGTCATGGTCAGGATCACAGTGTCTTCGTCCCGGCTGAGCGCCGAGTAAAGCTGTTCGAGCTGCAGTTGAAACTTGTTGCCGAGAGCGAAGCGGCGCTGAAGCGCGGCGGCATTTTCACGGCCTTTGAGCACACCGATGATCGGCGTCTCGCTGTTCAAAAGCTCCTCAAGCGCATGTCGAAATTCGGGTATCAGCAGTTCATAGCCGCCGATCTCATCAAGCAGGGCAAAGCTGTAGTACGGCGCTTCGTTCAACAGTCGGACGCCCTCGCTGCGGAAAACCTCGTTGTCACGCACGGGCGGGTCGACGCTGTAGTCTAAAAACCGCAGCGGTGTATAGCCCTCGACACCGCCAAGTGCGGCGGCGGGCAGCAGATCGTAGCCGAGCACACGGCCGCTGCTGTCACACTCGCGCACGGTTGCAAGACCGCCCGCGGTCTGCAGCATCCAGCCCAGCTCTTCACGCAGTAGCGTCGTCTTACCGATGCCCGAGGGGCCGGTCAGAAACAGATGTTTTTTCATCCTTTTACCTCCAAGCGCCCGTCGTCTGTCATGCCGGGCGTATCAGTGAAAACCGGAATAGGGTGAGGGGACTTGAACCCCTGTCGGTTTTCGCGGGCAGAATTGGGCTGATGCTTCGTTCCAGCCCTTGAAAATACGAAAGTATTCCCTGCGGTCTGCGCCTTGCCTCAGCCCAGTTCTGCTCCGTGAAAACTGCGAAGCACCTGTGAGCCGGCAATTTTCGAGTGATTTTTGCGCCCAACGAACGCCGCTGGGCTGGCGCCCAGCAAGTGAGGCGGGACAAAAAGCGCCGAAAAGGGGTGCTCACAGGCGGCAGGTGTTCAAGTCCCCTCACCCTAAGCGCGGGATACTGGCGAGTATGATTCGTCTGCCCCGAAGAAGGAATAAAGCCGCTCCGGAGAAAAATCGCATGTTCTTCCATTGACCGGCAACCGCTTTGATAGTATACTGAAAAAAACAAAGAAACAGAGGATAGGAACGTGGAAGAAAAAACACCCGGCGAGCTGCTGCAAAAAATCCTGCTCGGTGTTGTGCTGGCCATGCTGGCGGTTGTTGCGGTCTGTACCGTACTGATCGTCAGGGAAGGCAGAGAGCCGGCAGTGGGAACCGAGCCCGGTGTGATCATCATTTCAGACGAGACGCCGGTGCCCCAAATGACGGTTAACCCGCAGCCGACGCACCCGGCTGAGCCGTGCGAGCATAGCTGGGAAGACGGTGTATGCACGCGCTGCCAGGAGCGCTGCCCGCATCTGAGGCACGATGCGGAAAGCCGCGTATGTGCTGTATGCGGTGAAACAGTGCTGCATAACTACGTCGGCGGGCAGTGTACGCGCTGCGGCAGCGACGCGGGATTGATCGACGATATTATAGACGCAGGGCTGGCCGGCGGTGCGACGCAGCACGGTAAATTGGAAAAGCTGCCGTACACCTATGAAAATGAATCCGGCGTGACCGTACGCAAGACCTTGAGCGTTTACCTTCCCTACGGCTACGATCCGCAAAAGCAGTATCCGGTTGCGCTGCTGATCCACGGGCTCGGCGGCAGGATGGAGACCTGGATGGAGCAGTCGTTTTCCTTCGGTACGATCAGAGTGCGCGGCATCGATGTGGTCGACCGGCTGATCGAGGAGAACCGGATCCCGCCGGTGCTGATCGTCAGTATGGAAACCCCGGGGCTGTCCGGCAGCGCTTCCTATGATCTGCTCGTGTCCCGTGTGAGCAAGGAAATCCGGACCGGCGTACTGCCAACGGTATGTTCGCACTATTCGACCTTTGCAAAGGACAGCACGGCCGTGGGCATTGCCGCGGCACGCGAACACTTTGCCATGATCGGGGCATCGGACGGGGCTTTATATACCGTGGAGTCCGGGCTGCGCGATAATCGGGACCTGTTCGGCGTGTACGCCCCGCTCTCAGGGCTTGACATCGGCGAGGACATCCTGGCCATGCAGTCAAGCGAATGGGCGAAACAATACCCGATCCGCCTGCTGTACATGGGGACCGGAAAGACAGACTTCAACCGCACGCAGGTACTGCAGGCCTATATCCACATGCTGCAGGCAGATCCGAGCCTGATCGACGGGCGAAACGCCTTCCACCATGTGTGTGACGGCGGGCACACATTTCGCATCTGGTTTACCGACCTTGCCAATGTACTGCAGCTTGCGTTCCCGCAGTGAAAGCCGATCAGCGGCTCAGGATCCAATTGCCAAGCGCCTCGGCGGTATCAACCAGTACGGTGGCACCCGCCTCGCGCAGTTGTGCACTTGTGCGAAAACCCCAGGTGACAGATACACAGTCGATCCCGGCCGCGCGTGCCGTGGCGAGATCCACTTCCGAATCGCCCACATACAAACAGCGTGACAGCGGAAGCTGTAAGCCCTCGACGGCCTTGAAAATCATGTCCGGCGAGGGCTTTCTGCGTACGCCCTCACGCTCCCCGACAGCGAGCTCCAGCAGGCCGGGGAAATTCTCTTCAGCCAGGGCCGGAACGGCGGAGTCCGGCTTGTTTGAAATGATCGCAAGACGAAGCCCCTCGGCCCGCAGGCGCTGCATCAGCTCCGGAATGCCCGGATACGGGCGTGTCTTGATGCGGCTGTGTGCGGTATACCAGGGACCGTAAAAGGACAGGATCTGCTCGACAAGCGCGGACGGCGTGCCGTCGGGCACACTGTGCTCGATCAGATAGCGCGAGCCGTTGCCAAGCGCGGCGCGGACCTCGTCAGCGCTGCGCTCGGGCAGATGGAATTGGCGCAGCGCCGTGTTGACGCTGTCGTGCAGATCATCGAGTGTGTTGAGGACCGTACCGTCCATATCAAATAAAATGGCGTCGTAGCGCATGGGTGATCTCCGTTTCAATCAATTTCCTGTATAGTGATTCCGGGCATATTCCAGCAATATCTGCGCGCACTGGCCGCGAACGTCGGCCGTCTCGGCGCCGAGGACGATGGCAATGATATTGTGCGTCGCGCCGCCGCAGTCCATCGGCATCGACACGGCTACACAGGATCCTGCTTTGTTAGTCGAGCCGGTTTTCAGCCCGGAGATCCCCTCCATGTTGAACAGCAGGGGATTGGAGTTGGCTGTCGTATAGTCCATCGTGGCCATGTGCACATACTGCCGGGCTGTAATGTCGGTGATATCGGGGTAAGTTTGCAGAATATAGGCCGAGAGATCGAAGAGGTCTTTCGCGCTCATGGTGTTCTGACATTTGGCAGGGAGCGGGTCGCGGCTGTACTTGGGCAGACCGTGCGGCGTGTAGAACGTCGCAGAATAGAGTCCCATTTCGGCGGCACGGGCGTTCATCCGGTTGACGAAAGCCTGTTCACTGCCGGCCATGTGCTCGGCAATGGCCAGACAGCTCTCATTGCTCGAGGCGACAAGCATGGCTTCGGTCAGCTCCTGCAGCGGTACGACATAGCCGGTGGACATGCCGATCGTACCGTCCGCACTATAGGATAGAGCCGACGCATCGGCCGAAATCACGATCGCATCGTCGCTGTGCAGCGTGCCGGCGTCCATTGCCTCGCGCATGAGAACATAGGTCATCAACTTGCTGATGCTGGCAATGGGGACGGGGCTTTCGGCGTTTGCCGCAAAGAGCACCTTGCCGTTGTAGGCGTCGCCCAGCAGAACGGCGCTGAACGCGTCGAAATAACCGGCGGCCTTCATGGCTTCAAGACTCGGGTCGAAAGGGGCGTCAAGCTGCAGCCGGACGCGCTCGCGACTGTCCTGGACAATGGTGAAATCAAAGATCAGCATGATGTCGGTCAGGCTCATGTACAGATCGCTGCCGGTGTCATAGGTGTATATGCGTTTTTCATGATCGTCCACGACCAGCTTGTTGCGGTAGGTGTTCAGATAGGCAATGGAGGGCGTATTGTTGGTGGCGGCATTGGTCGTCAAACGCGGATTCTCACCGCTCTGGACGTAGTAGGTGTCGTTTTCCCGCCGGATGGAGAACTGCTTGGGCGTGCCGTTGAGGACACGGCTGAGATCGGCCAGGGACAGATAGAGATTGTCGGCGTAGCTGTCCTGATACGCGCGAACGGAGGCCGTGCTGCCGCTGGGTAGCTCCACAGTGAGCAGATAGGGGCGGGGGCCGTCGGCGACGGCCGGGATTGACGGCGTGAGCAGCATCAGCGGGCAGAGAACCAGCAGGGCCAGCGTTTTCTTCCATTTCATGGGGCATTGCTCCTTCATTTCGATCGATGAATCCATATCTTCGATACGCTGCTCGATTGTTTCCAGTTTTCGAACAACAGATACAGTATAGACTATTTTCGACAGATTTGCAACTGCGGCAGAATATGGTTTGCAGATGTTATATGGTGAACAGCACCATTTTACTTAAAAAAGGATGCAATTCGGCGTGACTGCCGGTTTGGTGAAATGCCCGTATCACATTTCCCGGGAAAAGTCAAGACTGTTTTTTTCTTATTCTCTGTGCTACGATCTCTCGCGTTGTGTGTCTTCGGTCGTCGGAACCGCCGACGGCCCTGGAAAGTGAAAAATGCAGAGAAGAGGGATTTTTCATGGATGTTGGTATTCTGGAAGATTGGAGCAACCTGACGGCAATGCAGAAAGACCTCAAGCTTTTTGAGAAGCAAAAGGCCACGCTGGATGCATTCCTTGCTCGAAATGCAATCACCAAAGCGGATTATACCCGCAGCCTGGAGACCCTGGAGGCCAATCTGGACGCCAGAGTCGCCGCCTATTCCGCTCTTTGAGGCAAGAAAAGACAGTCGATCCGAAATACGGTCGGCTGTCTTTTCTTTTGCAAATAATAAGTGAAAAATGAATCAGAACGGGTATTCTCCGTCAAAATAGCCGTTCAAAAAGATCTGGGCCAAGCTGTGCGGGCGGATGTTGTTTTTGGCTTCCTCGATCGTGAAGCAGCTCCAGGAATCGATTTCCCAATTCGGGTGCGGCATATCTTCGGCCACGGTGACTGTGAAATTCAGCATCAGCGTATTGCTGCGCGCGTAATAGTGGCTGCGGTTGAAGCGCATCGCAGTTACGGTTAAGCCCATTTCCTCCTGAATCTCGCGCCGCACCGCGTCCTCGGCGTCTTCACCCTGGTTAACGTAGCCGGCCACGAGCACATAGGTAGGCTTGCCGTACTGTTTAATCAGATAGACGCGGTCCTTTGCCTCGTTTAAAATAATGGCGCTGATGGCCGTATTGAACATCGGGTAGCGAAAATCGCCGCAGTTATCACAATAGGGGATCTCACGTTCTTCGGTTTCGTGGTATTTCAGATGCAGCTTTCCGCCGCATTCCATGCAATAGTTCATTTCCATCAATTGATCATCTCCGTCGATCAGTATACCATAAGGCCGAAGGACTTATGGTATAATTCGCCATGTTTTTCGGTTGCCGCGCGAGCGGCGAGAAAAACGGCGTAATATCAAATATAATAAGCGCTTTGCGCTTATTATACCACATTCCCTGAAACCTGTCGATGGCATTGTGCATCGTTTCCTCAGGATTTGCCCAGCTCCCAGAAGGCCACAGCAGAGGCCGCGGCAACGTTCAGAGAATCGACGCCGTGGGACATCGGGATTCTGACTGTGTAATCGCACTGCGCGATCGTGGTATCGGTCAGTCCGTCGCCCTCGGTGCCGAGGACGATGGCGAGCCTGTCCCGGCTGTGCAGGCGCGCGTCGGAGATGCTCAGCGAGTCGTCACGCAGCGCCATCGCACAGCAGCAAAAGCCCAGATGACGAAGCGCTGTGATCCCCGGTTCGGGCCAGGGGGCGTAGTCGCCCGACAGATAGGTCCAGGGCACCTGAAAGACCGTCCCCATGCTGACGCGCACCGCGCGGCGATAGAGTGCGTCACAGCAGGCAGGCGTCAGCAGTACCGCGTCCATATTCAGCGCCGCGGCCGAGCGGAAAATGGCGCCGAGATTTGTCGGATTCATGATATTCTCCAGCACCGCGATCCGCCGCGCACCGTCACAGATCTGTTCTACCGTCGGTAGCGCGCGCCGCCGCATGGCACACAGCACGCCGCGCGTCAGCGGAAAGCCGGTCAACTGGGTGAGCACCGGCAGGGGAGCGGTATAGATCGGAATGTCCCCGCAGCGCTCAATGATGCCGGCGGCCTGCCCTTCGATGTGCTTGCGTTCAAGCAGCATCGACACCGGGACATAACCCGCATCCAGGGCCCGGTCGATCACATTGGGGCTTTCTGCAATGAAAAGGCCGTTTTCGGGGTCGGCACGGTTTACGAGCTGGTTTTCGGTCAGCCGCGCATAAACGTCGAGTTCCGGCGCGGCAAAGTCTGTGATCTCAATGATATTCGGCAATGGAGGGGTCCTCACTTTCGACCGTTTTTATTGATTATATCACAAAATTATACAAATGGAATCCGCTATTCTCTTTATTTCGACAAAGTTCACACCAATCACTTGAAATTCATAGTTGAACGGTAGTAATATATACAAAATTTGAGATATTCGACAGGTTGAACACATGTGACCGTGTCGGAAGATAACGAAGGTGTTCCGTCAATCATGAATCAACTTTACCGGGCCGGTGCGGATATCGGCTCCACCACTGTCAAGCTGGTACTGCTGGATGAAAACGACCAGATCGTTTTCGGCGAATACCGCCGCCACCAGGCCCGCACGCAGGAGACACTCGGCGAGCTGCTGAAGGCTGCGCGAGATCAGCTTGGGGACTGTGAGGTCTCTATCAGCATCACGGGCTCTGGCTCTATCAACATCGGCAAGGCCATGCGTATCCCCTTTGTACAGGAGGTATCGGCGGTCGCGTCGGCACTTGAAAAGACCGCGCCGCAGACCGATGTGGCCATCGAGCTCGGCGGCGAGGATGCCAAGATCATCTATTTCCGCGGGGGACTCGAGGAACGCATGAACGGCGTCTGCGCCGGCGGCACCGGGGCCTTTATCGACCAGATGGCCGCCCTGATGCAGACCGACGCCGCCGGACTGAACGAGGCTGCGGCCCATTACCGGCAGCTTTACCCGATCGCCGCGCGCTGCGGCGTCTTTGCCAAGACCGACATTCAGCCCTTGATCAACGAGGGGGCGACCGTGGCCGATTTGGCCGCGTCGATCTTCCAGGCAGTCGTCAACCAGACCATATCCGGGCTCGCCTGCGGAAAGCCGATCCGCGGCTGCGTGGCCTTCCTCGGCGGCCCGCTGCATTTTCTGACGGAGCTCAAAAACGCGTTTATCCGCACGCTTAAGCTGACGGATGAGACGATCGTTGACCCAGCCAATTCCCACCTCTTTGCCGCTATGGGCGCCGCCTTGGACCCCGGCGGCAGCCACAGGCGGCTCTCAGAGCTGATCGCCGAGATCGAAGGCGGGGTGAAAATCACGTTTGAAATGCCGCGCCTGCCGGCCCTGTTCGTCGATGAAAACGAGTTGGCGCGCTTTCGTGACCGCCACCGCCGCGCCGTTGTGCAAAAGGCCGCGCTTGAGAGCTATCAGGGCGACTGCTTCCTCGGCATCGACGCGGGCTCTACGACCACCAAGGCCGCGCTGATCGGCAGCGAGGGGCAGCTGCTCTACTCGTTTTACGCCAATAACCGCGGCAATCCGATCGAGACGGCCAAGGCCGCCATGCGCGAGCTGCGCGAGCGCCTGCCGGAGAGCGCGCACATCGTGCGCAGCTGCTCCACCGGCTACGGCGAGGCGCTGCTGAAGGCCGCCTTCTCCCTCGACGAGGGCGAGGTCGAGACGATTGCCCACACCACCGCCGCTGCCTTTTTCGATCCGAAGGTCGACTGCGTACTGGATATCGGCGGGCAGGATATGAAATACATCCGCCTGCGCGATGGCGCGGTCGAAAGCATCATGCTCAACGAGGCCTGCTCCTCGGGCTGTGGCTCGTTCCTCGAAAACTTTGCCAATTCCCTCGGGCTGACGGCCGCGGAATTCGGCCGCGCGGCGCTCACGGCCACGAACCCCGTCGATCTCGGCACGCGCTGCACGGTATTCATGAATTCCAACGTCAAGCAGGCGCTCAAGGAGGGGGCCTCGGTTGCCGACATCTCGGCCGGGCTTGCCTACTCTGTCATAAAAAACGCGCTCTATAAGGTCATCAAGCTCTCGGACGCGAGCGAGATGGGGCAGCATATTGTCGTGCAGGGCGGCACCTTTTATAACGAGGCCGTGCTGCGCGCCTTCGAGAGGATCGCCGGCTGCGGCGTGATCTGCCCGGACATCTCCGGCATTATGGGCGCCTTCGGCGCGGCTCTGGTCGCCCGTCAGAATTACAGCGGACAGAAGAGCAGCATGATGCCGCTCGAAGAGATTACAAAGCTCGAATACACCACCTCAACGCGCCGCTGCGGCCGCTGCGCCAACAACTGCATGCTGACCGAGAACCGCTTTTCCACCGGCGCCGTGTACATCACCGGCAACCGCTGCGAGCGGGGCCTGGGGGAGGAGCATGTCAGCCGCCAGGCGCCGAACCTCTATGAGTATAAGCGCCGCCGCCTGTTCTCCTACAAACCGCTGAAGGCCGAGGAAGCACCGCGCGGCACCATCGGCATCCCGCGCGTGCTGAACATGTACGAGAACTATCCCTTCTGGGCCACCTTTTTCCGGGAGCTCGGCTTTCGTGTGCTGCTCTCGCCGTTCTCCAGCCGCAGGCTCTACGAGCTCGGCATGGAGACGATCCCCTCGGAGAGCGAATGTTATCCGGCCAAGCTCGCGCACGGGCACGTCCAGTGGCTGATCGAGCACGGCGTCAGGACTATTTTTCACCCCTGCGTCTTCTATGAGCGGCAGGAGGTATCGAGCGCGGATAACCACTATAACTGTCCGATCGTGGTCTCCTACGCCGAAAACCTGAAAAACAATGTGGAGGATCTGCGTGAAAAGGACGTCCGCTATCTGCGCCCCTTCATTGCCTTTACGAGCGAAGAGACGGCCTTTCGGCGGCTTGACCAGGTCTGTCGGGAGAATTGGGACATTCCCGCCGCCGAGGTGAAAGCCGCTGTACACGCGGCCTGGGAGGAGCAGGGCAGGGCCAAGGCCGATATCCGCGCCGAGGGCACGCGCCTGCTGCGCGAGATGGAGGATAATTGCGCCCACGGCATCGTGCTGGCCGGACGCCCCTACCACATCGACCCCGAGATCAACCACGGCATTCCCGAGCTGATCGCCTCCTACGGCTTCTATGTGTTCAGCGAGGACAGCCTTCCGGTAGACACGGACACGGACCGCAAGCTCCGTGTCGTGGATCAGTGGGTATACCATGCGCGGCTCTACAGCGCGGCCGAGCTGATTTCAAAGCGCTCCGACCTCGATCTGATCCAGCTGACAAGCTTTGGCTGCGGGCTCGACGCCGTGACCTCGGACCAGGTCAGCGAGATCCTGTTCTGCTCGAAAAAGCTGTACACGCTGCTGAAGATCGACGAGGTCAATAATCTCGGCGCGGTGCGCATCCGCATCCGCAGTCTGATCTCGGCCATTCGCATGCGCGACCGCCAGGGCCTGAGACCCGAGCCCCACAGCGTACATTACCAGCGCAGCGAGTTCACTAAGGAGATGCGCCTCGAGGGCTATACGATCCTGGCCCCGCGTATGAGCCCGATCCACTTTGATCTGGTCGAGCCTGTTGTGCGCAAGCACGGCTATCATGTTGTAGTGCTGGATAACGACAACCGCTCAGCCATCGACACAGGCCTGCGCTTTGTCAACAACGACGCCTGTTTTCCGTCTATCGCCACGGTCGGGCAGATCATGGAGGCGGTGCTCTCCGGCAAGTACGACACGGACCGCCTTGCCATCATGATGACACAGACCGGCGGCTGCTGCCGCGCAAGCAATTACGTGGCCTTTATCCGCCGCGCGCTTGAGAAGGCCGGACTGCCTCACATCCCGGTCATTTCACTCAATACCAACGGCATGGAGAAAAATAGCGGCTTCCAGTGGTCGCTGCCGCTGCTGCGCGACGTGGTCTACGCGCTGATCTACGGCGATCTGCTGATGCGCTGTCTCTACCGCGTCCGCCCCTATGAGCTTTTGCCCGGCAGTGCCGACGCGATGCACCGCAAGTGGCGCGATATCTGCATTCGATCGCTGACAGGGCACCACCCCGTGGCGACTTACGCCGCAAACTGCCACGGGATCGTGGCCGATTTCGATGCGCTGCCGATCCGTGAGGATGTGAAAAAGCCGCGCGTCGGCATTGTGGGCGAGATTTTGGTGAAGTATATGCCGCTCGCCAACAACCACCTTGTCGAGCTTTTAGAGCGCGAGGGGGCCGAGGTCGTCGTCCCCGATCTGCTCGATTTCTTCAACTACAGCTTTTACGGCGGACAGTACAAGTATCAGTTCCTCGGCGCCGGAAAGATGTCCGATGTGATTTCGAAAACCGCCATTGGCCTGGTGCGCGATCTGCGCCGATCGGCGGTGAAGGCGCTGCAATCGAGCCGCCGCTTCGGTGCGCCGGTCCCGATCCGGGAGGTGGCCGAGATGACAAAGCCCGTGCTTTCGCTGGGCAACCAGTACGGCGAGGGCTGGTTTCTCGCCGGTGAGATGGTCGAGCTGCTGACGCACGGCACGCCGAATATCGTCTGCATCCAGCCCTTTGCCTGCCTGCCGAACCATGTCGTCGGAAAGGGCGTTATCAAGGTGCTCAAGGAGAAATATCCGCAGGCCAATATCGCCGCCGTCGACTACGACCCCGGCGCCAGCGAGGTCAACCAGCTCAACCGCATCAAGCTTATGCTGACGATCGCTCGTAAGAATCTCGCCGAGGAAGGCGATGCTGTACCGATTTCGTGAGAACAAAAATGACCCGTGAAGCAAAAACAGCTTCACGGGTCAAGCATTTTTATATATTACAGATTGCGCGCAAAGATCAGCACAAGAACGCCGAGCGCGATGCGGTAGTAGCCGAAGACCTTGAAATCGTGCTTGCGTACGTAGTCCATCAGGAACTTGATGGCTGCCATCGACACAAAATAGGCGACGACACAGCCGACGATCAGTACGACAAACTCGTTGAGAGAGAAGGTCAGGCCGAATTTCAACAGCTTCAGCGCCGAGGCGCCGAGCATGACCGGCACGGCGAGGAAGAAGGTAAACTCGGCAGCGCAGGGGCGGGATACACCGATCAGCAGCGCGCCGATGATCGTGGCACCGCTGCGGCTCGTGCCCGGGAAGACGGCGGCAATGACCTGAAAGAGACCGATGATCAGAGCGGTTTTCCAGGTGAACTGCTGTGTCGAGGTGATGACGCTCTCCGTACCCCTTTGACGATCTTCCACATAGATAAAGGCGACGCCGACAAGGATCAGAGCCAGAGCGACCGGGATGGGATGATAAAAGAGTGCGTCGATCGCATCGTCAAACAGAACGCCGATCACGGCAGCCGGCAGACAGGCTACAATAATCAGACCCCAGAGATGCCATACGTCGGGGCGGGGAACGATCTCACCCTTGTATTTGCGGAAGGGCCACAGCTTCTGAAAGAAGGTGACGACCACGGCGAGGATCGCGCCAAGCTGGATGACGACCTCGAACATGCTGAAGAAATCGGGGCTGACATTTTTAAAGTCCAGCACGGAGTTCAGGAGGATCATGTGTCCGGTGGAGGACACGGGCAGCCATTCGGTGATGCCTTCGACAATGCCATAGAGAATTGCAATCAGTATATCCATAGTATCAAAACCGATCCTTTCCATTTGGAATATATGCTTTTCATCCGCTCAGGTATTCCAGCTGAAAAAAGAAGAGAGGGCTGATTTTTGCGCGGAATGATGTATAAAAAAGCTAAAAACAGTCCGGAGAGTATTATACAAGCGGGGTGAAACAATGTCAATGAGAAAAAGCTTTACTTCCATAAATCGTCGAAGGGCGGGCTGTGTCCTTGTTTTCTTCAAGCGGAAAGGCTTTTTTCAGTGAATACACATCGTATTGCTGCTTCCAGGCTGTAACATCGTTTTCAGTCTTTTCCATACAGCCGCTGCCGCAAATCTCGGCAGTATGCTTTGCTGCCTCGAAAATAGGACAGCATTACTCTTCCGATGCTTCCGGCCAGTAAACCGTATAGCTGCCTCCGCCCACTTCAAGTCTGGCGGTAGCCCCCAGCAGAAGCGGATAGTTGACATCAGCGTGTCCGGCCGGAAAGCCAAAGGCAACCGGCACGTTCAGGTCATTGAGAAATTGCCGGGAGATCATATCCGCCACGGAGGCAAACGGGCCGCCTCTGTCTATGCCGTAGTTGCCCGCACCGTTGGCCGGGAGACCGACCCACTCACCAAAGATGATGCCCGCGGCGTTATCCAGGATCCCCTTGTGTTTCAAAATGGTGAGATAGCGGTGGATGTGCTGCATATTCTCGCCGGTTTCCTCGAAAAAGAGGATATAAGGCTGGTCCGGAACCGTGCTGTCATAGGCGGTGTCGAGCGTGGCGGTGAAGGTAGAGAGATTGCCGCCGATCAGAATCCCCTCCGCCGTGCCTTCCCGACAGTATGCGTCGGCCTGGCACTGATAGACGGGAAGCGCTCCGTTCATCATGTGCAGTTCAGCCTCTGCGCAGTCCTCAGGGAAGTCCCCGAACACAGCGCTCATGCCGGCATGGATCGAGGGGAGCAGCGCCGCGTTCCACGCCGCGTGGTAAACTGTGATATCACTATAGCCAATGATCGGCTTATTAGCCGCGGCAATCAGCTCCGTCGGGAGGACGTCCATGACTTCGGTCGAGCCATAGCCGCCGCGGACGCAAAAGATCGCACGGATCTCGGGATCGGTAAGCGCCCATTGAAGATCCTGCAGGCAGGTTTCAACGGTCCTTTGCTCGCCGTAAACATGCCTTCCCATCACCGGGACAAAGCCCCATCGGCGCAAGCCGGCGACCACGGACTCGGCCTGGTCCTTGCCGGGCAGCGAGGCGGGGGAGATGACGGCAACCTTATCTCCCCGCGATAGGAAATAGGAATCGGCTGCAGCGCTGTAGGCTGTATAGCCCAGGATCTGAATGGGGGTATCGGTACCCTCATCGATATACTGCTCGTCGCTGGCGTCGGAGGCATGCGGCGTTTCATCGGCAGGAGGAGTAGAGGCTGTGGAGGCTGCCCCGGTCTCCGCCTGGTAGGCGAGAGCGCCGGTGAACTGTCCATCCGCATCAAGCTGTGGTACGCCGATCGGAAGTGTGCCGGGGAAGCTGCCGTCCGCATCCAGGATCTGCATAAAAGCTGCGGGCAGGTTGGGGCCATAGCTCGTTGCCGCGCCGTCTGCCTCCCGGGGATCCTGCGGCATCCCCTTGGCATACCAGGCGATTACGACCGCATCGGCAGCGTCATATCGGTCGGCGTCATAGGGGAGCTGCGCGCTTACGAGCGTCACATCGCCGCCCTGCGCGTGTACTTCATCGATCACCTTGTCAAGCAGCAGCGAATAGGCGCCGGCCTTCGTCCACGGGTCTGCTTCGCCGATACTGTAGATTGCAGACACGGCAATCAGATGCTTTACATCCTGCAGATCTGCTTTTTGAAAAGTGGAATAAGCGGCAACCTGAACCTCTGCCGTCTCCGGGAGCTTCCCTTCGGCCTTCAAGGTCTCTACGGCGTAGATGGCGCTGCGCACCTCGCTGTCATAGGGAACAAGAATCAGTGTCTTTTCATCGATAATACGCAGCGGCAGCACGGCGTGCTCATTCTTTACCAGTGTGAGAGCGCGCGCGGCGAGATCCGCTTCGATGAGGTGGTGTTCCTCGCTGCCTACGCTTGCGAGAGCCGAAGCCACGCGTTCCTCGAGATCGCTTCCGTCGTAGGCGTCCAGCAGGCCGTGTTTTTCCTTCAGGCGTAAAACGCGTAGGACAGACTCGTCCACCTGTTCCATCGGGATCGTGCCCTCGTCCGCCAGAGCGGCAACGTCATGGATGTACTGCTCGAGAGCGGAAAGTCCTTCGCTTGTCGACGTGTCGACGGGCATCAGCAGAATATTGACGCCCGCGTTGATTGCCATCTGCGCGACCGTGAGCGGCTCAAAATGATCGGCGATGGCGTCCATGTTCATGGCATCGCTGATGATCACGCCGTCAAAGCCCATTTCCCCGCGCAGCAGGTCGGTAAGGATCGTCTTCGAGAGAGTCGCTGGCAAAGAGATCTCCTCACCGGTCGATACAGATACCGCCGTCGTCTTCTCGATCAGCGGATACTGGATATGCGCGGTCATAATAGCCTCGGCCCCGGCATCTATGCACGCCTGGAAGGGGATTAGTTCAAAGGACCTCAGTTCGGCCAGACTTTTCTCGACCATCGGAAGGCCGGTATGGCTGTCTGTCGCAGTGTCGCCATGTCCGGGGAAGTGTTTGAGCGTGGAGATCACCCCGGTGGACTGCAGGCCGTGCATCAGGGCAACACCCATTTCGGCGACGGTCTGCGGATGATCCGAGAAGGAGCGCAGGCCGATGACGGGATTGTTCGGATTGCTGTTGATATCCACCACCGGAGCCGCATCATAGTTCAGGCCGACAGCCGAAATTTCCTCGCCGAGGAGTCGTCCGGCTGTCTCGGCGGCCTTCGGGTCTCCAATGGCGCCGAGCGCCATATTGCCCGGCATTTGAACGCCGTGTCCAAGACGCGCCACGCTGCCGCCCTCCTGGTCAACGGCTGTCAAAAGCTGCGGACGGCCGGGAACGGCGGCATTGGCACACTGCATGGCGTCCACAAGACGCACAGCCTTTTCCGTTTCAGAAAGGTTTTCACCGAAAAAAATCACACCGGCGAAGCCGTGCTTTTGCAGCAGCTCTTCGATTTCCGGACGGATCTCGGTCACGCTGCGTTTCGCTCCCTGTTCGTCCACGTAATTGCGGAAGGCCGGCATAAGCATCTGCGCTATTTTTTCCTCGGTGCTCATTCCTGCAAGCAACTCCTCGGGACTTGCTGCCGACGCAGTCTTTTCGGCGAAGGCCGCTGCAGTCAGGCTGCCGAACAAAAGCGCGGCACAGAGCAGAAAAGACAAGACACGTTTCGATTTCATGGCTCAGGCTCCTTTATGCTGGTTTATTTAACTTACATTATAAACCGCGCGGAGCGTTCCTTCAAGTGCATACTTTAAATTAAAGCGCGGGTTCATTTTATCCTTGCAAAAAACAGGGACAGAATCTATAATATTTACAATATCGACATAAGGAGGTATTCCCGATGAAAAGAATCCTTGCAATTGTACTTATGCTGATGATGCTTGTCTCCCTGTGTCCGGCCGCATTTGCTGTCAACGAGGATGTGGAGGGCGAGGTCGTCATTTATTCCTCGATGTATCAGTTTGTGCTTGACATGCTGGATGAGGCGCTGAAAAAGGAATTTCCCAATCTGACGCCCGGCAATGAGGGCAGCTTTTTCTTTTACGGCGGTACAAGCTCGCTGATCACCAAGATCTACGGTGAGATGGATACCGGCACGCTCGACTGCGACATGATGCTGGTCGCTGAACCGGCCCTGTCCCTGGAGCTGAAGGAGGCCGGCTATCTCGAAAGTGTTGAGATCGAGGATGCGGAAAACCTGCTGCGCTTCCCCTATGATGAAGACGGCTTCTGGTATCCGGTGCGCGTCTGCAATATGGTGCTGGCCTACAACCCGGAAATGGTGGATAAATGGGCGGCGAAGGGCGTGAACATCCCCCACAGCTTCGAGGCCTTTGCCAATGATCCCTCGCTCAAGGGCTATATCTCCATGGGCAACCCCATGAGCAGCGGCACGACCTTTGCCGCGGTCGCCTCGCTGACCCAGGACAACCACTACGGTCAGGACTTCCTCAAGGGGCTTGCGGCCAATAACGTCATGATCGAATCCGGCTCGACGGCCATCACCAAGCTTCAGACCGGCGAGTGCGCGGCCATCATGATCCTGGAGGAGTCGATTCTGAAGGTGTTGAAGGATGCGGAAGATGCAGGCAAGCCGATCACGAATCTCGCCTGCATCTATCCCGAGGACGGCGTAGTGCTGATCCCCTCGACCGTGATGACGGTGGCCGAGGAGCACAGCAAGAATGTGAATATCGAAGCCTGCGAGGCAATCGAGCAGTGGCTTTTGAGCGAGGAAGCGCAAAAGCTGATCATGGAGGGCTTTATGCACTCGGTCTTCCGCGGCATGGAGGAGATCCCACACGGCTCGGTGGATACCGAAACCCTGATTGAGAAGGATCTCGGCGTCGACTGGGAGCGGGCCTATCATAACCGCGAAGCGATCAACACCGCCTGGACGGAGATCGTCACCGTAAAATAAGAATCTGACAGATCGGGGCAAATGGATGCTGACGCCTCTTTGCCCTTTTTTCGAAAAGAGGTCGCTCATGCAAAAACCATTACAGGAACAGAGCCGCTCTGCCCTTGCGGTGAAGCTGCTCTTGCTGCTGCTGTTTCTGCTTGGCACAGGCATCGTTCTAAACGGCCTGCGCGCCATGCGGGAATACGAAGCCTCCGGGTTCAGCTCGGAAACCGCCTATCACGCGATCTATGCGCTGCACAGCGAGACGGAGACGGCATGGCGGCAGAAGCTTTCGCCGCAGCTGGCAGCGCTTACGGAGCAGGAACGCGCTATACTGGAAGAGCAGACGGCACGGCTGCTGAGCGCTGCCTGGGAGAAGCAGTCGAAGGGCGGCGGTGACAAGGCGGAAGAGCTGCTGTCCGATGCGGACAGCGCGCTCTCCACAAAGCTGCTGTTTGCTACCTATCTGACAGCGGGCCCGAAAGTCAGCACGGCGGGCAGAAAAACGGTTCAGGCTATGACCGAGGATGAAGCGGAAGCGTTTGGCGCTCAGCTGCTGCGCTGTCTTCTGGATGAATCGGCCGAACTGCCGCCGGCGGCAGAGAAGCTGGCCGGAGGCCTGAGCGGGGAAGAGCGGCAGGCCATGCTGATGCAGCTGTGGTATGTCAACGCCGGTTCGGCCGACAACCGGATGACCGAGCAGGTCAATACGCTGAAGAAAAGCGTGCGCGATAAAGCAGCGCAGCTCGACGCCTTCCGTATGATCGCGCGCGGGGAGCTCTCCTGGCTGCAGCAGCTTGTCGTCGGCCACAGCCGGACGGCGATGCTGATCGGTATCGTTCTTGCCGTCAATGCACTGCTTCTGGCGCTGCTGATGCGCGGAGAGCGGATCTGGCGCATGGACGTCAAATGGATCATCATTCTGCTGATCGTGGACTTTCTGCTGCTGTTCCAGCTGATGCCGCTCATCTATATGCTTGTGAAGGCCGTTTTCCCCGAGAGAACGTTCTCGCTCGAGACGATCCGGCGGCTTTACACCTATCCGCTGAATCTGGACGCGCTGAAAAATACCCTGCTTGCTTCCGCCATGACCATGATCTTCGGCACGGCGCTGGCTTTTCCGCTGGCCTGGCTTGTGGGACGCACCAATCTATACGGGCGAAAGCTGTTTCGCTCGCTCTTCGTGCTGACGTATATGGTGCCGCCCTATGTCGGCGCCATGGCCTGGCTGCGCCTGCTCAACCCCAATGTCGGCACGATCAACCGCTGGCTGCGCCTGCTCTTTCAGCTCAGCGACGCGCCGGGGCCGCTGAATGTCTACAGTATGCCGGGTATGATCTGGGTCCTGACAAGCTTCTATTATCCCTATGCGTTCATTACGATCAGCCGTGCCATGGAGAAAATGGATCCCTCGCTGGAGGAGGCCAGCCGTGTCAGCGGCGCCTCACCGCTGAAAACGGTATTAACCGTGACACTGCCGATGATGACGCCCTCGCTGATCTCCGGCGCGCTGCTGGTCTTTGTCAGCGCCATGAGCTGTTATGGCATCCCGTCGATCATCGGCAGCCCCGGGCGTGTCCACACGGTGACTACGCGCATTGTGGAATATGTCTCTCTCGGGCAGCAGGGACTCAACGACGCCACCGGTATGGCGGTCTTCCTGATGCTGCTGGCTCTGATCATTCTGTTCCTCTCAGACGCAGTACTGGCGCATCGGCAGTATATCACGGTCTCCGGCAAGTCGGTACAGCCGGCGCTGGTCGATCTGCGTTCCTGGCGTCTGCCGATCACCGTCCTGGTGCTGCTGTTTGCGGTGATCGTGATTCTGATTCCCTTTGCCACGATCCTGACGACCTCGTTTAAAATCGACGTCGGCAAGAGCGTGTTGAATCCCGGCAATTTCACGCTCGGCAACTGGAAAACGGTCTTCGGCCGCGTAGAGACGCTCAACAGCTTCAAAAACTCGCTGCTGTTCGCCTCCGTTTCCGCGACGGTCGGCATCGTCATCGCCTGTACGATGAGCTACCTGCTGCAGCGCACCCGTATCCGCGGACGGAAGATCCCGGATTTTCTGATCACGCTCGGCTCCGGCACGCCCTCGGTGGTCATCGCGCTCGGCCTGATCATGACGATGAAGGGCAATTTCGGCATCAATATCTATAATACGGCCTATATCATGATCATCGCCTATCTCATCAAATACCTGATGATGGGGATGCGCACGGTCGTTTCCGCCATGAGCCAGATCCACGTCTCGCTGGAGGAGAGCAGCCAGATCTCCGGCGCGGGGTGGACGCGGACGATGCTGCGCATTACCGGCCCGCTGATCATCCCGTCCATTGCGGCCGGTTGGTTTTTGATTTTCATTCCCTGCTTTTACGAGTTGTCCATGACGACGCTGCTGTATTCCAGCACGACAAAGACCATCGGCTTCCAGCTGTATGAGTACTGGACCTTCACCAGTCAGCCGATGAGCTGTGCGATGGCATTCGGCATCCTTTTGATCGTCATGTTCCTTAACCTGATCCTCAACCGCCTGACAAAGGGTGAGTTCTCCATTTGAAGGGAGCGTGAATATGGCAAGCGTAACAATCAAAAACGTCACGAAGGCTTTTGGGGACAATATCGTCCTTAAAGAATTCAGCGATACGTTCAAGGACGGGGAATTTATCACGCTGCTCGGCCCGTCCGGCTGCGGCAAGACGACCATGCTGCGCATGATCGCGGGCTTCGAGAAGCCGAGCAGCGGCGAAATCTACATTGACGGGCAGCTCGTATCCGGAGGCAAAACCTTTCTGCCGCCGGAAAAGCGGGGGATCGGCATGGTTTTTCAGAGCTACGCCGTCTGGCCGCACATGAATGTATTTGAAAATGTAGCCTATCCGCTCCGTATCCGCCATGCCTCCGGCGAAGAGATCCGCCGCCGGGTCGAGCGGGTGCTGGAGATCGTCCATCTGAGCCAATATGCCGAACGGCTGCCCAGCCAGCTCTCGGGCGGCCAGCAGCAGCGCGTGGCCCTGGCACGCGCCCTGGTGGCCGAGCCGAAGCTTTTGCTGCTTGACGAGCCGCTCTCCAACCTCGACGCCAAGCTGCGCGAATCCATGCGCTTCGAGATCAAAGAAATCCAGCGCAAGCTGGGAATTACGGTCGTCTACGTGACCCACGACCAGACCGAGGCCATGGCCATGAGCGACCGCATTTTCCTGATCAACCGCGGCGTCGTCCAGCAGTGCGGCACACCGCAGGAAATATACAACAGTCCCGCCAACCAGTTCGTGGCGGACTTCCTCGGCAAGGTGGACTTCTTTAAGGGAGAGGTGCACGAGGGGAGAATCGTTTTCCCGGCTATGGGCTCACAGAGCATCCCTTACGACGGAACTCGAACGGGACACGTGGATGTGGCGATCCGTCCGGAGAACCTGTACTTTGCGCCCGACGGCGAGCTCAGCGGTATACTGGAAACGCAGTATTATCTCGGCGACGTCGACGATTGCCGCGTGCGCGTCGGAGATACGCTGGTGAGGGTCATCACGAACGGCTATGCGTTCAAGGAATTCCGCGAGGGACAGACCGTCCGTCTCGGCATCCGTGATTTCCTTGTTTTTGCGGACGACGGGCTGCTGGAACAGATGCTGGAAATCAAAACGTGAAGACAGGAAAGGAGACAGACGCCGTAACTATACCTTACTATCATTTTTATCGAAAAGAGAGGTTCTTTCCCAAGCCTTCACGTCCCCACTGAAATCATGAAGCCTGCAAACTATTGAGCTTGCAGGCTTTTTTAGGTGCATCGACAAACCGGAATTAATCAGTTCCAAGCTTATCTTTGTTTGATCTGGTCTATTATGATTCTTTCATTGACTGTATGACTCGCGTGGACTCGAAAACCGATTTTCTGCAACAGGCGTCTGCTCGGTTCATTGTCTGCAAAATGGCAGCAATGGATATACGCTACTGCCTGATCCCAAAACAGATGAGGGATATAAGCGTTCAGTGTTTCTTCCATAAATCCTTGCCGTTGATATGGAGGGAATATGGCATATGCCAATGTTCGTCCTTTTCCATCCAGAGTTTCTGCAATACTTTCTGGTAATTCCGCGTCAACGTTCAGAAGAAATCCAACCATATTGCCTGTCTCTTTTTCGATAATAGAATATGATCCCATTAATTCGCAGAAATGCCGAAAAATCTTCGGAGGGATTGTTTCGTTCATATCTTTTGGTAAACCGTAGGCAATCCGCAATGCCTGATTGGAAATTCCGTCCAGAAAAGCGTTTTGATCGGATTCCTTCATCGACCTGATTAACAGTCTATTCGTTTCCATTTTCTTGCTCCTACTAATCCCGATCTGTTGGTTTGATTATACCTGACACAGCGCATTATGGGAAGAAAAAACGGGACTCTGATCGTATCTTGATCAGAGTCCCGTTGTGGTCGGAGTGGCGAGACTTGAACTCGCGGCCTCATGGTCCCGAACCATGCGCGCTACCAGCTGCGCTACACCCCGGACAGCTTTTACATTATAATGACTCTCTCCAGGAATGTCAAGAAAAATTTAGAAATCTTCATGGCGATCTTTATAATGTCTTGTGACGCGGATTGGGGGACGATCCGTGACGTTTTGCCCGGTACGAGGCATACGCGGCAAATAACAGAAGTCCAAGCCCGATGCCCGTCAGTGTCCCGAAACTGTCGATCAGCATATCGCGCAGCTGCATCGAGCGGCCGGGAACAAAATACTGGTGACATTCATCGCTGACGGCGTATAAGGTTCCGACCAGCCAGGCCAGCGCCGGAGCGTAACGCAGAGGACGCCTTCTGTTTATTTCATACGCAGCCGTGTACAGCAGCACACCGAAGATCATATACTCGGTAAAGTGAGCCGCCTTTCGCACATAAAGCCCATAGCGCCGAATAACGGCGCGCTGCATAACAACCGACATTTCGTTAAAGTCCGGGACAAGCAGAGAGCAGAGAAAGTGTGTGACGCCGGTGCTCGTTTTCGAAGAGTCTGTGGCGTCAGCGGCGGAAAAGGCGAAAATCACCGCGGCCCAAAGGAACACCAGCATCAGCGCGATGGGGAGCGCGTTTCGCTTGATAAATCGGAGCATGAGAAATCCTTTCGTCATGAAAGATGTGGGATGGAGAATATACTGCACAGAGAACTATGGCGGAGGCGAGGAAAGATGAGCCGCAGAAAATGGATGGCAGCTGCCGGACTGCTCGCCCTGCTGACGGCGGGCAGACTGTTCTTCCCTGAGGCGGCCAATGCCTGGCAAAGCGAACTGCGGCAGCTGATGTCAGACACGGCGGATACCCTGGGCTTTGCGGAAGCCCTGGGGCGAAGTCTGCGCACAGAGGACAGAGCAGGGAAGGAGATCGAAGTCTTTTATCCGGCCGCCGATGTGATCGAAGACCAGACGGTAGTGCTGCCGAGTTACCCGCCGCTGTGAGAGCCGTCCGCTTTCATGCTGACCCGCCCGCTGTGCTACTGCTGGCGCTGCTCTATTCCTCGCTTGACAACAGGGAGCTTGCAGCGCTGCTGTCGGCCGTGCTTATACACGAGCTTGGGCATCTTGCGGCCATGGAATTGTTGGGGCTGAAGTTCTGCGGGCTGCGGCTGGAGCTGACTGGGCTATGCATCGAATACAGCGGTGAAACAAGCCGCTGGGGGCAGTTTCTGACTGCTGCCGCAGGACCTGCCCTCGGGCTGATCTATGCGCAGCTAGCCTCCGCCGCACACTGGGAGCTGGCAGCGGGACTGAGCATGCTGCTGAGTCTCTTCAACCTGCTGCCGATCCAGCCGCTGGACGGCTGGCGTATGGCGGCCTCGCTGTGTACGGGCCGGTGGGGCGAGCGCATATTGCGTGCATTGGGATTGTTCGCAGCACTGTCATTGCTGTGTCTCGGTTTCGTGTACGCCCGTCAGGGGAAAGGCTTCGCGCTCTGTATGGTCGGACTATATCTGTTATTATCCAGTAATTATACGAGAAACAATGAGATATTACAAGTATAAACAGTCGAAATCTGAACTTCTGCGGGACTCTTCGTATTTGGGGATTGAAAAACCGGATTGGATCGGATACAATAATGATACAATTCAATCTGAACGACAGGGAGATTCATCATGGATAAACGTCTGGAACGTATTCTGCCGCGCGTGCAGAAGCCCGCGCGTTATACCGGCGGCGAATACAATCAGATCCTGAAGGATAAGCACAAGGCCGATCTCCGTCTGGCTTTTTGTTTTCCCGATACCTATGAGATCGGCATGTCGAATCTCGGCATGAGTATTCTCTACCACACGATGAACAGCCTTGACTTTGTGTGGTGCGAGCGTGTGTTTGCCCCCTGGGGCGACATGTACGACGAGATGAAGCGCGCCAAGGTGCCGCTCTACGCGCTCGAGAGCGGTGATCCGCTGTGCGAGTTTGACGCCCTGGCCTTTTCGATCGGCTATGAGATGGCGTATACCACGGTACTGGATATGCTGGACATGGCCGGACTGCCGCTGCGCACGGCCGACCGCGGTGATCTGCTGCCGCTCGTTTTTGCCGGAGGCACCGCGGCGGTGAATGCCGAGCCGATGGCCCCATTTATTGATCTCTTCGTCGTAGGTGAGGGCGAGGAGATGAATAACGAACTCCTCACCCTGCTGCGCGAGGCCAAGAGCGGCGGCTGGTCGAAGCACGAGTTCCTCGTCCGTGCCGCGCAGATCGGCGGCGTCTATGTGCCGAGTCTCTATGATATTACATATAACAGCGATGGCACCGTGGCCGCCATTACGCCGAAAGATGGGGCGCCGGAAAAAGTCACGAAACGCATTATCGAGGATCTGGACGCCGTACCCTACCCGACAGCGCCGATCGTCCCCTCGACCGAGGTGGTGCACGATCGCGTCAGTCTGGAGCTCTTCCGCGGCTGTGTGCGCGGCTGCCGTTTTTGCCAGGCTGGCTACGTGTACCGCCCGATCCGCTCGAAAAAGCCGGAGACGCTGGTGCGGCAGGGGATCGAGACGCTGAAGAACACCGGCTATCAGGACGTGACGCTCCTGAGCCTTTCGACCAGCGACTATCGCGCGCTGCCCGCACTCTGCGACGGGATGCTTGACTATTGCGAGCCGCGCAGTATCGGACTGAGCCTGCCGTCCCTGCGCGCGGACAACTTCTCGATGGAGATCATGCAGCGGCTGCAGAAGGTGCGCAAAAGCGGATTGACCTTTGCCGTCGAGGGCGGCAGTCAGCGGCTGCGCGACGCGATCAACAAGAATGTCACCGAGGAGGACTTGCTGCGCACCTGCGAGCTCGCCTTTGCCGGGGGCTGGAACACGGTGAAGCTCTATTATATGCTCGGACTGCCGACCGAGACGGACGAGGATATCGTCGGGATAGCCGAAATGGCCAACCAGGTGCTGCACTGCTGGCGCGAACACGCGAAGAATAAAAACCGCGGCGTAAAGATCACGGTCTCCACCTCGTGGTTTGTCCCAAAGCCCCACAGCCCCTTCCAGTGGGAGGCGCAGATCACCAAGGACGAATATCTGCAGCGCGTCAACCTGCTGCGCAGCAGCATCACGGCGCGCAACGTCACTTATAACTGGCACGACGCCGAGACCAGCCTGATCGAGGCGGTGCTCTCGCGCGGCGACAGACGGGTGGCCGACGCGATCGAGGCGGTCTGGCGCGACGGCGGACGGCTTGACGCATGGACAGATTACTTCGTCTACGACAGATGGATGAAGGCCTTTGCCGAAACCGGCATCGACCCGGATTTCTATGCCCATCGCGAGCGGCCGACGGACGAGATCCTGCCCTGGGACATGATCGACGTCGGTGTGCGCAAGCAGCATCTGATCCGCGAGCGGGAGCGCGCCTATGCGTCTGCACTGAGCCCGGACTGCCGCCATCAGTGCGCGGCCTGCGGGGCGGCGAAGCTGCTGCACGGCCGGCCCTGTGACGAATAAGGAGGGGGAAGCCATGGACAAACTGAGACTGCGCTTTTCCAAGACCGGACGGGCGGTCTATATCTCACATCTTGACCTGATGCAGACCATGCAGCGCGGCTTCGCCCGCGCGGGTTATGCGCTGAAATACTCCGAGGGCTTCAATCCTCATCCGCAGATCTCGATTGCGCTGCCGCTCTCGGTGGGCGCGGCAAGTGTGTGCGAGCTGATGGATTTTCGGCTGAAGGAGGACGTCGATCTCGCCGCTCTGCCCCAGCGGCTGACGGCCGCACTGCCTGAAGGCATCGAGGTGACAGCGGCCTATGAGGCTGAAGTGAAGTGCGCCAATATCAAGTGGCTGCAGATCGAGGGACTGTTTGAATACGACGAGCGGCCGTATGCTGCTATGGCCCAGGCACTGACGGATTTTTACGCCCAGGATTCTATTATTATTACGAAAAAAACCAAGCGCGGCATGGGGGAGACGGATATCCGTCCGGCTATCCGAAGCATTGCGTTTACAGCGGCGGAGGAGGGCGTCAGCGTTTCGGCGGTGATCTCGGCCCAGGAGCCGACACTCAACCCTGAGCTCCTCAAGGATGCGCTTCTGCAGCTGCGGCCGGAGATCGCCCCGGATTTTGCCAAATTCACAAGAATCGAGACCTTTGACAGCGAGATGCGTGTGTTTCGGTAAAGACTGCATAAAAGCCGATCAAAAAGAGCAAAAAACTCTTGCATTTGCCGATAAGCTATGTTAAAATACCTAAGCTTGTGTGAACAGCTCACACAGAATATCAGGCGGTCCGCTGTCGCGGCTTGAAAGTGAAGCCCTCCGATATGAACGTCTTTACGAAGGATGGATCACTATGGATCTGGTTAAAATTCTCAGCGAAAAGTACACCAAGAAGGAACTGCCCGAGATGAACGTCGGCGACACCGTGCGTGTCCTCGTCCGCGTCAAGGAAGGCAACCGCGAGCGCACCCAGGCTTTCGAAGGCACCATCATTGCCAAGAAGCATGGCGGCATCAACGAGACCATCACCGTCCGCCGCATTTCCTACGGCGTCGGCTGCGAGAAGGTCTTCCCGGTGCATTCTCCCTCGATCGTCTCTGTGACCACCGTCCGCAAGGGTAAGGTCCGCAGAGCCAAGCTGTACTACCTGCGTGACCGCGTGGGCAGGGCGGCCAAGATCAAGGAGAAGCTGTAATCCTATTCTTGCTGACAAAGAAAGAGACCGAGACAATTCGGTCTCTTTTTTTGTTGGCATATGGAGCGGCGTCCGGCAATAATTTTAGGTTGCCAATTGTCGGTGAACTGGTGTATAATACATTGATTCCGTATAGGGATCAGATCAAGTCCTGTAAGGTGGTAGCTATGGAAACAGAGAAAAAAACGAGCTTTCGGCGTCCGTCCGATCCGCCGGCCAAGTCGGAACTGAATGCGCAGAAAGAAACCTACGAGTGGATCCAGAGCCTGATCACGGCCTTGATGGTGATTGTATTCATCTTTTTGTTTGTCGTGCGCGTCATCGACGTCAGCGGCTCCTCAATGAATCCAAATCTGTGGAACGGAGATAAAATGCTGGTGTCTGGCCTGTTTTACAAGCCGAAGGCCGGCGACGTCGTGATCTTTAAAAAGCCCTCGTACAGCACGGAAAAGGCGCTGGTCAAGCGTGTCATTGCGACCGAGGGTCAGGTGATCAATATCGACTTTGATCAGGGCATCGTCTACATCGACGGGCAGCCTGTAGAAGAGGATTATATTGCTGAGCTCACCAAGACAAAGGAAGACTTTATCGGGCCGAAGACCGTTCCCGAGGGCTGTGTCTTTGTCATGGGGGATAACCGCAACGCTTCGACAGACAGCCGTGATTCCCGGATCGGCATGGTGGACACGCGCTATATTGTCGGCAAAGCCATGATGGTGATTTACCCGCTCAGCGATTTGCGGATCATCGACTGAAACGATTGAGAGGACACATGGACTACGAGAAAATGAACATCCAGTGGTTTCCCGGCCACATGACGAAGGCACAGCGGATGATCGAAGAGACGCTCCGCCAGGTGGACGCCGTGTGTGAGATCCTGGACGCGCGTATCCCGCGGTCCAGCCGCAACCCGGATATTGACACATTAGCCGCCGGCAAGCCGCGCCTTGTGATATTAAACCGCATCGATCTGGCCGATCCCTCGGTGACGGCCCAGTGGCACAGCTATTTTGAGTCGCTCGGCCTGCGCGTACTCGAATGCGACGCGCGCTCCGGCAAGGGGGTTCGCGATTTTGCACCGGCTGTGCGCGCGCTGCTCGCGGATAAGCTTCGCGATTACGAGGCCAAGGGTCAGGTGGGGCGCACACTGCGTGTGATGGTGCTCGGTATCCCGAACGTCGGGAAGTCGACCTTTATCAATAAGGTTGCAGGCCGCAAGGCGGCGATCGCCGGGGACAAGCCCGGCGTCACACGCGGCAAGCAGTGGATCCACATTGACAGCGGCTTGGAGCTGATGGACACGCCCGGCATCCTCTGGCCCAAATTTGACAGCCAGGAGGTCGGCGAGATGCTGGCCATCACCAATGCCATTAAGGCCGAAGTGCTCGACAAGGAGACCCTTGGCGCAAACTTTATGCTGCGCCTGCGCGCCATGTATCCCGCCGCTCTGACGGAGCGCTATAAGTTTATCCCCGACGGAGAGGCAAACGGCTTCGAGCTTCTGGAGGCGGCCGGGCGCAAGCGCGGCTTCCTGATCTCGGGCGGCGAGGTGGACATCGAGCGTATGGCCAACACCCTGCTCTCCGAGTACCACGAGGGGAAGCTCGGCCGACTTAGCCTGGAGGTTCCCAATGCCTGAGCTGTGGACACTGGAAAATGAGATCTATGATTCCGGCATCCGCCTGCTCTGCGGTGTGGACGAGGCCGGACGCGGCCCCCTGGCCGGGCCGGTGTGTGCTGCGGCCGTGATACTGCCGCGCGGTACACAGATCGAAGGGCTGAACGATTCCAAGAAGCTCTCGGAAAAAAAGCGCGAGGCGCTTTATGACCTTATTATTGAAAAGGCGGTTTCCTATGGGATCGCGTTTGCTTCAGTGGAAGAGATCGAAGAGTACAATATTCTGAATGCGACCTTCCTTGCGATGAACCGCGCGCTCGCCAGACTGAAACCGGTGCCGGAGCTCGCCCTGATCGACGGCAACCGCAATACCGGCATCGAGTTGCCCAGCCGCTGTATCGTCGGGGGTGACGGCTGCTGTGCGGACATCGCCGCGGCTTCGATCCTGGCCAAGGTGACAAGAGACCGCTATATGGACTCCATGGCAAAGCAGTACCCCGCCTACGGCTTTGACAGACACAAGGGTTACGGCACAAAGGCCCATTACGCGGCGATACGCGAAAATGGCCCCTGCCCGATCCACCGCTTGAGCTTTCTCAAGAGGATGCACTGATGGCTGCACCAAAACGGGAACTGGGAGACTGGGGAGAAGAGAAGGCTGCCGAGTATCTCCGCTGGCGGGGCTGGCATATCCGGGAGCGCAACTTCTCCTGCCGCCTGGGCGAGATCGACATCATCGCCAGCCGCTTTGGCGTTCTGGCCTTTGTCGAAGTCAAGCTCCGCCGGGACGATAGCCACGGCGAGGCCAAGGAGTTCGTTACCGCACAAAAGCAGCGCCGCATCGCGGCGGCTGCGGCGTTCTTTCTCTCCGCACACGAGACTGAGCTTCAGCCTCGTTTTGACGTCATCGAGGTATATGCCCCGCAGGGAATGGATACGCTGCACCCGAAAATCAACCACATTCCCGCTGCGTTTGAAGTATAATGCGGGAGGATTCAAATTCCTCCCGCAGCTCATACCCGCATATCGGTCAGTTTGTCCCTCTTGCACAGAAGGTTGCACAGTAGGTCTCGCCCTTCGAGCTGGCCTTCTCATTCTGCACATTGATGCGCTGCGCGCTGCAGCGGCAGTCAACGGTGTTGTACTTGCAGTTTGTGACATCGCAGCCCACGCCGGGCAGAATATCGCTGTGTTTTTTATCGCTCACGGTCTTTCCCTCCTTCATTAAGAACATTGGCAGTATGTGCTTTTTGCGTGTTCAATATTCAGAAACGGAACAACAGTATGGCTCTTTATACGATCGGTGATCTGCATCTCTCCCTGACGGCCGACAAACCCATGGACGTGTTCGGCGAGCGCTGGACAAACTATGTCGAACGGCTGCGCCAGGGCTTTTCTGCGCTTTCAGCGCAGGACATGACGGTTCTGGCCGGCGATCTGAGCTGGGGGATGGGGCTTGAAGAGGCCGGGGCAGATTTTGATTTCATACATGCGCTGCCCGGCAGAAAGATCATTCTGAAGGGCAACCACGATTACTGGTGGACGACGGCCAGCAAGGCAAATAAGTTTTTTGCCGCGCGCGGGATCGACAGCATCGAAATCCTGCACAACAATTGTTTCTTTTATGGTGACACGGCTATTTGCGGCACCCGCGGCTGGTTTTATGAGGAGGAGCGCGGCGGCGAGCATGATAAAAAAATCATGCTGCGTGAGATCGGTCGCCTCGAGACCTCTCTGAAAATGGCGGGGGAGCGTGAGAAAATCGTCTTCCTGCACTATCCGCCGATTTACCAGAGCTATCGCTGCCCGGAAATTCTGGAGCTTTTTCGCGCCTATGGCGTTCGTCGCTGTTATTACGGACATCTGCACGGCAAAAGCATCGCCTGGGCCTTCAACGGATCACTCGAGGGTACGGCCTATCGACTGATTTCAGCCGACGCGGTGGATTTCAGACCGCAGCTTGTACTTGAATGAGCGGATTTTTCGTTTATTTGCGAATTTATCATTGATTTTACCGGCAATATCTGTTATCATAGCAAAGCATGTTTTGTGATTTGCAACGCATATATAGAGGAGGAGATCGTTATGATCGTCAAGAATTTCGAGAAACAGGAAAAGAATACCGCTGTCTTCACGGTGGAGTCTGACGCGGCTGAATTTGAAAAGGCTGTCAACACCGCTTATCAGAAGAACAAGGGTTCCATCAATATTCCCGGCTTCCGCAAGGGCAAGGCCCCCCGCGCCATCATCGAGGGGATGTTCGGCAAGGAAGTCTTTTATCAGGATGCCCTCGATGAGCTGGCTGAATCGGCCTATCTGCTGGGTGTGAAGGAAAACGAACTGCGCGTTGTCGGCAGCCCGAGCATTAAGAACGTCCAGGTCACCGACGAGCGCACCGCGCTCTATGAGTTCTCCGTGACGCTGTATCCCGAGGTCAAGCTCGGTGAGTACAAGGGCCTGAAGGTCGTCAAGGAAGTTGTCGACGTCGATGACGAGGATGTTGCGAGCGAGATCGAGAGCGTTCGCAAGCGCAACGCCCGCAAGGTCAATGTCGAGCGCGCCGCCGAGATGGGCGACACGGCCAACATCGACTTTGACGGCTATCTCAACGGCAAGCGCTTTGACGGCGGCAAGGCCGAGAATTACGGTCTGACGCTCGGCTCCGGCAGCTTCGTTCCCGGCTTCGAGGAGCAGGTCGTCGGCATGCAGATCGGCGAGGAGAAGGATATCGACATCACCTTCCCTGAGAATTACACCCCCGAGCTCGCCGGCAAGGCCGTCGTGTTCAAGGTGAAGCTCAACAGCCTGACCGTTGACGAGCTGCCCGAGCTCGACGACGAGTTTGCCAAGGACGTCTCCGAGTTCGATACGCTCGAGGAGTACAAGGCCGACGTGCGCAAGAATCTCAAATCCCAGCGCGCCGAGCAGGCCCAGAGCGCGTTCGAGTCCCTGGCTCTCAAGCAGGCCAGCGACAATCTGGACGTCGATGTCCCCGACGTGATGATCCAGGAAAAGGCCGAGGATATGCTGCGCAACTATGCCGCCAACTTTGGCCTTGATGCGCGCAACATGAGCTATGAACAGCTGATGAAGACCATGGGTCTCGACGCCGCCTCGATGAACCAGACCATCCTTCCCGGCGCGCAGCTGCAGGTCCGCACCGATCTGCTGCTCGAGGCTGTTGCGAAGGCTGAGAACTTCGAGACCAGCGAGGAAGACCTGAACGCCTACGCTCAAAAGATCGCCGAGAGCATCGGTGCCAAGGCTGAGGACGTGATGAAGTACTTCGGCAAGGACTTTGTCGAGGCCGAGCAGAAGAAGGAGCAGGCCAGAAAGCTGATCGTCGACTCCGCGATTCCCGTTGACGAAGCCCCTGTCGCCGAAGAGAAGAAAGAGGACTAAGAATCCTTAAAATAGGGTAGGCTCTCTGGGATTGTGGAGTAATAGCGCATACCGCTGTTATATCGATTGAAAGTCGTTTTTCTCGCCTCTGAGGGGGCCTGAAAAACATGACAGATTATACCTTGCGTATGGTATAATGGAAGGAGAGTTTCATACAATGAGTTTAGTTCCCTATGTGGTCGAGCAGACCAGTCGCGGTGAGCGGTCTTATGATATTTTCTCGCGTCTGCTGAACGATCGTATCGTGATGCTCAGCGAAGAGGTAAACGATGTGACAGCCAGTCTGGTCGTGGCCCAACTGCTGTATCTTGAGGCGCAGGATCCCGACAAGGACATCCAGTTTTACATCAACAGCCCCGGCGGTTCCGTCAGCGCGGGTCTCGCGATCTACGACACGATGCAGTACATCAAGCCCGATGTGTCCACGATCTGCGTGGGAATGGCGGCTTCGATGGGCGCGTTTCTGCTCTCATCCGGCGCCAAGGGCAAGCGCATCGCGCTGCCTAACGCCGAGATCATGATCCATCAGCCCTCCGGCGGCAGCCAGGGTCAGTGCACGGATATCCAGATCCAGGCCGAGCACATCCAGCGCACGAAGGACCGCCTGAATCGCATCCTTGCGGCCAATACCGGCAAGGATATCGAGACGATCGCGCGGGATACCGACCGCGACAATTGGCTGACGGCTGAGGACGCCAAGACCTACGGCCTGATCGACCAGGTAATTTATAAACGTTGAGTAACACTTACAGGCGCGGGGCGGATTTCCGCCGCGCGCCTGAGACTGTAGAAGAACCAAGGAACAGAAAAGAAAATCGATTGAGCAGCAGGGGAGCTCGAGGGGAAGATTCCCCCGGCGGGGGAAATGTCCGCGGAGCGGACAAAAGGGGGGCGGATCAAGGCCCGCCTCGTGTTTCAATAACCGCCAGCAATTGCCTGCGTTGCAGGCAATTTGCCGAGCGCGGGGAGGTTTTCCGCCACGCGCCCTGCGGTCGATTTTTCCGGGATTGGAGAAGGTAGAGTATGGCAAGGAATGAAGACAGAAAAAGCATCCGCTGCTCGTTCTGCGGCAAGCCCCAGGGCATGGTGAACCGCCTGGTGGCCGGCAACGGCGCCTATATCTGCGATGAGTGTCTTCGCATGTGTCTCAGTCTCGTCTCAGACGGAGAAGAGAACTTTGATTCTCAGTTCGCTGACAATTATGGCGGTAAGCCCCTGGTGTTTGACAAGCTGCCCAAGCCGATGCAGATCAAGGCGAAGCTTGACGATTATGTAATCGGTCAGGAGCGGGCCAAGCAGGTGCTGAGCGTGGCTGTCTACAACCACTATAAGCGCATCCTGCACGCCAGAGAGAACGATGTGGAGCTTCAAAAGAGCAATATCCTGCTGATCGGCCCCACCGGCAGCGGTAAGACGCTGTTTGCTCAGACTATGGCGAAAATGCTGGACGTACCCTTTGCCATTGCCGATGCGACCACGCTGACCGAGGCCGGCTATGTCGGCGAGGATGTGGAGAACGTGATTTTAAAGCTGCTGCAGGCCGCCGATTTCGACGTCGAGCGCGCCCAGCGCGGCATTATCTATATCGACGAGATCGACAAGATCGCCCGCAAGAGCGAAAACACATCCATCACCCGTGACGTCAGCGGCGAGGGCGTGCAGCAGGCGCTGTTGAAGCTGCTCGAGGGTACCGTCGCAAACGTCCCGCCGCAGGGCGGGCGCAAGCATCCGCATCAGGAGTTCATTCAGGTCGATACGTCGAATATCCTTTTTATCTGCGGCGGCGCATTCGACGGGCTGGATAAAATCATCGAGCGGCGCACCGACAAGAAGAGCATGGGCTTTGGCGCCGACATTACAAGCAAGGCCGAGCGAGACGTGGGCAAGATCCTCTCTGAAGTCCAGCAGCACGATCTGCTAAAATTTGGCATTATCCCCGAGCTGATCGGTCGTCTGCCGGTCGTGGCGACGCTTGACAGTCTCGATCGCAGTGATCTGGTGCGTATCCTGACCGAGCCGAAAAACGCGATGACCAAGCAGTATCAGGTACTGATGCGTTATGACGGCGTCAAGCTCGAGTTTGAGCCGGAAGCGCTCGAAGCCGTGGCCGATAAAGCTATCGAGCGGAAGATCGGCGCGCGCGGCCTGCGCAGTGTCATGGAGAGCGTCATGGGCGAGGTCATGTATACCGTCCCCTCCGATCCGACCGTCAGCCGTGTGGTTGTAACCGCCGAGTCTGTCAGAGAAGGAACGCTCCCGCTGATCGAGCATATCAACAAACCGCTTCCGGAGAAGAAAACCAGGCGGCTGCCCGAGTCTGCCGCCAGGCAGCCTTCGGACGACAAAGAGAAGCAGGTATCAGAATAACAGTATGGGCGCTCTGCCGCCGGGATACCGGAGACGGTGCGCCCATTGACAATCTACACGTATCTGATAATCCATAGGAGGACACCCATGGACGAGAATCAAAACAAGTGGATGCAGCTCCCGTTGCTGCCTATGCGCGGGATCAATGTATATCCCGGAATGTCGCTGACCTTTGATGTCGAGCGCGTCGGCTCCACAACTGCGCTGATGGAGGCCAATCGCGGCGCGCACCTGGTATTTTTAGTCGCACAGCGGGATATCAGCGTCGATCTGCCGCAGGCAGAGGATCTGTATGCCGTTGGCGTGGTGTGCCGCATTCGCCAGCAGCTGCGGCAGCAGCAGGGCGGCGTTCGCGTCATGGTCGAAGGGCTGTACCGTGCCGAACTGCAGAGTGCGGACATGGATGCAAAGGGCTATTCCGGCGTCGTGCGCGAGCTGCCTGACCGGCCGGAGCGCAGCAACAGCAAGCGTCTCGAGGCGCTGATGCGCAGCTGCCTGGAGAATTTCAGCGAATATCTGCATCTGGACGATGCCATGCCCCACGAGCAGATACTCAATGTGCTCTCCAACCCGAATCTCAGTTTTGTCGGGTATTACATAGCCCAGCATGTGCGTCTGAGCTTTGAGGACAAGCAGGCCATATTAGAGGAGTGCATGCTCTCTCGCCGCTTGATGCTCCTTAACCGCCTGCTCTCCAACGAGATCGAGATCATGAGCATCGAGCAGGAGCTCAACGCGGCCACGGCGGAACAGATGAACCGCAATAACCGCGAATACTATCTGCGCGAGGAACTCAAGCTTATCCAGGCCGAGCTCGGTGAAGACAGCACTGAGGATGACGACGACTACCGTGCACGGCTCGATGCGCTGCCGGTCAGCGAGGAAATCCACAAAAAACTTCGCAAGGAGCTCTCTCACCTGAAAAAGCAGCCCTTCGGCTCGTCCGAGGCCGCGGTGATCCGCAGCTATCTTGACACGGTGCTTGAAATCCCCTGGGGAAAGAAAAGCCAGGAGACAGTGGACATCGAAAAGGCGAGACGCGTGCTGGACGACGACCATTTTGGACTCGAAAAGGTCAAGGAGCGCATTCTGGAGTATCTGGCCGTCAAGCAGCTCTCAAGCGATATCAAGGGCGGACTGATCTGCCTGGTCGGCCCTCCGGGGACCGGCAAAACCAGCATTGCGCTGTCGATCGCCCGTGCTACCAACCGCAAATGCGTGCGCCTCTCTCTCGGCGGCGTACATGACGAGGCTGAAATCCGCGGCCACCGCCGCACCTATATCGGCTCGATGCCGGGGCGTATCATCAACGGCATCATCCAGGCCGGCACCTGCAACCCGCTGCTGGTGCTCGATGAAATCGATAAGCTCGGCAGCGACTACCGCGGTGATCCTTCGGCTGCGCTGCTTGAGGCGCTGGACCCCGAACAGAACAGCAGCTTCCGGGATCACTTCCTGGAAGTGCCATTCGATCTCAGCGAGGTCTTCTTTATCACGACCGCCAACACGACCGATACGATCCCGCGCGCCCTGCTCGACCGCATGGAGGTCATTGAGCTCTCGAGCTATACCGATGAGGAGAAGCTGCAGATCGCCAAGCAGCATCTGCTGCCCAAGCAGCGCAAAAAGCACGGTCTGAAGGCCGCACAGCTGAAGCTCGGCGACGAGGCCATCCGTGCCGTGATCCGCTCTTACACCCGGGAATCCGGCGTGCGCACGCTCGAGCGGGAAATTGCCGCTATTTGCCGTAAGACTGCCGGCGAGATCGCGGAAAAAGGGAAGAAGTCCGTGACTGTCCGGCCCGAAAGTCTTGAAAAGCTGCTCGGCCCGGCCAAGTTCAAGAGTGATGAGTTCCGGCTGCGCGACGAGATCGGTCTGGTGCGCGGCCTTGCCTGGACCTCGGTCGGCGGGGAAGTGCTGGATGTGGAGGTCGCCGTGCTGCCCGGCAGCGGAAAACTCGAGCTCACCGGCAATCTCGGCGACGTGATGAAGGAGTCGGCCCGGGCGGCCATCAGCTATATCCGCAGCCGCGCGGAGCTGCTCGGTATTGATCCCGAGTTTTATAAGAATAAGGATATCCATATCCATTTCCCGGAGGGGGCGGTGCCGAAAGACGGTCCTTCTGCCGGTATTACCGTGACGATCGCCGTCATCTCGGCGCTGACGGGCACCCCGGTGCGCCACGAGGTTGCCATGACCGGTGAGATCACGCTGCGCGGCCGTGTGCTGCCGATCGGCGGCCTGCGCGAGAAGACCATGGCGGCCTTCCGTGCGGGAGAGACCACAGTTATCATCCCGCGCGAGAACGAAGCTGACCTCGCCGATATCGACCCGACCGTGCGCGCAGCGCTGCGCTTCGTGCCGGTCAGCCATGCGGACGAGGCGCTGGACGTGGCACTGCTCCGTGATGCGGCACAGCCGTTTTTCCCGGAATATCACCCGCCTGCCGCCCCGGTGCGAGAGACTGCGGCGATCAGCCAATGAGAATGCCATGAATACACTGAACGTCAATAACGCCGAGTTCATCAAGTCGGCGGCCAGCCCCAGCCAGTTTATCCAGTCGAGCCTGCCCTCCATCGTATTTGCCGGCAAGTCGAACGTCGGCAAATCCTCGGTACTGAACCGGCTGCTGAACCGCAAAAACTTTGCCCGTGTCGGTGCCCAGCCCGGCAAGACCGTGCATGTCAACTATTTCCGGATCGACGGGAAATGCTATTTTGTCGATCTGCCCGGCTATGGCTACGCCAGGGTCTCGCAAGCCGAGCGGGACCGCTGGGGGCGGCTGATGGAGGATTTCTTCGCCGCCAAGGGGCTGATCACGCTTGGCGTGATGATCGTCGATGCCCGCCATAAACCGACGGCCGACGATATCACGATGGCTAAGTGGTTCTATGGCGCAGACTGCCGTCTGGTCGTTGTGGCCAACAAGCTCGACAAGCTGAAAAAGAGCGAGATCGAGCCGAATCTCGCCCTGATCCGCGAGACGCTGTCTCTCCCGGAGACGGTCACGCTGATCCCGTTCTCCGCGGAAAAAGGACAGGGAAGGGAACAGCTGCTTGCCGAAATCCTCAAGGAGTTGTAAACGTATGAAAAAGCAGCCGCAGAACATCCGGTTTCTGCGGCGCTTTTTTTCTGCTTCGAGGAAAACGCTTATGCCTGAATATTTTTCTCATATCCCTTGTATTTCCCACTGCTTTTTGGTAAAATAACTTTTATCTGGGGGTGTTTACTATCAGTGCCTGGCAAGAGATCCTGAACGGATTCGATACGGAACGCATGATAAGCCTGCTGATGAGCGCGGTTCCGGCGCTGCTGTGTATCACACTGCACGAGCTCGGACACGGCTATGTGGCGTGGCTCCTCGGCGACAATACGGCCAGGCGTGCCGGGCGTCTGACGCTCAACCCACTGAAACACCTCGATATGATGGGCTTTTTCATGCTGGTTGTTGCCCACATCGGCTGGGCGAAGCCTGTCCCGGTCAATATGCGTAATTTCAAAAATCCGCGGCAGGGGATGGCTCTCACGTCTCTGGCCGGCCCCGGTATGAATCTGCTGATCGCGGTTGTGTTTTTGTTCCTGTATGGCCTTGTAGTGCCGGTCTCATCGGCCTCCAGCTCGACAGTATGGCGGATCGTGCTTCAATTGTGCTTTACTACAGCGCACCTGAGCCTTGGCCTGTGCCTGTTCAATCTTCTGCCGATCCCGCCGCTCGACGGCTCAAAGGTGCTGTTCTCTCTGCTGCCGGATTCGGTTTATCTGACTCTGATGCGCTACGAGCGCTACGGTTTTATTCTGCTCTATCTGCTGGCGTTTTCCGGCGTCACCGGGAGCATTGTCTCCCGCCTGCTCAATCAGGCGCTCAATGCACTGATGCCGGTTGCCCAGCTCGGCGCCTATCTCGGCAAAATGATCGTCATGTGAGGAACCATGGATAATCCAAGCTATCATCTCGAGGGCGTGATTCACGACAGGGATGAGCTCAGCGACTTTGAAGGGCCGCTCAGCCTGATCCTGATGCTCCTCGCCAAAAATAAAATCGAGATCCGCGATATCAAAATCGCCGATATTCTCGACCAATATCTGGAATACCTGCAAAAGATGCAGAGCATGGATCTGGAGATCGCAAGCGAATTCGTGCAGATGGCCTCGCATCTGCTGTATATCAAGACCCGTACGCTGCTCAGCTCTGACGAGGAAGAGGTTTCGGAGCTCGAGGTGCTGATCGCTTCGCTCGAACAGCTCAAGGGGAAGGACACCTTTGAGCGGCTGAAAAAGGTGACGCCGCAGCTTAAGGCCGCCTCCGAGCTCGGGCTTCTGTACTACGAAAAGAATCCTGAGCCTCTGCCGAAACAAGGAAAAGTATACGAATACCGCCATAAGAGCGTCGATTTGCTCAAGGCGCTGGCCGCCATCTACTCCCGCGGTGTAAAAACACCGGAGAACGAGGCGCTGATGCTGGCAGTGCCGCATCGGGTGATCTACAGTGTGCGCGATAAAAGCCGTGAGGTGCTGGAAAAGCTGCGCAGCGGCGGCACCGGCCTGCGTGCGCTGTACAATGCCTGCTCCAGCCGCAGCGAGGTCATTGCGACCTTTATCTCGATCCTGGAGCTGTGCAGCATGGGCAGTATCCGCCTGACCGGCAGCGAGGACGGCGACTATGCCGTGACCTTTGTCGGCGGCGATGTGGATGAGATCCTCGAGCAGATCATAGAATAATATCTTTTCAATCCCTGACGGGACTAAAAGATAAAACTGAATTGAGTTTAGAGTTATGATGGATTTATCTGCCGCCATAGAGGCGGTACTCTTTGCAGCGGGCGAGGCTGTGCCGATCGCGCGCCTCTCGCTGATCCTCGGCGTTGATGAAAAAGAGATCTCTCTGCGCGGCGCCGAGCTGGCCGAGCGCTATGCCGCCGAGGAGCGCGGCATGCGTGTGCTGCGCCTGGGGGACAAGCTGCAGATGTGTTCAGCCCCTGAGTACGCACAGGTCATCACCAAGGTGCTCGAACACCGCAAGCCGCCGATGCTCTCCCAGCCCGCCCTCGAGACGCTGGCTGTGGTCGCCTATTTTCAGCCTGTCACCAGAGCGTATATCGACCAGGTGCGCGGCGTGGACAGTTCCTACACGGTTTCGGTCCTGCTGGATCGCGGACTGATCGAGCCCTGTGGGCGCCTGGAGGTGCCTGGCCGCCCTGTGCTGCTGCGCACAACAGACGCTTTTTTGCGCACGATGGGCATCCGCGAGCTCTCCGAGCTGCCGGAGCTGCCGGATATGACGAGCAGCGAGGGTGTGGAGCAGCTGCAAAAACAGATTGCCGAGCTGCAGCGAGCCGAGAGCGGCGAGCAGCTGACAATAGAAGATGAGGAAGTTGAACCGTTGACAGAGAGCTATGCGCAATCTCCGTTACAGGCAGAGAGCGCAGAGGATACAAACGGGGAGTGATCGTTTGGTCGGATGGATCATACTGGGCGTTTTCATCGCCCTGATCGTCGGCTTGTGTCTGATCCCGGTGGGCTTTGACGCCGGCTTTGAGCACGACGCGCTTCATGTGTCGGCCAAGGTCATGGGCATACAGCTGCAGCTGTTCCCACGCGAAAAGGGAGAAGAGAAAAAGCCCAAGGAGGAAAAACCGAAAGAGGAAAAGCCTCCGCAAGAGAAAAAAGAAGAGAAACCCAAAGAGCAGAAGAAGGGCCTTCCGCTGGGATTGAGCATACAGGAGCTGCTTGAGATCGTCAAAGCTGTGCTGCGCGGTCTGGGGCGTTTCGGCCATAAGATGAAGGTAGACCGTTTCCGCCTGATCTTTGTGGCCTCAGAGCCGGATCCCTACTATACGGCTTTGACTTACGGCACTGTCAATGAAGTGCTGTCGATGCTCGCGCCGCTGTGCAAGAAGGCCTTTACCTGCCGGGACTGTGAGGTCCGCACCGGCGTGGATTTCCTGGGAAATCGGATGCAGCTGGAATTTGGCCTGGGCATGAGCATCCGCATCGGGCAGATCCTGGGCGTCGTGTTTGGCATCGGCTTTGCGGCTGTGAAGGTTGTACTGAAGAGTAAGCTTCGCCAGAAGAAGGAAGCCAAGCTGCACCCCCCGGCGGGGCCAAAGCCGGAAGAGAGCGTTGCGCCGTCTGATGCGGAAGGCGCTTTGGTTACAGAACCTGAAAATGTGGAAACCGCGGTGTTGACCGCCGATGCGTCGGCGACAGACCCTGAAAAAACAGAAACCAAGATAGATGTGGAAAGGATGGAACCAAATGGAGAACAATAACCCGATCGGTGAACTCATGCAGACCACCATGGAGAGCGTCAAGAACATTCTAAAGGTCGATACCGTTGTCGGCGACCCGATTTTCACGCCGGACGGCATTACCCTGGTGCCGGTCTCCCGCATCAGTGTTGGTTTCGGCGGCGGCGGTATCGAGCTGACACCGAAGAAAGAGGGCGAGAGCAAGCCCTTCGGCGGCGGCAATGCCACCGGCGTCAAGATCGATCCGATCGGCTTCCTTGTCATCAAAGAGGGAAATATCCGCATGGTCAATATCATGCCGCCCGCCAGCACCACGGTCGACCGTCTGATCGATCTCGTTCCGCAGGTCATGGACCGCATCGACGAGTTTATCAACAAGACGAAGGAAGAGTAATTTCCCAAAATCCGTCCATAATAAGCACTACCCAAGTGATCAAGGGGGGTGCTTATTTTGAGAAAACTGCTTTATGCGTTGGTTCTGACGGCTGTTCTATTGCCGCAGAGCTGTGCTGCCGCCGTGGACGAACCGGTCGTATCAGCCGCCTCAGCGGTTGTGATGGACGGTCGGGGTGAGCTGCTGTACGCGCGCGACGCTGATGAGCCGCATCTGATCGCCAGTACGACGAAGCTGATGACAGCCTTTGTGACGATCCTGCGCTGCGATCCGGACGAGCGCGTTCAGATCGAGAGTGCCGACTGCGCCGTAGAGGGTTCATCGATGTATCTTATCCCGGGAGAGGACTATACCGTCCGGGAACTGCTGACAGGCTTGCTGCTGGCATCCGGCAACGATGCGGCCCTGGCACTGGCCCGTCATGTGGCCGGAGATGTGGAAACCTTTGCTGCGATGATGAATCGCTGCGCCGCTGCGCTCGGTATGACGGGCTCGCACTTTGTCAATCCGCACGGCTTGAACGCCGAGGGACACTATTCCACGGCGCATGATCTCGCTGCGCTGATGCACGCCTGTATGGAGTGTCCGCTTTTTCGTGAATTGTCGGCCCTGCCGAGCGCCGTCGTGAAGGAACAGAGCTATGAAAACCACAACAAGCTGTTGACGCTCTGTCCCGGCTGTGTTTCCGGCAAGACCGGCTATACCCAGCTTGCCGGACGCTGCCTGGTCAGCTGCGCGGAGCGAGACGGCCGACGCTTTGTCTGCGTCACGCTGAACGACCCCAACGACTGGGAGGACCACTGCAGATTATACGACTGGGCATTCGCCCGGTCGCAAGCTGTCTACAGAATTACATAGTAGGGATATACATGGAAGATCGTTTACAAAAATTGATATCTGCGGCGGGCCTGATGTCCCGCCGTGCAGCTGAGAAGGCGATCGAGGACGGACAGGTCACGGTCAACGGCGCAGTAGCATCGCTCGGCGATAAGGCCGACCCCGTGCGCGATGACATCCGTGTCAACGGCCGGCGATTGCCAAACGACAAGGAGAAAGTCTATCTAATGCTGAATAAGCCCCGGGGCTATGTCTGCACGCTCAGCGACGAAAAGGGGCGGAAAACCGTCACAGAGCTTGTCCGGGACGTCGGCACACGGCTGTATCCTGTCGGCCGTCTGGACATGGACAGCGAAGGGCTGCTTGTTATGACAAATGACGGCGACTTTGCCAATCACCTGATGCATCCTTCCCATCAGGTGGAAAAATGCTACCGCGTCACAGTCAGCGGCGACAATCTTGAGAGCGTGCCGGAGCGGCTGTCTGTGCCGATGGTCATGGACGACCGCAAGCTCAGCGCGGCGGGGGTTCGGCTGTTGAAGTGTGAGGAAGGCCGCGCCGTACTCGATGTCACGATCCACGAGGGACGCAACCGCCAGGTGCGCCGGATGTGCGAGAGCGTCGGACTGCAGGTCCACCGTCTCTGCCGGATCAGCGAGGGGCCGCTCACACTCGGTAAACTGCCGAGCGGCCAGTGGCGCTATCTGAATCGGGAGGAACTTGCCGCCTTTGAGCGCGCAATGAAAGCGTGAATACGATGGAAAAAACCGATCTTGTTGTGATCGGCGGCGGCGCAGCGGGACTTATGTGCGCCGTTACAGCCGCTGAGCGCGGCTTGTCTGTTGTGTTGCTCGATGCCAATCAAAAGCTTGGCCGCAAGCTGCGCATCACCGGCAAGGGCCGCTGCAATCTGACCAATCAATGTGATATCAAGACCTTTATGGCCAATATCCCGGGCGACGGACGCTTCCTCTACAGCGCTTTGAACCGCCTGTCGCCCGCAGACACGATGGCCCTGTTTGAAAGCTGGGGTTTGCCGCTCAAGACCGAGCGGGGTTATCGCGTTTTTCCGGTGTCGGATAACGCCAACGATGTGGCGGACCTGCTCGCGCGCCGCTGTGAGCGCCTTGGCGTTCATTGGCTGCACACGCGCGCCGTAGCCATCGAGAGCAGGGATGGCGCCGTCAGCGGCGTTGTAACCGAGCAGGGACACTTAGCCTGCCGTGCTGTTGCCGTCTGCACCGGTGGCCTCTCGTATCCGCTGACAGGCTCGACGGGCGACGGCTACCGTATGGCGAGGAGCTACGGCCATACGGTCATCGAGCCGATGGCCTCGCTGGTTCCGCTGGAGAGCCCGGATGAGAGCTGCACCGAGATGCAGGGCTTCAGCTTGAAAAACGTCACGCTCTCGGTATACGAGGGAGAGGGGAACAAGCCCATCTATTCGGAGCTCGGCGAGATGCTCTTCACGCACTTTGGCGTGTCGGGGCCGCTGGTGCTATCGGCCAGCGCGCATATGCGGCACTTTGACACTGTCAAATACCGCCTTGCGATCGACCTGAAGCCGGGTCTGGATGAGAAGAAGCTTGATGCCCGGCTGCTTCGCGATTTCGAAAAATATGCCAACCGCGCATTTCGCAATGCGCTTGGCGATCTGCTGGGACACAGCATGATCCCGGTGGTCGTGCGCCTGTCTCAGATCGATCCGGAGAAGCCGGTACATGATATCACCCGCGAGGAGCGGCTGCGCCTGCTGCATCTGCTGAAGGCCTTCCCGGTGGCTGTTTCGCAAAAACGCCCGATCGACGAGGCCATTGTCACAGCGGGCGGCGTCAGCACCAAAGAAATCAATCCTCGCACGATGGAATCCAAGCTGCTGCCGGGGCTGTACTTTGCCGGAGAAGTTCTCGATTTGGATGCCTATACCGGAGGCTTTAATCTGCAGATCGCCTGGTCGACGGGATATACGGCGGGCATGAGCATACCGGACGTATAAGATGAAAATGCTGTTTTGAATCATTGTTTATATATAAAGGGAGTTATATAGATGAACGGACATATTGCTGTTGCAATTGACGGCCCCTCCGGGGCAGGGAAGAGCTCGCTGGCGCGCAAGGCCGCGGCAAAATTGGGATATATCTATGTGGATACCGGCGCTATATACCGCACAGTCGGCCTGGCGGCCGACCGCGCCGGATTGGATACCCATGATGAGGACGCAGTGAAGGCACTGCTGCCTTCCCTTGATATCCACATGGGCTATAACACAGCCGGCGAGCAATGCATGACGCTCAACGGTGAGGATGTCTCTACCGCGATCCGTCAGCCCAGAATCTCCATGGCGGCTTCAAACGTCTCGGCCATGCCGCCGGTTCGTGCCTTTCTGCTGGATATGCAGCGGAAAATGGCGCGTGAGAATGACGTCATCATGGACGGGCGCGATATCGGCACCGTTGTGCTGCCCGATGCGGAGGTCAAGATCTATCTGACGGCTTCGGCCGAGGCGCGCGCGCAGCGCCGCATGCTGGAGCTTGAACAAAAGGGCATGCCTCAGCCTTACAACGACGTACTGCGCGAGATCCTGCAGCGCGACGAACAGGACATGAACCGTGCCATTGCCCCGCTGCGCCAGGCCGACGACGCTGTTTTGCTCGATACCAGTGACATTGGCTTCGACGAGAGCCTGGATCGGCTCTGCGGCATCATTGGCGCGCAGTTGGAGAAGAAGTCATGAGGGAGCTCATCCTTGCCGAGAGCGCCGGTTTTTGCTTCGGCGTAAAGCGCTCGGTGGAGATGGCGGATTCGCTGCTGGATACCTACGGTGCTGTCAGCTGCCTCGGTGAGCTCATCCATAACGAAGAGGTCGTTTCAGAGCTCCGCGCACGCGGCCTGCGTATCATCGCATCGCCGCACGAGGCGGCAGCCGGGGAGCACGTCATGCTGCGCGCCCACGGGGTGGCTGAGTCGGTCTACCGGGAACTGGAGCAGCGCGGCGCCCAGATCCACGACGCGACCTGCCCGAAGGTCGTATACATTCATAAAATCGTCAGCAAGGCGCGCGATGCCGGCGAATTTGTACTGATTGTCGGCATGCGTCAGCATCCCGAGGTCGAGGCGATCTGCGGCTGGTGCGGTGCGCACGAGGTCGTTGAGACGCCGGAGGAATTGTCATCCTGGCTGGAAATGCACCCCGAGATATGGTCTCAGCCGGTTACTCTGGTCGTACAGACCACACAGACCAACAAAAATTTCGTGGATTGCTGTAAAATTGCAAAAAAAATATGTACAAATCTGAAAATTTATGATACGATATGTTTTGCTACATCCACGCGTCAAAAGGAAGCCGCAGAGTTAGCCTCTCGGTGCGATGCCATGGTAGTCATCGGCGGAAAACACAGTGCCAACAGCCTGCACTTGGCCGAGATCTGCAGGAAGCATTGCAGCCACGTGCAATTCATTGAACGGGCTGAGGAGCTGGAACTGGACATGCTTAGGTTCGCGGACACGGTTGGCATCACAGCAGGAGCATCTACGCCTGCGTGGATAATTAAGGAGGTAAGAAACAAAATGGACGAAAACAAAATTGAGAAGGAACAGTCCTTCGACGAAATGCTGGAGGAATCCCTCAAACAAATATATAATGGAGAGCGTGTGAGCGGCGTTGTCGTAGCCATCACCAACACGGAAATCAGCGTTGATCTGGGCGCCAAGTATTCCGGATTCATTCCCACGTCTGAGTTCACCGATGACGGTGTTAAGGTAGAAGATGCCGTCAAGGTTGGCGACACGATCGAGGCTGTTGTTGTGCGCGTCAACGATGTCGAGGGCACGGCTATGCTCTCCAAGAAGCGTCTGGACGCTGTCAAGGCCTGGAGCGACGTGGAAGAGGCCGCTGAGAGCGGCGCCATTGTCGAAGGTGTTGTCACCGAGACCAACAAGGGCGGCGTTGTCGCCAATGTGCGCGGCGTGCGCGTGTTCATCCCCGCTTCTCAGACCGATCTGCCCCGCGAGGCCGATCTCAACGAGATGATCCACAAGACCGTCCGCATGAAGATCACCGAAGTCAACAAGGCCCGCAAGCGTGTTGTCGGCTCGATCCGCCGCGTTGCGCAGGCTGAGCGCCGTGAGCGCGTCGAGAGCATCTGGAACGAGATCGAAGTGGGCAAGCGCTATCACGGCGTTGTCAAGTCTCTGACCAGCTACGGTGCTTTCGTTGATATCGGCGGCATCGACGGTATGGTCCATGTCTCCGAGCTGAGCTGGGGCCGCATCCACCAGCCCTCCGAAGTTGTCTCTGTCGGTGACGAGATCGACGTCTATGTCATCAACTTCGATAAGGAAAAGCGCAAGATCTCCCTTGGCTACAAGGATCCCGAAGGCAATCCCTGGGCAGTGTTCACCGGCAAGTATGCTGTCGGCGACGTGGCCGAGGTCAAGATCGTCAAGCTGATGGACTTCGGCGCCTTCGCCGAGATTGTCCCCGGTGTGGACGGCCTGATCCATATCTCCCAGATCGCCAACCGCCGCATCGGCAAGCCCGGTGACGTGCTGACGGTCGGTGATGTGGTCGAAGCCAAGATCACGGCCATTGACGACGAGAAGCATAAGGTCAGCCTGTCCATCCGTGCGCTCTCCGAGCCGGCCCCTGTGGCCCGCGAGGAGGCTCCTGTTGAGGATGAGCCCGCTGCTGAGGACGATGCCCTTGTCTATGAGGTCAGTGCCGACGGTGTTGCCACCGGCAATGCGCCTGAGGACGACGCTGAGTAATCTGTATCCTTTATACAACAAAAACGAGATCGCGTTTCTTCGCGGTCTCGTTTTTTACGATCTGTACATTGCGTTATTTGTTCACTGAGGGTATAATACAAGATATAGAAGGCAGCATAACGAGTTGTAAGAGGAAAAGGAGTGTGCGTCATGAACAGCAAGCATATTCTGATCGTTGTCGATATGCAGAAGGATTTTGTTGACGGAGCGCTCGGAAGCAGCGAGGCCGTCAGCATCGTTCCCGCTGTCGTCGAGAAGATCCGTTCGGCCAGAGCCGCCGGCATCCCGGTGCTCGCCACGCTCGATACCCATGGGGCGAACTATCTGCAGACACGCGAGGGCCGCTTCCTTCCGGTCGAGCACTGTCTCGAGGGCACGGAAGGCTGGCAGCTGAACGCCACGGTCGCCGATGCGCTGTCCGATTCACCGCGCTTGATTAAACCGAGCTTTGGCAGCGTTGATTTGCCGGAGACCGTTCATAAGCTTACCGGCGTGGAGGCGCCCGGGGCCGGACTGACGATCGAGTTGATCGGCCTGTGCACCGATATCTGTGTTGTCTCCAACGCGCTGCTTCTTAAGGCCGTGTACTACGAGGCCGACATGATCGTCGATTCTGCCTGCTGTGCCGGTGTGACGCCTGCCAAACACGAGGCCGCTCTTGAGACCATGCGCAGCTGCCAGATCGTTGTCCGGTAAGGAGGGGAGAGCATGCGTGAAACCAATAACCCGGCCATGATGATGGATCTCTACGAGCTTACCATGGCCAACGGCTATTTCCTGGACCCGGAGTGCCAGGGAACAAAAGTTGCTTTTGACGTTTTCTATCGCCGCAATCCCGACGAGGGCGGCTTTGCTATTTTCGCAGGACTGGAGCAGATTGTCGATTATCTTGTCAATATGAATTTTTCGGCGGAGGATGTGGAATATCTCCGTTCCCTTGGCCAGTTTGACGAGCGCTTTCTGCATTATCTCGAAAACTTCCGTTTCCACGGCGATGTCTATGCCTTTCCCGAGGGCAGCATTATCTACCCGAACGAGCCGATCATTACCGTTGTCGCCGATATCACCGAGGCGCAGCTGGTAGAAACCGAAATTCTTGCGCAGTTCAACCACCAGAGCCTGATCGCGACCAAAGCCCAGCGTATTGTCCGTGCGGCTGACGGCCGCGCCGTCTCGGATTTCGGTGCGCGCCGCGCCCATAACAACGATGCCGCGGTCTACGGTGCCCGCGCTTGCATCATCGGCGGCGTCAAAGGTACGGCCACGGTGCTGGCCGGTCAGCGCTTTGATATCCCGGTTTCAGGCACCATGGCCCACAGCTGGGTCATGCTGTTTGAGGATGAATTGACGGCTTTTCGCCGCTTTGCGGGCTGCTATCCGCACAATTGCATCCTGCTGGTCGATACTTACGACGTGCTCAATTCCGGTGTGCCCCATGCGATCCAGGTCTTCCGGGAGATGCAGCAGCAGGGAATCCGGTCGAGAAGCTATGGTATCCGTATCGACAGCGGCGATCTTGCCTATCTCACCAAAAAGGCCCGCATCATGCTGGACGAGGCTGGATTTACCGATGCGAAGATCATCATATCCAACAGTCTGGACGAGTACACGATCCAGTCGATCCTTGCCCAGGGCGGGCAGGTAGACGCCTTCGGCGTCGGTGAGCGGATGATCACCGCCCGGTCCGAGCCTGTCTTTGGCGGAGTCTACAAGCTCTGCGCGGTACAGCGCGGCGAGCATTGGGAGCCGCGTATCAAGATCTCTGACACGGTGGAAAAGACCACGAATCCCGGTTTGAAGGATGTCTATCGCATCTATAACGATCAAGGGACGGCGGTTGCCGATCTGATCACAATAGCCGGCGAGGAGCTTGACCTTGAGAAGCCTTACCGGTTTATCGACCCGATCCGCCCCTGGAAGCAGCTGTATCTGGAAAACTGCACGGCGAAAAAGATGCAGTTTCCGGCAGTTAAAAACGGTGAGCGCTGCTATGCGCCCGAAAAGCTATCCGATATTGCAGCGCGTGTGCGGCAGCAGCTTTCCCGTGAGGTATGGGTTGAGGAACAGCGCTTCCAGAACCCGCATGCCCACTATCTCGATATGAGCCCGAGCTATTACGAGATGAAGATGGAGCTTCTGGCAAAGAATCAGTAAAAAGAGAACGGAGCCGGTTTCAATGGCGGGAACCGACTCCGTTTTTTAGCTTAGATAAGGGTCATCCTTGAGTACACAGGTTTCGAGACACTTTTTGGTGCAGGGAGTTCCTGTGCGAATGCTGTCGATGCATTTGCTCTTGAGCTTCATGTTGAAGCGAAAGCGCACAAGGTCTAAAATGATCGCGTTGCCCCAGTGATAGCTGATATATCGCTCGATGGCCTGGCGCACGGCGGGGTTGATGGGCTGCAAAGGAGTTCCTCACCTTTCTGTCTATAATCGATTTATCGTCAAGAAAACCTCCCGGTCAATGGGCAGACTGGGAGGTTTTCTGTTCGGGTCTTACTTTTTGAAGCTGTCTTTCAGAGCAACAGCGCGGTTAAACACCAGGTGCTCCGGCGTTGCATCGCGGTTATCAAGGACAAAATAGCCCTGACGCATGAACTGGAAGCCCTCGGCGTTCTTGGTGCGCTCGGGCATCGGCGCTTCGGCCAGACTCCGCTCGACCTTGCAGCCCTCGAGGATCTCAAGGCTGTTGGGGTTCAGGCAGTCGAGGAAATTCTTGTCGGGGCCGTCGGGTTCGGGATCGGCAAAGAGATAGTCGTACAGCCGGACCTCGGCGTCGGCACAGTTGTCCGCGTCGACCCAGTGGATCGTGGCGCCCTTGACCTTGCGCCCGTCGGCGGGATCGCCGCCGCGGCTCTGCGGGTCGTACTCGCAGAAGATCTCGGTCACACGGCCGTTCTCGTCCTTCGCGCAGCCTGTGCAGGTGACCAGATAGGCGCCCTTGAGACGCACTTCGTAGCCGGGATGCAGGCGCTTGTATTTCGGTGCGGGGACCTCCATGAAGTCGTCCTCTTCGATCCAGAGATGACGGGAGAAAGAGACCTGGCGGGTACCGGCTTCGGGATCGAGAGGATTGTTTTCGATCTCCAGCAGTTCGCTCTGCCCCTCGGGATAGTTCGTAACTGTCAGCTTGACGGGGTGGAGAACAGCCATCACGCGCTTGGCGTGGGCGTTCAGATCGTCACGCAGGCAGCTCTCGAGCAGGGCCCAGTCGACCGTGGAGTCGACCTTGCTCACGCCGATGCGCTCGCAGAACTCGCGGATGGAAGCCGAGGTATAGCCGCGGCGGCGCAGCCCGCAGAGCGTCGGCATACGGGGATCGTCCCAACCGGTGACGCGTCCTTCCTCGACCAGCTGGCGCAGCTTGCGCTTGGACATGACGGTATAATTGATGCCGAGACGGGCAAACTCGATCTGCCGGGGCTTGATGCCGGGGATAGAGACGTTCGACACCACCCAGTCATACAGGGGGCGGTGTGCCTCATACTCCAGCGAGCAGAGGGAGTGCGTGATTCCCTCCAGCGCGTCCTGGATCGGATGGGCAAAGTCGTACATCGGGAAGATGCACCACTTGCTGCCCTGGCGGTGGTGGTTGATATAGCGGATACGGTAGAGCACAGGGTCGCGCATGTTGAAGTTGCCGCTCTCTAAGTCAATTTTGGCGCGCAGTGTATATTTGCCCTCGGGGAACTCACCGGCGCGCATACGCTCAAAGAGATCGAGGCTTTCTTCGATCGGGCGGTCACGCCAGGGGGAGATCGCGGGGTGCGTCGTATCGCCGCGGTACTCTTTGAACTGCTCCGGCGTCAGCTCGCAGACATAAGCCAGCCCCTTTTTGATGAGCTCGATGGCGTATTCATAGGTTTTCTCGAAATAGTCCGAGCCGTAAAACAGCCGATCGCCCCAGTCAAAGCCCAGCCAGTGGATGTCCTCCTGAATGGCGTTGACATACTCGGTATCCTCCTTGGCGGGGTTTGTATCGTC
>ODAI010552496.1_pt1 | contig 87242 bp, 65 predicted proteins | sample 1539321 | NCBI WGS metagenome assembly ODAI01 (sample SAMN02144231, study PRJEB22623) | gut metagenome | biome: sheep rumen | host: Ovis aries | place: New Zealand | reverse complement strand
TGTCATAACCCACCAGAACGTTGTATTCTCCGGGGGCGTAGACTGTATCTTTCAGCAGGAACTTGTCAAGCGTAATCCGGAGTGCCCAGTTCCGGGTCGCTTCTGCCTGTTCCTTGAGCTTGTAATTCAGGAGCAGCGGGGCTTCGCTCGAATTTTCCGCGGCGCTCTCCCTCGCGGGTTCGGAAACCTGGATAATGTTCGTGGGGTTGTAGTGCTTGCGCCCGTTGAACTTCGCGATTTGCACCCAGTAGTTGTTGGTAATCAGGATGTTCTTCACGCCCACGAGGTCCATTTCGCGTTCGAACACGTCACAGGTCGTGGCGATGCGGTGTTCTACCGCCTTCTTGTGGTAGGTCTGGCTGTCCCAGCAGTCGAGCCCGCGGATGTAGTAGACCTCGCCGTTGTACTTGTCAATGTACTTTTGCAGTTCGGCATCGCTCATTTGGCGCGCCCTGTCGTAGTGGATGGAAGATACTCCGTAACCCACGAAGTGCCAGGGCCTCCCGTAGATAAACAGGCGGTCCGCTTCGGGCTGTTCCTTGAGCCAGCCGAGAATTTCGTGCTCCTCGGTGGTCAGGTGGTTGCGGTTGTACATGATGTTCTTGTTGAAGTCTTCCTTGTAGTGGAACGTCCATGCGCTGAGGACGATGGTAGCGATGACCATGCCCGCAAATGCGAGCGGCTTTGCCTCTTTCTTGCTTGCGGATGCTGCGAAGTACTCGATGGCGTGCGCGATGGGGAGCGCTGCGACAAACGCCATGCTGGGCAGCATCACCAGGCTGTAGCGCTGGTTAATCTGGATGCTGAAGTCGCCCGAGACGTTCTCGAGAATCATGTAGGTCTGCACGTGGTAGAGCAAAAGGAACACGAGCGTCCACAGGTAGAACCTGCAGCCCTTTGTGGCGTCGTAGATGGCGCGGAACAGCAGGTAGACTCCGCCGATGGCGAACAGGTAGTTGAAGTAGGTGAGGAACGGGTTCTCGAGCTCGCCGTTTTCCTTGAGGGGGCGGGTCATCTCGATCCAGTTGCGCTTGAGGTCTTCAAGGAAGTGCCCGTGGGCTTCGAACTCGCCGCCCTGAAACCCGAATCCCTGGAAGTAGCTGATGGTGAGCAGCGCCGGTACCGAGAACAGCGAGAGCGTCACGAAGAACGTGGGCGCCTTGAAATCCTTCTTGTCGAGGATTTTCGGGAAGGCGAAGAATATGAAGGAAAGCAGGCAGAATGCGGTTTCCTGGCGGGTCTGCGCGAAGAATGCCAGCGTGATGGCGAGGAGAGCCCAGTGCATTACGGTGTTGCGGTCGTAGGCCCACTTGAAAATAAACAGCGAGAGCGCGGAGAGGAATATGTAGAGCGGTTCCACCGACATGGCGCGGAACTGGAAGAGCACGGTGGGTTGCAGTGCCATGAGGAGGGCGGCGAGGAAGGCGAGCAGGGGCTGCTTGGTCCAGGCGACAATCGCGAGGAACATCAGCAGGAACGCGAGCGGGAGCATCAGGAGTTCGGCATTGAAAATCCAGTGCAGGTCGGTGCCGAACAGGGGCATGCCGAGGAAGTAGAGGAAGGCGAGACCCTTCGTCTTGAAACTGTTGGACTTGGCGATGCAGTTGAGGTGCGAACCGTCGAATATGCCTTGGTTGCACGTGCCCGATTCGTGGTTGTGGTACATGTTCTGGGCGACCGACATGAACACGCTCTCGTCGCTCTGTACGCGGTGGCGTGCCTCTATCTGGGTGCCGGCGAATACCGCGATGCCGATGGCCGCCGCTATGGCGAGGATGCTGAACGGCTTTTGGGGGAGGATTCCCTTGAACCATTCGCGGAAATCTTTGTTCAGGAACGCGAACAGGATGATGGCGACCGCCATTTGGAACAGGAACAGCGGGAGGGGGAGGTTCAGGTCGAGCTGGCGGATGATTTCCTTGTGGCCGCCGCTAGGGCGACCGAGAAACCAGATGATGGCCGGGATGATGAGGGCTATAACTAGGCCGATAAGACCTGCGGGGTGTAGTAAGTTCTTGAGTGTCAACAGAATAGAGTCTTTAATCTTCATTTTTGAAGCCGTAATGCGTGTTTTCTTTTTACCCGCAAAATATAACTTTTTATGTTATCGTGCTTTAACCGGGCTATTCGACCTTGTGAAATTGCGCGAAAAAAACTAAATTTGGCGCGTAAATAATAACACCCTAAAGAGGTTTTACCGTGCAAGACTCCCTAGTTACAAAAGCAGCTGACAACGTCCGAATTCTCTCTGCCGCGATGGTGCAGAAGGCGAAGTCCGGGCATCCGGGTGGTGCGATGGGCGCCGCCGACGCCACGACGCTTTTGTTTGCGGAATTCTTGCGCTACGACCCGGACGATCCGGAATGGATGGGCCGTGACCGCTTCTTCATGGACCCGGGCCACATGAGCCCGCTCCTGTACTCCGAGCTCGTGCTCACCGGCCGCCTCACGCTCGACGACGTGAAGAACTTCCGCCAGCTCGGCAGCCGCACTCCCGGCCACCCCGAACTCGACGTGATGCTCGGCATCGAGAACTCCTCGGGCCCGCTCGGTATTGGCCACGGCATCGCACTTGGCGCCGCCATCGCCGAACGCTTCATGGTGGAACGCTTCGGCTCCATCCTCGAGCACAAGACTGTCTGCCTTGTTTCTGACGGCGGCCTCGAAGAAGAAATTGCCTACGGCGTGGGCCGCATCGCGGGCCACCTCAAGCTTTCGAACCTCATCTTCTTCTACGACGCGAACCAGGTGCAGCTCAGCTGCAAGACCGAAGACGTGATGAGCCACGACTTCGTCGGCCAGTACAAGGCATGGGGTTTCCGCGTTATCGAATGCGATGGTTCCAACATTGCCGAACTGCGCAAGGCTTTCAAGGAAGCCTGGGCCGAGAAGGAAAAGCCGACGCTCGTGTACGGCCACACCACGATGGCGAAGGGCGCCGTCGCCGAAGATGGCAAGAGCTACGAAGGCGAAGTTTCTACGCACGGGCAGCCGCTCAACGCTGCCGGTGCTTCCACAACCGCTACGGTCAAGAACCTCGGCGGTAACCCGGACGACCCGTTCCAGGTGTTCGACGACGTGAAGGCGGGCTTCGAGGCTCGTGCGAACGAACTCCGCAAGGTTGTCGCCGAATGGAAGAAGGCCAAGGCCGACTGGGACAAGGCGAATGCCGAGAAGTCCGCGACCCTCAATGAATGGCTCTCCGGCAAGGCTCCGGTGCTCAACCTCTCGAACCTCCCCATCAAGGAAGGGGTTGCTACCCGCGTCACGAGCGGTACGGTTCTCGGCTACCTCGCCGAAAATTTCCACAACATCATTTGCAGTTCCGCCGACCTCTCCAACTCCGACAACACGCAGGCGTTCCTCAACAAGACGGGCATCTTCCGCCCGAACGACTTCAAGGGCGCGTTCGTGCAGGTGGGCGTTGCAGAACTCACGATGGGCGCCATCATGAACGGTATCGCGTTGCAGAAGGGCCTGTTCCCGATTTGCGCCACGTTCTTCGTGTTCAGCGACTTCATGAAGCCCGCTATCCGCATGGCCGCCCTCATGGGCCTGCCTGTCAAGTACGTGTTCACGCACGACAGCTTCCGCGTTGGCGAAGACGGCCCGACGCACCAGCCCATCGAACACGAGACGCAGATCCGCCTGCTCGAAGACCTCACGAAGGAAAACGGCAAGGCCGAAATGCTCGTGCTCCGTCCGGCAGACGCGTTCGAGACTCTCGCCGCCTGGGAAATGGCTTTCGAGAACAACGACAGCCCGACGGCGCTTATCCTTACCCGCCAGGTGGTGAACACGCTCCCCGGCGAAAACCGTTACGAAGCCGCGAAGGCCTGCCGCAAGGGCGCCTACATCGTGAGCGACAATACCGCAGCTGGCACCCACCCGGACCTCACTCTCGTCGCGAACGGTTCCGATGTGCTCCTGGAACACCAGGCCGCCGAACTCCTCCGTGCCGAAGGCAAGGCCGTGCGCGTTGTCTCCATGATTAGCCCGGCCCTCTTCCTCAAGCAGGACAAGGCGTACCGCGACCAGGTGATTGTGCCCTGGACTCCGGTGTTCGCTCTCTCCAGCGGCCTCCCGGTTCTCTTCGACCGCGTGGTTGGCGGGTTCGGCAAGGCTTGCGGCCTGGAACGCTTCGGCGCTTCCGCTCCGGCTGGCGTGCTCGAGAAAGAATTCGGCTACGTGCCCGAGGCAGTTGCCGCGAAGGCCAAGGAATACCTCGCCGAGTTCAAGGCGAACGTTGAAGCCTTCAAGAAGGCGAACGGGTAAATTGTTAAGGCTCGAACCCTGGATATTCTAAATCCATTGCGACCGGATAAAACCGGTCGCTTTTTGTGTGTTGGCGTTCTCGGACAATCCAATAATCTATATTACGATGTAGAGACACAATTCACAAAAGGATACAATATGGCAAACAAGTACGCCGGAACCCAGACCGAAAAGAACCTCCAGGCCGCCTTCGCAGGTGAATCCCAGGCCCGCAACAAGTACACCTACTTCGCCAGCCGTGCTAAGAAGGATGGCTTCGAGCAGATTGCTGAACTCTTCCTCAAGACTGCCGACAACGAGAAGGAACACGCCAAGATGTGGTTCAAGGAACTGGAAGGCATCGGCGATACCGCCGAAAACCTGAAGGCTGCCGCCGATGGCGAGAACTACGAATGGACCGACATGTACGAGGACTTCGCGAAGACCGCCGAGGCCGAAGGCTTCAAGGCTCTCGCCAACAAGTTCCGCATGGTCGCCGCCATCGAAAAGCGCCACGAAGAGCGCTACCGCGCCCTCCTCAAGAACGTGGAGACTGCCGCCGTGTTCGAGAAGAGCGAAGTCAAGGTTTGGGAATGCCGCAACTGCGGCCACATCGTCGTCGGCACCAAGGCTCCGGCTGCATGCCCGGTGTGCGCCCACCCGCAGTCCTTCTTCGAAGTCACTGCTGAAAATTACTAGGAACCGAATGCCGCAAAGACATGCTGGCATGTCTTTATGGCTGAGGCGAAAAGTAATGCGCTCTGCGCAAATTGCTAATCGAATCCCTTTCAAAAACTAGAAAGCCTCGGTTCTAAACGAACCGGGGCTTTTAATTTGTTTGATATCCTTGACAGCGTTTGGCGCGGCTGTGCGGTTTACTTGACCTGCATGTTCAGGAGCTTGACCGTCGAACCCTGCTGCACACGGACCACGTAGCGACCGTTGGGCATTGCCTTGAATGTATGGGCGAAGTTGCCTGCGGCGACCATTTCGCTGTGGCTTTCGATAGTGACGCCCATCATGTCGACAACCTGGACCTTTACGACGCCGGCCTTGGCAACAGCGACCTGCAAGGTATTGCCCTGGAGGGAGGCCTTGAAGCTCGCGCTTGCGACAGCGGGAATGGCCTGGATAGCTTGGGCAGGCAAGGTCCCGACACATTTCACGTTGTCGATTGCCAGGGAGGTCCCGAGATTCGCTGCGGTAAGTTTCTCGTCGACTACCCAGGTCAACTTTGAAACCTTGGCCCAGGAGAAGGCGACGATGCTTGTCGGGGCGACATCTGCAACCCATTCAGGCTGTGCCATGGTGGAGACGGTCACCGTCTTCCAGGCGGCTGCGGCACTCTGGTCGGTTGCTACGTGCTCGTATCCGTTGTCGGCCTTGACTCCTGTCACGGAACTGCGCATGTGGTGTCCGGAACCCTTGTAGTCATATTGGATGGCGGTGCAGTTGGCAAGTGTTCCGGCATCGAAGGCGACTTCCATGCCGACGGACGGGTAAGCCGTGTCGCCCGGTGTAATGCCAGAAATGCCCTTCATCTCGATATAGGAGTTGGTGCCTTCCTTTACAATCATATCCCAGGACTGGTTTGCGTCCTGAGTGTTGGTGAAGGATCCGCCGGCCTTGTACAGGTACCAGTAGGCGGTCTTTCCGAGCTTTTCGGCTGTGGTGTTGCCGTCATCGAAGTCATCGATGACAACGGCAGACTTCGGAACGTCGGGTGTGGTGCTGCCGCCACCGACGTAGCCGGCGCAGTTCACATCGTCGATGTAGAGATAGTCGGCTGTCGCTTCGCCCTTGATTTCCCAGGCCAGCTGCACGACGTTCGCCATCTTCAGGGGGATCGTGGTTCCCCAGCCATCTTCCTGGGTGAGCGACGATACGGGGACAGATGCCGTGCTCCAGCTTGCGCTGCCCGCCATGGCTTTCGAGTGCCTGTTGTATTCGGTCAACGCACCTTTTTCGTCGCCGTCCATCACGGCCTTCAGATTGTGGCCCGCCCCCTTATACTTGTACGAAATAGCGGTACAGCCGGAAAGGCCACCCGCGACGTTCAAACCGAGCGTTACGTAGGGGTCGTAGGGGTTGTCGCCCTTGACAAGTTTGATGCCGGTCAAGCCAGCTCCGAATTTTGAACCGCCTGCGGCAGCTTCCGGCAAAACAACGACAAGGCCAAATTCGTCTTCCGTGTTCGTGTAGGACGAAGCACCCTTGTCGTTTTTGTCGTTGAAAGCGTACCAGGCGTCGTTCTTGCCTCCGGTGCTTGCGAGCCCGTTTCCATCTTCGAAATCGTCGATGTTGGCGGTTGTCTGCGCAGATGCCATGGCGGCAGCCGCGCACAGTGTAAATAGGACTTCTTTGTTCATGAAACCTCCGATTAGTTTATGATTAATTTAGTATTCGCTTCCGATTCCATCAAGCATATTGTTGCTTATTGGGGGATAATGCCTTTTTTTAGGGCTGATATTAGGGATTTGTTGGTGAGAAAGATCCTAATAGGGGGGGTGCGCTTGTTCTGCCAGTCATGGCGCTTTGATTGTGGAAAGATATTTTTTTTCTTATAATAAAATTTTATAAACAAATAAATGTGGAAGTTTGTTTTTTAGCCGGAATTGTTTTTTATATTTCTGCTCTTATTAAATAACACATAACGTTGTACTAAATACAACAAAGTTGTATGTTAAAAAATCATAGGACTAATAATGAAAAAACAACTTCTAACTATGCTGGCCTGTGCATCCATGGGCTTCGCTCATCAGGTGACGGCAAATATCACGGATGAGTATTCTTATATACCAAACCAGGCGGGTTTGCATTTTCATATCAATAACCCGGAGAATCAGACGCGAAAGGTTCGTATGGCCTACCTGTTCTTTGCTGAAGAGGGGCAAAAGTTCATTATTGACCGCACGCTCGGTTGCGTCGATAAGAACATCAAGGGTATTGACAATGCCATCATAAATCTTAATGACACGGGCAAGGGACGCTACGTCCTCGATGTTATGCTGGATATGCCTCAGGGATCGAAGGATTTCTGCATTCTTCTGAGGAAGAACAATTTTGGAAACTTCAAGGTTGACAGGGACTTCATCGTTAATTGGGACATGGGCGTCGATGGAGAATCCCTTCACTATACATATACGGAAAGTCCACTGGATCATGACTTGACTTACAATTACGTCGCGAAGCCGCGTGCTGTTGACCACCAGCTAAAGAAGAACGAACGCTTTGTGGCAAAGACGATGTATGACGAAAAGACGGAGGGCCTCACCGAAGCAGAGAGGTTCAGGAGTTCTTGGAGCGCGACCTTTAGGGATGTACCCGCCAAGGCTCTTGTCGACCTTAATGTGGAATCTTACGGTGCATACAAGGATACACGCATGCTGATGACCTCCTTCGGCTCGCTGATTGATCAGTTCCATTGGAATGAATCTACGTTCGATGGTCACTATCACTTCTACACGGGCGTCGAAGAACGTGAAATCTTTATTGGTCGCTGCTGGGGCATTGCGGTGTTCAATATGTACAGCTATTTCTTTGGCAACAGGAATACCATAGAAAATGCTATGACCCAGGACGAGATGATTTACAAGGCGAAGGTGGTCTTGGATGGTGGCGACCCGAAAACGGGTGTCTTTAGGCCGAATTTGAGCGAAGGAGAGGATAACAGAACTTCTGCGAAGCTTATCAACGAAATTATGTATGGCGCCAATGCAGTTGTGCACAACCTAAGCAAGGAGCCGCTGAGTGGCGAAAAAGTCTACAACTTGATTAGGGGTAATGATATCCAGAAGGGAAAACCGCTTTTCATTTCTATTAGCACGCCTGCTGGTGGTCATGCGCTGCTGATCGATGGCCTTGCGCTTACGGTTGATGGAAAGAATGATACTCTGGTCCACCTTGTCAATCTTGATAATTTTGGAAGTGAATCGTACATTTATTGGGACGCTCTCAAGAAAATGCTTTCGGGATACGTGACCTATGATACACCGACCGGATTTGCAACGACCGATGCCCTGCATCCTGTTGATCTCGATAGCGATGGCGATGGTGTCGTGGACTTTGATGAATACTATAGGTTCAAGACTAACGAAAACAAGTATAGCACGGCAGGCGACGGAGTTTCGGACTATGACAAGATTTATGCCGAAACGGTCAGCATGGTTATGGATTTTGATGACCCTGGGTGGGTTCGACAGGGATTCCCTGTGGGCGATCCGCAGGATATTCCTGATGACGTTACACTTTATGCCTTGGATTACCTTTCCGTCAATGACAATGTTGCTTGTTTCGACTCTCCCAATGAAAATTTGACGAAGAAAGATAATATTTCCTTTGGTTGCAAGGTTGCTTCGGAAGGAACAAGAAAGATAAATACGGTCAACGAAGGTTCTCGTGCGTTTGTCAAGGCTATTTATAGCAAGGGCGGAGTCCTTATTCGTGACAAGGCCCAGGTTGGCAATGTCGCTATGTTTGTTTCGGATAGGGATTACTATGGCGTGACCATCCAGGGCAATGCAGCGGACTACCAGAAGCGTATTTTCTACCCGAATCCTGCTACCTGGCCGTTCAAAGTGAAAAAGAATGTCGAGTCTATAGACGGCATGATTAGCTACCAGCAGAAGATTGTCAAGAATGGTGAGACGTTTACCATTTCTGGCGAAGAAGGTCATAACAACTTTGGATTCCTTAAGGTGGAAGGCGGTGGTAAACTTATCATCGGGACCGGTGAAATCTATGTTGGCAATATCCAGCTCGAATCGGGTTCGACCTTTATGTTCGAACATCCTTCTTACGAGACGGTTCTCCATCTGAACGGCAACGTCATCTGGCGTGGTAAGTATGTGGAAAATGAGTCTGTTGAAGTTCGTTTCCAGTCTATGTCCAATGCGGTGGCGCGTGGTTTCAAGTTGATTCAGCACAGCAACAACGAAATGGATATCAGCTCGGTGTGGCATGGTACGATTATCGCTCCTTATAGCAAGGTCGTGCTGGGACAGCCTTCCGGCGCGAAGAAGATTTTTGGCCAGGTTCTTGCGAAGGAAGTGATTGTCCACCAGAATAGCTTTGTCTACCATGTTGCTTACTCGCCTAACGATCCTGCAAGGCTCCTTGCGAAGAAGCGTGGCGAAGAAATCAAGGTTGAAAAGCCTGTGGCGTCGCCGGTGGCTTCTAACGTGAAGATTATGAGTATTTCTCGTGACGAGATTGGCCTTGCGGTGACCAAGCCGGGTCGCTACAATGTTTCCGTCATGAAAACGAATGGTTCCGTGGTTGCCTCCTTCTCGGTGGATAGGGGCATGCCGGGTGCCGAGTCGGTGAGGTGGAGTGCTGAGGGTATTCCGAACGGAACATACATCCTTGCAATCAAGCACGAAGGAAAGGTCAGCTCGAAACTCTTTGTGCTGAAGTAAAAAAGACCGTTCTCTTACTTCAATTTCAAACCGGGTTTTGCAAACCCGGTTTTCTTTTTCCTAAATTTATCAAGCTAACATTCACCACCGGGATCGCCATCCCGATGGATTAACTCTTAACGTGAGGAATAAACAAAAAATGGCAAGAGCATTGATTATCGGTTGTGGCGCTGTCGCCACGGTTGCTATCAAGAAGTGCTGCACGGCAAGCGAAGTGTTCAGCGAAATCTGCATCGCTAGCCGCCACCGCGAAAACTGCGAGAAGCTGGCACAGGAACTGCGCCCGAACACGAAGACGGTCATCACGACTGCCGCCGTGGATGCAGACAAGGCCGAAAATGTCTCTAAGCTCATCAAGGAATACAAGCCCGACCTGGTGATGAACATCGCGCTCCCGTACCAGGACCTCGCCATCATGGACGCCTGCCTCGAATGCGGCGTGAACTACATGGATACGGCGAACTACGAGCCCGAAAACATCGACGATCCGGAATGGCGCAAGGTCTACGACAAGCGCTGCAAGGAACAGGGCTTCAGCGCCTACTTCGACTACAGCTGGCAGTGGGCTTACAAGGAAAAGTTTGAAAAGGCCGGCCTCACGGCGCTGCTCGGTTCCGGCTTTGACCCAGGTGTTTCCCAGGCCTACTGCGCCTACGCCCTCAAGCACCAGTTCGATACCATCGAAGAAATCGACATCCTCGACTGCAACGGCGGCGATCACGGCTACAAGTTTGCCACCAACTTTAACCCCGAAATCAACCTGCGCGAAGTTTCTGCTCCGGGTAGCTACTGGGACACCGACGAAAACGGCAAGGGCCACTGGGTCGAAATCCCGGCCATGAGCATCAAGCGCGAATACGTGTTTGACGAAGTGGGCAAGAAGGACATGTATCTGCTGCACCACGAAGAAATCGAATCCCTGGCCCAGAACATCCCGGGCGTCAAGCGCATCCGCTTCTTCATGACGTTTGGCCAGAGCTACCTCGACCACATGCGCTGCCTCGAAGACGTGGGCATGCTCAGCACGCAGCCGATCAAGTTCCAGGGTCAGGACATCGTGCCTATCCAGTTCCTCAAGGCGCTCCTCCCGGACCCGGCAAGCCTCGGCCCCCGCACCGTGGGCAAGACGAACATCGGTTGCATTTTCAAGGGCACCAAGGACGGCAAGCTGAAGACCTACTACCTCTACAACGTTTGCGACCATCAGGAATGCTACAAGGAACTGGGCAGCCAGGCGATTGCCTACACGACTGGCGTTCCGGCTATGTGCGGCGCCATGATGGTGCTCACCGGCAAGTGGAACAAGCCGGGCGTACATACCGTGGAAGAATTCGACCCGGATCCGTTCATGGAAGCCCTCACCAAGTACGGCCTCCCGTGGAAGGAAAACTTCAACCCTGTTCTCGTTGACTAGAGAGACTCAGAGCAATGAAAAAATGGCGCATTGACGATTCCCGTGACTTGTACAACGTCAAGGGTTGGGGCGTGAACTTCTTCGACATCAACGAGAAGGGCCACGCAACGGTTCACCCGCTCAAGGAAGGCGGCCCGGACATTGACCTTTACGAGTTGGTGCAGGAACTTTCGCTCCGCGACGTCTCCACCCCGATGCTGCTTCGCTTCCCGGATATCCTGGACAGCCGCATCGAGAAGATCAACGAGTGCTTCAACAAGTCCCGCACGGAATATGGTTTCAACGGGAGCTACTACAGCATTTTCCCGATCAAGGTGAACCAGCAACGCGCCGTGCTCGAAGAAATCGTCAGTCACGGCAAAAAATACAACATCGGTCTCGAGGCCGGTTCCAAGCCGGAACTGCATGCGGTGCTCGCGAATATGGACAATCCTGATTCGCTGATTATCTGCAACGGCTACAAGGACGAGGACTTCATTGAACTTGCCCTCCTCGCGCAGAAGATGGGCAAGAAGATTTTCATCGTCGTCGAGAAGATGAACGAACTCCACCTGGTGGTGGAACTTTCTCGCCGTATCGGCGTGCGCCCGAACATCGGCATCCGCATCAAGCTCGCCAGCTCCGGCAGCGGCAAGTGGGAAGAATCTGGCGGATACCACAGCAAGTTCGGCCTCAACAGTTCCGAACTGCTAGAAGCGCTGGACTACATCAAGCAGGAGAAGATGGAAGACTGCATGAAGCTCATCCACTTCCACTTGGGTAGCCAGATTACCAACATTCGCCACATCAAATCGGGCCTGCGCGAAGTCTCGCAGTTCTACGTGCAGATTCGCAAGATGGGCATGAGCCTTGAATTCGTGGACGTGGGCGGTGGTCTCGGTGTGGATTACGACGGCACCCGCAGTTCCAATGCGAGCTCGGTGAACTACTCCATCCAGGAATACGCGAACGACGTGGTGTATGCCATGTACGAAGCCTGTGAAAACGGGGACGTGCCGCACCCGAACATCATTGCGGAATCGGGCCGTGCTCTTGCGGCGCACCATTCCATTTTGGTGTTCAACGTGCTGGAAACCGCCGGCCAGGCGTTCTTCGACGAGAATACGCACGAGATTGACGACGACGCTCCCGATGCATTGAAGGATTTGTACGGCATCTACAAGGGGCTCACCCCGAAGAACCTGCTCGAAAGCTGGCACGATGCCATCCAGCTGAACGATGACGTTCTGAACGGTTTCAAGGTGGGCGATTACGACCTGCCGACGCGCGCCATGTGCGAACGCCTGTTCTGGAGCATCGTGCGCAAGGTGGACCAGCTGGCGAAGGACTTGCGCCATCCGCCTTACGAACTCAGCGAACTCCCGCGCCTGCTCGCGCAGAAGTACTTCTGCAACTTCAGTTTGTTCCAGAGCCTGCCTGACAGCTGGGGCGTGGACCAGGTTTTCCCGCTCATGCCTATCCAGCGCCTGAACGAGGAACCGACGGTAGAAACCACCCTCCAGGATGTCACTTGCGACTCCGACGGAAAGATCGACATGTTCGTCCGTGGTGGCGATGTGAGCCGCACGCTCCCGCTGCATGAACTCAAGAATGGCGAACCGTACTACATCGCGGTCTACCTCGTGGGCGCCTACCAGGAAATCCTCGGTGACCTGCACAACCTCTTTGGCGATACGAACGCAGTCCATATCGTTTGCAACGACAAGGGCGGCTACGAAATCGACAAGGTGATTGACGGCGAATCTGTGGAAGACGTGCTCGATTACGTGAACTTCAGCGACAAGGCCCTTGTGCGCACCATGGAAAACTGGGTGTCGCGCTCCGTGAAGGAAGGGAAGATTAGCCTGCAAGAAGGCAAGGAATTCCTGAACATCTATCGCGGCGGCCTTTACGGGTACACGTATCTGGAATAAACCGTGATTCACGAAATTGCCCCGCACATTTTAAAAAACGAGTTCCGGGTTCAAAGCCCGAAACCGTCGGATTTTCTTGTTGTCTTTTTCGGGGATAAGAGCCTTCTCAAAAAGAACGGTGATTCCTTTGAAATTCCTAGGGTAGAAGACTTCAATCAGGGGAATATCCCGTGCCATTACCTTTTCAGCATTGACGATACGGCGTATTTCCTGGCGGATTTAAGCATTTCGAAGGAACTGGTGGAATCCGCGTCGGACGATTATGTCCTTTGCCCGGCACGCACGTACCGCTACATGGGCGATCCGCTCTTGCGCATGGGTGGCGCTACCGCCGCGCACATCGCTCACTGGGAATCGCTCAACAGGTTCTGCGGCCGCTGCGGAAGCGAGATGACCCGTAGCGAAAAGGAACGCGCGGTAGTTTGTCCTAAATGCAGGAACACCGTGTACCCGCGCATCTCTCCGGTCGTGATTGTGGCCGTCCGCAATGGCGACAAACTCCTGATGGCCCACAACATCGACAATCCGAACCCGAGGCTTTTCTTGATTTCTGGCTTCGTGGAAGTGGGCGAGAGCCTTGAACAGGCCGTGCACCGCGAAGTCATGGAAGAGGCGGGCCTCCGCGTGAAAAATATCCGCTATTTCGGGAGCCAGCCGTGGCCCTTCAGCGACTCGCTTATCGCGGGCTTCACTGCTGAACTCGATGGCGACGACACCATCCATATGCAAAAAGAAGAACTCTCCGAAGCCATGTGGGTCAAGCGCGAAGACATTACCGAATACGAGACCGATGTGAGCATCAGCTGCTGCCTCATCGAGAACTTCCGGCGGGGATTTACGCTGGAGTAACGCCCGCAGAATCCTAATCTGCGTTGTTACCTTGTAACGCCTAGCTTTCTTTTTCTGCCTGAATTTTCTGCGATTCCTTCAGCACTTCGTCCAACGTAAAATCTTCTTGCGTAAAGAAGAACGTATTCTTGCCAAGGTCCTTGAGCGAAGCCCCGAAGTGGTAGGCTGTATCGTCTATGAACAAGAATCGGTCGTGCATTCCGTAACTAGGCAGGACTTGCATCGGGCTGTCGGGATATTGTTCGTTGTAAGTCGCCAAGTCCACCTCAAGAACCTTGCTCTTGTCGTAGGTGTAAATAGTCACGGAAACGCCTTTTTCCCGCTTGAGCATCATCGTCAAGGTTTTCTCGTTTACATATCTATCGACCAGCACAATTCTCTTTTTGGCCTGGCGAATCAGGTTGCAGACAAATACATAGGCATCGAACTCCTGGTTGTTATAAAATAAACCCTTGGATTTGAGCTCGCCACGGTCCATCGCCTCGAACAGTTCGTCAAATTTACGGTCATGGTCAAGCAGATGCTCGTCATGACCTGTCAAGCGGTCGTCCTGTTCCAGATCCTTTGCTTCCACGTTTGAAAGCCGGTTGACGAGGCCTCCGTTACCCATCATAAGGTGACGCAATTGCACGAAAGCCCGCATGATGGCGATGTTGACCTTGATTGCAGACTCACTTTTTAGAACCGAAGACAGCATCGCAACGCCTTGTTCGGTAAAAGCTAAAGAACGGTATTTTGTGTGCTTTCCCTTTAAATTTTGCCCCTTTTTTTCTAAGGTCGCATTTTGCGACCTTAGAAGTTGCGATTCCTCTAGAGAGAGTTGTATGCAAAAATCTTCGGGAAAACGCTCAATATTGCGCTTTACCTGCTCATTTATACGCTTCGTTTCCACCCCGTAAAGCATCGCCAAATCGCGGTCAAGCAGCACTTGCTTGTCACGAATGACTCGAATCATCTTTTCTACGCCCGACTCCATGAGCGGATTAGGTGCGAGATTATCCGTTTTTTCGGTCTTTCTAGCCATCTTCTACTCCAATCCGCCTACAAGCAAAAAAAGGCGGGGTAAAGTGTTCTCGATACAAATATACATTCCTCGTATGTCATATTATGACAATCGGCGATTTTCGCGGAAATTTTGGCAATTTTGAGGAAAATTGACCCCTGCAGGCGGTTGAATTCTGCGTTTTTACGCTTTTTTCTCGCCTTCCGGGCGAGGCGACATCTTTTGACAGCGGAATAATCTATATTTTGAATGAAAATAGAGTTTTTGCTCTTGTTCTCCGGCTGAAAACTAGACACTTTCACGAACATGGAGAATAAGGCGAACGCTCACGTCTGCGACCGGCGTATGCCTGCCGCATCGTTTTGCTACATGGTCTATTGTTTAAATAGCAGTTTGCCTGTATGCAAGCGGCCTTTTGGGGCGTGAGTTGTTTGTGCTTATTGTGTTCGGGCAGTCTAGGCCTTCAGTCGGTAAGTGCATTCAACTCCACGCCTTTTTTATATCCAGAAAAAGCTTGGAAGTGTCTGCAAGAACGAGGGCGAACGCTCGCTGAGTATCGCTCTTGTTCTTCGACTGAAAACTAGACACTTTCAAACACAAAGAATAAGACAATGACTCGCCATCGCCCGTGGATTGCATGGGCGTAGTGTACCCTGGGCGTACTGTATCCGCTCGGGTTTTTGCGGGTGTATTGTATTCTTTTGAAAATGTCGCGCTTTTAGGCGAGGAGTGAGTCGGCTCCCCGCCTTTTCTTTTTGTCCGCACCCCGGCCAAGCGAAACGGCCAGAACCGCTCCCGTGAGAGTGAACTCGTTCACTTTCAACACGGAGCGATATGGCCCAGACTCGACAGAAGAAGAATGTAATCAGGGTTTTTGAAGGCTTTGCTGGTTATGGTGGAGCATCCTTTGGATTGAAAAGAGCAAAAAAAGCTTTGACGAATTTTGATTACACTGTTGTTGGTTATTCAGAGTTCGATAAATACGCTTCGAAGTTATTTGATGCGAATCATCGTGACGTGAAAGGAAACCCTATAAAGAATTGGGGCGACATCACACAGATTGACCCTAATGAATTGCCTGATTTTGATTTGTTTACAGGCGGTTTTCCTTGCCAGCCATTCTCTTCCGCAGGAATGCAATTGGGAACCGAAGATCCCTATGGTCGAGGGGCAATGCTTGGACATATCATTCGAATATGTCGAGTAAAAAAGCCGAAGTACATCCTTTTAGAAAATGTTAAAGGCTTTACTTCTGGAAAGTTTAAGCCCATCCATGATCAACTTGTAAAAGACTTGATTGAAATGGGATATGGCACGACGGAAGAAAACACATTGGCAAAGGTTGTTCTGAACTCGAAGGATTATGGGGTTCCGCAAAATAGAGAGCGCCTTTGGATGTTCGCTCGGTTAGGAGGACTACCAGAAAACTTTGAAATAAAGCCTCCAGAAATCCAAAGTGATTTGAAAATGGCAGATTTCTTAGACAATTCCCCTGAGAAATTTCTTTATCTGTCGGATGATCAAATTGCTCATTTGAAGGTGAAACATCACATTGATTCTTTTGTCGTAAAAACGCCGTTGTGTTTTGATGTGTATAACAAGAAAATCAAGAAAGATGGGTACAGCATAACAATTACTCAGCCTGAACATAATAGTCTTCGTGTTATTGAACCTCCCAAAAAGTCTGGCAAAGACAAAGGCAAGGAAATAGTTCGAAAGATGTCTGTTCATGAGCAATTTCGTCTGATGGGTTTTGATATATCTCGTGATAAAAAGAATTGCGAAATCAATTTTGACGGACAATCGTATTCGCAGTTGTCTAAAAGAGCAGGCAACGGCTGGGACGTAAACATTGTCGGAATTTTAATCGCTCACATTTGGAGGCAATTATGAGATTGGATCAAGGATCGCTGATATTCACGCCTAGGAATGGCGAATGTCCGTCTTGGGAAACTGCTCTTGGGCAATCTCACGAAGGAAGTGGAGACTTGCCTCCGTATCACTTTAAGGCCGAAGGGTATGAAAATCTGTTAAAGGGAATGTTTTTTAATTCCATTCCATTGGCAGAGGTGTCGTGTATTTTGGGAAAACAAAAATTTTTTGTAACGGCGAGTGAATCTTATAAGAGTTCGCAAAATCAAGAAATTCAGCTGGCAAGTAGGTTTGACACGATTGTTGTACGTTGTGAAAATGAAGTAAAAACATTTCGTGACATACCAATCATACTTTTGTTTACAAAAATTCAGGACGAGAATAAGTTTCATTTTGGAAGACGTTCCATAAAGTATTCACCTCATACAAGTGTTGGACTATCAACCAAAAATTCAGATTCTTTTGAACGAATTCAGAAACATTTTAACACTAGGCTTACATGTTATGGTCTTTTTGTAGACCATTTTGATACCCTAAATTTCTATTGCGTAGATGCAGATTCTAATTATAATAAAGAACAGTGGAAAAGCCTTAGGTTGCCAGAAACTGAATGGACTGATTGGGCTTCGTGGGAAATCAAAGAGCGCGAAAAATACGATTTTCAGAAATATTTGGAATTTCCAATTTTTGACGAATCATTTGTTCATGGATTAAATAACGAGCAAATAATTCAGAAAATGGCAACAATTTTGCGTCAAGAATGGGTGGAAAATGGATACCCTGGGGTACATTATTTTGGATTTAAATACTCAAAAGTACTTAAGCAAATCAAAGCCTCTCCCGCAGAAATTATAAAATGGGCTAATGAGCATAATACAGATAATCGCATTCCAACAACATATAATGGCGAAATATCCAAAACGATAAAGGTTTTCGAGTGTGCAGAAAAAGATAACGATGTCAAAGTCGCTTATCATGGAACGGCTGATGTGAATGAAAATTCAGCGAATCATATTGTAGACAATCTAAATAAATTAGAAAATAGTCATCAGACATTGCCGATTCCAAATTTCACCCCCACCCAAATTATCTATTATGGTGTTCCGGGGTGCGGAAAGAGCCATACGATTACCACAATGCTGAAGGATGAAAAGGTTAAAGACCCGACATTCAGCGAAGAAAATCAAGTCGTCCGCACCACATTCCACCCCGAATACACCAACGCCGACTTTATCGGTCAAATCCTTCCCGAAGTTCATGAGGACTCTCAGGGAAAATCCGTTGTGGAGTACAAGTTCAAACCGGGACCTTTTGCAAAGATTTTGAAGCAGGCTTTGCACAATCCGAGCAGACCGTTCTACCTCGTTATTGAAGAAATCAACCGCGGAAATGCCGCAGCCATTTTTGGCGATGTATTCCAACTTCTGGACCGTCTGAAAAATGGAGATACATCAAAGGAACCTGTCGGGACAGATGGTTTCGAAAATCATTACGGAAAAGGCTGGAGCGAATATTTCGTCATGAATGCTGATGTCAACGCTTACATCCGTGACGTAAAAGGCGATGATGAACTCGATACAAAATCAATTGATGTTTCAGGAATCCATTTCTCGTCTAGCACGGGGCTGCGCCTCCCGCCAAACCTTTCCATCTACGCAACGATGAATACCAGCGACCAGAATGTGTTTACGCTCGATAACGCATTCCAGCGCCGTTGGGATATGGAACTTGTTCCGAATATCTGCAAATGGAATGATGAAGACCATAAGAATCAAGCTAAGTCTAAAATCGGCGATACTGATATTCGTTGGGAAACTTTCCGCAAAGCGATAAATAGCGAAATCTCCGATGGAGACTTTTTCAATGCCGATGACAAGCAGTTGGGACTGTTCTTTATTGAAGCCGAAGGCGAAAAAATCGATGGGAAAAAGTTTGCAAACAAGGTCTTGAAATACCTGTGGGCAGATGTTTTCAAGCGCGATACCGGAAAAATTTTCAAATCCGAAAACTTGAGCGGCGTAGTGGAGAATTTTACAGGTACAGATGCGTTCGACAAGGTGTTTGTTGAAGATTTTGCTCAATCGCTGAAAAACGCCAACGATGAAATAAAGAACCACGAGTAAATGAACGGATTGCGAATCACTGTCGCCGAAAAGGGTTCGGACTTTGTCGGCTTGAATATCACGCCTGATGCCAGATGCGTGACGTTCCCTATGGGTTTCTCGATTACATCAAGTGATAACGTCGAAATCACGCCAACCCTTCGTTCCGAAATTCTTTTACTAGTTCGTAAAATTAGCGACTGCGAAAAATTGCAGGGCGAACGGGTTTGCCGCATAAACAAGAACGACCTGCGTCACGATTTCCCTATTGGCAGCATCCTGTTCCTGATAGAAGACTTCCTTAATCGCGGTTCCTATTACACCGAAAAAGAAAAAATCATGGGCGATGGCCTGCCCGGGAAAATTTCCTGGAGCGGCACCATCAAAAGAATCAAGCCGATTGTTTCTGAACGCGGCATCGCGTTCCTTGATTTTATCGTCCACAAGAGCCGCATAAAGCAGGACCGCCTCATTACGGAACTGCACAAGTATTGCGTTTACAAGTCATTTGAACTATTGGGATTCCTCTATACGGCGGCGATGCCGGATCAAGGACTTATTAACGAAGCGGATGTCAAGAAGAACAGGGCCTATTACGTCAGTTTTCTGGACTCAAAAATTTCGGAAACCCATCTAGAGCAGAACGCCGAACTCTTCGTTCACATGAAAAACGTTATCCAGAATTTCGACAGCGAAGACACAATAAGTTCTGCAACTTACGGGACAAATTCTTTCCATACGGTATGGGAAAGCATGGTTAACGAAGTGTATGGAACGGTGAGCCGCTCGGAAATGGAAAGATTCTACTATCCTAAATCAAGGTGGGTGTGGTCGAGCGGAGAAAGGTTGAAATGCAATGCACCTCTCCGGCCCGACACGATAATGATTGACGATAGCACAGGGGTTAAGCGTTGTTTTATTCTTGATTCTAAATACTATTCGTACGCAGCGATGAAAATTGACGGCGCAGATGTGTCCGAAGATAATTCGCAGGTTTCTGTCGCAGACCATGGCTCTATCCCCGGAACGGATTCCATACAAAAGCAAATCACTTACGCTGAATTTATAGACAAGTCACGAACACGACCTACGAATAAATGCCCGGAAAAATACAAGTTTGATCCAGACAAGATTTTCAACGTATTTATTTTACCGGGAAATGTGCCGGACGGCAACGGCATCAAATACATCGGTTACGCCGAAGCCGATTGGAATACGCAAGCCACGGAAGGCTATAGAAAAATCTACGGATTTCTTTTGGATACCAAAACCGTGATGCGAAAGCAAATTTCGTCATCAACCTCTAGGCGGATGTTGATTGACTACATTTTAAGCGTCGTTCACGAACAGGGTGCTTGAACTGTATATTTGTACGAGTACATCGGCAAGGATCTTCAAGAAATGTCCGTAGGGCTTGCTACACTGCCGAGCAAATTGCTTCGTTCTAATATCTAGCCGCCATTTTTCTATATTTACACACGATGAAATTACCAGTCGTGTGCATTATCGGACGCCCGAACGTGGGCAAGTCCTCGCTTTTCAACCGCATCCTGGGGCGGCGTGCCGCTGTCGTTTCTGACCGTGACGGCGTTACCCGCGATAGGCATTACCAGACGGCGAACTACAAGGGCCACGAGTTCACGGTGGTCGATACGGGCGGATTCTTGCCCGACGATTCCATCGACGTGCTGGCCGATAGCGTCCGTGCGCAGATTTTCAATGCGGTCGAGGAATCCGACCTCGTGCTCTTCATGGTGGATGTCCGCGTGGGCATTACCAAGCTCGACCAGCAGTTCGCGCGCCTTATCCGCAAGCTCGACAAGAAGGTGATCCTTGTGGCGAACAAGAGCGAGCAGCAGGGCGACCGACAGGAAAGCTACGAGTTCCTGAAGCTCGGTTTTGGTCAGCCCCGCACCATCAGTGCGCTTACGGGCTATGCCTGCCTCTCGCTCCTCGACGAGGTTGTCTCGATTCTCCCGACGCCGGTGCGTGGCGAGCGCAAGGAAGAACGCCCCATCCGTTTCGCGATTCTCGGCCGCCCGAACGCGGGCAAGAGCACGCTGTTGAACCGCCTGCTGAACGAAGACCGCGCGGTGGTCTCTGACATTCCGGGTACGACCCGCGATTCCATCGACTGCGATTTTGTTGTCGATGGTCAGAAGTTCGTGGTGACCGATACGGCGGGCCTCCGCAAGAAGGCGAAGGTCGAGGACGAAGTCGAAATCTTCAGCAACATGCGCACGCTCGAAAGCATCCGCCGCTCCGACCTCTCGGTACTGATGGTCGATTGCACGCGCGGGCTCGAGGTGCAGGATTTCCGCATCATTACCGAAATCCGCAAGGCGGGCAAGGGCCTGGTGCTCGTGCTCAACAAGTGGGATATCTACCCGGACAAGACGGAAAAGTCCTTCGACCGCATGGTGAAGGAAATGCTAGAACGCGAGCCGATGCTCGAGTATGTGCCGATTATTTCTGCAAGCGCCAAGGAAGGCCAGCGCGTGAACCGTATTGTGCAGGCCATCCAGACGGTGTATGCCAACTGCCGCCGTGTGCTTGGCCGTGACCGCGTGGCAGAATCGTTTGCGAACTTCTTGCAAGAGAAGGCGCCCCCGAGCCACAACGCCCGCGTGGTGTCGCTTACCCGCGCTTGCCAGGTGATGGTGGAACCGCCCGTCATCGCTATCGAGACGCGCACGCCCGAACTGGTAGACGAATCGTACAAGCGTTACTTGCTCAAGAAGTTTTACGAGGAATTCCAGCTGCAGGGTGCGCCCCTGCGCCTGAATTTTGACCAGAAGTTAACCCTCAGAAAGGATGAAGAACTTGAACAGTTTACTGAGTCTTCCAATAGCGTACTTGCTGGGGTCGATCCCCAGCGCCATATGGATAGCAAAGCTCGCAAAGGGAAAGTCGTTCGACATTAGGGATTACGGCTCCAAGAATGCGGGCCTCACCAATACGTTCCGTGTGCTCGGCTGGAAGCCGGCGCTCCCTGTGGTATTCATGGACTTGCTCAAGGGCTTCTTCGGCCCGTGGATTGCCATGCGCATGTGCGAATCCCAGGTCGCTGCCGGTGGTGCGGACTATTCCCACTGGGTTCCGCTTGTCGCGGGTATCCTCGTGATTCTTGGCCACAGCTTCACCTGCTTCGCGGGTTTCCGCGGTGGCAAGGGCGTGCTTGCGGCGCTCGGCGTGTTCCTCGCGCTCTGCCCGATTACGGCGCTTTCTTGCCTCGGCGTTTGGGTGGTGCTCACGTTCAGCACGAAGTATGTTTCGGTAGGTAGCATCGGCGCGTGCGTCGCGCTCGGCGTTTTTGCCGTGATGGGCTTCCTCAAGTTGCCCTTCCCGCCCGACGATATCAACCTCGGGCTCATGATTACCTGCCTTCTGGTGGCGTTTTTCGTGATTGTGAAGCACAAATCGAACATCAAGCGCCTTTTGAACGGCACCGAGAACGGTTTTGGCAGCAAGCGCAAGACTCCGAAGGCATAAATATTGTAGATTGTTGAAAAAAGGATTTTTATCATGAAAGTAACTGTACTTGGAACTGGTGGTTGGGGCCTGACTCTCGGTCAGGTGGTCTATGAAAATAAGTGCGAAGTTTCGTTCTGGACAAACTCGCAGGCCGAAGTCGATCTGCTTTCGACGGAGCATCAGTACAAGGACAAACTCCCCGGCGTAATCTTCCCGGCGGATTTCAAGTACACGACCGACATGAATGCCGCTCTCGATGGTTGCGACATGGTGCTTATCGTGGTGCCGTCGCAGTTCATGGGTGGAGTCGCGAAGAACCTGGGCAAGTGGACTCCGGCGAAGGGCAAGGAACCCATCGTTGTCTGCGCTACCAAGGGCATTCTCGAAGGTACGAACCAGCTGATGAGCGAAGTGCTGCTCTCGAACGTGCCGTGGCTCACCGACGACAAGATGGTCGCCTTCAGCGGGCCTTCGCATGCCGAAGAAGTGAGCCGCCATATCCTTACCGCGATTGTGGCCGCCTGCGTGAACGAGGAATCCGCGAAGCTCGTGCAGAAGGTGATGAGCTGCTCTTACCTGCGCGTTTACAGTTCTACCGACATCGTGGGCGTGGAACTCTGCGGTTCTGTGAAGAACGTGATTGCAATTGCCTCTGGCGTGCTCTACGGGCTCGAGGCGAGCGGCAAGTACAAGATTGGCGACAACACGCGTGCAGCCCTCCTTACCCGCGGCCAGGCCGAAATGTGCCGCCTGGGCAAGGCTCTCGGTGCAAAGTCCGAAACGTTTGCGGGCCTCGCCGGCATGGGCGACCTCATCGTGACCTGCCTCTCGCAGCATAGCCGCAACCGCTACGTGGGTGAACACATCGGGCGTGGCGAAACCATCGAGCAGGTTCTCGCCGGCATGAAGATGGTGGCCGAAGGCGTGCCCACCTGCAAGAGCACCAAGGCGCTCGCCGACAAGCTCGGTGTCGAGATGCCTATCGTGAACTCCGTCCACGCGCTCCTCTTCGAAGGCAAAAAAGTCGAAGACGTGCTCAAGGACATGTGGGGTCGCGAGCTCAAGACCGAAGTCTGGGGTTAAAACCCTAGAAACTGATTGATGCGCCGAAGTGGGCGGCAAACCCATTTCGGAAAATCTTGCCGGATTCAAGTCCGGCGTTTTTGTTTTTGTCAGATGGAGTTTCCGTGCGCTCGGTATAGTCCGTCTTGAACGGGACGATTTGCGTCGCGCTGGCGAAAAGCGAAAGATTGCGGAGAATTCCCTGGGTTTCGCGCTCCAGCGTAATCCCGAGCCCGGCGACGAGCCCGTAGCTCTCGAGCATCCACGACCAGGATTCATTCTGCGCGCTGTAGCCAATGAAAGATGTTGTCGAAGATGTCTTGTCGACCTCGATTTCGTCGTAGGTGTAGTATCCGTGCAAGTCGATACGCGGGGAAACCTTCGTGTGCGTCGTGATTTCGAATTGCGGGTTAACGTGCCCTCCCAGCGTAACTGCGGAAAGGTCGATGTCTGCATCCACCAGGAAGTTCTTCTGCAAGAATGAGAACGAAAGCGTCTGCATGATGGACACGGGAAGCAGGCGGTTCGGGGCGAACGTCTCGAAGAACCGTTTCTTGTTCCGCTCCATGTGAATATCGGCCTTGATGCCGCGTGCATCGAGCCCGAAGGTCTCCTTTTCCCACTGAATACTGCCGTAATGCAGGCTTGCGTCTAGCGGGACGAACATGAAACGCTTGGTGCTGTTGTCGCGCCAGGTGTTCCCGAAAATGTTCACGTCGGCAGAAATTCCCGCATAGTAGAAATCGAGCTTGCTCGTTTCGAAATGGTGCGCGTATTGGGCGTTCCAGAGCCAGATGCGCGAGGAATCCTTGATAAAGTATTCCCGCTTTGCGTTGTACGGAGTCGTGCCGATGTGCTGCAGGCCTGCGGCAAGTTCGTTGCCTGCAAACCTTGCTCCGGCTGTAAATCCCTTGCGCAGGTATTGCGAATTCCAGTCGCCTTCGATCAGGTGGACCTCGTCGTTTTCGTTTTCGGATTCCCAGTGGATGGTCGCAAGGTCCGGAGCTCCGCGCTCGACAAGTGCTGTCGCGTACAGCGAAGAATCCGCAGTGTGTATGGTGACGCTTGATTTTAGCGCCGGCAGGCCACTTGCCGCTACGGAGAAAGTAATGTTCCGAAAGTCGGCCTGGATACCCGCCGAACCGAGCGTGCGGTTGCTGCTTAAAGAAAGTTCCCAGCCGTCTTTCCAGAGCCCGTCTATGCGGTAATGCGAAAACGAGGCGAAAACGGAATACTTGTCGGAATGTGCCGTGTCCGCGACATTGCAGAAAGTACCGCTCAGTTCTTTGGTATCGGTATCCAGCAAAAAAAGCCCGCCGCAGTGGGCGAGGCCTTTTGTTTCACCATACGCCAATGGCGTTGCAAGGAGACTTGTCAAGCCTATGGCGCATAGTGATTTGAAGATTGCTTTCACTGTTGATTAATCAATGGCGAATTCGTTTTCTTGTTCGTCCCAGTCTTCTTCATCTTCGTAGTATTCGTCGAAGTCGTCGTCGATGGCGCCCTTGATGAATTCATCCCAGAAGGAGTCTACGGTCATGTCGGGGAAAATGCCACCGAACGTGACATCGGGGAAGATGATGAACTTGCGGAGGTCTTCGAAGGTGTACTTCTCGATTTCGGAATCGACCATCTTGCCGTTGAGGAGGCCCTGGATAGTCTCGGTCTTGTTGCCGTCCTTGTCGGTAAAGTACCCGAAGTTGGGAACCTCGTTCTCGTAGAAGGCGACGGCGTACTTGATGGTGCCCTTGTCGTCCTTGCACATTCCTGCGGGGAGCGTCACGTCAGGAATCTTCCATTCGGTTTTTGTTATTGGCTCGTCGCTATTAATCATGGCCCAGGGGTCGCCTTCCACGTAGCTGTTGACGACGAACTTGATCTTGCAACCGTCAGCAACGTAGCCGATTTCTGCTTCGATACGTTCAGGTTCGTAGACATCCATGAAGATTGTTCCCGAGGTCTCGTCGTCTTCCCATCCGCTGACTTGGTTGCTTTCAATGTTGGGGTTGAACTTGTAGTATTCCTGGGCCACGTAACCCTGCATGAACCTCTGGGCGTAAGCATGGTATTCCAGGTCTTCGGACCAGTAGAAACCGCCGTCCGGGTTCACCCATTCGGACTTGTCGTTCACCACGTGGTACGGCAGGAACTTCTGGATACCGTCGGTGTTTTCAAACCACTTGTAGGGCGCGATCTTGATGGTCTTGCCTTCGGCGTAGGGGATGTCGAAGCCGGTACGGAGCTGGGTCTTGATGGTGCTCAGGGAATCGATAATCTTCTGGGCGTCGGCGGTACTCAGGTCGGCTTCTTCGCCGTCACCCACGATGTAGAGGTCGTTTTCCTGGGTCTTGAGGCCGTTCTTTGCTTCTTCGAGTCCGTACTGCAGGCCGAACTGCACGTAGCTAATCGCGCTGTCTATCATGTTCGGGATGTTCTTGTATTCTTTTTTCCAGGAATCATGGACAGAGGTGAACTTGCTGTCTTTCCCGATAAACTTGAACAGGCGCTCGATACCGTGGTTGTCGTAGTAGTTTACCTTGGCGCCTAATTCCATAAGGGAATCAATCCAGTCGTATTTGCCGTTCTCGTCGATGTCGAGGTTAATGCTGACAACTGCCGTGAGTGTCGCCTTGGCGGCGTACAACGCGGCAAGTACCGGGGCGAATTCACCGCGGTCAAGTTCAACATCGCGCTCGTCGATGGTGTAGGTGCAGGTGAACGCGTCGTCGTTTGCGATGTTCGTCATGTAGCGGATGGAGGAATCCAGCGACGGAATGGCGGTTGCGATGGTGGATTGAACGTCGCTTACCAAAATGCCGCGAAGTTCGTCGGTGGAATGGAAGGCGAGATTGAAGGAAACCTCGGAAGAACCCATCATGTCGCGCGAGAAGAGCGATGCGCCGGGCTTACCCGTGCGGGCGAGCAGCGTATCGACCAGGTTGTTGATTTTCTTGTTGTTCGCGATATCCGAGATGATGGATGCCGTGTAGGCGAGCTGCGCTTCGCAGTTACCGGGATACTTCTTGAGGATTGCCTCGATGGAGGACTTTGTCGCGGCGCTCATTTCTTGCGCCTTGCTCAGGTCGCCATCCCCGAAGGTGGAGTAGACATCGGTAAGGTCGCTCTTGATTTTTTCGATTTTGGCCTTGTCCGCTTCGTCCGTGATTTCTTCGCAGCCGACAACGACATCCACGTTGGTTTCTTGGGGTTCTTCGATTGAAGAATCATCCCTGGATCTTATGGGCGATGAATCATCGTTGGTGGAACACCCGGTCAAATATGCCAGGGTGCAGAATGTGAATATGGAGGCTTTTTTCAATAACTTCATGTTGTCCATCCTTTTTTGTTTGTAAAGAAAAATAAGAAAAAAGGAGGTGAAGAGAACAAAAAACTTATTTTTCGTCAGAAAAAGGTGTTTAAGAACAAGTTTTGGGAGATAAAGCGTCTATTTTCGCTTCCCGAGGGCTCCGAAAACCACGGCCCCCTGCACGGCCTGGAATACCATGGGGATGTATCCGAGGAGTGCTGCGGCAAGGACGATGTCGGCGGGGATGCCGAGCAGGCCTGTGAATAAACTAACATTTACGCCTTCGCGGATACCGATGCCGTTTATTGAAATCGGGAGCATCGAAACCGTGATGGTGATTGTCATGAACACCGTGATGGTCGCGATATCTACCGGAACGCCTACCGCCTGGAAGTATGCGTAATGGATGGCGATGGACGAAATCTGCAGCCAGATAGAATCTAGTCCCGAAAGGAAGAACGCCTTTTTGTAATTGCGGTAAATGGAGAAGGCGTCCTGCAACTTTGTCAGGAACGGGATGCGCCCTGCGATTTTTTTAGGGATTCTTATTTTATCCGAAAATAGCCCGCCGACAATGATGAGGACGGAAACGAGAGCGACTGCACATACGGCGCCCGTATACATGGCGGGAATGTCGTAACGGGCGATAACGAACGGGAGTGTTACAAAGAAGCAGATGAACATCGCGATGAGACCCATCACGCGAGAGATGGCGACTGCCGCGACCGAGTTCGCCATGTTCCCGAATCGCTTTCCGAATGCGATGGTCTTGACCGCATCCCCGCCGAATCCGCTGGGGAGCAGGTTGTTGAAAAAATATCCGAGCGCGATGTAGGCGTAGAACGTGCGGAACCTGATTTTCTTGCCTTCTTCGAGTAAAAGCCCGCGCCAGCGGTTCGCCTGGATGAACATGCTGAACAGCGTGCAGAAGAGGATGACGCCAATCCACGGGAGTGCCTGCGCTGTCCAGTGGTTGCTTACATCGGCAAACGGGACCTTGTAGAATATGTAGGCGAGGCCACCGATACTGATGGCCGCCTTCAATACGCTCGAAAGAATTTTTTTTGCCGAACCCTGCTGCATCCCTTAACCTTTTTCTGCGGCGAGCTCTGTAGCAATTTCGCGAATTTGCCTGGCACTCGATTCCCACGTGAACTTGCTTACCCAGGCATCGATTTCGCCATCGTATTTGCCCTTGTCGTCGATGGAATTTTCCAATGTGCGGGCAATGCTTTCGGCATCCTTCGGGTCGAAGTATTTTGCGACGCTCCCGCCGACTTCGGGGAGTGACGACGTGTTGGAACAGGCGACGGGAGTGCCGCAGGCGAATGCTTCGAGTACGGGGAGCCCGAAACCTTCGTAGAGCGAGGGCAGCACGAACAGGTCGGCCAAGTTGTAGAAGTTCACGAGGTCTTCCTGGCTGACCATGCCGGCGTGTATTGTGAGGCCTTCTAGTCCAAGTTCTTTTTCGCGGGTGTCCTGCGTGCGGCCACTGAATGCCTTGCCGACAAGCACGAGCCTGCAATTCTCTTTCCCCTGCATGCGGGCGAAACCTTTCAGGAGCATGTTCAGGTTCTTGTGGGGGAGCAAGTTCCCGACGTACAAAAGAATCTTCTTGTCGCGCGGGATATTGAATTTCTCGTACAGGTATTCAAATTCTTCCTTGGGCTTGCGGACGAATTCCTTCCCGTAACCCAGCGGGACAACAGTTATTTTCGATTCGTCTGCCTTGTAGAACCGCAGAAGGTCGCGCTTGGTGCTTTCGGAATCCGCGAGAATGCGGTTCGCGCGCTTGCAGATGAACCAGAAGATGAACTTGAAATACAGGTGCACTACCTTCATCGGCAAGAACTCGGGGTGCACAAGGTGGGTGAGGTCGTGGACCGTCACCATCATCTTCCCGCGGTAAAAGAGCGGTACGTTGCAGTGCGGGATGTGCAAAACGTCGGGCTTTTGCTTGCGCAACTTGCAGTAGGGGAACTTGAGCTGTTCCTTGTAGCCGTAGATGCCGCTGATGAATGGAATGTGCGTGGGCACTTCGCCGTAGGCATCGAGGTCCTTCGGGTCGCCGAGCGCTACGCTGTAGCCCACGTCGCGAAGCCAGTGTTGGATGCAGGTGCCTATACCGGACCTACTCACCATGCGGGCGTCTATCGCGATTTTCGGGGCGTTACCCATGCAAGTCCTATGCCTCTGCCCTGAAGTGGTCAAACATCTTCTTGAGGGTCGTGCGTATGTCGGTGCCTTTCCAATACTTCTTTATGCGGGTGTTGTCGGCGCACAGGTATGGAGTTTCTACCGGGCGCACCTTCTCGGGGTCCACGACGATTTCAATTTCGGCAGGCGTGAATTTTAGAATCACGTCTTTCAGCAAATCTTCGATCCTGTTTGCGATTCCGGAGCCCACGTTGTAGGTGTCGAACTCGTTTTCGTTTTCGAGCAGCATGCGGTAGACATGTACGACGTCTTCCACATCGGAGAAATCGCGCCAGGCGCTCAGGTTCCCCACGAGAATCTTGCCGGGCTTTCCCGACTTGTCGATTTCGGCGACCTGCTTCACGAAACTCGGGAGCGCAAACGTTGTCGTCTGCCCGACTCCGGTGTGGTTGAAGGAGCGCGTGCACACGATTTGCATGCCGTATTTCTTGCGGTAGAGCTGTGCGAAGTTTTCTTGCGCAATCTTCGAGATGCCGTAGGGGTTGCTCGCTTCGAGCGGGTCCGTTTCCTTGAGCGCCTTGTTCCCTTCGGGAATGGCGTATTCCTCGGCGCTCCCGATTAAAAGCGTCTTTGCGTGCGGCGCATGCTTGCGGATAGCTTCCAGCAGGTTGAGCGTTCCGTTCACGTTCACGCTGATGGTATCGGCGGGGCACTTCCAGGAGGCCCCTACCGAACTGATGGCGGCGAGATTCACGATGGCGTCGGGTTTCGCTCCTTCAATGAGCGCTTCCACCTGGGGCGCGTTCTGCAGGTTCACCTCGGGGAGATCCGCGGTCACCACGCTATGCCCTGCGGCTTCAAGCTCGCGGGTAAGGTACTTGCCTACGAATCCGGCTGCACCGACGATGACGACTTTCATCAAATCTTTCCTTCGGCAAGGAGCTTGATGTCGCTTTCGACCATGCGCTTCGCGAGTTCTTCGTAGCTGATTTGCGGTTCCCAGCCAAGGACCTTCTTCGCCTTGCTTGCGTCGCCGATGAGCAGGTCCACTTCGGCGGGGCGGAAGAACTGCGGGTTCACCTTCACGACTACCTTGTCGGTACCCTTGAGGGTCGCGTATTCGTCGACGCCCTTGCCGTGGAATTCGATTTCCATTCCGGCGGCCTTGAAGGCGAGCGTTACGAACTCGCGGACGGTATGCGTCTTGCCGGTGGCGACCACGAAGTCGTCGGCCTCGGGCTGCTGCAGCATGAGCCACATGGCGCGCACGTAGTCGGCGCTATGACCCCAGTCGCGGCTTGCGTCCATGTTCCCGAGTTCAAGCACGTCCTGCTTGCCTGCCTTGATCTTTGCGACAGCGATGGTAATCTTTCGGGTCACGAATTCGGCGCCGCGGCGTTCAGATTCGTGGTTGAAGAGGATGCCGGAGCAGGCGAACATGCCGTAGCTCTCGCGGTAGTTCTTGATAATCCAGTGCCCGTAGAGCTTGGAAACTCCATAAGGGCTGCGCGGGTAGAAAGGCGTAGTCTCGTTCTGCGGGATAGCCTGCACCTTGCCGAACATCTCGCTGGTCGATGCCTGGTAAACGCGGGTGTCGGGCTTCACGAGGCGGACCGCTTCCAAAAGTTTCGTGACGCCGATGGCGTTGATATCGGCGGTGGAGAGCGGGGTTTCCCAGGAGGTGGTCACGAAGGACTGCGCGGCGAGGTTGTATATCTCGTCGGGTTTCGCGATTTCCATGGCACGCAAAAGCGATGCGGAGTCGGTCATGTCGCCGAAGATGAAGGTGACTTTGCCCTTGAGGTGTTCGGCGTTGTTGAAGTCGAGCTTGCTTTTGCGGCGGACGAGCCCATAAACTTCGTAACCCTTCTCGAGAAGAAATTCTGCCAGGTACGAACCGTCCTGGCCGGTAATGCCTGTAATAAGTGCGCGTTTCATGTTGTAAAAAATACAATTTTTGATGAAGGGATATTTTGAAGGAGTTCCTGTAAGTGCTTTTTTGTTAAATTGCGGGTATGGCTTTTGTTCATCTCCAAGTACATTCCGAGTTCTCGATTTTACAGTCGTCCGCCCGCTTAGATGATATTTTTGCTGCCGCAGCGGCCGATAACGCTCCGGCTGTCGCGTTGACGGATCATGGCGCGATGTTTGGTATCCTGGAATTCCAGGAACGCGGGAAGGCCCTGAACAAGAAGCGCAAGGAAAAGGGGCTCCCGCCCATCAAGACGGTGCTGGGGTGCCATGTCTATGTCGATTCTCCCGGTTCGACGCAGAAGGATACGACCACTTACGAACGCCTGACGCTCCTGGTGGAGAACAAGGAAGGCTATTACAATCTGCTTCGTATCGTCAGTTTCCGTTATGAGGAATCGGACCGTTGGGCGGAGATTCCGTCTGTCCCTTTGAGCGTCGTCGCCGAACACAAGGCGGGCCTCATAGCTATTGCTGGAGACTACTTTAGCCGTTATGGACAGAACGTTGCGGCGGCCCGCGAAACTCCTGCTCGCGACTTCATGTTCGAACTCGACAAGATTTTTGATCGAGACCACCTCTACCTTTCGGTTTGCAACAACGGAATCGAACTGCAGGGGCGCGTGAACGATTTCAACGTGCGGCTGGCCGAGGAACTTGGCCGCGGAATCGTTGCCGTGGGCGATGTCCATTACATCAAGCAGCAGGATGCTCAGGCGCACAAGGCGCTCCGCTGTATCGCCCTGACCGAAAAGCTCAAGACGTTTGAAGACAAGCGCTTTCCGAGCGACAAGTTCTATTTCCGCACCGAAGCCGAGATGCGCGAACTCTTCGGCCATATTCCAGGAGCCATCGAGAATACGGTTTCCATTGCGGAACGCTGCAATTTCGAGGTGGTGACGGGTATCGGCGACGACTTTTGGCCCCGATTCGAAATTCCGAAGGAATTCCTGGCCTCGGAAGAATACCAGGAAATCAAGGCCATCATGAAGGCCGAATACGATGCGGAATACCCCACCTTCTACGAAAAGCAGCTCAAGAAGTATTGCGAGAAAAATGAGAAGGATGCGGAAAGCCTCACCGACGAGGACCGGGCCGCCATCGCGAAGGCTACGGCCAAGGATTGCAAGCCGGGCTCCGATTCCGACATCTACATCATCCACCTCTGCAACGAACGCCTCAAATGGCGTTTCCCTGACGAAGATTTCAAGTTCCCGACGCATGACACCGAAGTGGGCCAGCGCATGTACAAGGAACTGAACTGTATCCGCAACATGAACGTTGCTGGCTACCTGCTCATCGTGTGGGACTTTATCAACTGGTCGCGCGAACACGGAATTCCCGTGGGACCGGGACGTGGATCTGCGGCGGGTTCGCTCGTCACCTACATCATCGGCATTACCGACATCGACCCGCTCAAGTTTGGCCTCCTTTTCGAGAGATTCCTGAACCCCGAACGCGTGTCCATGCCCGATATCGATACGGACATTGCTGACCGTGACCGCGGCCGCGTCATCGATTATGTGACGCGCAAGTATGGTGCCGACTGTGTGGGCCAGATTATTACCTACGGCATGCTCAAGTCCAAGCAGGTCATCAAGGATGTGGCGCGAGTTCTGGACATCCATTATACGGAAGCCGACCAGATTATCGCCTGTTTCCCGCAACGCGTGCTCAACTTTAGCCTCAACGATGCCTGGACGGGCCTCGACAAGAAAGGGAACCCGGTTGCTCCGGATTATAGCCCGGAACCGCTTCGGGCGTTGATCGAGGGCAATTCGCGCTACCAGGAACTCTGGAGTATCGCGCTCCGACTCGAAGATTTGCCGCGCCAGACGGGCGTGCATGCGTGCGGCGTGGTGATTACGCCGACCCCCATCTACAACCTTGCTCCCCTTTACCGTGCTGCCCCCGCCGATACCCCGGTGGTGATGTACGACAAGCATTATTCCGAGACGATCGGCCTCTTGAAGATGGACTTCCTCGGCCTTATTAACTTGTCTATCATCCAGGATGCGGTGAACATGATCAAGAAGAATCGTGGCATCGACCTGGATATGGGGCATATCCCTCTCGACGATAAGAAGACGTTCGACCTTTTGGGCAAGGGCATGACGACCACGGTGTTTCAGTTTGAATCTCCGGGTATGCAGAAGTATTTGCGCGAACTCAAGCCGAACCGTATTGGCGACCTTATCGCTATGAACGCGCTTTACCGTCCGGGTCCTATCGACCAGATTCCGCACTTCATTGCGCGCAAGCTGGGCAACGAAGAGATTGACTGCTACCATCCGGACTTGAACCCCATCCTTTCGGAAACCTACGGCGTTATCGTCTATCAGGAACAGGTGATGCAGCTTGCTCAGGTGCTGGGAGGCTACACGCTGGGCGGCGCTGACAACATCCGCCGTATCATGGCCAAGAAGATGCCCGAAAAGATGGAAAAACTCCAGCCGGAATTTTTCCAGAAGTGTATCGACAAGGGGTACGACAAGGCTCTGATTCAGAAGGTGTGGGATGCCGTGCTCCCGTTCTGCGGATACGCATTCAACAAGAGCCATGCGGCCGCCTATGCGTACGTGGCTTATCAGACTGCGTATCTCAAGGCGAACTATGGCCCTGAATACATGGCGGCGTCCATGACATCCAAGATGGGCAAGACGGAAGATATCGTCACCATCATCCAGGAATGTAAGCGCATCGGCGTGCCGGTGCTTTCCCCGAATATCAACGTCTCTCTCGGCGTGTTTTCGGCCGACAAGGATGGCAATATTCTTTATGGTCTGGGCGGAATCCGGAACGTGGGTATCGCCGTTGTCGAGGATGTGGTGGCCGAACGCGAGAAACACGGCCCTTACAAGGATATTTTTGATTTTTGCAAGCGCGTGGCCGAATATCAGGGCAGCTTCAAGGAGAAACATCCTCCGCTGAGTAAGAAGGTCTTGGAATGCCTCATTATGGCGGGCGCTCTCGATTGCCTTCCGGGAAATCGCGCGGTGCTCATGGCGACAGTGGACCGCGCTATCGAGGTGGCTGCCAAATACCAGCAGGACAAGTCCGTGGGACAGATGTCCCTGTTTGATTTGGGCGGGGCAGGCGCATCCATGGCGAATACGGCCGAGGTTCTGGAAGATGCCGAGCCGTGGGGCGATATGGAAATGCTCAACAAGGAACGCGAGGTGCTGGGCCTGTTCCTTTCGGGGCATCCGCTCAACGAGTTCCGCCCTGAACTTCAGGGATTTACGACATCTTCGCTTGCGTATGACGAACTGAAACGCAAGGTGGGGAGTACGGTTATCGTGGGTGGCGTAGTCACCTCGATGAAGTCTATCGACACAAAACGTGGCGGTGCCATCGGTATCGGCGTTATCCGTGACTTCCACAGCGAAGTCGAGCTGTTCTTCAAGAAAGACGACTGGGAACGTTTCCGCGACAAGATTTCTGGGGATGACCGTATTCTGGTCAAGGGTTTGCTGGAATACAAGCGGGATAAGGAACGCAAGTTGACAGAGGAACTCCAGATTGCGGTGGAGGAAGTCTTCCAGTTGGACTATGTCCGCGGACGCATGGTCAAGTATGTTCATGTGAGCCTGGATTCCTTGATGCTGACTGAGGAATTCCTTCAAAAACTGGAAGAAGGCATGCAGCGCTTTGAACCGTTCGAAGAAAATGGCGGTAGCGAACTTGTGTTCCATGTCGAAACCGAAACGCTCAATGAGCATGTGATTGTTCTGCGAAAGAAGCGCGTTGAATACTCGCAGGAACTGATGAACTGGCTCGTTCACGACATGGGAGTGCTCAAGTTCTGGGTATCTCCTAAATCTAGACGTTGATGGAGAACACCCATGGCCTACGTCCTTTTTTGCGCGGGCGAAGATTCGGGCGATTCGCTTGGAGCTCCGTTAGTTCGTGAGACGGTGAAATTAGGCTTTCGCGTGGTGGGTGCGGGGGGAGTGCGCATGCAATCGGCAGGGCTTGAACCGATTGTGAACTATGAGCTGCTCCCGGTTTCTGGATTTGGCGATGTGATCCCGCACCTTGTGCGTTTGCGTCGCATGCGCGATCGCCTTGCAGAAGCCCTTTTGGACAAGGATTGCATTGCTCTTGTCGCTATCGACTATCCTGGATTCAATATGGAATTGAACCGGGTGGCGCAGCGATGCGGGAAACCGGTTCTCTATGTGGCACCGCCCCAGGTGTGGGCTTGGAAACGGTCCAGGGCGAAAAAACTGCGCCATGCGAAACTTGCGGTACTCTTTGATTTTGAACGCGACTTTTACGCGCAGCAGGGTTGCCGTGCCGAAATCCTTGAATTCCCGTTCACGGGAAGGATTTCGGCAGAGCGCAACGGCGCTCTCTTGCTGCTGCCGGGCAGCCGCAAACGGCAGGCGCAGCGCAACATGCCGCTGTTTGTTGCATCGGCGTCGCTTTGGCTCCTGAAGCATCCGCATCGAAATGCGGTTGTACTTGCGTCGCGGCCTTCGCTGGCAAAGGCATTCGAAAGCATGCTTCTACGATATGCCCCGGGCGATGTCAAGGATCGGATTTCTGTGGCGGTGGCGCCGTCATCGGCCGATGAACGTGGAACTTTCTTTGCGCGTTTCTCCCTTGCTTTGACTGCCCCGGGGACGGGGTCCCTCGAAATCGCGCTTTCGGGAACGCCGGAGGTTGTATGCGACGTCCTGGATTCGCTGACATACTTTGTCGGGAAGCATTTCGTGAAGACGGATCTTTTTGCCTTGCCGAACATTTTGTCCGGTGGCATGCAGGTCCCGGAACTTTATTTCGACAGCCGAAACGAGAACCGTTCGGCTTCGGCACAGGCTGTGGCAAATGCTCTGGAATCGTGCGCTCGGCAAGATGCGCGGGCGCTTGCGAGCAGGCTTCGGGAACGGCTCTCGAAAGGGCTCTCCCCCGAAAAACTAATGTCTGAATTTCTTGGCGAGCTCCTCTAGCGTAATGCGCATGAGGGTCGGCGCTCCGTAAGGGGACTTGAGGGGATTTTCCGTAATCATCAGCTGCCCCATCAGTGCTGCCATTTCTTCGGGCTTGAGCTTGTCGCCTGCCTGATAGGCGTTGGTGCGGGCCCAGGCCTTGGCTATCGAATCCTGAATCTTGAGCGGGTCGCCCTTGTCGCCTTCGTCTATGCAGCTTTCGAAAAACTGGTGGACCGCCTTGACCGCTCTCGAAAGCGGAAGCCCGCTCGGGATGGCGCGGATCTGGTAGGTGTCGCCTCCGAAATGCTCCACGTAGAATCCGAGCTTCCGGAGTTGGTCGTTTACGGAAGGGAGAATCTGTTTCTCGATTTTGGAAAGTTCGATGAGTTCGGGGAACAGGAGTTCCTGGCTGTCGAGCGAACTGCCGTTTTGCAGGGTTTCGAGCGCCTGCTCGTAAAGGATTCTTGTGTGGGCGGCGTGTTGGTCGATAATCAAAAGGCCGTCGCTATCTTCGCCTGCGATGTAGGTGTCCGCAATCTGGAAAAGCGTCGGCGGATTCCATGCTGCAGGCTCCGGTTCCGGAGGCGGGACGTTCCCGGCGCTGGGCTCAAGCGAAATGATTTTCCCTGCTTCGGGCTGAGAAAACAGGTCCTGCACGTCGTCGCGCGTATTGTAGGATTTTGCCTTCTTTCTTTCGTTCAGGCTTGCGCTAAAGGCCGGAATCTGGTATTGCGAATGTGTCGCTTTTTGGGGGACGCTGTCCGTCGGACTGCCAGCCGCGGTTGTGGACAAAGTTTGTTCGCTTTTGGCATCACTCTTGAATTCTTCGCTCAGGTCGATGAACGGGGAGTTGGCTTCCAAATCTTTTTGGAACGTGTCGCGAATGGCGTGGCTTACGACGAGGAAGACGATGTTCTGGTTCGCAAATCGGACTTCGCGCTTGGCGGGATGCACGTTCACGTCAAAATCCGTATCGGGCATGTCGAGGAAGAGGACGGAAACGGGCTTGACCTGCGCTCCGTAGGGCTCGTAGGCCTGCGAGACCGCCTTCGCAATCATCTTGCTTTCGATAGGCCGGTTGCGCAGGAATAGGAACTGGTGGTGGCGTTTGCCGTTCGTTTCGGTCGTTGGGGAAATGTACCCCGTTACGTGGACTCCCGCTTCGGTATAGTCGACGGGCAAGAGCTTCTTTGCGATTCCCGAACCTATGGCTTCGGCAAGGCGGCTGCGCAGTTCGCCGGGAACCCCGATGAACACGGACTTGTCCCCGACCTTGTAGTCAAATCGAATTTCGGGGTGCGCGATGGCCGCTTTCAGCACGACGTCGAGAATCTTGGTGCACTCCGAGGTCTCGCTTCCGAGGAAGGTCCTGCGGACGGGAGTGTTGAAAAACAGGTCCTCGATGAGGAATGTCGTCCCGTGGCTCGAGGCGTAATCCTCCTCGCCTTCGACGTTTCCGCCCTTGATGATGAGCCTTCCGCCCTCGCCGCTGTCGGTGCTGGTGGAAATGGTCATTTTAGAAATGGCGGCGATGGACGCCACTGCCTCTCCACGGAATCCGTTCGTATGGAGGTGGAACAGGTCGTCAGCCTTGTTCAGCTTGGAAGTCGTGTGCCTCAGGTAGCATAGCCGGAGGTCTTCTCGGTCCATTCCCTTTCCATTGTCCGAAACGAGGATTTTCTTTTTCCCGCCTTGCTCGATTTGCACCTGTATACGGGTAGCGCCAGCGTCAATGGAGTTCTCCATGAGCTCTTTTACAGCCGAAGCCGGGCGTTCTATTACCTCGCCTGCCGCAATCTTGTTGATGATTTCATCCGGCAAAAGGTGTATTTTAGCGGATTTCATGAGCCAAATATAACCAAATCGGCTTGCAAAAGTCTATTTTTTTGTAAATTGTAGTCGAAATCTTTAATTGGAAGATTTCTATCCAAAACGGAGGATAACCTTGATCTCGAATTTCTTTGTTCAACTGGCGCACTTTGAGCTGTTGATATCGTATCCGGTGAAAGATATCTTGACCCTGCTCCGTCGCGATTCTCGTTTCGACACGAAGCTCGTGAACGACCTCTTCTTTGAGGGTGCCTACATGGACGAGAGTTCTTACCGGTTTATCTTGGATAACCTGGTGTCCTGGCTCTATGACCGTGGCGAAAACCCCGATGATTTCGTGGAAAGAATTGTAAAACGTTGCGCCGACTTTGAAGCGGTTCCCGCACGTGGAGTGCTGCGTTCTTACCTGCCTTTCATTTCCCAGTTCTACCAGACCAAGGATGTTCGAGCCCTTTGCCTCGAGATTATTCCCAAGCGTTATCCGTTCCTGACGCATTTCTCGGTGCTGTCCGACAAAGTAGAAAGTGACATGCGCAACATGCACATCTCCTTCCGCTTTGAGACTCCAGGCGCCTTGGTTTCTAACCCCATTCGCTGGATTCTTGGAATGTTCCGCGTGGGCCCGCTTCTGCTTAACACGCCCGCGTACGAACAGATGGATATCATTGCGACCCAGACCTCCTTTATTGAAGCTCTCGAAAATCGTGTCCCGGCAGAAATGCGCGATGGAAACGTCTTTGTCGGAGACCGCCTAGTGGGACGGACTGCTACCTTCGGTGATTGCCTTGATGAACTCGGCTTCGAATGGGAAAACAAGCCTGAACGCGAGGTAGGCTGCGTCCTTGCGCTGGAAGATGTCCGCGATGCGAAGACGAATACGCTCCTGCTCCGCAAGGGCTGCTACTATGGCACTCCGAGCAACATCCTGGATGTCCGGTTCAAGGCGAATGTCATTACGCAGGAACCGTTCCTCAAGCTGATGAGTTCCGTGGTCAAGCAGGAATTCGCGGCCTGGCAGCCGATTCAGAAGGCGCAGGAACAGCTTCTCGGCGCTATGAGTGATTCCGTTGAAGTCATCTACTACAAGAGCGACGATTCCATCTCGGTAAACAACAAGCACCTGATGCGCAACGTTCCCGCCCGCATCCTGCGCAACCTCCTGCGCGAATATATGGCGACAGGCCGCGAGGAATACGAGAACCGTGAATTCAAGCGCGACCCGTCCATTTGCATGGACCCCCTGCGTCCGAACTTCGAAAGCCGGTTGAACCGCGTCATTGCGCATATCAACGGCACGGCTGAGAAGGATGGGGCGCCTGGCGAAGGTGTCAAGAAGTTCTTCGAGATCGAACGCCATCGTCGCGGTGGCTTCCGCTTTGTGCCGAAGTGCAAGATCATTTTCCGCGAGGAATAAAGCCCCTCGCGCTGGATTTTGTTGCGGAAAAAAACGTGATGAAGGAATGCTAAAAAAATAAGCATTTTGGAAGAACGCGCATAAAGAAAATTTGATAAATTTGGATTCGTTGAGATTGGTTGAAGGGTAAATCCTCACAAGACGTTATCATTGCTCCCCTCCTGATAAGTTAAAGGTTCCGGATACCGCTCAATATTTTCTCCTTCTTAGGAAAGTGCCCCTCACGGGGCGCTTTCTTTTTTTCATGCACACCGAAGGTGTGCACGAGCACCTAAATGCGAATGCAGTTAGGTGCGTGTCGGGTGGGTCTTAGGGAGGGGCCGTCGTGCGAACCCCTCCCTAGTCTCATAAAAAAGCCCGCTTGCGCGGGCTCTTAAAAGGCTTGTAATCGTCGGTTACTTGTTGATTGCGGCGAGGAACGCATCCTTCTTTTCTTGCAGGAATTCCTTGCTGTTGTACTTGCGGATGCGGCGGAGTGCCTGGTCGCGCAACTGGCGGACGCGTTCATGGGAGATGTTCATGGATTCGCCCACTTCACGAAGCGTCTGCGGAGCTTCTTGGTTGATGCCGAAGATGCCGGTAATGACCTTCGCTTCGCGTTCGGGGAGCTGCTCCATCAAGTCGCGTGCGAGCGCCTCGACGCTCTGGATTTCGGAATCCGCTTCCGGGTTCGAGGCTCCGGTGTCGGGCAGCACTTCGGCGTAGGTCGCCTTGGAGTCTGCCTTCAGCGGGCTGTCGAAAGAGACGCCGCGCTGGCCGATCTGGATGAGCTCGCGGATTTCCTCGTTGATTTCCTTGCCGCGGGACTGCTCGTGCAAAGCCTTACGCACGCGGAGGTGCTGGTTTGCCGGCAGGCGGATGAGGTTACCCTGCTCGTTGATGGCGCGGGTGATGTAGGCCTTGATCCACCAAACGCCGTAGCTGATGAACTTGAGGCCGCGGGTGTGTTCGAACGATTCGATGGCGCGCACGAGGCCCATGGCGCCTTCGCTCACCAGGTCCGGGAGCGGGATGGGACAGCCGCGGTACTGGATAGCGACCTTCAGCACGAAACGCATGTTCGCGGAAATCAGTTTCTTGCGGGCAATCTTGTCACCTTCTTTAGCTTTCTGGAAAAGGATCTGCTCCTCGTCGCGGGAGAGGGGGGCAGTTCTTCTGATGTCTTCAAGGTAACGTTTGAGGGTAGTATCGGTAGAGTCTATATGCATTTTCTTTCCTTGCCCTTTAAATATCGCTTTTTTTATTAGCAAGTTGCGTGCCAAAAGTGTAAAATTTTGGTCCAAGTCCGCTTTTTGCCTGAAAAGGCGAGTGTTTCTCCTAAAATGTTGAATTATTTGTCATTAAATTTAACAAATGTCATGATTTTTGTAAAATTATGTTTCGAAAAGTGACCGTGAAAGCTCCGCCTGGGCTTTGCTTGGCCGTTGCGGGGTCGTTTCCCTGTTTCTTTTTTCGTATATTTTGCGCGTTATGTCAATTAGAGAACCCGATCAATCTGTATGGAACCGTTTTTGGCAGCGCAAGAACGACATGAACAAGGTGTACCCTTCGTCTCCGTCTGTGCTGCATGCTATAAAGAAGAATTTTAAACTCGAAGGTCTCAAGGTGCTCGAGGTGGGCGCGGGCACTGGCCGCGACAGCGCGGAGCTTGCTCGGTTGGGCGCCGACGTGTATGTTCTTGACTTTGCAGAAAACAGTTTGAAGATTGTTGACGCGCTCCGTGCTAAGGAAAACCTTTACGACAATTTGAAGCTCGTACGCGGCGATGCGTTCAAGGCTCCGTTCCCGGACAACACGTTTGACCTGGTGTTTCATCAGGGACTGGCCGAACACTTCAAGGATTCGCTCCCGCTCATCCGGGAAAATTACCGCATCCTTAAGCATGGCGGCTGTTGCCTTTGCGATGTGCCGCAGACGGTCCACCCCTATACGGTTATCAAGCATATCCTGATTGCGATGGACAAGTGGTTCGCCGGGTGGGAAAAGCAGTTCACCATGCCGCAGCTGAAGAAACTCATGAAGGATGCCGGGTTCAAGTGCGAGTACGCCTACGGCGACTGGATGCGCCCGAACCTCTTTTACCGCATGCTGCGCGAACTCGGGTTCAAGTTCGGAATCGAGCTTCCGAAGTATCCGCTGAACGGTACGGCCTACCAGAAGGCGAAGGATGCCTTGCTCGATGCGCTTGTCTCCGTGCCGGTAATGCACTACACGCAGCTTTCCATCGGGGTGATTGGCCGCAAGCCCTAGGATCCCATGGCTCTCAATCCCAAAATAAAATCGGCGCTGGTCTTTGCGCTCAAGCTCGTGGTGACGCTTGTCCCTGCGTACTTTGTCTATAGGAACATCGTAAGTTCCCCGGACTGGGACATCGGCGACCTGTACAGGCTGTTTTCGAGGGAAAGCTTGCTCCCGTTCGTGCTTGCGCTTGTCTGCCTTGCCGCTTCGAACTTTACGGCCTGCCTCCAGTGGAAGCTGCTCCTGGAACGGCAGGGGGGGCACTTGGGCTATGGGCATCTGCTTAAGCTTTATTACGTGGGCCTCTTCTTCAACAACTTCATGCCCGGCAACGTGGGCGGCGACGTGAAGAAGGTCTACGATATCCGTATGCAGGGCGGGCAGGATAGCGTGGGGGCCGGGTTCACCGCGACGGTTTTCGATCGTCTCTTTGGCCTCTTCTTTGTTACTTTGTTTGCCCTTGCGATGGGAGCCCTGTTCTTTGTCCATGACGAGGCTCAGCGGGCGTTTATCTGGCCGTCGATTTGGATATTCCTTGGCTTCTGCGCCATGTTCGCCTGCCTTTGCAGTCGCCGTCTCGGGCGGCTCTTGACGCGGGTTATCTCGAAGTTCCTGCCGCAGAGGTTCGGGGATAGGCTTGTCCACATGTTCGAACGCTTCCAGCATTTCCGTTCGGTCAAGCTGTGGTGGCAGATTTCGTTCTTGTCGCTTGTGACGCAGTCGTTACGCATCTTTGTCCACTTCTACTGCGGCCTGGCCGTAGGGGTGGCGCTTTCGATTTCGTGGTATTTCTACTACATCCCGCTGGTCGCCATCGTGAGTGCGCTCCCGATATCCATCGGCGGATTCGGGCCCCGTGAACTCCTGGCGCAGTCGCTGTTTGCTCGTGCCGGCGTGGCGAGTCTCGAATCGGTAGTGATCCAGCTGCTTGCGTATTTCGTGAGCCTGCTCTTGAGTTTGTTTGGGGCGTTCGTGTTCCTCTTGGGAAGAGGGGCGGACGCTCAAGGCCGTCAGGGATAGCCGTCCCTGCTTTTGTAGATAGCGCGGATGCCGAGGGGGCGTCCGCTTTCCAGAGGTTACTATGGATGCCGAGGGCATCTTGCAAGGTCTCAATTCCGACCAGCGTGCGGCGGTTTTACATGACCATGAGTCGGGCGCGCAACTCTTGATTTTGGCGGGAGCTGGTTCGGGAAAAACATCCGTGCTGACGAAGCGAATCCAGTACCGGATTGCGTCGGGCGTAAAGCCTGAAAATATCCTTGCGTTGACTTTTACGGCGAAGGCCGCTGCCGAGATGCGCGAACGCGTGCAGAAGCTGTTTCCGGATGCGGCGGTACGGCTCTGCACTTTCCATTCGCTTGCGCTGTTCATGCTGCGCCAGAAAATCGGTGGACGCATGGCCTACGAGCGTGTGGGGATGCGGGAGGCTCCCGTGCCGCAGGATGGTTCCGGGCGCGAATTCATGGATATGGCGGCCCGCCTGGGAATCAAGTCGGGAAGTCTCGAACGCGAAAGGCTCTTTGACGACAGCCTCCCGGTTTCGCTGAAGCGCAAGCTTTCGAAACTCCGGGAACCGGTGCTTGAGTCGGGCCGTGTGGTGTTCGAAGATCTGATCTACCTTGCCATTCAACTTCTGGAAGGTGATGCGGAAGCGCGGTCGCATTTCCAGTCGATGTGGACGGAAATTCTTGTGGATGAATACCAGGATATCAACCCGTCGCAGTACCGGATGGTCAAGGCGCTTCTCGGCGACAGGAAAAGTTTGTTCGTAGTGGGCGACGACGACCAGGCGATATACGGATTCCGCGGGGCCGATATCGGGAACATCAACCGTTTCTGCGACGACTTCAAGGAGAGCACGTTGATTCGCCTGGAATGGAATTACCGTTCGACTTCGAACATATTGCACTTGGCGAATCGCATTTTCGAAAACAAGCCGCTGCGCTTGCGGAAGGTGCTGCGTGCGGGAAACTCGAACGGCTCTGGCGGCAATCCGATTTTCAAGGAGAACCGCGAACCGGAAGTTTGGACAAGCGAAAACCCGGTGGAGGAAATGTGCAGGATCGTCTGCAAGATAAAGGAACTTCGCGAGGCCTATGACCTTTCGTGGAAAAATTTCGCGATTCTTGTGCGTTACAACCGGCAGCGGCTCTACTACGAGGAGGCCCTGCGTGACGAAAGGCTCCCGGTTGCGGGCGACGAACTCGGGGAGGGCTTGACGGTCGAGGACGGCATCCATGTAGAAACGGTTCATGCTTCCAAGGGGTTGCAGTATGCTGTCGTTTTTTATGCGGGACTGGGCGAGGGGCTCACGCCGGGAACCTGCGAAGGCGACCGTGCGGAACGAAAACGGCAACTTGATGAGGAACGTCGGCTTTACTATGTGGGAGTTACCCGAGCCGAGGCTTGCCTATTTTTATTATATTGTAAACGGCGTTTCTGGAAGGGGCGGCTTCGGAAATTTAAGAAGTCGCGGTTCTTGCCTCGGACGCCCGGTTTTTCGCAAGGTTGTCTCATGCCTCTTATCTTGTTCAAAATAAAAGTGGTCTTGTTTGTGCTTGCCTACATGTTCCTGCACATGCTGGTCTTGCCTTTTATTATCCTCTTCCGGCATCGCAGCGTGAATCTTTGGGTCGACAAGAAAATCCAGGCCTTCGCGCGATTCTGCATGAAGGTCCTGAAAATCGACCTCGATGTCGAGAACCAGGCGATTCTTTCGAAGGTCGACTGGACGCGCCCCGTGTTCGTGATGGGAAACCACAATTCGTATGCGGACATCCCGATTATTTTCCTTGCCATCGAACGCACTATCGGCTTTATCGCGAAGGCGGAACTCCGCTTTATTCCCTTCCTCGGGTTCTGGATGCACCGGATTGGGTGCGTGCTCATCAACCGCGAAAAGGGCGGCGGCGCGGCCCTGATTCGTGAAGCGATGGCGAAGGGGAAGGCCCCGAGGCTGTTTATTTTCCCGGAAGGGACGCGTGGCAAGGACGAGAACATGGTGCCGTTCAAGAGCGGCGGGTTCCGGTTGGCCATCGAAACCGAAGCGACGATTCTCCCCATCTATATCAAGGGTTCCGGTTTTGCCTGGGAACACCGCAAGAGCTCCGCACGTTGCAAGGTGACGGCGACGGTTCTTGAACCCCTGGACGTGAAGGCGCTTGCTGCCGAGAAGGGGACGCTTGACCCGCGCAAGGACGTGATGCACGTTGTCCGTGAACGGATGGAGGCCGCCGTATGATAGGCGTCTTCGATTCCGGCTTTGGCGGCCTATCCATATTGAAGGATTTGAGACGGGTCCTGCCGGAATACGATTTTGTCTATCTGGGCGACAACGCGCGTGCACCTTATGGCTCGCGCACTTTCGAAACGATTTTCCGCTATACGCTCCAGGCTGTCCGCGAACTCTTTAGCCGCGGTTGCCCCCTCGTGATTCTTGCGTGCAATACGGCATCGGCGAAGGCGCTCCGGAGCATACAGCAGGATATCCTCCCGTACGAGTTTCCTGACAGGCGCGTGCTTGGAATTGTCCGGCCGACTGCGGAGGAAATCGGGAAGTTCAGCCGAGGAGGACATATCGGCGTGCTTGGAACTGCGGGGACCGTCTCGTCCGGAAGCTACCTTATCGAAATCGGGCATTTTTTCCCGGAATTGAAGGTGACTCAGCATGCCTGCCCCATGTGGGTCCCGATTGTGGAAAACGGCGAGCGCGGGACGGAGGGGGCTAGGTTCTTCGTGAAGAAGGACGTGGATGCGCTTATGGCATCCGACCCGCAAATCGATGCAGTCCTGTTGGCATGTACGCATTACCCGCTTCTGGAATCCGAAATTCGGGCCGCACTGCCACCGCAGGTCCGGCTCGTTTTCCAGGGGGATATTGTTGCCGCCAAGACAATCGACTACCTCAAACGGCATCCGGAGATGGATGCCCGCCTCTCGAAGGGCGGAAAGACGGCCTATTTGACCTCAGATACTGCCGAATTTTTTGAAAAAGGGGCGTTTTTGTTCGGAATTGAGGGAATTTCGGCTGAATCGGTGGCCTTGTAGTCTATAAAAATGTAGATTGCGGATGTAACTGACGAACCTGTTTAGGTCCGCTTGTGTTTTTTTTATCATAGGTGAGTTGAAAATATGCCGAAGACACAAATAAATCTCGAAGGTTGGCAGGATTACCGTGGTAACGCCGCCGGTAGCCTGCTTTACGTGGAAACTAGCCATCAGTCCGAAATGCCGGTTCGTGACCAGCTGAACGAAAACGAAAAGGGCTTCCTCTACGAGCCCAACTACGAGACCAGTACCTACGGCCTGATGAGCTGCTACAATGTGAAGGCGATTAATGCCATCTTGAAGGCGAAGAGCCGTTACATCCTGTTCGGCACCCGTTACGAGGGGTTGAGCGATTCCGAACTCCGCAACAAGTACCTGATTATGGGCTACATGCGCATCGACAAGATCAAGGATGTGCGCACGCGCCATATCCAGCGCTACATGGCGAATCCTGACCTTCCTGAACCGGAATGCATGCAGATGGAGCACAACTGGGCTGTATACGGACCGATGCGCTTCGTCTCCATGAACGATTCCTTCGTGGTGACCGACGAAATCCTCAAGGAATGGGGTTACAAGGGCCATGCGAGCCGCCAGCTCAAGGCTGTTTTCCAGAAGGAACACCTCGACCAGATTCTTTCGTACCTGGATTCGAAGGACGACAAGATTGACGAGTATATCGCGACTGTCGACGAGTACAAGGAAGCCCTCGAAGAAGGGTAATGACGTTTAAATCCGTTTTTTAAACAGCGACGCCCCCGCATTTTTGCGGAGGCGTTTCTCTTATGCACCGAAGGTGTCTTATTTCACAGTCTTGATGGTCGAGGCGCTCGTCTTCACGATGTACATGCCCTTCTTGAGGTCGAGGCGGAGAGTTCCGTCGGCGTTCAGGGCCTGACCCTTGATTCCGCTCCAGAGGAGGTTTCCGTTCAGGTCGAACACCCTCGCTTCGGCATTCATGTCGCTTGCGGCGAAGTTCGTACGGATGCCCTTGATGGCGTTGGTGCCGCAGCCGGTGGCGACAATCTTTGCGATGTAGATGCCCGCGTTGTCGCTGTTGAACGAGAGCTGCGTGGAGCCGAAGGGGGCTCCGGTCGAGTCAATTTCGTTTGCGAGCGGGACGGATACTTCGGCCCAGGAGCCCGCGGGGGCGGTGTTTCCGTACTGGTAGTTGCTCCAGGTGCTGCCGCCCGCGCCGCCGATGTTTACGGAGGCGTCTTCGGCGTCGATGCTACGCATGGTGAACACGAGATCCTTGCACTTGGTAAGCGGTTCCTTCACTGCGGCTGCATCGGGGATTGTGAAGAGGGCGTGCTGGTAGCCGCAGTCGTCCTGCGCGCAGCCGGCGAGCGGAACCTTCACGTACTTGGAAATTCCGTCGAGCGCGGTCGTCTCGAAGGTGACCTTGCCGAGGGTCTCGTCGCTCTTCCAGCCCGCTGCAGAAGTTTCGTTCGCGTAGTCCACAATCACGAGAGAATCACCGAAGTTCTGGTTGGGGTCAATGTACGGGTCGTCGATGGGGGAGTCTTCGCACTGGAGCGCTGCCGTGTTGCTTGTGGTGAACACGACCGTGGTGATGGACTTTGCTGGGGCGTCGATGATGGCGCCTGCGGTGACTGTCTTGCTCTTTTCGCCGCTTTCGGTAGACTGCACGGCGTAGACCGGGTTGTAGCCGTTCACGGAGAAGTTCAGGTTCTGGGCCGAGCCCTTGTTGATGGCGACAACGGAGATGGAATCGCAGTCAGCGCTACGGAAGGCGGCTGCATAGACGTTGCTGCCGTCGGCGGTGCTGCTCACGACGCGCCAACCCGGGTTCACGAACTTCGAGTAGTGGCGCATGGCGTGGTATTCGGGGTTGATGTAGAGCTTGGCTTCCTTGCAGCTGCTCCAGCCTTCGCCCGGGCAAACGCCGATGAGCTGGCCGTTCTGTTCACCCCAGAAGAGCTCCCAGGCGATATAGGCGTTGAGCTTGCCGCTCGTGAAGCCGACCTGCATAATGTGGGCGAGGCCGAGCATGTCCTGCTCGCGCACGGCAGATTCCATGGTGCAGAATTCCGTCATGATGATGGGCTTGCTGTCGCTGCCGTAGTTTTTGCCGATGGCGGTCATCGCCTTGCGGAAGTTTTCCGGATTCAGGTAGTTGGTGCCGGAGTTGTCGTTGCCGTCACCCGCATGGTACAGGTGGTAGGCGTAGCCGTCGAGGTTCTTGTCGTCGAGCGCCTTTGCGTACTTTTCGAAGTTGCTGTAGCCGATACCGAGCGGTTCGGGGCCGATAATCTTCGGCGGGTTTGCAAGCGTGCTGATGGAATCGCGTACGGCCTGGAGCGCCTGCTTGTAACCGGCAATCCCGTTGCTTTCGGTAGGCTCGAAGAGGGTTTCTTCGTAATCGGCTTCCATGTCGGGTTCGTTCTGCAGGCTGATGTAATCGGGAGTGATGCCCGCGGTGGCGTAGGCCTGCAGGCTCTTTTTCCACCAGCCGGCGAATTCGCTGTAGACGAACTTGCCGTACGGGTCGCTGTTCGAAGTCTTGAGTGTCTTGTCGGCCTTAGAATGGCCCTGGTTTCCGTTCACGCTGCCACTCGGCTTGAGCCTGCCCGGTGCAGACCAGCTGGACATCTCGATCTTGAGGCGGTTGCCGAGGCGTTCCTTGCCAGCCTTCACGATGGCGGCATCGGCGGAGATGCTTGTGGTGTCTTCCTGCTTCCAGTTGCCGATGCGGAGGAGTGAGAGGTTGAGACCGTTAAAAGCGGTGTCATAGAAGTCCTTCTGCATCGAAGAGCTCATGGCGGTAATCCAGCTCTGGTAGTAGGCGGCGCCTGCACCGAAGCCCACGACCTTTTGTGCCGTGGTGGCGGGATCTACCGTGATATTTGCGGCTGAAGCTATTGATGCTGCAGCAAGGGCGACCGAGGCCGCTGTCAGGGATTTCTTAAACATACACACATCCTTTCTTTTTACTCCCCAACCCCAGAAACCATCAATTATCAATCATCAATTATCAATCATCAATTAATTAGTAAGCTCCTTCGCCCTTGAACACGACCTTGAACGTCTTGAGGATCAGCTTGAAGTCTTCTCCGAGCTTGCCGTCGCGGCGGATATAGTCATTGTCGAGTCGCATCTGCCCTTCGAACGAGATGTTGCTGCGGCCGCTCACCTGCCAGATGCAGGTCAGGCCCGGCGTCACGGACAGGCGCATGCGGTGCCAGGGTTCGTATTCAGCCACTTCGGAAGGGATCGGCGGGCGCGGGCCCACGATGGACATGTCGCCCTTGATGATGTTCACGAGCTGCGGCAGTTCGTCGAGGCTGAACTTGCGGAGGATGCGGCCGAACGGATAGATGCGTGGGTCGTTCTTCATCTTGAACGTCTTGCCGCCCGTCTCGTTCTGGGCCATCAATTCTTTTTTGCGTTCTTCGGCATCCACGTACATGCTTCGGAACTTGTACATCGTAAACAGTTTGCCGTTGCGGCCCACACGCGTTTGCTTGAAAATGACCGGTCCCTTGTGGTCGCTGATCTTTACCGCGAGCGCACAGAACAGGAGCAGCGGGGAAAGGACAACCAGGGCGAGGCTCGAACAGGCGATGTCCGTAATGCGTTTCACAACGTGGCGGTAGCGTATCTTGTGCGGGTGCTGCCAGATGTGGTCGAGGTTCAGGCGTTCGAGCGAGAAGAAGCTTCCGTTCGTGCTGTTGAAGTCCTTGATCTTGTCCTCGAGTTCCAGGTTGTCCTTCTCCTGGAGCCCGGTGTAGATATATGCCTTGAAGATGGGCGACTTGGGCTTGTGCCTGAGGGCCTGGATGAGGCCTGCGTCGTTCAGCTTGTGGAGGATTTCCTTGCGGATGGACTCGAGCGTCGAAAGGTCCGAATTCAGGAGGATGATGCCGAGACCGCTGCTGTCGGAAAGGTAGCCGAGGACATCGATAAACCTGAGGTGCGAGAACATGGTGAGCACGCTGATGCGCCAGGTACGCTCGACGGTGCGCGAGGGGCTCCCCCAGCCGAAAAAGTCGTACTGGTGCGAGTAAATCTTGATGAACAGGAATGGCCTGCGGGTGCGGTTCGCCCTTAGGAATTCCTCGTTGAGGCGCGTCCTGAAGAGGCGTGCCGGATAGACAATGTTCTTGAGCTTCTGCTCGTTGAGCAGGTTGCTGATTGCCGGATTGGATATTTCCTGTTCCATGCGTAAAAATTTAGAAAAAAATGCACCTGGCTTGTTTTGGTAGGAAAAAACACAAATGTGCAAATTTCTTGAACGTAAACAAATCTTTACTAATGGGCGGTGAAAAAAGGAGGGGCTTGTTCGGTAGAACGGGGCATGCCGTTTTTTCTATATTATGTCTCCGAAAAATTTAAAATGGAGACGCAATATGCTGCGTATTGGCTTAATTGGTACTGGAACCGTCGGTGGCGGTGTCATTCAGATTCTTGAACAGAAGATTGCCGAGTACAAGGAAAAGCTCGGTGTCGAACTCGAACTCGCCTGCATCTGCGCGAAGTCCGAAGAAGAAGTCGCCCCGTACAAGGCGAAGGGCTACAAGGTTTCGACCAACGCCGACGAGATGATTGCCGGTAACGATATCGACGTGCTCGTTGAACTGGCCGGCGGCTACAACATGCCGCGCAAGTGGATTCTCGCTGCCCTCGAAAGCGGCAAGCATGTGGTGACCGCGAACAAGGCCCTCCTTGCCAAGTACGGCCACGAGATTTTCCCGCTCGCAGCCGAAAAGGGCCTGCATGTGCTGTTCGAAGCCGCGGTTGGCGGTGGCATTCCTATTATCCGTAGCTTGCAGGAAGGTTTGCTCGGTTCGACCGTCGAACACCTGAGCTGCATTATCAACGGTACCTGCAACTACATCCTGAGTCGCATGGCCGACGAAGGCCTCGACTTTGATGTGGTTCTGAAGGACGCCCAGAAGCTCGGCTTTGCCGAAGCTGACCCGACTTTTGATATCGAAGGCATCGACTCCGCCCATAAGACTGCCCTCCTTGCTAGCCTCTGCAGCGGCAAGCGCGTGGACTTCGAAAAGATTCATGTGACGGGTATTTCGAAAATTACCGCCCAGGATATCGCATTCGCCAAGGAACTTGGCTGCTGCGTGAAGCTCCTCGGCATCTACCACCGCGACGGCGACCGTGTGGACGCCCGCGTGCATCCGTGCTTTGTCTCTAACGAAAACCTGCTCTCGAACGTGAACGGCGTGATTAATGCCGTGTACCTCAAGTGCGACAACCTGGGCGAGACCGTCCAGACGGGTGCCGGTGCTGGCCGCCTCCCGACCGCTTCCGCTGTCGTAGCCGACCTTGTTTCCTTGGCCCGCTCCGTGGACCAGGGCAGCCGCAAGGCGCTCCCCATGGGCTGGTTCAACGTCGACAATTCCGCGACTCTCGTGCCTATTTCCGAGACGAGCGCCCGCTACTACCTGCGCTTCACTTCCCGTGACGCCTGCGGCGTGCTCGCGAAGATTACCAGCATCCTCGCCGAAAATAACATTTCCATTGAAACCATTATCCAGAAGAACGTGAAGGACCCGGGCAAGGTTTCCATCGTGGTCATCACCGAAAAGACTTTAGACTGCAAGGCCTCGAAGGCGGTGGACGCCATCGATGCTCTGCCCGAAATCGTCGAAAAGAGCCAGGTTATCCGCTTCCTCGCGTAACGGATGGCCTTCTGGACTGCAATTTTTGTAGTTTGATATAGCTATGATACGCGCTGCGACATTGGAACGCATTCTCGTTATCCTTTCGGATTTCGTGGCGCTTTCGATATGCTTTGTGCTGGCTTTCTGGGTCCAGTTCCATAGCGGCTGGATTGCCGACAAGTACGACCCGTCCAAGCTTTTCTCGGATTACGCCAACATGGGGTTGATCCTGAACGTGGCATGGCTCGTCTTGTTTACCTGCGCAGGGCTTTATCGTTCATGGCTCCTGATGTCGCGGACGCACCAGATTTTGCGCGTGTTGCGGGCGGTGGTGATAGGCGTTGTTCTTATTATCATCAGCCTTTTCGGAACGGAGTTTGTAGGCAAGATCTTTGCCAACCAGCCGTTGAACGAGGGCTACTTGTATGGATCGCGCTTCCCGTGGATTTTTATCTACGGCGGCCTCGCCATGGTGCTTGTTGCCGGATTCCGCATGTTCATTTACTTCTGCCTGCGCGGCTTGCTTCGTTTGGGCTACGGCGCGAATAACATCCTCGTGCTTGGCGCTACCGATGCGGGCAAGAAGATTGCCGAGGATCTCAAGAACACGCCGGCTTTTGGACAGCGCGTGGTGGGCTTCGTCGATGAAAGGTACCAGGTGATGGATCATGAATTTGCCGGGTTCCCCGTACTCGGCAAGTATGCCGATCTCCCTGCGCTTGTGAAAAAGCACCGTGTGGATGGGATTGTGATTGCGCATGAGAGTTCTTCTCCGCAGGAGATTATGCGCGTCCTCGTCTGGATTTGCGAACTTCAACTTCATATTTATATTGTACCGGGACTCTATCCCGTGGTGAATGGCCAGTTCAAGGCGAACTTGGTCCATGGTTTCGAACTTCAGGAACTTTTTGCGTTTACGATGCCGCCCTGGCAGGTGCGGGTGAAGCGCATTATCGATGTGCTGTTCGGAGCGTTCCTTGGGATATGCTCTTTGCCGGTCTGTCTGCTTGCGGCTATCGCCATCAAGCTCGAGGACCACGGCCCCGTTTTCTATTCGCAGGAACGCATCGGCCTGTATGGCAAGCCCTTTACGGTCTACAAGTTCCGCACTATGCGCACCGATGCCGAAAAGTTCGGCGCCCAGTGGGCCACCAAGGACGACCCGCGCATTACGAAGGTCGGCAAGTTCCTGCGCAAGACCCGCATCGACGAGCTGCCGCAGATTCTTTGTGTTTTGAAGGGTGACATGAGCATGGTGGGGCCGCGCCCTGAACGTGCCGTGTTTATCAGCAAGCTTCGCGAACAGATTCCGTTCTACATCAGCCGCCTCAAGATGAAGCCGGGCCTTACGGGCTGGGCGCAGGTGCGTCACCATTACGATACGAGCATCGAAGATGTCCAGATAAAACTGAAGTACGACATGTATTATTACGAGAACATGAGCCTGCTTCTGGATTTCCAGATATTGGTGCGTACTGTTTACGTTGTCTTGACCGGTAAAGGAGCGCAATAATGTACGGAGACAATTCCACTCCGGTATTCCCAGTTAATGATGCTCTCACGATGATTCGCCTCGCGCTTGCCGAAGACGTGCGCACGGGCGACGTGACGAGCGAATGGACCATTCCTGCCGACCAGAAGCAGCATGCCCGCCTGATTGCAAAAGAAGATGGCGTGCTTGCGGGCCTCCCGGTCATTGAACTCGTGTTCCAGGAACTGAAGGCGAACGTGAAGGTGACGCTCCACAAGAAAGATGGCGACGTGGTGAAGAAGGGCGACCTGATTGCCGAAATGGACGGCACGACGCATGAACTCTTGACGGGTGAACGTACGCTCCTGAACTTTATCCAGCAGCTTTCCGGCGTTGCGACGGTCGCGCATACCTTCCAGGAAGCCCTGAAGGGCGGCAAGACGAAGGTGCTCGATACCCGCAAGACGGTTCCCGGATTCCGCACGCTGCAGAAGTATGCCGTTCGCGTGGGGGGCGGTTCCAACCACCGCATGGGCCTCTTTGACATGGTGCTGGTGAAGGACAACCACATCGCTGCTGCAGGTGGCGTTCTCGAAGCACTCGAAGTGGTGAAGAAGAACAACACGCAGGGCCTGATGGTCGAGATGGAAGTGGAAAACTTCGACCAGCTGCGCGCTCTTTTGAACAAGGGCGTAGACGTCATCATGCTTGACAACATGAGCAACGAGATGATGGCCGAGGCCCTGAAGATTATCAAGGAAAGCGGTGACAAGTGCCTGGTGGAAGGCTCTGGAAACATGACGCTCGAACGCGCGAAGGAAATCGCGACGCTCGGCCTCGATTACATCTCTGTCGGTGCGCTCACGCATAGCGTGAAGGCTCTCGACATCTCGATGCGAATCTAGTTTTTTGATTTGCGCATGAAAAAGAATTTGGATAAAACTGTACGGAAGTCGAATCGCGAAACTTTTAGCTTCGTCGTGGATGTGGGCAACTCCCACACGGTTTTGGGTATTTTCAAGGGCGACAAGGTGGTGGACCACTGGAGGCTTACTACCCGCAAGGAAACGACGAGCGACGAGGTGATGAACCGCATTGGCGGACTTGTGCGCTTTTCGAAAATCAAGCCGACGGAGATTACGCATGTGGGCCTCTCGACGGTGGTGCCCGCGCATGAGCGCCCCTGGATCAAGGCCCTGCAGACGCTCCTCAAGCGCCCGGTGCAGGTGGTAAGTTCCAAGAACTGCCTCGGTTGCCCGATTGCCTACCCGAACCCGGCGTCGCTCGGTGCCGACCGCTTGTGCAACATTATCGCACTCCGTGACCGTGGCTACAAGGATGCCATCGTGGTGGATATGGGCACGGCAACGACATTTGACGTGATGAAGGACGGCGGCTTCGCTGGCGGTATAATTATTCCGGGCATTAGCGCAAGCCTCGATGTCTTGACCGAGAAGGCGGCGCGCCTGTTGCCGGTAAGCATCGAGTGGCCGGAACACGTTATTGCAAACAATACTGACGATGCCATCCGCGCGGGTCTTCTGTACGGTTTTATGGCGGAACTTGAAACCTTGGTGGCAAAGATCAAGGACGAAATGGGCAAGAAGAAGGTTCCCGTGTTTGCGACGGGTGGCTGGGGCCGCATGGTGATGGGGCACAGCAAGGTTATCGATACCTACGACCCGTACCTGACTCTGAACGGTGTGCGCCTGGTGGCGCTCCATGGCAATTCTGCCGCAGAACTGGAGCGAGACTCCGACGAGTAATTTTAAAGAGAGGTCCCTATGCGTTGCTTAGTTACCGGTGGTGCAGGATTCCTGGGAAGTCACTTGTGCGAACGTCTGCTGGACGACGGTCATGAGGTGATTTGCCTTGACAACTATTTCACGGGTCGTATGGTGAATGTCGCTCACCTGCGCGATAACCGGAACTTCGAGCTCATTCGCCACGACGTGACGGAACCGATTTTGCTGGAAGTGGACCGCATCTTTAATCTCGCGTGCCCCGCGAGCCCCATTCATTACCAGTTCAACCCGGTAAAGACCATCAAGACGAGCGTGATGGGCGCTATCAATATGCTTGGCATGGCGAAGCGTGTGAAGGCCCGTATTCTGCAGGCTTCCACCAGCGAAGTCTACGGTGATCCGGCTGTTCACCCGCAGACCGAAGACTACTGGGGCAACGTGAACCCGATCGGTATCCGCAGCTGCTACGACGAAGGCAAGCGCGTTGCTGAAACGCTCTTTATGGATTACCACAGGCAAAATAACGTGGACATCCGCATCGTGCGTATTTTCAATACGTACGGCCCGCGCATGCTTATGAACGATGGTCGCGTGGTGTCGAACTTTATTGTGCAGGCGCTCAAGGGCGAAGATCTCACGATTTACGGCGACGGCAGCCAGACCCGCAGTTTTTGCTATGTGGATGACCTCATCGAAGGTTTTGTGCGCATGATGAACCAGGACAAGATTATTGGACCCGTGAACATCGGGAACCCTGGCGAATTTACAATGCTTGAACTTGCGAAGGAAGTGCTTGACCTCACCGGTTCCAAGAGCAAGATTGTGTACAAGCCGCTTCCGGGTGACGACCCGAAGATGCGCCGCCCGAATATCGACCTCGCCAAGTCCGCACTCGGTTGGGAACCGACAATCCCGCTGCGCCAGGGTCTCGAGAAGACGATTGTCTACTTCGAGGAACTGCTCAAGGGCGAGCGCTAACAGTTTGCAGATACTAGGACTTGTCATGCCCGGCTTGACCGGGCATCTTTGTTTCTTTCAATAGAATTATTTGCTGCCTACGATTTTGCAGATGGGGCAGTTTTCGGGCTTGTGACCCATAGCCTTGCAGTACGTGCGCCCGAAGTAGATAATCTGCAGGTGGCGTTTTTCCCATTCTTCCTTCGGGAAAATTTTCTTGAGGTCGGCCTCGGTCTGTTCCACGCTACTGCCGTCCGATAGTCCCCAGCGCTTGGCTAGGCGGTGGATGTGCGTATCGACGGGGAAGGCGGGAATCTTGAAGATGTGGCTCATCACGACGCTTGCCGTCTTGTGGCCTACGCCGGGGAGTGATTCGAGTTCTTCGAATGTGCGGGGGACTTCACCGCCGTGTTTCTCGACGAGCGTTTTCGACAGGTTGTAAATGTTCTTGCTTTTCGTGTTGAAGAATCCGCACGGCTTGATGATTTCTGCAATCGCGTCGATGCCGAGCTTGACCATGGCGGCGGGCGTTTTCGCTTTCTTGAACAACACCTTCGTTACCTGGTTCACGCGGATGTCGGTGCATTGCGCGCTCAATACGACGGCGACAAGCATCGTGTAGGCGTTTGAGTAGTCCAGCGGAATCGGCGGGTTCGGGAAGAGTTCGTCCAGCTTTTCGCCGATGAACTTGATCTTGTCCGTTTTTTTCATGTCCTGCGCCTCCTTTCGTCTTTCGTCTGTAGCGAGCCGCATTGCGACGCAGCGTACTTTCGTCTAGTTTAGTCGCAGTCGCGCGTGAAGTCTTGTTGCATGTTGAAGCTGGGCATGTCGTCGGTCGGGTGGCCGACTTCGACGGCGGGGACGCCTGCGTATGTCGTGTGCGGCGGAACGTCGCAGAGCACAACCGCGCCCGCGCCAATCTTCGCGCAGTCGCCGATGTGGATGTTGCCGAGCAGCTGGGCGTGTGCGCCGAGCATCACGCCGTTCCCGATTTTCGGGTGACGGTCGCCGACTTCGTTGCCGGTACCGCCGAGCGTCACGCCGTGCAAGAAGCTCACGTTGTTGCCGACGACGGCAGTTTCGCCGATGACGATGTTTGTCGCATGGTCAATCAACAGGCCGTGCCCGATTTTTGCCGCCGGGTGAATGTCCATACCGAACTTGCGGCTCACGATGTTCTGGAGCATCTTGGCGGGGAAGGGGCGGTTCTCCGTCCAGAGGGCGTGCGCCACGCGGTAGGCCTGCAGACCCTGGAAACCCTTGAACAGCAGGAGCGGTTCGAGGTAGCTGGTGCAGGCAGGGTCGCGGAGTACGGTTGCGTTCAGGTCCTTGCAGGCGGAAACGAGCAGTTCGGGGTACTTGATGTACAGCGCGTTGAACATCTTCTCGAGTTCCGCACGGTCGATGACTTCGCCCGCGAGTTGACAGGCGAGCGTTACGGATAGCATGTCGGCAAAGTTCTTGCGGCTCAACACCTGCTCTTCGAGCATGAGCTTCGAGAGCGGTTCGTTGGCGGCTAGTTCCGAGGCCTCGTCGCGGAGGCGCTTTTCCATTTCTTCGACTGTCATAGCGAATGCAAATATAGAAATTTGCGGCGGCTGCGGTCTAGCAGGCGAGTTTAATGAGCGCGCGGGCCGGGATGTGGAACCATCCGGGCCTGAACTCGAGTTCGTAGCAGGCTTCGTAAACGGCCTTTGCTAGGATATACGGGGTGGCTGCACGCTCGAGGGTGTCGAGGTCGATTTGCGCGTTGCCTGCATCTACGTGCGCGGCTTGTGCGTAGCCTTCAAGAAACGCGCGTTCGCATGCGGTGCAGTCGAACCCGGATGTTGCTTCCGCGTACTGGAAACTGCGCAACATGCCTGCGACATCAACAAGTGGGGAGCGGAGTGCCCTGCGGTATTCGAGCGTGCGGGAGGGTTCGCCTTCAAAATCGAGAATCTTGAAATCTGCGGCGGCAACCAGCACCTGCCCCAGGTGGTAATCCCCGTGGATGCGCTGCGGTGCGAACAACTCGCTGCCGGTTGGCGCTCCGAACGCATCTTTCGCCATGCGCTTGAGTTTCGGCAAAGTCGCTTTCACCTTTTCGGCGAGTTCGCGCATTTCACTGCCCGTTGCGCAGTTCAAAAGATGTTCCAATTTGTCAAATGGTATTTCGGGATTCTGCGCAGGCGTGCCCGGGAGTCCCCTGAGGGCGCGGTGCATCTTCGCAGTCGCTATCCCGAGTGCCTCGGCGCACGGCGCGTCCATCACGCCGTTGAAATACGCCCACGCATCCTGCATGCCGGTTGCACGTTCCTCGAGAATCCCGAGGGTGTAGCGTTTCCCCGTGGCATCTGCGTAGTAGCATGTGCCGTAGAGCTGTGGGCTCACGCCGGAGCGTTTGCGGTCGAGTTGTTCCATGATTTCGACTTCGGGGTGAATGCCCGGTAAAAGCCTGCGGTACAGCTTGAAGAAAAAATGCTTGGATGCGAATGCGGAATTGCTCTGCTCGGCATCGAGCGGGGCTATATTGAAAAGTTCGTGCAGGGAAACATCTACGGGGAAATGCTCTGTCTGCATGAACATAAACTCGCCGGATTGCGTGCCGTATCTTGCCTTCTCGCACGAAAACACGTCGTAGAAAAAGTCTGTAGTGCGGGTCTCGTCTTCAATGACGGCGTAGAGGTCGGACTCGCAGTTTTCGCTTGCGGCAAAGTTCACGCGGACGATGGAAAGAAACGTTTCCCCGATGGCGACGCGGTCCACGGTCTCGATGGAATCGATCTTGCGTCCCTTTCCCATGAACCAGCGCTTGCTTGCGATATCTTGCATGCTATCCATGCTTTGAAAAATAGCAATAGAACTATTTCCGGGCTGTCAGTGCAGGGAAATATCCCTGCGTGCGGAGTGTCGCGAGAATCTTGAGCTTGTTTTCGAGCGGTTCGGCGGGAAACCCGTCCACCACGAACTGCGGAATCCGTTTTTGCGGCTTGAATTGCGGCGGCACATCACTGTAGTCGCCGAGTTGCCAGGCACAGAGCATCTTTGCGAGGAACTGTTCCCAGGGGAAAACATCTTTCGGGGTGAGGTAGAACCTGGCGGGCTTCTCGTAATCGCGGGCGTCGAGCAGGAGCGTGCCGTCCCTATAACATGCAAGAAGCGCAGCCTGCCTCTCTTTCATCTGAGTGGCGGGCTGCGCGGGAATAGTCAGAACGAGTTGCATTCGGCGCGGGCGTTATGCAGCGAGGACTTCGCGTTGGATTTGCATGTACTGGTAGCTGGAAATCAGCGTAATTTTCAGAATCAAATCGCGGGCAAGTCCGGCTTTGATGAGGGCCCTAGCGTAGTTCAGCTTGTTCATGTCTGGTGATGTCATAGGAACCTCTGGGTGTTTTTGTTTTACATCCAGAAAATAGAATATTTTTGTGGCAAAAGCATGTCATTTTTTTTGGTAAGAAACAATGTGTAAAGTCTATCACACACTCCCCTTTTGCAAGAAAAATATAATCTGTTGATAAATAAGGAGTTACGAAACTGGTGCTCCAAAGTGTATTATTCCAGCCTAAAATCGCGCTGTGATTTATGTCACGCGTCAGATGCTTTTCAGGACGGGAAAACTCTCGCGGTAGCGGAGGAGCGGTTCGATTTCGATGCGTGCGGACACGATACATTCCGTATTGGAATCGGCCTTCGCGACAATGTTTCCGAACGGGTCGATAATGCGTGAATGCCCATTGTATTTGCTATCGGCGGTGACGCAGTTGACGGCGACGACATAGGCCTGGTTCTCGATGGCGCGCGCCTGCAATAGCGTATCCCAGTGCAGGATTCTTTCGGCAGGCCAGGCGGCCTGCACGGTCAGGAGGTTCGCTCCCGCCTTGACCGCATCGCGGTAGAGCTCCGGGAATCGTAGGTCGAAACAGATGGTCGGCGCTATGTTCCATTCCTGTATTTTAAACAAACTAATGTCCTGCCCGGCGGTGAATTTTTCCTGCTCCATGAAGAAGGGCTTCCGCTTGTCGTAGCTTGCGTATTCGTGCGGGTTTCCGGACAGGTAGACGCTTGCGTGGTTCGCGAGCGAAGGGCCTTTGCGCGATATCCCTGCGCCCATGACGGCGCACCCTGTCTGGCTTGCGAGTTTGTTCAAAAAACTTGCCGTTTCTCCGCTTGATTCGTCGGAAAAGTCTTCGGCGGCCCTCTCGGGGTGCAAGGGAAGGTAGCCTGTGGCGAACATTTCGGGCAGCACGATGAGCCCGGGAACGGAATCCTCGGTTCGTTTGCGGATTTCGCGGGTGAGCGTTTCGACCTTTTCGAAATTCCTGGCCTTGTCGTTCGGCGCGATTTCCATCTGCACTAGAAAAATATCGAGCATACGCAGAGAAATATAAAATTTGGTGGACTGCGGCGGCATAAAATTCTAATTTAGTATCCATGAGATTTCGATCCCTGCTCCTTATAGCCCTGTTCCTGGCGGCGAACCTGTTTGCGGCGACCCCTACGCCTGTCGTGGGCGTGGTCCTCGAAATGGGTTCGGACCTGCCGCTTGACGGAGTTCAGATTACCTACCGCTCCGGCAAAAAACTCGGCAAGACATCCTCGAATGGACGTTTCGAATTTACCGTGGATTCGAAGAACGCGTCGCTTGTTTTCCAGAAGGAAGGCTACGACAGCGTGTATGTGGACCTGCAGGATTTTGCGGACCTGCTCGACATGGTCGTGACGCTCTCGACCGACCTCCGCGACCTCGGTTCGAGTACGATTGTGGGTGGCGGCGAACCGGAGAAGTGGGAACCGCAACGCAAGGTGTCGGTCGATAAGCTCGAAGATGCGGCGGGCATGCGCTTTGACTTGACGGAACACCTGGGGCAGATGCCGGGAATTTCCGGGCAGAAGGATTTCAGCAGCGCGCTCTACTACGACGGCTCCCGCGCGGGCGACGTGGCCTACCACCTGGGGCGGCTCCGCATCCCGAACATGCGCCACCTCGATGTCGGGTTCCCCGGCAACCTTTCGGTGGTGAACCCGCACATACTGAGCGGCATCGAGATTCATGACCACTACGGCAGCGGTCCGATCGGCCAGGGTCTTGCAACTTCGGTGCAGTATATTCCCGAGCAGACGAAGGGCGAGTGGGGACTCAAGGGGGCTGCGGGCCTCACGGTGCAGGAAATCCAGTTCGATTCCCCGTTCCTTTTCTGGGACAGCTTCCGTTTCGCGTTCCGCAGGCTCGATGGCGAGATGCTCAAGAACCTGGGCGAAAAGTTCTTCACCGAATTCAGGAAGCGCGATGGCGACTGCGTGGATGATTGTCGCGTGAAATCCTCCGACCCCTTCGATCTTTCGGCGATGGATTTCTATGCACAACTTAACGGCTCCGATTCAATGGGCAACACCTGGGCGCTCCGGGCCCTGTACAGTACCGACGAATACTCCATCAGCCAGGACACGACTACTGCGTACGATCAGGTGAACGAAGTCGACATCATCAAGGGGAACCAGGATTACCTGGTCATCGGAGCGGAATACAATTCCAAGTTCGGGACAAGCCTGCATGCGGGATTCGTGCGCGAAAACGTGGGCGACACCCTGCAGGATACGACCGGATTCCGCAACTCCGTCTCGTCGAGGGAGATGGCTGCCTTTATCGACGCCTACGAGATGACGCATACGGTCATTAGCGCCGGTGCGGACAAGGAATTCAAGGCGAAACTGCTCGGTTCCAAGGTGAGCGGTGCCCTGCTCTATGAGCAGCATTTTGTCGACCGCAGTTACCTGGACTTTGGAGGCAAGCAGGAAGACGACTATACGACGGGTGTGCTTTCGGGCGTGAGCCGCTTTGACTGGAAGTCGGATTATTCGCAGACAATCTTTTCGCTCGGTGCGGTGGCCGACGCTATTGACCACAATGCGCGCCCGACGGTCTCGCTCGATTTCGAGAAGAACCTGAGCGAAAAGGATTCCACGTATTGGCGCCTGTTCAGCAGCGCGGCCTACCGCAGTGACTGGAAATACCTCTACGATGACGGAAACCTGACGGGAAGGCTTGAAACGGGCGCTTCGGCGAAGGTGGGACTTGGCTACAATTCCAAGTACCTGATTGCGCGGGCGAGCGGCTTTGGCCGCTACTACTTCGACCCGGTGCTGCCCCTGCCCAAGGCCTATGCGCAGTACAGGGACATTACTCCCGTGGAATTCGCCTGGGTGCTCGGTGCGAATGCGAAGGTGGATTGGAAGACTTCGCACCATTTCTCGATGTCAACGAACGTGAGTTCCGTCTATGGCGAATACGAACTCGAAGGTACCGGTTCGCTCCCGTGGGAAGCGAATTCGAGATTCGATATCGTTTCGCATTTCCGCTACTACCCGCGCAAGGATTCGCTGTTCTCGATTATCCTCACGCACCATGCGGCGTTGCACCGTCCGCTCTATTTTTACGATATCAAGCCCTCGGACCAGGAAAACCAGATACTCGGGACGCGCAGGCTCCGCGACCTGGAGGAATTTACCGATTTCTTCCGTACGGATGTGCGCGTGAATCTCGATATTGTCCGCGACAAGGGTTGGTTCCGCAAATCCAGATTCTACCTGGAACTGGATAATTTGTTCGGGAACCTCGACGTGGATGCGCTCAAGTTCCTGGGTTCCGAGAACGCCCGCGAACGTTCCTGGGTCACGAAGGACGGCGACAAGAATTCGGAAAATGGCTACAGGCTCGAACCGTTCATGGCGAAGGGCATGGGACTGTACTTCCAGTTCGGCGTGGAAGTGCTGCTTGGAATATGATGAAAGCGCTGCTTTTTTGTCTGTCGCTCCTTGCAGCGTCGGTGATGGCGCACGAGACGGACGCCAGGTTCGAACCGCCGAAGCCGAAGGAACCGAAGCGCTTTTGTGCGGAGGTCCAAAAGTGGATCGAATACGCATCGTCTAACAAGGACCTCGTGGAAATAACCAATGAACCCCTGCTTGTCATGGACTTGCGCTACGGAACTTTCAACAACGTAACGGGGCACGACCTGTATTGCGGCGAGCAGAGGGCCTTTGTCCACAGGGATGCCTACGCAAAACTCAAGAAGACCTTTGCCATCATGGAAAAGGAGATGCCCGGCTCGAAGCTCGTGATTTTCGATGCGGCGCGCCCCATTTATGCGCAGGCAGCGCTCAAGAAAACGGTGCAGGGGACTCCGTACACCAACTTCGTTTCGTCGGCGGTGAGGGGCGGCCTGCACAACTACGGCTTGGCGCTGGACCTGAGCATTACCGATAGCACGGGGACGCCGCTCGACATGGGAACGGATTTCGATTCGTTTGAACGCTGCGCGGGCGCGGTAGGTGAGGCGGATGCGCTCAAAAGCGGGCGCCTGACGCAGGAACAGGTTGACAACAGGAACAAGTTGCGTCGTATCATGAAGGCCGCCGGCTGGGTGATGCTGAAACACGAATGGTGGCACTTCAACGCCTACACGAGCACTTATACGCGGGAACACTACAAGCTGTTCCCGATGTAAGGCGGCTATTTCGTTGCTTTAGCGTCAAGCCTTGCTTGAACCTCGGCAATCTGTTCTGCGGGAAACCCCATGTCTTTCAGGATGCCAATAGCATCTGCATGACCTTTGGATTCGCCACGAGCTTCACCTTTAGCCTCAGCAGCAATGATCTTTCCGGCGGCCCAGCATTCGTAATCTTCCTTCGTCGTCATGCCATGCTCCTGTGCTTTCAAATAATATAACTAAACCATCTCCGTAAACGCAAGCCCCTGCCGTTGCGGACTCGCCTACCTATAAAAACGATCAAAACGCGAAAATGTTTCGTTTTGGCCGTTTTTTTTACGGGAGAGCCTTGATACTGGCGCGCTTCAGGCGGTCGTTCAGGGCGATGCCGATTCCCTTGTTGGGTATCGGGTCCACGAGAATCAAGTCGTAATCGGGCGTATCCAGGTCGTGCATGTAGGCGTATAGCCTTGCGGTCGCCTCGGTCATATCACCCGTTGCAGACAAGTTCACTGTGGCGGGGATTGCTCCGGCCTGGTTACCGAACGCGATGCGTACGGTTCGCTCCGGCAGCTTGTAGCCTGCGGGTACTTCGCCGAAGTACAGCGGCACCTGCGGGCGGTAATGCGTGTCGCACTGGCCCGGTGCCTGCATGGCCTGCCCGGGCTTGGATGTGGATTCCTTGACGGCGACATTGCCGAGAACCTTCGCGAACATCTCGGGCGTAATCGCACCCGGGCGCAGTACCGTGGGCGTTTTTCCCGCGAGCGATATGATGGAGCTTTCAACCCCGACGCTGCAGGGGCCGCCATCGACGATGCCCGCGATGCGGTCGGCGAGTTGCGCAGCCACGTGTTCCGCGGTGGTGGGGCTCACGTGCTTGAACAGGTTTGCGCTCGGGGCCGCAAGCGGGAGTCCCGATTCCTTGATAATCGCCTGCGCTACGGGGTGGCTCGGGAACCTTACCGCCACCGAGGGCAGCCCGCTCGTGCAAAGGTCGGGGATGCAGTCCTTCTTGGGGAGGATGATGGTCATCGGCCCGGGCCAGAAGGCTTCTGCCAGCCGGTATGCGGCATCGGGAATATCGCGGGCGACGTTCTCCAGTTCCGCGATGTCGGCAATATGCACGATAAGCGGGTCGAACGTGGGCCGTTCCTTCGCGGCGAAAATCTTCGCGAGCGCTTCGGGATTGTATGCGTTCCCCGCAAGCCCATAGACGGTCTCTGTCGGGATGGCGACCACTTCGCCTTCCTTGAGGAGCCTGGCGGCTTCTGAAACGCTTGTCCAAGGGGGGAACTTCATTATGGCACAAAAATAGAAAAGGGATGGCGGTTGTGCCATCCCTAAATCCTGTTTCGTTGCTTACCGCGCTTTATGCTGGATTGCTCGGTGCTGCGGGTTCGTCCTTGCGGCCGAACGCGAACACCTTGTCGCATGCTCCGTTGAAGCGTTTCCAGACCTTGTCGCTCTGCTCGCGCGGCACTGCTCCCACGTCCTTCCACAGGCGGCGCAGGTGCTTGACCTTGTTCATGGCCTCGCCGACGGTCGCGTCGCTCAGGCCTTCGAGGAGGGCTTCTGCCTGTTCGCAGAGCAGCACCTTCTTCTGGAGGTTGTTCTGGCGGGCCTGTTCCTGGATGTCGAGCTGGTCGCGGCGGCGGGTGAAGAAGTCGTCGCAGGCTTCGCGGAACGCCTTGTAGAGTTCCGTATCCTCGATGCCGCAGGAACCGATGGTGCGCCAGTCCTTCTGGAGGTCGCGCACGGCGTCGGCCAGCTGGTTGCTGCCAGCGCTTTCGGCAAACTGCTTCACCTTCTCGATCATTTCCTGCTTCTGAGCCTTGATCTTGGCGAGCTGCTTGCTGAGGGCCTCGTCGGTCGCGGCCTGGGCCGAGATGAACTGGTTCATCTTGCTGTTGAAGCGTTCGTTGATGCTCTCGATGGATTCCTTCGGAATCATGCCGATGGACTTCCATTCCTCGTCGATGGCCTTGACCTGTTCAACGACTTCGGGCGTAATGTTGCTTACGTCGATGGTGTCGAGCTTGTCGCAAAGGGCCGTTTTCTTGGTGAGGTTTTCCTGCTTGGAGGCGTCGAGCGTCTCGAAGTGGGCGCGCTTCTTTTCGAAGAAGGAGTCGCATGCCTTGCGGAAGCGTGTCCAGACTTCTTCGGACTTGCTCTTGGGCACGGGCCCTGTCGCCTTCCACATGTCCTGCAGTTGCTTTAACTTATTCGAAGTTGCGTTCCAGTCGGAAGATTCCTGCAGCGCCTCGGCCTGTTCGCAAAGCTTGAGCTTCTTTTCGAGGTTCGCTTCGCGGTTCTGGTCTTCCTGCTTGAGGCTTTCCTTGTACTGGGCGAAGAATGCACCGGTCGATGCCTTGAAGCGCTCCATGAGGGCGTTCAGGTTTTCCTTGGGTACCATGCCGATGTTCTTCCAGGATTCCTGGATCTCCTGCATGGCCTTGTACTTGTCCTTCCAGAACATCTCGGTGTTTGCGACAAGTTCGTCTACCTTCTGGCAGAGGGCTTCCTTGTCGGCGAGGTTCTTGACGCGTTCGGCCATGCGCTCTTCGATGAAGGGGGCGCAGTTCTGCTTAATCTGTTCGAACAGGGTCTGGAACTTGTCGCGGAATTCGGTAAACTTCGCGGCGGAGACGGGACCGATGTTCTTCCACTTGTTGCTGTATTCGCGCAGCTTGTCGAGGACATCCTGGCTGCCGGGCTCCTTCGCGAGCATTTCCATCTCTTCGAGGACGGTGGCACGGTCTTTTTCGTTGTGCCAGGATTCCCACTGGCGCATTTCCTGGAAGCGTTCGGTGGCGGACTTGTATTCGAGCCACAGGTCGTGGTACTTGAACTTCTGCTCGCCGACAATCGTCTTCCATTCCTGGAAGGCTTCGCGGAGCTTCTGGCTGATGACCTTGAAGTCGTCGTTTTCGTCGAACGACTTGACGCGGTCGATGAGGGCGCGGAGCTTGGCGGAATTTTCTTCGAAGGTCTTTTGTGCGGAATCCTCGAATGCGGAAATCTTTTCCTTGAGCTTGTTGCGCAGCGAATTGTAGGTCTGCAGGATTGGGTCTTCACCTTCGAGCAGCGGGAGCTTCTCCCAGTCGCGGACGATTCCGTGGAGGTGCTTGGAAGTGGTTTCGTTTGCGTCGGTGTCGGCGAGAGCGCGGAGCATGTCGAGCAGCTGGGTGCGTGCCTGGGTCTCGTCCGTCGCCGCTGCAGGGTTTTCGCCTTCGGCAGGCTGATCCTGCTTCTTGAGCTCCTGGCTGCGAACGAGTGCCAGGTTGAAACGCTTCACGCTTGCGGCATCCATGATGGATTTCTGTGCGTTCCATTCGTCGATGATTTCGGCGATGCGGTCTGCCTTTTCGGCGGCGTTCTCGCTATCGAGGATGCTTTCGACTTCTTCGAGCGTCTGGGTGAGGTGCGTGCGCTTTTCTGCCTTTTCGGCTTCAGCCTTTTCGGCGGCGATACGTGCTGCGTCGGCCTCGTTCACAAACTTGATGAAACTTGCGTAGATTTCGTCGAGGGTCGCCTGGTCCGGACCCATGCCCAAGGTCCTAGCTTCCTGCATCAGGGCGTCGAACTGCGGCTTGACGGCGAGCGGATCCTTCTGGGCGGCGAAATGGTGGGCCTGCTGGACGAGCGCGTTCCTCTTGCCGGCAAGGAGAGCTGCAGCCTTGCGGCCGCCGTCTTCGGTTTCCCTCTTGACGCGGAGCTTCTCGGCGGCAATTTTACGGACGGAGGAATGCTTGGAATTCTTGGAGATGTCGGTGAGCGAAGCTTCGGACTCGATGCGTTCGACGGCAGCCTTCGCGATGTCTTCCTTGGCGTCCCTGTTCGCGGCGAGGACGAGCACGTTCACCTTGCCCGTCTTCTTGATGAGTTCGAGGCGGAGCTCGGAACTGGGCAGGGACTTGGCGAGTTCGTCGGCGTAGCGCGTGTCTTTCAGTTCGTCGATGAAATGGAGGACCTCTTCGTTTGCGGGTTCGCGGAAATCCTTGAGCTTCTTGGCGACCTCTTCGAAGTAGCGCGTTTCAGCCAGGCGGCGGATGCCGGCCTCGCTGTCCTTCTTCGAAATTGCAGCGAGTGACGGGATAATCGTCAACTTCTTTACGGCTGCGGTCCTTACGCTACTATCATCATCGGAAAGGGCGATTCGTTCCAGGGTGCTCTGTTCGCGCGGATCCATCTCGGTGACGGCCTCCATGCGCTTTTCGGGGTTGGAATTCTGCCATTTCGGTTTAAATGCGTCCAATAAGCTCATAAAAATCTCCAATAGGTGGACGAACCGGTTAAGGTTCGTATATCATAATCTAAATAAAAAGATAAGAGAACGTTTAAGAAAATGGCGATTTTTTGGCAATAAAGGGGGCTGAAATAGGGCTGTCTTTACCTATCTTTGGGGGTAAAATGGCAAAACGCATACCCAAAACGGAAGCGCCCGAGCAAATTCGGGTCAAATGCGCCCCGGAAACCCTGGAGCGGTTCTGCGAGGTCTATATCCCGCAGGCGCCCTCCGTCTATACCTACGGGGTGCCCTCCGGGCTGTTCGCTGGCCCTGAAATCCGGCGGGGGAGCGTGGTCTGGGTGCAGTTTGCCACACGCAAGGCGCCATCGCTTGCGGTTGTCGCGAAGGTGCATGCGGAAAGGCCCGCGTTCAACGTGCGGTGCGCCTACCCGCATGCGTCGGGCTACGTTTTTAGCGAACGGTACATGGAATCGCTCGAGTGGGTGGCACGTTATTATATATGCACACCGATGAAGGCGCTGGATGTCTTTTGGCCTGCCGATTTCGGGAAGTATCTCGATGCGCTTGCGGCGCGGGAGACGGAACGTTCTGGCGAGGAAGGTGCGGCTGCCCAGATGCCCGCGCGCCCCGACGTGCCTCCGCTTACCGACGAACAGCGGGTGGCGCTCGACTCGCTCGTGTCCGACCTTTCGGGTACGGGCTTCCGGGGCTCGCTCTTGCATGGCGTGACCGGTTCGGGCAAGACGCGCGTGTACCAGGAACTTGCCTACGAGGCGTTGTGCCGTGGCAAGAAGGTCTTGATTCTCGTTCCCGAAATCGGGCTCACCCCGCAGACGGCGGGCCGGTTCGAGGACTTTTTGCGGGTGCCCGTGCACGTGCTGCACTCGGCGCTCTCCGCCCCGAAGCGGCGCGAATCCTTCGTCTCGATTCTGGAAGGGAGCGCGCGTGTGGTTCTCGGGACCCGGAGCGCGATACTTGCACCGTTCGATTTCGATGTCGTCATTCTCGACGAGGAGCACGATTCCTCATTCAAGCAGCAGGACCCCGCCCCGCGCTACCATACCCGCGAACTCGCGTTCCACCTGGCCTACAAGTACGGGGCGCTCGTGGTACTCGGGAGTGCGACCCCGTGCATCGAGACTTTCCATAACGCAAGTACAGATAAATTAAAATACCTCAAGTTGCAGAAACGCGCGACGTCGGCGAGCCTGCCCGAGGTGAGCATCGTCGATATGGGGAAGGTCCGCCAGCAGAAGGGAATCCTCATGTCGCCCGATTTGCGCGACGCCCTCGTGAAGTGCGTTGCGGATGGCGACCAGGCGATTGTGCTCATGAACCGTCGCGGGTATTCCAAGGTCCGCATTTGCGGGGAATGCGGCGAGACGCTCTACTGCAAGAACTGCCATGTGCCGCTCGTTTACCACAGGCAGTACAATTCCCTGCTGTGTCACTACTGCGGGCTGCTTTACCCGGTGAACACGCCGTGTCGTGCCTGCGGGGCCGAAACATACGAGTTCGTCGGTGGAGCCATCGAAAAGCTTGAGGAAGAAATCCTGGAGTGGGTGCCGGATGCAAAGATTGTGCGCATGGACCGCGATACCACGCAGAACGTGGGCTCGGTCGAGAAGATTCTGGAATCGTTCCGGAAGGGCGAATACAACATTCTGCTCGGCACGCAGATGGTCGCGAAGGGCCATGATTTTCCGGGCGTGAAACTCGTGGGCGTCGTGGGTGCCGACAGCGGTTTCGGGATGCCCGATTTCCGCAGTACGGAGCGGCTGTTCCAGTTGCTGAGCCAGACGGCGGGGCGAGCGGGCCGTGCCGGGGGTACGGGCCGCGTGCTAATCCAGACGCAGAACCCGAACGAGCCGGTGATGAACTTCGCGCTCCACCACGATTTTGCGGGCTTTGCCGAGATGGAAACCCGCGACCGCAAGGATGCATTCTATCCGCCGTTCTGCAAAATGGTGGAGGTCTCCTTCGGGAGCCGTGACGAGGGCGCCCTGCGCGATGCTGTCGCCCGCGTGGAAGCGCTTTGCCGCGCCGAAAAGAGCCTGATGGTCATGGGCCCGGTGGATGCGTTTATCCCCGTGGTGCAGAACGTTCGCTGGGTAAAACTGTACCTGAAGTCGAACGACCTCTCGGCGGTGCGCCGAATCCTTTCGCCTGTCGTGAACGCGCCGAAACCCGTGTTCCCTGGCGTGGATATCAAGGTGGAAATCGAATAAAGAAAGGGTCCCGGTAAAAACCGGAACCCTGTTTTGAAATTGCGCGCGATGTATTAGCCGCAGTAGAAGTACGTCTTCACGAGCTTCTGCATGGCGGTCTTGGACTTCGTGACCTGGGCGCGGAGCGTCTTGTCCTTGAAGGCCTTGAGCTGGGCCATGATGCCGTCGATCATGGCGGGGCTGAACACGCCGAATTCCTCGTACACCTTCCTCTGCTTGGCAAGGCAGTCGGCAGATGCCCAGCAGCTGTCCGGCAGAGTGTCGAGCTTGCTCAACAGCTTCGCGTTTTCCTTCTTGTGGATGTTCACGTTCACGTAGGTCTGTTCGGCCACCTTCAGGCCGTCCTTGAGGGAGAGGCCGTAGCGGCAGGCGACGCAGAGGCCGGCCATGAGCAGGTACACGTTGGCGGATGCATCCGGGGAACGCATTTCCACGGTCTGCTTCTGGTGCGTGTCGTAGCTCGTGCCCTTCTCGTTCGGGTTCGCGATTTTGCAGAGGTCGGTCTTCGATGCCCAGCCGAGCGGTACGCGCACGAGCACGGAACGGTTGCGGTCGCCCCAGCACACGTTGGTCGGGGCTTCCTGGTGGGGCACCAGGCGCAGGTAAGATGTCGGGTTCTGGTTGCCGAACGCGGTGATGGACGGGGCGAGTTTCATCATGCCGGCGATGGCGCGGCGGGCGGTTTCGCTGATGACGCCGTTCTTGAGCATCTGGTTGTTGCCGTCCTTCATGATGCGCATGTGGATGTGAAGGCCCGAACCCGCCTTGCCAACGGTAATCTTCGGGGCAAACGTCACGTCGAGGCCGAGCTGTGCGCCGAGGTTACGGATAATCCACTTGGCGATGGTGAGCTGGTTGGCGGCATCTTCGGCGGCGCAGGGGAGGAACTCGATTTCGTTCTGCTCGTAGAGCTTGCCGTCTTGCGTGAAATTGCCCACTTCGCTGTGGCCGTACTTGATCTGGCCGCCCGCCTGTGCAATGTAGAGCATGCACTGCTGGCGGAACTCGTTGAACTTCGCGAACGGTGCGGATTCGTGGTAGCCCTTCTGGTCCACTGCCGGGAATTCGCCCATGTCGTCGGCAATCACGTAGTATTCCAGTTCGCCCATGGCCTGGAATTCCATGCCGGTCTCCTTCTTGAAGGCTTCGCATGCCTTGTGGAGCGTGTATTCCGGGGAAGATTCCAGCGGCTGTCCGTCCTTGTTGAAGAAGGAGCAGAGCAGGCAGAGGGTCGGGAGTTCCGCAAACGGGTCCATGAATGCGGAGGAGAATTTCGGCACCACGTAGAGGTCGGAAGAAGAGGCCTCGATGTAGCTGAACAGCGAGGAGCCGTCCACGCGTTCGCCGCAGCTGAGGATTTCGTCCAGGTAGTCGGCATCGTTGATGACGAAGTTGAGGGTCTTGAGACGGCCGTCTCCGCCTGCATACATGAAGTTCAGGTGGCGGATGCCGTTGTCGAAGATGTACTTCTTGATATCTTCCTTGGTGAATTTGTCACGGGGTTTCTTGAGGGCCGTGACGAGCGCGTTAGCGGAATAGGAGGTAGATGCCATTTATTTTCCTTTTTTGTTGTTTTTTCGTTTTTTGAAAATATTGCTGTCTACAATCTACCATTTTTCTTACAAAAAAGAAAACACTATACGAAAAATTTTTTCATATAGTGTAAAATTAGGTCATTTTGTAATTATTTACGCTAAAACGCCGAAATTGCCTACGAGGGAGAACCCCTCCCTAGTCGTTATTTTCTCTTCTTTTTGACCTTAGGCGGCGTATAGTTAGACCCAATCTGGCCGCCGTTGTTCTGCTTGCGGGCCATGTCGCCCACCTTCTTGAACATTTCCTTCATGTCGTCGTATTGCTTGAGCACGGCGTTCACGCGCGAAATCTCGGTGCCCGAACCCTTCGCGATGCGGTTCTTGCGGCTTCCGTCCAGAATCTGCGGCTTCTTCCTTTCCTTCGGGGTCATGGAGCTGAGGATGGCTTCCACATAAACTAACTGCTTCTCGTCAATCTGGTCGAGCGGTAGTTTGTTCAAACCCGGGATGAGCCCGAGGATATCCTTGATGCGGCCGAGCTTCTTGATGGTGCGGAGCTGGTTCAGGAAGTCGTTCAGGTCGAACGTGTTGTTGAGAATCTTCTTCTTGAGGTCCTTCGCATCCTTTTCGTCAATGACCTGCTGTGCCTTTTCCACGAGGCTCACTACATCGCCCATGCCGAGAATGCGGCTCGCCATGCGGTCGGGGTGGAACAGTTCGATGTCGGGGAGTTTTTCGCCCACGCCGATAAAGCATATGGGCACGCCCGTCATCTTCTTGATGCTGAGGGCCGCACCGCCGCGGGTGTCGCCGTCCATCTTCGAGAGGCACACGCCCGTAAACGAGAGGCGCTGCCAGAAGGTCTCGGCCACGTTCACCGCTTCCTGACCGATCATCGCGTCGGCCACGAACAGGATTTCGTCGGGGTGGACGGCTTCCTTAGCTTTCTCGAGTTCCTGCATCAGCTCTTCGTCAATCTGCAGGCGGCCCGCGGTATCGTAAATCACGAGGTCGAAGCCGTTGTCCTTGGCGTACTGGTAACCGTGCTTGATAATTTCCACCGGGTCGCCCTGGCCTTCTTCGTAGACCGGGATGCCGATAGACTTGCCGAGTACCTGCAATTGCTTGATTGCCGCCGGGCGGTACACGTCAGCTGCCACGAGGAGCGGCTTCCTCTTCTTCTTGCTGCGCATCCAGAGGGCGATCTTGCCGGCGAAGGTCGTCTTGCCGGAACCCTGGAGGCCCGCCATCATGATGCCGACCGGAGCGGGGCCGGAGAGGTTGATTTCTTTGGTTTCGCCACCCATGACGGCCACAAGCTCGTCGTGGATGATTTTCACAATCTGTTGACCGGGGGTCACGGAATTGAGAACCTCGCTACCGAGGGCTTTTTCCTTGACGGCCTTCACGAAGTCGCGGGTCACGTTGAAGTTCACGTCTGCTTCGAGGAAGGCGCGGCGCACTTCGCGCAGCGATTCGGCAACGTTTTCTTCGGTGAGCTTGCCCTGCCCGCGCAGGTTCTTGAGGGTAGATTCTAGAGAGTCGGTCAATTGTGAAAACATAGTAGGCCAAATGTAGCAAAAACGAATTTTCCGTTGGATGGACCGGATGTCCGTGGTGCCTGTTTTTGCCGAAAAATCCCATAAATGTTGCTGTAAGCAATTCGTAATAAGTTATTTTGCGAAAAAACGGGGTTAGTCATTGAAAACAAACTTTATTTGTTATATTTGACGCATCCCCCAAAACCGTTTTTTTATACACCTCAAAAAAACGGAGGGCAGGGCTGCAAGGCCCTGTCTTTTTTTATATTTACGCGCGTTTATGGTCGATGCGATACTGAACAAGTTCTATAGGCCGCCGAAGTTCAAGAAAAACGGTGATGTGAAGGATGTGCTTGTTGTGGCGCTTCCGATGCTCCTGTCGATGTCGTTCGATACCTTCATGACGTTTATCGACAGGTTGTTTCTCTCAAAGCTCGGACCTGCCGAAATGAACGCAGCGCTTGGTGCGGGCGCGGTGCAGCTTGCGCTTACGACCTTTTTTACCGGAGCCATTAGTTACACGACTGCGATGGTGGCGCAACGCCTGGGCGCAAAACGTCAGGGGGACTGTGCGAAGGTCTTTATGCAGGCGCTCTATGTTTCGATAGTCGCGGTGCCGCTTTTGTATTTGACCATCCCCATTGGGCACTGGGTGTTTGGACTCGAACACCTGTCGGCCGACCAGCTGGAATATCAGAAAACTTACTTCAACATCTTGATGTTTGGCGGCGCCATAACGCTTGTGCGAAATGTGGCCCCTTGCTTTTTTAGTGGCATTGGCGAAACCAAGATTGTAATGCAGGCAGCCTTTGTCGGGATGATCGTGAATGTGGCCTGCAATTTTTTGCTGATATTCGGTTGCGGGCCTATTCCGGCACTGGGCGTTGCAGGGGCCGCTTACGGAACGCTGATTGGCAATCTGGTATCGACTGTTATTTTGTTTGCAAAATTCTGGGGCAGGTCGTGCAATGCCCGCTTTAGCACGCGCCGCTCGTTTGCGTTTAGCGGGGCGCTTACCCGCGAACTTCTGCAGAAGGGGATTCCCTCGGGTGTCGAGATGTTCCTGAACATGTCGGCGTTCCAGATGCTTATTCTCATGTTCCATGCTCTCGGATCGGAATCGGCGACGGCATCCTCAGTCATGTTCAACTGGGACATGGTGGCCTACGTTCCGCTGATGGGGCTCGAAGTCGCATCGACAAGCCTTGTGGGGCGCTACGTGGGAGCGAGGGACGGCGCCGCCGCATCGCGCTCAACTTATTCCGGGTTGAAACTCGGCTGGGGGTATTCCCTCGTCATGGGAATTTTCTTCGTATTCTTGCCGGGAGTGCTGACCGATATATTCAGGCCCGACATGGCGGAGGCATCGTCCGGGGCGATTGCGATTTTCGATGCCGCTCGCCCCATGAGCATCTTCATGCTGCGCATAGCGACCTTCTATATCTTCGTGGAGGTGCTGCTTGTTATCTATGCGGGAGCGCTTCGCGGTGCAGGCGATACGCTGTGGGTGATGTTTGCTAGCGCCATCATGAACTGGTGCGTGGCGGGGGCGCTGTATGTTGCCGCCTACGTCTATCACCTGCCGGCCCATTACGCCTGGATTGCTGTTGTTGCAGTCTACAGTACGGCGCCGATTATTTTCTGGCGTCGTTGGAAGAGCGGCAAGTGGCGCAAGTGCGTGATGGAAAAAGACCGCCCTGCTTCTTAGTCCTTTATCCGTCAAGCGAAATCTCGACGATCTCCATGATTTCTTCGGCGTATTCCAGCTGCTTGGAAAGAATCTTGATTGCGCCAATCTTGATGGACTGCGCGTCGGCTGTCGCATTGCCCGCGAGTTCGCGCGTAAAGAACCGTGCTAGGTTCCAGAAGAATAGGGCGAACATGAGCTTGCCCTGCTCGCGTCCTTCGAAGAGACACTTGGAGTAATGGCGGTAGACGAGGTAGGCGAGTAGTCTCGCGCTTTCTGTTTCCGAGAAGAATCCCTGGTCTTCGAGAATCGTGGAATCCTTATCCAGGCGTCCTGCTTCTTGTGCGGCGTAGACCTTCGCCTTGATGCGTGCAAGAGCCGCGTCCCAGTCGGGGCCGTAGCTTTCCAGTTGCGCTAGGAATTCTACCATGGCGCTTGTGCTTTCGAAAGGTGCGAGCGGTTTGTCGCCTGTGTAGCCGAATGCTTGGTGGAGCCTTTCCTTGAAAGGGATGGATGTGTCGGCGAGCGCCTTGAAAATCTGTTCGCGGGCGAACATCACCTCGTCGCGGACTTCTCTGTCATCTTCGTCCATCTCGTCTTCGGGTTCATCGCATTCCTCGCTTGTGAAGGCGAGCGGGCCTTTGCCTTCGAGCAACAGCCGTGCCGCTTCTTCGCAGCATAAACCCAGTCCACGCTCCATGATGTCGCCGTAGACTTCCACGAACCTCGGATGCTCGCGGCAGATTTCGCAGAGGGCGCCTGCGCCCAAGTGCGTGTAGATCTCGCAGAGGTTTTGCTTGTCCAAGAACGGGCAGCGGTCGCGGGGTAAAAGCTTGAAATGCCCGTCTTCGATGTTTTGGCGCAGCTTGTCGCCAAAAGCCCCTGCCACCTTGCGGTATGCCTCCTGCGATGCATCGTCGATGTCGATTTCCCAGCCCACGCAACATGTGTCGGTGCACCGCGAGGCGATGCACTTGAAGCTGTCGTAAAAGTCGGGCTTTCTTAAAATCAGCGACAAATCACTGCGTCCAGAGTGCGCCAGATGCTTATCTCGTTAGGCGTTCTTCACGCAGCGTACGGAAAGGGCGTCGGATCTGTAAACCCCTTCGATGTCGATGGAGTTTTCGGTGATGCTCATGCGGTAGGCGTTGGCCGTGCCGTATTCGTCCTTGCTCCAGAAGCGGGCGCGCCTGCCGAAATGGCGGAAGCTTCCGTCGTTGAAACGGTAACCGGCGGGCAGCGCGAAGAACCCGAGAGAATCCTTGCCGGGTTTCTGCCATACGCATGCGCTGCGGAGCTCGGAACCGGTCGATTTGGGGTCTATATTGGCCATGAGCTCTTCCCATTCCTTGTTGCTCGGAATGTGCCAGCCTTCCGGGGCGATGCCCTGGAAGTTCGCGTCTTTCATCTTCTCGTACATGGCCAGGTCCTTTGCGGGGGACTGGTCTGCAAATTCCGCCGGGATGTCCAGGGCGGATGTCCAGGTGTAGAGCCTTCCGAATTTTTTGATGTTGGATTCCTCGTTGCCGGGAGCGAAGCTTGCGTTCGTCTTGAAACGCAGGTTCTCGGCCATCCAGACCTGGTTGCCGATTTTCACGGTGCGGTAGGTCTCGCCGTCGCGGGCGTCGGTAAAGGAGCCGTACTTGAATGCCTTGGCGTTCTTGGCCAAGCAGTCTTCGAAGGAAATCTTGTTTTTCGCTTCGGGGGATTCTTGTTTGGCCGCCCTGGATACGTGGACGCCGATACGGTATGCGGCGATTGCCACGATGATGATGCCGAGGACGACGAATGCGATGAAAGATGCGTGCATATGGAATCCTTTGTTTGGATGTTTTTTTTAATATAACATATTTTTTACTGCATATTAATCATCGGAATGACTTTATCGTTCCCATTTACCTGCGGAAGCTTGCCATCCCACTTCTCGATCCACTTGAGCATCAGGTATTCCTTGCCATTTTGCTTCTTGAGGGCTTCCATCTGGAGCGCGATGACCGCTGAATCTGCTTTTGCTTTCGCGACGCGCTGCTCGTTCTGGTAGTCCATCTTGATCTTGATGTTCTTTTCCTTGAGCGCTTCCTGCTCCTGCACCTGCTTGGCCTCGATGGCCTCGTTGAAGGCGCGGCTGAACTGGAATTCGGTGATGGTGAAGCCGTCGATGACGATATGTGCGCCCGCGGAATCGAGCTTGGCCTTGAGTGCCGATTCCATGCGGCTGCGAATTTCTTCGCGCTTCTGGAGCATCTCTTCGGGAACGTACTGCGGGGTGATGCCCGTGATGGTTTCCTTGATCTTGGGCTGTAGAACCGTGGAAACGTAGCGGGTGCCGTACTTGGAGTAAATCTTGTCGACGTTCAGCGGGTCAACGTGGTAGTTTACGTTCGTGCCCACGTAGACGGTCTGCAGGTCCTTCGAACCGGATTCAATCTTGACGGCTTCGAGTTGCGTGCTGACGGGGATGCGGACAATCTCTTTGGTGAGAATGTTGTAGAAGTTGAGGCCGGGTTCGAACGTCTCGCTGTACTTGCCGAACTGGAGAACAACGCCGCGTTCCGTTTCGTCAATCTGTGCACAGCCGAGAAGCGCGAGGGTGGCGGCTATGGTGAGTATGAGTTTTTTCATGTCAGAATCCTTTGCTGTAATCCTGACAGAAATATAATTTATTTCACATCGATTTTCTGAATTTGCATGCCGCCTGCGCTCTTGACACGCACGACGAAAACGCCCTTGCCGAGAGTTTCGCCGGCGAGTCGAATGCTGCCGCGGGCGGGGTGTTCCACTTGCAATACGTTTTGGCCACGACTGTTGAACACGTGGAGGCTATGCACGTTGCCCAAGCCGTTGTTTATAGCCCAGCCACCGTTATCGCGGTGGAGCATGTTGCCGGCGAGAGCCTTGCCCGTGGGAATTATTCCGTCGACGACCTGTTTCGGCGTGGCAGTAGTGAGCAGAACTGCGGTGATAGACTTTGCAGGGAGCTTGAGCGAAACCTTGTTGCCGGCGGCAGTGGCTGTCCCTGCCTGTAGCGCATTTTCTGTATGAGAAACGAACGTTTCGCCCTGGAGGTTCTGCAGCGTGAGTGTTTTTACCGTTCCATCGGAGGCGAAGTTCGCGAGGCTGAGGTTCACGTCCTGGGCGTCCTTTTCGGCGCGGTTCACGAAGATAACCGTAAGCGAGTCGCCCTTGTTGCTGATGGAACTGTAGGCCGACACCAGCGAGTCGTTGCTGGAGGTGGACTGCACGCGGTTCGGGTGGCCGTAGCGGCTGAACAGGTGCACCGTTTCGTACATGCCGTCGCCCCATGTCCACGGGGTGAAAATCTCGACACCGTTGTCCTGCATGGTTCCGAGGAAAGACGCATAGATGAGCGCTGTCACCATAGGATCAGAATCGTTCAGGTCGGTTTCGGTAATGCCGAGCGTAATGCCGTGATCCTTGCCAAAGTACTTTTCGAGCCAGTTGTTGATGCGCACGAAGATGTATGACCTGTAGCCCTTCTCCTTGTCGCTCCAGTCGCATTTGCCCGTGGCGCAGCGCACGCCGTTACCGCCCTTGTAGTAGTAGGTGGTATCGAACAGAACGCGGTGCCAGTTGACACGGCTTTCGTAGTCCTTTTCGGTGGGGTACCAGTGAATGTCGAACACGTCGAGGAGCCGCGTGCCGCTCGCCTTTTGCGCTTCGGCGATTTTCTTGGTGAAAAATTCGAGCCAACAGTATTCCTGGCCGTCGATCTTGGGCCTGCTTTCGTCGTTGTAGGCATTGATGTGACACCATTGCCATTCGTTGGCGACTACGGGGCCGGTGAGCTTGATATCGCCCCAGGCGGCGCGCGCCTTCTTGGCCACGTCGATATAGCGTTCAACGAGGAAATCTCCGGTTACGGGCAAGTCCAAATCGTTGTGGGTTCCGCGCCAGATTTCAATTTCGTTGTCCATGCTCCAGTATTTAAAACGGCTCATGTCGTACTTGAGTTCATCCTTCCAGTGCGGGATGATTCCCACGGTGGAATCGGCGGGCCATTCCATGTTGTAGAGTGAGGCGTCGCCAGCCTTGATGAGCGTCTGGCCGTCTTCCGATACTTCGCCGCCACCCGCGAGGTCGAATGATCTCGACGGATATGAGCCGTGTTCCTGTTTCCAGTTCCAGTCGGGGAAGTTGTGGTCGGTGCTGCTTGCCGCGTAGCCCGTGAGCTGGAAGCCGTACATTGCGTCGACTCCCGGCATCTTGTCAAGCACCTTTTTCGCGGTGATGTCCCAGTCGTGCGCGTACACGTTGTTGAACCAGTCCGGATGAACCGTCATTTTGTGGCTCCAGTTGTAGCGCGTGGAGTTGTTGCCGTTGTTCGCGCGCATCATGTGGATGCCCGCATCGAGCATCTGGGCGATAAACGCTTCTTCGTCCGCGTCGCTTGCGGCGTCCGTATCGCTGATTTTGTCGATGTTTCGCCCGTAAATGTATGGCGAAATCTTCTTGATGCCCGCATCTGCATCGACGGTTACATCGATGGCGAGTGCGGGAGAGACTGCGAGCGACGAACCGAGTACCGCACCCGCGAAAAACCTTGAATTACCCATATACAACACCTCTAGCCGCGTTTTGACCGCGGCTTTTGATAAATATATACTCAAAAAACGGGAAAGTTCAAGAAAAATACTCGTTTGTGGACAAACATGACAACGGTCACTACATTTGTCGATTGAAGATCAAATTTGATTTAGTCTATAACCAGCGACTTGTCGTATATGTAGTCAACTTCCTCGGGCGTGATTCCGCCGGGAACGAGGTCGAGCTTGGAGCGGTTTGCCTTCATGGCGGCGGCGAACTTGTCGCGCATTTCGCGCGTAACCTTGCATTTGCCGATGAGCCTTTCGAGCATCGCGGCGAAATCGGCGGTACCTTTGAGGCCTAAAAGTTCCAAGATGCGCTTGACATCTTCGGGGACTTTCTTTTCGCAGATTTCCACGTAGGCGGCAAGAAAATAGCCGACGGCGGGGCCGTGGGGCACGCCCTGATGCAGCGTGAGGTCGTAGCTCATGCCGTGCGGTACAGCGGTGCTCGTGTGCGCGATGGACATGCCCGCGATAGTCGAGGTGAGCATGAGTTTTTCGTAAAGGCCTTCGTCGACGGGGGAGTCGGAAAGGAGCGCGTCCTTGAATTCGCCCCAGAGCCTGAGGCCGTATTCCGGGCACATGCGGTTGAACGCGTTGGAATAGACGTTCAGGATGCTTTCGACCATGTGGGCGAGGGCATCGACCGCGGTGTTGATAATCAGCGTCTTCTTGGCCGAGGCGAGGTGCTTGCCGTCAACAAGCGCGAGCGCCGGGAAAATCTTGTGCGGGATGCTCTTCTTCAGTTGAATCTTGTGGTTCGTGATGATGGCGACCGGTGTTGCTTCGGAACCTGTTCCGCAGGTAGTCGGTACGGCGACGACGGGCACGTGGCCGAGCGGTTTTTCGGGAGCCTTGTGCAAGTTGTCTGCGATGAGGCTCGGGTTCGCAAGAAGCAATGCAACTGCCTTCGCCGCGTCGATGGCGGAACCGCCCCCGATGCCGATGATGTAATCGGCGCCGAAATCGCGTGCCAGCTGAGTGGCGTTCCCCACGGTATCGGTAGAAGGATTTTCCTCGACTTGGTCAAAAACCTGGTACGGCACATGGCCCGCGTCCAGGACGGCGGTGACATCGTTCAAGGAACCGTTCTTCTTGGCAGAAGTTCTGCCCGTCATGATGAATGCGCGCTTTCCAACCGTAAGCAAGTTATGCGCGTGGTTCTTCACGCAGTCCTTTTCGACGTAGATATCCGTGGGTACATAGAAACGCATAGAATGGTCCTGAAGTTATGAGAGTATGCGAAAAAAATAGTAAATCGAGGTTGGAATATTTTGCCAACTAGAACCTGCGCACTACAAGGATTTCGAAGGCAGATACGTATTTTTGCTCCAGATGTTCGCCAAACGCAATGGCGGAGTATCCGCATTTAAGAACGATGTTCCAAGCCCATTTTTCCCCGATGTAGCCCAAGGCGGTTTTTATGTCCGATTCGGGCAATAGCAGGTTGCCGTCATCTGCGTATTCGCGGCCGTATGCGATACCGACAACGCCCCAGAGGTTCCAGAAATATCCGTTGCTGAAAACGAAGGTGTAGGTGTACCCGACGTCACCCCAGATGGAGGTGATGTCGCGCTTGTCGTTTTCGTAGCCGAGAACCCCGACGTTGTCTTCGGCAATGTTTCGCTGCAGTCGCCCGCCAATAATCAAACTCCCGGCAGATTTCTTTTGACGGCGATCCAAAAAGTAGGCGCTTCTGGGTGCAAAAATTTCTTTCGCTGTCGCCATCCAGAGCATCGAGAAATACATGTCCGCAAACCAGAGATCTATGAATTCACGTTCCTTTTCGCCGCCGCGTTCGACTTCTGTGGTGAAGCCGCTGTAAAAGCGGAGCTTTGCCGCAAGCCACCAGTTTCCCGGGAAAAAGTCGAGTCCTGTCTCGAAAGCCTGGGTGTCTGATTTTCCATTCGAGGTGGTAAAAGGGAGGCTGTACTTGAAATCGGCGGACACGTCCCACGAAATTCCGAATGTGGTAAACAGGCTGTCGTAACCGACACCGATGCCCACATCGACCGGGCGGTTCGAATTGAGCATCGAGTTGTTGTAGGCGGAATTCCAGATAGCCACGAAATTGTAATCGCACAAGAAACGCAGCGAGAATCGTTCACGGAACTTGGAAACCGAAGGCTCGTCGCTGTCTTGTGCTTCGGCAAAGGCAAACCCTGCGAACACCAGGGCAAACAGGAATATTTTCAGGACGCTCTTCATCAGGGGCCTTGAAAAGATAATAACATAAAGAGCCCCTAGCGCATCAGTCTTTTTCAACGTAGATATCCGTGGGCACGTAGAAACGCATAGAAAGATCCTTATTTCTTCATGGTTTTCAACGAATTGTCAAATTCATCTGTTTCTGGTGGTGCCGCGATATAATCCTGAAGCGATTGGCAAAATGATTTCTTTTTTCTTAATCGTCCTGTAACCGCAGCGTAAATCATTATACTCAAAAAAGCAACAGAAAACGCCCATGCAGTGGTTGCGAAGAAAAGAGGGGTGAGAATTCCAAGTCTTTGATTTGGAATATAAAAGAATAGGAACGAGCCAATATATGATACGACTAGCAAGAGAACAATCAATGTGTATTTCAATTTCTTCATAAGTATATACGAAATATTTTTTTTCCGCGCATAAAGAACTACGATAAGTCCTGTCTTGAATATACATTATTTCGCAGACCTGCATGCATTTTTATGAATAAAATGTAAAAGCGTTTGTTGTGCTTTTCATCCCGTGTAAAGCGTTTTGTAATAAATTTTTTGAAGATGTTTTATCTGCTGTGGCGGACAGGAAACGTTTTTATATTTCGCCTTGTGAACCCCTATATGAAGCTCTGCTTCACGAGGTAAAAGATGATTTGCTTGAACGACTATCTGTTCTCTGGAAACACGGTGCTGAAGATTCTTCACCAGTATTCGAACGACCTCAGGAACAGCGCGAAAGGAACGCGCAACAGCATTGACCTTGCACACTCGAATTTCCTGATTCAGATTATCGAACTGCTGGAACACAACGACTTCTTGACCTCGCAGTCCCAGCGCATAAAGGAATTCTACAAGTTCATGACAAGGGAATATCCCTTCCTTGCGTTCACGTTCAAGGGTCGCATCAAGTCCCTGATTCGCGCCGAAGAAAAGTACAACGGCTATATCCTTGAATTTATCTACAATTATCACAAGCAGAATGGCGCATTCCCGTCCGAAGCCGAGATCAAGAGCAAGTTGAATTTCCGCGACCTGATTGCCTACCGCATCGTCATCTCGATGCCCGTTTGCCATATCAAGAAGGGCGATGACCGGAGCGAGGTGGAACGGAAATACCTGTACGAGATTGCGAATGCGTTGCCCGAGTTCCTCGAAGAGCGTGGCTTTTCGGCAGAGATTTTCAAGCACCTGGATGACAGCGGGCATTCCGACTTGCTAAAGGATTCCGTGAGGCCGTATTACCATGATTCGGTGGCGACACCCAGGAGCTCGGGCTACCAGTCATTGCATATCACGTTCTACGACAACCTTGCGCGCTGCTACACGGAAGTGCAATTGCGTACGAAGGACATGGACGATTATGCCGAGATAGGCGAGGCGAACCACTTTGGCTACGAAAAGTCGCAAGAGGAACGCCGCTCCAAGCACGACCAGATTCCGAGCGGCGAGTGCGTCTACTTTGACGAGGCGTATGAACGCCTGGTGAAATTGCAGGGAATTGACCTTGCGAAAATCGACGTGAACATGTTCAAGGCCATCAACAACCAATTGATTAACGATGGCTGCGGGCTGTTCAGAGGTCGGCAAATCTTGCCGTTCGAACACCTGTCAAGATTCCAGAACGATCTGATTGATTAAGTCTTGAAGGTGCGACGCTACTTATCCGCGCAGTCTTCGAATATTACCGCGGGTTCGTATGGGCTCATTTTCAGCAATTCGTTCCTCAACTCGATGAGGTGTTCTTTGCGCTCGTCGCAAACCGTAGTGCCCAGTGTTGTGTTGTAGCAATAAACGGGCTTCTGACAGGAGCCCCCGTTGTCGTCACCGCAAGCCATAAGGCAAAGAACTGCGGAAACAGAAAGGCCTAAAACTATTTTTGTGATATTCATGTTATGCCTTTAGACATCGAAAAACTGGAGCATTTGCGGAAAGAATAGGATAAAAAGGCGCGTGCGTCAAGCAGGGGCGCGCGCTTCGGTGTGTTTTAGTGTATATTTTCTCTCATGAAATCGTTTGAAAATAAAGTGGTCGTGGTGACGGGCGGGGCGCACGGGATTGGCGCTACCGTCGTGAGTGAATTCGAGAAAGAGGGTGCGAAGGTCGCCTACATCGACATCCGCGAGAATCCCTGCTTTGTTGGGGACTTGTCGAAAAAGGATGTCCTCGAAAAATTTGCAAACTTTGTCATCGAAAAGTACGGGCACGTGGATGTGCTGGTAAACAACGCGCTCCCGCTGATGAAGGGCATTGACGAATGCAGTTACGAAGAATTCAGCTATGCGCTGGCTGTCGGCGTGACGGCCCCGTTCTACCTCGCGAAACTTTTCGCTCCGCATTTTGCACCGGGTGCAAGTATTATAAACATTTCCTCGAGTCGCGACCGCATGAGCCAACCGCAAACGGAAAGCTATACGGCGGCGAAGGGCGGGATTGCAGCGCTCACCCATGCGCTGGCCGTGAGCTTTGCGGGCCGCGTGCGCGTGAATTCCATTTCGCCGGGCTGGATCGATACAGATTTCAAGACCTACGAAGGCCCCGATGCCACACAGCAGCCCGCAGGCCGCGTCGGTAACCCGCTCGACATCGCGAACATGGTGCTTTATCTCGCGAGCGACAAGGCCGGCTTCATCACCGGTGAAAACATCTGCATCGACGGCGGCATGACCCGCCAGATGATTTACCACAACGATTGCGGCTGGAAATTCGAAGGGTAAAACCGCTCCTTCTGGACAAGTGGGGTAAGAAAGGTTATATTTCTATTAAATAACAGGCCGTTGAGGCGAAGGAGTTCTTATGCGAAACGTCATTGCGAGGAGCCGTAAGGCGACGTGGCAATCTCTAGCTGCTTTTTTATTGCCCTTGACGCTAACGCTCGCGGCGTGTGGCGACGACGATAGCTCGTCTGCATCGGCAGGGCCGAATGATGATCCGGGAGTTGAATCGTCTTCTTCTGAGGCGGTCTTTTCAAGTTCTTCTTCGGAACAATTCTTTGTTCCAAGTGAATATCGTACTTGTGATAAAAAGTACGAGGGCAAATTTTTATTGTATCAGTACCGAGAAACGTTAGATGCTTTGTATGGAACGTATAGAGTCAATACCGTATTTTACAAATGTAAAAATGGTAAGTGGTCTGGACCTTCTGCAACTTCTCCGGAAAATCTAACGGAAGGTGATGTGATTCGTGCTGCTCCTGACGGTTGGGAAGGTGATGAGTTTTATGTTGCTCCTGACGATTGGGAATGCGATGCGGAAAACGAAGGTCAGGTGCAATCGTGGAGGTTTATGGTGTTTTCGGTTCCCCATTCGCCGATGGGTTACACGCCTACTTATTATGCACGGTGTGAGCAAGGTGACTGGGTTTTATGCGAACCGGAAAGTTCGTCAAGCAGCAGTATGGACAATGCTTCGTCGAGTTCGGTGAAGTCGAGTAGTTCTTCATCCGTCATTCTGAGCGCAAGCGAAGAATCCAGTAGTAGCTTGGCAGAGTCCTCGTCTAGCGTCGCGGAGTCGTCTTCTTCAGTCGTCACACCGCAGTCGAGCTCCAGCTCGACAAGCGTGTCCAGCAGTTCTGCTGATGTGCAGTCTAGCTCTAGCGAAGCGGAGTCAAGTTTCAGTAGTAGCGAGGACAAGGTGAATTGTTCGGAACTTCTGGAAGAAGAAAGGGAAAAAGATAGGTGGAATTGGGATATTCCCAAAGAATGTCGCTTCAATCCGGATATTGCCTATGGCATCATGACTGACTCCCGCGACGGACAAACCTACAAGACCGTAAAGATAGGAGACCAGACCTGGATGGCCGAGAACTTGAACTTTGATCCAGGGCAGGGTGGTTCTGACGATGCTAAATACGATTGGTCCTGGTGCAATGAAGAACCTAAAAACTGCGCCGTGGCCGGACGCCTTTACACTTGGGCGGCAGCGATTGACTCGGTGAAACTGGCGACCGATGCCGACAATCCGCAGGACTGCGGTTACGGCAAGACCTGTACGATTCCGGCAAAGGTGCAGGGCGTTTGCCCCGAAGGCTGGCACCTGCCCACGAGTGACGAGTGGGCAATTCTGTTTGATGCGGTGGGTGGTCAGAGCAATGCGGGCAAGGTTCTCAAGTCGCAGACGGGTTGGTATCATAATGGCAACGGTACGGACGGCGTGGGCTTTTCCGCGCTGCCTGCCGGCAGGGTCTACGAAGGCAACATCGGCGTGGCTGGCATCAGCGCGTTCTTCTGGAGTTCTACCGAGGACGATGAAGACGACGCGTACAACTTGTTCTTGGACTACGACGGAGGCCTTGCGTACCTGTCCTTCCGCAGTAAGGTCAACGCCTACTCTGTCCGTTGCCTCAAGGACTAGCCGGGTATGAAAAGCCTTGTCATTTACGTGCACGGGAAGGGCGGGAACGCCGACGAGGCGCTGCATTATAAAGGTTTATTCCCTGATGCCGATGTTCTCGGGTTTGATTACAAGGCTGAAACCCCGTGGGACGCCAAGAAGGAATTTCCTGCTTATTTTGATTCCGTCTCGGCGGGCTACGGCGAAGTGACCCTTGTGGCAAATAGCATCGGGGCGTTCTTCTCGATGAATGCGCTGGCCAATAAGCCCGTCAAACAGGCGTACTTTATTTCGCCGATGGTCAACTTGGAGAAGCTGATTTGCAACATGATGAAGTGGGCGGGGGTCTCCGAAGAGGAACTTCGTGAAAAGAAAACCGTGCCGACGAATTTCGGCGAAGCGCTTTCGTGGGAATACCTGTGCTACGTGCGAGAAAATCCGATTGAATGGCGCATCCCGACAAAAATTCTGTACGGCTCGAATGACAACTTGACCTCGCTAGATACGATGCGCGAATTCGCCCAGAAAATCGGCGCATCCTTGACCATAATGAACGGCGGCGAACACTGGTTCCACACCGCCGAGCAGATGGCATTTTTGGATAGGTGGATGCTAAATTGCTAAAAAAACACGATTTTGGCCTTATTGGTGCAAAAATTGTGAGTTTTGTTGCGTTATTCGTATGAAAAATGCAGAAACTATTGCAAAATTGATATGAATAATGATGGGTGTTGGATATATTAAATTACAATTAGTTCGGCCTAGATTTATAAATTATACCATTTGGTATTATATCAAATGGTATAATTTTTTTGGTGAGGGGGGGGCGAAAAATAGTGATTCTATGCAAAAGTATTGCTTTTTGCAGTTATTTTGACTATATTTTGATATGATAGTGCAGGAGGTCTCTATGCCGATGTCGGTTTTGCAAATAAGGATTGAAGAAGATTTGAAAAAGCAGGTTTCCGACCTGTTTGAAAGCCTTGGGATGGATATACCCACGGCTGTGCGTATCTTTTTCAAGCGTGCTCTTGTCGAAAACGGAATTCCGTTTGAGGTGAAGGGAACTCCTCCGACATATAAGGGTCATGATTTGCTTTACTACCTTAATGAGGCGCAGAAACAGGCCCATGAACATGGCGTTGACAACTTGAGCGAAGAAGAAATCGAGGCCGAAATCAAGGCTGCCCGTGCGGAGAGAAAGAAACGGCTTGGAACGAACGGATGAACGAAATTACGGAAAAAGACGTAAAAAGGCTTTGGGTTGAGAAAGACGCTGTTTGTGTCGAACTGAAAGACGGACGAATCGGGCGGGAACTTATCCGCGATTACGAACCGCTGAGGAAGGCTACGCGAAAGCAGTTGGAGAATTGCCGCGTTGATTGCGATGGCGTGTGGTTTGACGATCTGGACGAAGGCCTGGAACTTTCGGGATTCTTTTCGGGTGAAAAATTTAGTCGTTCGTGATGTGCGGGCGGCTTTTGTGTTGATGCTTTGGGCTTGTTTTGCTTTTTTGGGGTGAAAATAAATTACATTTTCTTTAGATAAATATTGTTTGGAGGCGTTTATGAAGAAGTTTCTTGTGCTGTCATCCTGGCGGACAGCACTTGGCAACTTGTTGCCTAGTGCGCATGGCCACCAAGGTGGGAGCCGCATTGCGGCGATAGGATTTATGCTTATTATGGCGATGTTGTTTGCCGCCTGCGGGGATGACGACAGCAGTTTTGCCCCACGCGACAATACTGTGTCCGATTCCGACATCGTTGCGGAATCTTTTGACGATTTGCCGGTTTGCAGCAGCAAGCGCGAGGGTGCGACAGCCTACATAAAGGACGAAAAGAACGCCTACATGTGCGTAGACGGCGACTGGACCTTGAATGACGATGCTACATCTTCATCCAGCGTCACAGCGGACGAAACGAAGCAATCCTCTTCAAGCGAAGCCCTGCAATCTAGTAGTAGTGAAGTCAGAGCAATAAGCAGTTCTTCTGAAAACATAAGCGCAGGTAGCATTTACGATGCAACCGCAAAAACGCTGAAAGATTTGCGCGACGACAAAACCTACAAGACTGTGACCATTGGCACCCAGACCTGGATGGCGGAGAACCTGAACTACGAGACGGGGAATAGCTACTGCTACGGCGATGATGCTAGCTACTGCTCCAAGTACGGCCGGCTGTACACCTGGGCCGCGGCGATGGACAGTTCTGGTACGTGGAGTACAAACGGCAAGGGCTGTGGCTATGGTTCGGAATGCTCACCAACCGGTACTATACGCGGCATTTGCCCCGAGGGCTGGCACCTGCCGGACACCACG